>JABLTO010111305.1_pt1 | contig 31524 bp, 27 predicted proteins | sample 7160091 | NCBI WGS metagenome assembly JABLTO01 (sample SAMN14651225, study PRJNA627086) | human gut metagenome | isolation source: feces | host: Homo sapiens
CGGCGGCGGTGGCGGTGCGCCCGGCGGCGGAGGTGGCAGATGATGACACCTTTGATCGAATTTAAAGACGTCTATAAAATTTATCACATGGGCGACTCTGAGGTGCATGCCATTGACGGCATTTCCATGAGCGTGCAGAAGGGCGAGTTTTTAGCCATTGTCGGACAGTCCGGCAGCGGAAAATCCACCTGTATGAACATCATCGGCTGTCTGGACGTGCCGAGCCGCGGACAATACTTTTTAGACGGCAGGGACGTCAGCCGGATGAACGATGACGAACAAGCCGAAATCCGCAACAAAAAGCTTGGATTTATTTTTCAGCAGTACAACCTGATTCCAAAGCTTACCGTACAGCAAAACGTGGAACTCCCGCTCCTCTATGCAGGGCTCAGCGATAAAGAACAAGCCAGGCGCGCGCTGCTCTCCTTAGAACGGGTCGGGCTTCGGGACAAGGCAAAAAACATGCCGTCCCAGCTCTCCGGCGGACAGCAGCAGCGTGTCTCCATTGCACGGGCGCTTGCCGGTGATCCTTCCATTATCCTTGCGGATGAGCCCACCGGCGCTCTGGATTCCAAAACCGGGAAAGAGGTGCTCGGATTTTTAAAAAAGCTGCACAGTGAGGGCAATACCATCGTTTTAATTACCCACGATAACACCATCGCCGCACAGGCAGAACGCGTCATCCGTATTCAAGACGGTCGGATCATCTATGACGGCGCCGCAGATATCACAAAATTTGCGTCGGTTGCACACGCCGGCGACAGTGAGGAGGAGTCAGACCTATGCGTTTAACAAAATCGTTTCTGCTGGCTCTGTCCAACATTATGTACGACAAGATGCGCTCCTTTCTCACCATGCTGGGTATCATCGTGGGCGTTGCCGCCGTTATCATTCTGATTAGTCTGATGAACGGCATGAGCAACATGATCACCGAACAGTTTGAAGAGATCGGAACGACCTCGATCACCGTAAATGTGCAGGATCGCGGCGGCAGCCGTACCGTCTATGAAGATGACATTTACGCCCTGCGCGATGATAACCCGTCACTGCTGTCCGGCGTATCCCCGTCGGTTTCGATCGCCCCGGCGATCATCAAACTGCCCGGCGACAGTGACGACATCACCAGCAGCGCAACCGGCGTGAGTGAGGAATACGCCTCCATGAAAAAGCTGAATGTGACAAACGGACGGTTTTTAAGCTATATGGACATGAAGGAAAACGCCAAGGTTTGCGTCATCGGCACTTATATCCAAAAGGAGCTCTTCGGTACGGCCTCTCCGCTCGGCAACAGCATTAAGCTAAACGGCATTCCCTACACCGTTGTGGGAATTTTGGAGGAAAAGGACGATTCGCAAAGCGGCGGTGCAGACGATGCCGTGTATATCCCCTACACCACCGCCTCACGCGTCTCCCGTAACAGTTATATCAGCAGCTACACCTTAACCGCGGTTTCGGACAGCGTGGTTGAAGAGGCCTCTGACCTGATCGAAGCCGAGCTGATGAAAAAAATCGGTGACGATGACTACTATACCGTATCCACGCTGACGCAGGTTTTGGATATGGCAACCGAGATGCTGGATAAGATGAAAATCTTATTGGTTTGCATTGCCGGCATTTCCCTTTTGGTCGGCGGCATCGGCATCATGAACATCATGCTGGTATCGGTCACCGAGCGTACCCGTGAAATCGGCATCCGAAAGTCACTGGGCGCCAAAAGCGGCGCGATCATGTCCCAGTTTGTCATTGAGGCCGGCACCGTCAGCGGTGTAGGCGGCATTTTGGGCATCATCGTCGGCGCGGTTGTCGCCGTCGTTGCCGGCAAGCTGCTGGGGCTGACCGCCACGCCCTCGCTCGGCGCCATTGCCATCGCCTTTGGCGTATCGGTCGGCATCGGTATTCTGTTTGGCTATCTGCCGGCGAAAAACGCGGCAAAGCTGAATCCGATCGACGCCCTGCGTCATGAATAAACAATACATCAAACAGTTCCAAAATAACGCCGATTAAGGCGGATTCGGATTGCGAACATCAGGTTCATGAAACTATCAAAAGAAACGGAGTGTTCCCCTTTTATGAAACGCATTTTATCCCTTTTTCTTTGTATTTTCCTGCTTGGCAGTTTTACGCCGGTCTTTGCAAATGAGGTGCAAAGCGGTGTTTTGGATCTGCTCAGCGAGCTTTCTATCATGCAGGGCGACCCGGACGGCAACATGCGCCTTGACGATGCGGTGACCCGTGCGGAGTTCACCAAGGCAGCCATTGCCAGCTCCGCCTATCGCAACAGTGTTGCGTCAAACCTTTCGATCTCTCCATTCCCGGACGTCACCTATCAGCACTGGGCAGCGCCCTACGTACGGGTCGGCGTCACCAACGGACTGATCAGCGGCTATCCGGACGCAACCTTCCGCCCGGATGACGGCGTTCTCTTTGAAGAGGGCGTTACCATTATGCTCCGCATCCTCGGCTACACCGACAGTGATTTCGGCGTTTCCTGGCCTTACGGCCAGATTGGCATGGCCAACAACCTTGAAATGACGAAAAACATGGACATCTCCGCCGGTCAGGTCATGAACCGCGGCCAGGTTGCGCAGCTGATTTATAACACTCTCTCGGTAAAAACCAAAGGACAAAACACGCAGCTTGCCGCCGAATTTGATGTACAAATTCAGGACGATGTCACCTTGATCGCGGACAGCAAGGACGATGCTTCCATTGCGTCGGACGAGGTATTTACCAGCAGCGGAACTCTAAAAATCAAGGACGGCTTTGACCGCTCGCTGCTTGGCCAAAAAGGAGAGGCTGCCATCAAAAACGGCAACAAACTTTTATCCTTTACAACCGACTCTTCGGGCAGTCCTGCCGAGGATTATGTGGTCTACTCGGTACTTCAGAACACGGTAATGGCATACCGCAACAAAACGCTCTCGCAGGTTACGATTGACGACAGTACCACAACCTATAAGGGAAAGAATCAAACCACCTTCGGCGCCGTAAAATCCTCATTGGAGATGGGCGATATCCTGCGCGTGAAGCGAAACGGCAGCGAAATCGATTCAATCACCTGTCAAAAAGGAAACCTGGAGGGGCCTGTCACGGTACACACCTCCGGCTTTGGTGCCTCCTGGGGGCTTGATGATACCACAACCGTCATGAGAAACGGCGAAAGCGCCTCGCTCTCCTTGCTGCAAAATTATGATATTGCCTACTATCTGCCGGATTTAAATCTGGTTTTGGCATACAGCGACAAGGTGACCGGCGTTTATGAAAAGGCGATGCCGAACAAGGATATGCCAAGCTCTGTTACCATCTCCGGCAAGGAGTACGAATTAGAGGGCGGCGACGCTTTCAAAAAGCTCTCCTCCGGCGGCAGCTACTCCTTGGGTGATACCGTGACGGCACTGCTCGGCAAGGACGGAAAGATTGCGGACGTCATCACCGCCACCGCAGCAGACGGCGGCGACGTGGTCGGATATATCACCGAAAGCGGCCGTAAGACGTTCCAGTCCGGCACTGTCGATACCTATACCGGGTATTACATCAAAATCGTCACGCCGGAGGGAAAGACGGCCGAATACACAACCGCAAAGGATTATAGCGGCAGCAAGAACAAGGTTGCAAAGATCACCATTTCCGGCGGTGACGCGAAGGTCTCCGTCATCAGCAGCGTCGGCAAAAGCAAAGTCAGCGGCACCTTTTCATGGAGCACCAAAAAGCTTGGCAGCTATGCCGTTGCCTCTGACGCAGCAATTTTAGACATCGGCACCAGCGATGCATACAGCACCGGCATCTACGCCACCGTTTTTCCGCAGCGACTGGATCAGGTAAAAATCAACGCAGAACAAGTTCTGTACTACGATACGGACAGCACCGGCGCCATCAACCGAATGATTTTGAAAAATGTAACCAATGACGGTTACTCCTTCGGACTGATGACCGCCGCCTCCGGCAGTCAAAAGACGGTCTCCGGCTCCTATCAATATCTGGTTGACGGTCAGCTTTATGCGCTGAATACCAACGGCCGCAGCTTTGGCGTATCGGCCGGCAACGGCATTATGATCGGCGGCAATTTAAATAACCCGGATTCCATCAGCAAGCTCAGCACGGTTACAGAGGCAATCAAAGGCATTACAGCATCCAAGCTGACTACCGCTTCCACCTCTTATCCGATCAGTTCCAATGTTTCGGTCTATCGGAAAAGCACTCTTTATGACGCGGATTATGTAAAGATTCCGATTACCGACATCATCGGGGGCAGTGAGCATTACACCGCCTACTACGATAAACTGCCAAGCTCCGGCGGACAGATTCGTGTGATTGTGGTCTATTAAACTTAAGACATACAAAAAGCTGCCGTGAAAGAGCAAACGCTCTTTCACGACAGCTTTTTTGATATGCACGCACCATAGTCCGTGTGCCTTTTTGATATTTATGATTTTCGATATCCAAACACAATGCGGTCTAAATCCGCATAATCCTTTTTGACGGTCACCTGCAAAAACCCTTGCCGCTCCATCAGTGCAGCGACCGCACCGCCCTGATCGTACCCAATCTCGAAGGCCAAAAGACCGCCGCTTTGCAGAGGCGCGTCCGAAACGATACGCCGATAAAAATCCAGCCCGTCCGCACCGCCGTCCAAGGCAGCCATCGGCTCAAAATCCCGTACCTCACGCTGCAATGCGCCGATGACATCGCGGCGGATATACGGCGGATTTGAAACAATCACGTCCGGCGTTTTTACATCGGGCATGTCTTTCATAATGTCAAGGCAAAGCGTTGTCATACGCGCATCCACGCCGCAGCGCTTTGCGTTAAGCGCAGTAACCTCCAGCGCAGCGGCGGAACAATCAATGGCAGCAACCGAAATATTCGGGTTATAATGCGCCAGCGAAATCCCGATACATCCGCTGCCACTGCCAATATCCCAGACGTTGATTTTCTTTTCCTTTGGCAGCACCCCCAAAACCGTCTCAACCAAAAGCTCCGTTTCCGGACGGGGAATCAAGGTTGATCGGTTGACGACAAAATCAAGATCCATAAACAGGCAATGCCCCAAAATATACTGCATCGGCTCTCCGCCGATGCGGCGCTTTGCCATGGCATACGCCGTTTCGTAATCAGCCGCCGAAACTTCATTTCGTCCCAAAAGCAGCTGTGTTTTGTCCAAATGCAATACATGCATCAGAATCTGATCCGCACACGCCGCCGGGCTTTCTGTGCCGGCATGATGCAGCGCATCGCGCAGACTCTTCCGCAGCTCCTGCAATCCGAATCCGCCCTCCATTACCATAGATCCTCTTCTTTATTTTCGGGGATTACCGCTTTTAAGGCAGTGATTGCAACCTCAATCATAGAATCGTCCGGCTCACTGGTGGTAATCCGCTGAAACCACAGTCCGGGCGCGCTGATCGCATGGGTCAGCACATTGTCCCGACGGCCGGCATACTTGATAATCTCATACGAAATCCCGGCAACGACCGGGAGCAGCAAAAGCCGCAGAATCATTCTGGTAATCACCCACGGAATCGCCGCAAGATGCGCACCGATCACCGGGATTGCCCGAAACGCCTCTTCATTCCACGGAATCACGGAAAAGACCAGAATACTGATGACCATGACAATCAGCAAAAAGCTGGTTCCGCAGCGCGGATGAAACCGTTCCTGTTTTCTCACGTTTTCCACCGTCAGTGCAAGGCCGCGTTCATAACAAAAAATCGATTTATGCTCCGCGCCGTGGTACATAAAGACGCGTTTCATATCCTTCATTTGCGCCATCAGACTAAGATAGCCGATAAAAATTAAAATACGAACGCCGCCCTCAATCAGCGTGAGCAAAAGCTGACTTTTGATTGCAGAACGCAAAAAACCGGTCAAAAATGCCGGTAAAAGGATAAACAGTCCAACGCTTAAAAGCAGGGACAAAATCACGCTGCAATAAAGCACCACATTCATTGCCTTTTCCGAATCCAGCTTTTTCTCCAGCCAGGCCTCAAAACGGGACGGCTCCTGCAAAGCCGGTTCACCGCCCTCGTCCACATCAAAAAACTGTGCCGAGTACATCAGCGACTTTACACCGATAATCATGGAATCAAAGAAGTTGACGCAGCCCCTGATAATCGGCAGTTTTACAAACTTACCCGTGCGCACCTTGCCCAGCTTTTGCTCGTCCACCACAATTTCTCCGTCCGGCTTTCGGACAGCGGTTGCAACCACCTTCGGACCGCGCATCATAACACCCTCCATCACAGCCTGACCGCCGATGGAGGTTCGATGGATTTCTTCTTTTTCGGTCTTATGATAAGACATATTCTGTCACCTGCTTTCTTCCGTCATTTACAGCTATGAAAACACCAATTATGATCCGGCTTTTGACTACCGCCAGTTGTAAGTAAACAGGCCGTATAAATACAAAAGAAGGATCACAGCCGGAATCACATAAGAGAAAAACGGTCTCATCCAGTCTTTTACCTTAAGCCCCTTTCCTTCGTTGGCCTCCGTCTTAAAGGCTTCCCAGCCCCAGCCATAGCGCCGGTTGCAGCAGAACAGTACGATAACCAGCGAGCCGAGCGGCAGCAAATTGGTGCTCACGATAAAATCCCAAAGGTCGAGCCACGCACTTCCCTCCGCAAAGGGTACAAAACTGGAAAATTTACTGTATCCGAGCGCAGTAGTCAGCGCCAGCAGAAAAATGCCGATACCGCAGACCAGGCATGCAAAGGGTCTGCTCCACCCGGTCATCTCACGCACGCAGGCAAGAATGTTTTCGCACACAGCAAGCACGGTGGATAGCGATGCAAACACCATAAACAAAAAGAACAATGCACCCCACCAGCGGCCGCCTGCCATATGGTTAAACACGGAGGCCATGGTATCAAACAACAGGCTCGGACCGGCGTTGACCTCCACCTGAAAGGTAAAGCATGCCGGGAAAATAATCAGCCCCGCAACAACCGCCACAAAGGTATCAAGAAATACGATATGCAAAGATTCGCCCATCAGCGAATGTTCCTTATCGATATAGCTCCCGAAAATTGCCATAGAGCCGATACCCAGACTCAGCGTAAAGAAAGCCTGGTTCATTGCGCCGACAATCACTTCTCCGTTAATTGCAGAAATATCCGGAACCAGATAAAATTTCAGTCCTTCTTTCGCCCCCGGAAGCGTTCCGCTGTGGATTGCAAGCACAATCATCAGGGCAAAAAGAATCATCATCATGTATTTGGTGACGCGCTCCAGTCCGCCCTGCAAACGAAAACACAGAACGCCAAAGCCCAAAATAACCGCAACCGCAAGATAGCCCACATTGATAGCCGGGTTTGTAATCATTGCCGCAAATCCGATGTCAGCGCTCGTCCCCGTCAAAAACTTTACAAAATAGTAAATCATCCAGCCGCACACAACCGTATAAAACGCCATGAGGCATATGTTGCCGATCAGCGCCACATAGCCGTGAATATGCCATTTCGTGCCTTTTTTCTCCAGCTTTTGGTACATGCGCACCGGGCTTGCCTGTGCGGCGCGGCCGAGCGAAAATTCCATTGTCATAGCCGGAATCCCCAGCAAAATCAGGCAAATCAAGTAAATCAGGACAAACATACCGCCGCCGTACTGTCCGCACATCCAAGGGAACTTCCACACATTTCCGCAGCCGATCGCGCAGCCGGCCGAAAGAAGGATAAAGCCCAATCTTGAGCCAAGCTTTTCTCGTTTCATTCTTCAACTTCCTTTGTTTTAATATAGTTTGTATTTTTTGCGATCACTCGCTTTTCATTCTTCCTTATCGGGGGTATCGTCCGTCCCTTCTATGTAATCAATATACTGCTGACGAATCACATGCACATCACGCTGGCGCATCGGCACAGTGTCCCCCGTTGACAAATGAAACGCCTTATCCGCCGATAACACATGATCCATATTCACCAAAAAACTCTGGTGACAACGCAAAAAACGCCCGTCCGCAAGCTCTTCTTCCACCGTGTTCAGCGTTTTATAGATGACGTATTCTCCGCCGCCGTGGCGGTGCAGCAGGCATTTTGTGTTGCTGCTTTCGATATACAGGATTTCGCGGTACGGAATCTGCCAAAAAGAGGCTCTGCAACGAATCCGATACATCTCCGTAATGGTCTTGCTTTTCAAGACCCGCTCCATCGTTTGGGAAAATAGCGTCTTTGAAACTGGCTTTAAAAGATAACCGGCCGCCTCCACCGCATACCCGTCCACCGCATACTGCGGCGTTTTGGATATCAAAATAAGGCTGCCGATATAGTGCATTTTCCGGAGCTTTTGCGCCGTTTTTATAATGTCCGCGCCGTGACTGTCACCCAGAAAAATGATATCATAGGCCACGCCGTCCCCGATATCGTAAAGCAAATCAATGCCGCGATCATAGGGCGTGACACAAAAAGAGAGCATCTTCTCCGCCGCGCAGTGATGCAACCATTTTGTCAAAGCGTCCCGTTCCCGGACATCTCTTTCACAAACGGCGATACGCATGGCAGGCTCTCCCTTCCCTGCGGACACATTTTTCAAAACTGCGAATTGTCCGCAATGGCATTATTGTAATATAAATTGCATTTTTTGTCAATCAATCCGCCGAACTTTTATGAAAAATTCATGACGCAATGATCAGGCACGCATTTTGGCAAAGTTTTACTTGATTCCGCCTTTCTTTTCTGGTATACTGTAAGGAACGAAGTTTTAATGGGGGAATCCTATGTTTTACTATATTGCCGGAAAGCTGGTTCACAAAACCGATACGTTTGCCGTGCTGGACGCCGGCGGCGTGGCATATCAGATTTTTTCCACAACGTCCTCATTGCAATCGCTGGGCGAAATCGGCGACCGGGCAAAGCTGTACACCTATATGAACTTAAAATCCGCATCGGACATTTGTGTTTTGTACGGCTTTTCTACACTGGAGGAACGCAATATTTTTGAAATGATTTTGGGCGTGTCCGGCGTGGGTGCCAAAACGGCGGCCAGCCTGCTGTCCAACATTTCTCCCTCCAAATTTGCACTGTGCGTTGTCACCAACGACGCAAAATATCTTTCCTCTCACACGCCGGGGCTGGGGCCGAAAGGCGCACAGCGTATTATTTTGGAATTAAAGGACAAGTTTAAAGGCATGGAGCTTGACGATATTCCAAAGGAAGAGATTTTTGCTCCCGACACCGACGGTGAAAACGAAGCAGTCTCTGCCCTGATGGTGCTGGGGTATTCCGCCCAGGAGGCAAAGAGCGCCCTGCGCGGCGTCAGCGGCAGCGTGGAAGAAATGGTGAAAGCCGGACTGAAAAACTTGTTAAAGGGCTAGACGCTCTCATACTTGCGCGAAGCACATAGCCCGAAAGGATGTCGATCATGGAAGACGAAAACAGAATTATCACCACGGCGGAAACGGCGGAGGACGGCGAAAACGAACGCAGTCTGCGCCCGAAAACGCTGGATGACTATATCGGACAAAAAAAGGCAAAAGAAAATTTAAAGGTGTTTATCGAGGCGGCACGCCGCCGCGGCGAGGCGCTGGATCATGTGCTGCTCTACGGGCCGCCGGGACTTGGAAAAACGACACTCGCCGGCGTCATTGCCAACGAGATGGGCGTCAATCTTCGGATTACCTCCGGCCCGGCCATTGAAAAGCCAGGAGATCTGGCCGCGCTTTTAACCAACCTCGGCCCGGACGACATTCTGTTTGTGGACGAAATTCATCGGCTGAGCCGCAGCGTGGAAGAAATTTTATACCCGGCCATGGAGGACTACGCCTTAGATATCATCATCGGCAAAGGGCCTTCCGCCCGGTCCATTCGTTTGGACTTGCCGCATTTTACCTTGATCGGCGCCACAACGCGCGCCGGTTCTCTTGCGGCACCGCTGCGTGACCGTTTTGGCGTAATCAGCCGCCTGGAAATGTATACCACGGAGGAGCTGTCCACCATCATCCGCCGAAGCGCGGACATTCTTGGCATCTCCATCGAACCGTCCGGTGCAGCCGAAATCGCCTCCCGTTCCCGCGGGACGCCGCGTATCGCCAACCGGCTTTTGCGCCGGGTTCGCGATTTTGCGCAGATCGAATCGGACGGCGTGATCACCCGTGCCATCGCCGATCACGCACTGGAAAAATTAGAGATTGACCATCTGGGTCTGGATTCCGGGGATAAACGAATGCTTCGGACGGTGATAGAACATTACGGCGGCGGCCCGGTCGGGCTTGACACCCTCGCTGCCACCATTGGTGAAGAAAGCGACACCATTGAAGATGTCTATGAACCGTATCTGATGCAGATTGGATTTATCCATCGGACGCCCCGCGGCAGAGTGGTGACCAAACGGGCGTACGACCATTTCGGAATTCCCTATGCACAGGAAAATTCCGCAGAAAATATCTCGATGTTTGATGAATAAAAGGAGTTTTAGCAATGCAAAACAAAGAAAAATACTATATTACCACGGCCATTGCCTACACCTCGCGCAAGCCGCACATCGGCAATACGTATGAGATCGTGTTAACCGATGCGATTGCGCGTTTTAAGCGGTATATGGGCTATGACGTCTTTTTCTGTACCGGCACCGACGAGCACGGCCAAAAAATCCAGGAGCTGGCGGACGCGGCCGGCATTACGCCAAAGGCGTACGTTGACGGCGTTGCAGGTGAAATCAAAAAGATCTGGGATTTGATGAATACCAGCTATGACAAGTTTATCCGCACCACCGACTCGTATCACGAGGAAACCGTACAGAAAATCTTTCAAAAGCTCTACGACCAGGGCGACATCTATTTAGATTCCTATGAGGGCTGGTACTGCACCCCATGCGAATCTTTCTGGACGGACACCCAGTTGGTTGACGGAAAATGTCCGGACTGCGGCCGTGAGGTGCATAAGCAGCACGAGGAGGCCTACTTCTTTAAGATGAGCAAGTATGCCGACCGTCTGATGCAGTATATCGAAGACCACCCGGACTTTATCCAGCCGGAATCCCGGAAAAAGGAAATGGTGAATAACTTCCTAAAGCCGGGTCTTCAGGATCTTTGCGTATCGAGAACCAGCTTTTCCTGGGGAATCCCGGTTCCGTTTGATCCAAAGCACGTCATCTACGTTTGGCTGGACGCGCTGACGAATTATATCACTGCGCTCGGCTACCGCTGCGACAGCAAGGGCGAAAATTATGACCGTTACTGGCCGGCCGATGTGCATATCATCGGCAAGGACATTCTGCGTTTTCACACCATTTACTGGCCGATCTTTTTGATGGCGCTCGGCGAACCGCTGCCGAAACAAATTTTTGGCCATCCGTGGCTGCTGAACGGCCAGGACAAGATGAGCAAATCCATCGGCAACGTGATTTATGCCGACGACCTGGTTGAAAACTTCGGCGTTGACGCCGTGCGTTACTATTTGCTCCACGAAATGCCCTTTGCACAGGACGGCACTATCACCTTTGAAACCTTAATCAGCCGCTATAATTCGGAGCTTGCAAACACCCTCGGCAACCTGGTAAACCGCACCGTTTCCATGATTCAAAAGTATTTTGACGGAATCATCCCGCAAAACGGAACACCCACCGATTTTGATGCAGATTTGGAAAACACCTGCCCTGCCTGCGCCAAGGAGACTGCGGCCTGCATGGATAAACTGCGCGTTGCGGACGCGATGGATGCAATCTGGAAGATTGTGAACCGTTCCAACAAATATATCGACGAGACAACGCCTTGGGTTCTGGCAAAGACCGAGGACGGCAGAGCGCAGCTTGAAAGCGTGATGGCACACCTGGCAGAGGCGATTCGCTTTATCGCATCGCTCCTGACTTCCTTTATGCCGGACACTGCTGCTGCGATTGCAAAGCAGATCGGCACGGACATTCTCTCCTGGGAAAGCCTTTCTTCCTTTGGGGCAATTCCGGCAGGAACCGCGGTGATGAACCCGGAGCCGCTTTTTGCACGGCTTGACCCGGAGCAAAAACTGGCCGAACTGGAGGCCTCTCTGGCGCAGCCCGAAGAAGAAACCGTCTCTATCGAGCCGTTTAAGGACGCGGTCGAATTTTCCGACTTTGAAAAGCTGGACATCCGCGTCGGCAAGGTCGTAGTTTGCGAAAAGGTTCCCAAATCCTCCAAGCTGCTGCGCTTTGAACTGGAGGTCGGATCGGAACGCAGACAGATTCTGTCCGGCATTGCCAAATATTATAAGCCGGAGGATCTGATCGGAAAGAATGTGCTGTTTATTGCAAACTTCCCGCCAAGAAAAATGATGGGGCTTACCTCAAACGGCATGATTCTCTCGGCCGAGCATGACGGAAAACTGGTACTGACCTCCACACTGGAGGATATCCAGACCGGCGCGTGCATTGTATAAAAAACCAACCGTGGGGCGATAAAATCGCCCCTATTTTTTTGAAAGAGGAATTTTTATGAACTACCAAGAGACCCTTTCTTACATTCATCAGACGCCAAAATTCTCCCGTATTCTCGGCAATACCATGCTGAAAAAATTACTGGCGCATCTCGGCAATCCGCAAGATGCGCTTGATTTCATTCATGTTGCCGGCACCAACGGAAAGGGCTCTGTTTCGATTATGCTTGCCGAAATTCTGAAAAATGCCGGCCTTAGGGTCGGATTATTCACTTCTCCTTATCTGGAACGATTCAACGAGCGCATCCAAATCAACCGCACCCCGATTGCCGATGAAGCGCTGGCCGCCATTGTCACAACGATTCGGGCGTGTATGGAATCTCATAATGCCCCCGTATCGGAATTTGCCCTGGATACCGCTGCGGCATTCTGCTATTTTGCGCAGCAAAAATGCGATATTGTGGTGCTGGAAACCGGGCTTGGCGGCAGGCTTGACGCCACCAATGTAATCTCTGCCAAACGGGCGGCGGTACTTACTGCGATCGGCATGGATCATATGCAGTATCTGGGAGACACCATCGAGAAAATTACCCTGGAAAAATGCGGTATCATTCACCCAAATACCCCGGTCGTCTCTGCACCCTCCCAGGCGGAATCCGTCCGAAACACCGTATTATCCTATGCCAAGGCACACCGTGCCCCGGTCTATTTCGCAGAAGAACCGCAGCCGGACGGGCATGGGCTTCAGTACCGGGGGCAGCGCTTTTCCCTCGGTATGCAAGGAGCATTTCAGGCATACAACGCGGCCACTGCTTTGGAAACCGTGCGCATTTTAAGAAATCAGGGACTTTCCATTCCCGATGCTGCGATAAAGCAAGGACTTCTGGAAGCGAAAAACCCGGCACGATTTGAGCGTTTTTCCGATTTCGTTATCTTAGACGGCGGTCATAATGCGCCGGCTGCAACGGCGCTTTTTGCGGCGTTAGCGGCGCTCAAAAAGCCTGTTTATTTCTGTATTGCAATGATGGAGGACAAAGACTGCCGCAGCTTTTTGGAAATTTTAAGTCCGCTGGCTTTGGGCGCGGTTTTTACGCAAATTGATATGCCGCGCTGCTGTGACTGTCAAAAACTGTCCGACATCTTTCGAGAAAAGTCGATCCCGACCGTGACAGAGCCAAATCCCCAAACCGCCGTGCAAAAGGCCATCGCTCTCGCGAAAGAGGCCGACGCACTGCTTTGTATCTGCGGATCACTCTATTTTGCAGGACAGGTGCGGCCGTATCTTAAAAATTGGAGAAAAAAATAAAAAGCGCAAAAATGCGCTTTTTTTCATCGTATCAATCAACGATCATGTAGTAGAATTTTTACCTTGCATAGTAGTGGAATTATGCAATCTTGTTCAGCTTTGCAGCATACTGACTCTTCCGGCGGGCAGCAGTGTTCTTGTGCAGAATCCCCTTTGCCACAGCCTGATCAGTTTTCTTTACAACAAAATTATAAGCCTCAGAGGCAGCTGCCTTACCCTCTTTCAGAGAGGCCTCAAACTTTTTGATTGCAGTCTTAAGCTGAGACTTAATCATCTGATTCTGAAGGGTCTTCTTTTTGATGACCTTCACTCTCTTTTTTGCTGACTTTATATTAGGCATAAATTCACCTCCAAACACTCAATTTTGACGGCACAAAACTGTGCGGCAGGACAGCGCCGATACAGACGCCACTCCCACATCAATACTCCATATTGTAACATGCTTTGAAAAAAATTGCAAGCCTTTTTTCAATTTTTTTTATTTTTCTTGCAATCTTTCAAAAACTGTGCTATGATACGGTTGTTTCGGATCATACATTCGCCAAAACAGAATTCAAAATCGGAGGAATCAAAATGGTAAAACACATTGTCTTTTGGAAACTGGCCCCAAAAGCCGAGGGTCAGGACAAATGGGAAAACGCACGCATCATCAAAAAGGAACTGGAAGCCCTGGTTGGTGTGATTCCCGGTCTGATCGAGGCCGAGGTCGGCCTGAACGAAAACGGCGGCGAATATGACGCCGCGCTCACCGCACTTTTTGAAAACATGGAGGCGCTCAAGGCCTATGACGTACACCCGGCGCATCAAAAGGTTCGCGCCTTTGTCACCAAGGTTCGTCTGTCAAGGGTTGCCGTTGATTACACGGTCTAGACACTCTGCGTGTCCTGCCGCAAAAAAGAGCGAAAACACGTTTTTCAAATAAGATTTTTAATTGTAAACAAATAAGATTTAATTGTAAAATCGAAAAAAGACGGATGCGGCAATCGCCGTATCCGTCTTTTTGATTAGTCTGAAGTATAAGGCATCAGAGCGATCTGTCTTGCTCTCTTAATTGCAACAGTGAGCTGTCTCTGGTGCTTTGCGCAGCAACCGCTGATTCTTCTCGGAAGAATCTTGGCGCGCTCCGTCACGTATCTTCTCAGCTTTGCAACGTCCTTGTAGTCGATATGATCAACTTTATCCACGCAGAAGGAGCAAACTTTTCTCTTTGCTCTTCTTGCTCTGGGTCTGTCGTTTCTTCTTTCTTCTGCCATCTTCAATTCGCCTCCTTTAAATCAAATTAAAACGGAAGATCATCGTCCGTGTCCAAAAGCGCGGTAAAATTCTCTTCAACATCGGGCTGCTGCGAAAACGCAGGCGCACTCGGTGCTGCCGCCGGCGCAGAAACGCCGGGTGATGCAGGCGCCATACCGTCCTGACTGCGTTTGCTCTCGCCGAAACTAACCTCGCTGGCCACAACTTCTGTGACGTAGTTCTTCTTTCCGTCCTGACCTTCCCATGTTCTGGTCGCAATGCGGCCAATCACAATGATCATCTTGCCCTTCCCAAAATAATTGCAGACAAACTCTGCCGTTTTGTTCCAAGCGACGCAGTTGATAAAGTCGGTCTGTCTGTTCTCACCATAGCCATTATCAATGGCGATGCTGAAACTGCAAACAGGTGTGCCGGCCCCGGTATGCCGAAGCTCCGGATCCCGTGTGAGTCTGCCCATTAAAATTGCTTTGTTAATCATAGACTAGTCCTCCTCACGCTTTACCACGATATCACGGATGATACCGTCGGTGATCCCGTAAACACGCTCCAACTCAGCAGGGAAATCAGGTTTTGATTTAAAGTTCACCAAAACATAATAACCTTCTGTCAAATCGTTGATCGGGTATGCAAGTCTGCGCTTTCCCCATTCGTCCACGCTCTCGATCTCGCCGTACTTTTCAATCAAAGATTTGAACTTTTCAACAAAAGCTGCGATTTCTTCCTCCGTCTTGGTTGCATCAATAACGAAGATGGTCTCATACTTGTTGATTACCTCTGTCATGACATCAGTCACCTCCTTCTGGACTTTGACCCTCGATTTGTGTCGAGAGTAAGGAATTGTTATCAAATAACCTAAACATTATAGACTATTTTTTTTGCCTTGTCAAGCATATTTTTCAATTTTTTTCATAGGATGAAACAAAGCCATAGACAAGCCCAAAGACATTATGGTTTAAACAAGAAAATTTATGAAAATACTGCACCCAATGCCCGTCAATACGCCCAGAGAGGAGAATTTACATGAAACGTTTTTTGATCGGTTTTTTGATTCTGTCCGCCGCTGTATTTTGCATTCCGTCCGTCATGGTTCCGATTGCATCGCTGGTATCGGGACGCACCGCCGCACCGGCCTATGCCGATTCCGCCGCCGCAGACGATACCGCCGCCTACGGCGTGGACGCCCCCTATACGGTAACGCTCTATCGGGTCGGCACCGGCGAAACCCTAACCCTCGATTTTGAGGATTATATCGCCGGCATTGTCGCAGAAGAAATGCCGCCGACCAATTCCATAGAGGCGCTCAAGGCACAGGCAGTCGCCGCGCGCAGCTACATACTCAGCAAGCTCTCCTCCTACTCAGAAAACGCCCCGGCCGCACATCACGGTGCGCTGCTGTGTGACGATTTTTCACACTGTCACACCTGGCGCTCCTTAGAAGAATCCAAGGACACATGGGACGCACGCTTTCGCGAGGACTATGCCGCCAAGATCAAACGCGCGGCAGATGAGACCCGCGGCGAATATTTAAGCTACGAAAACAAGGCGGCCAAGACCTGTTTTCATGCCGTCAGCGGCGGAAAGACCGAAAACGCGGAGGACGTATGGGGCGTTTCTCTGCCCTATCTGACGACGGTAAACAGTGCGGAGGACACACGTGCGGATGGTTATCACAGCCGCGTTTTTTATCCCAAAGAGGCCTTTGAGACCGTTCTGCGCGGACTGCGTCCTTCCATCCAAACGGCGGAGAATTTAGAGGATATTTCGCCAAAATTCACCTACCACGACAGCGGCAGTGTCGCCGCGCTGACCATGCTTGGCGAAACATTTACCGGTCTCGAAATCAAGGAGGCGTTCCATCTGCGCAGCACGCATTTTTCTCTGAAGTTTGCGGACGGAAAGGCTGTCTTTGACGTCAACGGCTACGGCCACGGCGTCGGAATGAGCCAGTTCGGCGCGGCCGCAATGGCGGAACACGGCAAAAATTACCGCGAAATTTTAGCGCATTATTACAAGGGTACCACCCTCAGCCAGCTTTATCATAACGCATAAAAATATTCCTCAATTTTTGTTACTTTTTACGCTGCCTCAAACCCAAAAAACCTTTGAAACCCATAGGCAACTGTGCTATAATGAAAACAGGCGTACAAGGGGGATCCTGTTTTGCCCAAGGCGGCAAGAGGGAGAACCCCTTTGGCAAATCCATCACATTGCATCAAGAGGAGGAATTTTCATGGCTCACACGGTAATTACAATTGCCCGTCAGTTCGGCTCCGGCGGCAGAGATGTTGCAAAACTGCTCTCTGAGAAAATGGGAATTCATTTTTACGATAGAGAGTTAATTGCACTCGCCGCAAAGGAAAGCGGTCTTTCGGAATCGTTGTTTGAAGGCATTGAAGAAAAGCCGACCAACAGTCTCTTATACTCTTTGGTTATGGGAATCCAGTCCGGGCGCGGCACCTACTATCGTTACGGGGACGTTTTAAACTCGGACAGCGTCTTTCGGATTCAGTCCCAGGTCATTCGCGATTTGGCAAGCAAGGGGCCGTGCGTGATCGTCGGCCGCTGCTCTGATTATATTCTGCGCGAGCAGCCAAACCTGATCAACGTATTTATCCATGCCGACAAAGACTGGCGCGTACAGCGCATTATGCAGCGCCATCAGCTGAAGGAAAAGGAAGCGGAAAATCTGATTACAAAGACGGACAAACGGCGCAGCTCCTTTTATAACTTTTACACCAACAAGGTATGGGGAAACGTCAACAACTACCACCTGGCAATCGACACCAGCAAGGTCGGGCTGGAGCATGCCGCAGATCTGATTGTAAACTTCAGCGAAATGATTCCCAAAGAAGAAAATCCGGCTACATAGCAAAATGACCGCAGTATCTGGCTGCGGTCATTCTTTTTGCTTATTTACCTATTCGTTTTCATCAAAGCGAAATCCCAGCTGCTCAATTCCCTTATCTTCATCGCGGAGCGCAGAGCCTGCCGCCGGAATGTTTCGGCTGCGATAGCGCGCGTAGTTTGCAATCGGAGCATCCTTTGCGGCCACTGCCTCGGCGACCACCGCATTCTTCCGCAGCGTCATCACTTGTACGCCCTGACTGCTGCGCGTTGTCTTTTCGGGAATTTTTTCCGTGTTTACGGTAAGCACCTTATCCTGGCTGCTGCGCAGTACAATATCGGTATCCTCCGGCAAAAACATCATGCCGACAATGGGCGATTTGGTTGCAAAACCGCCGGTCAGTCTGCGGCGATTGGACTTTGTCTCATAGCTCTTAAGCGGGATTTTGGCGCACTTTCCGTTTTCAAAGCTAAAGAGCAGCCATCCGCTGTAATCACCGCTAATCACCATACCGATGATATCTTCTTTTTCTGTCATGCCGACCAGGTTCGGGATATACTCACCCATCTGACTGGCCTTGCCGTCCGGGATCTCATACGCGCGCATTTTATAGACATCACCGCCTGCGGCAAAGAACAAGATCTCACTGCGGTTGGTAATCTCCTCTTCCTGGATGATGGCATCATCCTCTTTCAGCCGCTGTTCACCGCTGGTGCGCAGCGATACCAGGGAAATCTTTTTGATATAGTTTTGCGCCGTTCTGAAAAGCCTTACCGCATAATCTTCAACGGTTTCCTCCTCTGCCGGCTCCGCAACATCTTCTGCCGCAATCAGCCGGGTTCTGCGATCCGTACCGAACTTCTTCGCCGCCTCACGCAGCTGCTTTTCAATGATCTTATTAACCCTCGCCTTGCTTTTCTGCACCGCCTCTAAATCCTCGATTTCCTCTTTCAGCTTGGCAATCTCGGCGGTTCGCTTTAAAATATAGTCCTTATTTAAATTTCGCAGTTTGATCTCTGCCACATATTCTGCCTGTGCCTCGTCAATGTGAAAGCCTTTCATGAGGTTCGGTACAACCTGCGCATCCTCCTCGGTCTCGCGCACGATCCGAATCGCTTTATCGATGTCCAGCAGAATCTTCTCAAGTCCCTCTAAAAGATGAAGCTTTTCGCTCTTGCGCACGATATCAAAGGCCACCGCGCGCAGCACGCAGCTGCGCCGAAACCGCAGCCACTCGCAAAGGATATCGTTGACCCCAAGCACCATCGGCGAACCCTCTACCAGGATATTAAAGTTACATCCAAAGCTATCCTGCAAGGGCGTCATCCGAAACAGTTTTGCCATCAGTTTTTCCGGGTCGGTGCCGCGTTTTAAATCAATGGTAAGCTTTAAGCCTTTTTTGTCCGTCTCGTCACGGATGTCCGAGATTTCCTTCACCCTCCCGTTTTTAACAAGCTCCACAACCTTTTCCACGATGGCCTCCACCGTGGTGGTATACGGAATTTCCGTGATGTCGATGCAGTTCTGCATTTTATCGTAGGTGTAGGACGCACGCATTTTAAAGCTGCCGCGGCCGGTTTTATAAATTTCACGCATTTCGTCTCTCTGATACAGCAGCTGTGCACCAAAAGGAAAATCCGGTGCCGGCATAACCTCGGTCAAATCCGCCTCCGGATCCTTCATCACCAAAACGGTCGCCTCGCATAGCTCCTTTAAGTTAAAGCTGCAAATATTGGACGCCATGCCGACTGCGATACCCTGGTTCGGATTTGCCAAAATGTTCGGAAACGTTGTCGGCAAGAGAACCGGCTCCTTCATGGTGCCGTCATAATTATCCACAAAATCGATCGTGTCCTTGTCCATATCGCGAAAGATCTCGCTGCAGACCTTGGATAGTTTTACCTCGGTGTAACGGGAGGCGGCACACGCCATATCCCTGGAATACTGCCGGCCAAAGTTACCCTTCGAATCCACCAGCGGCAAAAGCAGAGCGCCGTTTCCCTCGGTCAGACGAACCATGGTATCATAAATCGCCGCATCGCCGTGCGGATTCAGGCGCATGGTCTGTCCGACCACGTTGGCCGACTTGGTACGTCCTCCGCTCAGCAGCCCCATTTTATACATGGTATAAAGCAGCTTGCGATGAGAGGGTTTAAACCCGTCAATCTCCGGGATTGCACGGGAGATAATCACGCTCATCGCATAGGGCATGTAATTTTGCTCTAAGGTATCGGTAATTTGTTGTTCTTCTATGATGGGTTTTTTCATACGTTCTGCTCCTTTACATTACATCTGTCAATGCAATAAAGTCATGACCCACGTTTGCAATATGTTCTTTCCGCCCGGTCAGATTGTCTCCCAAAAGCAGATCAAACATTTCCTTCGTCTTTTCCATATCATCCGGCATCACTTTAATCAGCCGTCTGGTTTCCGGGTTCATGGTGGTTTCCCACATCATCTCCGGCTGGTTTTCACCAAGCCCCTTACTTCTTTGCAGGGTATACTTCTTTCCCTCCAGCTTTTTCATCAGCGCTGCCTTTTCCGCCTCGTTAAAGGCAAAATAGGACTTGTCCTTGCAGGTAATTTCATAAAGCGGCGATTCTGCGATATAAACATAACCCTTTTCAATCAGGGTCGGAACCAGCCGATAGATCATGGTTAAAATCAAGGTGCGAATCTGGTAACCGTCAACGTCCGCATCGGTACAGATAATTACCTTGCTCCAGCGCAGATTATCCAGTTCAAAGGAATTTAAGTCCTTATTATGCTTGCTGGAGATTTCCACGCCGCAGCCCAAAACCTTTAACAGATCCACAATAATGTCGCTTTTAAAGATCTTGTCATACTCTGCCTTTAAGCAGTTTAAGATTTTACCGCGGATCGGGATAATCGCCTGAAATTCACTGTCCCGTCCCAGCTTACATGCGCCGAGCGCCGAGTCGCCCTCCACGATATACACCTCACGCCGGGAAACATCCTTGCTGCGGCAGTCCACAAACTTTTTGACCCGATTTGCCACGTCCAGCGTGCCGCCCAGCTTTTTCTTGACGTTGATTCTCGTCTTTTCTGCCGTTTCGCGGCTGCGCTTGTTCACCAGAACCTGGGTACAGATTTTTTCTGCGTCCATCTTATTTTCAATAAAATAAATGCTGAGCTGCTCCCGCAGGAATTCGGTCATGGCGTCCTGGATAAACTTATTGGTGATGGCCTTTTTGGTCTGGTTTTCGTAGCTGGTCATGGTAGAGAGCGAATTGCTGACCAGAACCAAGCTGTCCTCAATATCGGAAAACTGAATTTTCCCCTCATTTTTATTATATTTGCCGTTTTGCTTTAAATACTGATCGATTGCGTAGACAAAAGCGTTGCGCACCGCCTTATCCGGCGCACCGCCGTACTCTAAGTAGCTGGAATTGTGATAATATTCCAGCACGTTGATTTCATTATTGAAACAAAAGGCAAAGCTCATCTTCACCTTATATTCTTCCAAATCCTCACGGTCACGGCCCTTGCGCTCCGTCTCGATAAAGTGAACATTCGTCAGCTCCTTGCCGCCGCAAAGCTCCTTGACGTAATCGACGATTCCGTTTTCATAATAGTATTCAAACTCTTCAAACACACCCGGCTCCGTCTCATTTTTGAGTACAAACCGCAGCCCGGAATTGACAACCGCCTGCCGCTTTAACGTGCTTTGATAGAACTCCAGCGGAATCCGAATATCCGTAAAAACGCTCATATCCGGCTTCCAGCGGATACGGCTGCCGGTGTGGCGGTGCCGAAACTTGGTCTTTTCCAATCCGCCGATGTTTTCGCCCTTTTCAAAGTGCAAATTAAATTTATAGCCGTCGCGCAAAATCTCAACATCCATATAGGCAGAACTGTACTGTGTCGCACAGGCGCCGAGTCCGTTCAATCCCAGCGAGAACTCATAGTTACCGCCGGCATTGTTCTGGTATTTGCCGCCGGCGTACAACTCACAAAAGACCAGCTCCCAATTGTACTTCTTTTCTTTTTCGTTATATTCCACCGGGATTCCTCTGCCAAAGTCCTCAACCTCGATCGAGTAATCCAGGTACCGCGTCACATAAATCACATTGCCAAAGCCCTCCCTGGCCTCGTCAATGGAGTTTGAGAGAATCTCAAACATCGAATGCTGGCACCCTTCGATTCCGTCCGAGCCGAAAATTACCGCCGGACGTTTGCGGACACGATCCGCCCCCTTCAGCGAAGAAATACTGGAATTATCATACGATTTTGCAGCCATCTGCCTACCTCCAAAACTATCTTCCCATTTCGTCTGTGCGATTTGCCGCACACTTTTTTATTGTAACACAAAATATTGCGGTTGTCAAAGCCCATCTACACAACAAAAGGATTTTGTTTTTTGATTACGGTTGACATTCTCATTCCTTGTGATATAATAACGGAGGGAATTTGGAAAGGAACCAAACAAAGGAGACGAAAACAATGCGAATTGGAATTTTAGGATACGGCAATTTGGGCCGCGGTGTGGAATGTGCCATTCGGCAAAACCCGGATATGGAGCTTGCCGCCGTGTTTACCCGCAGAAACCCGGAGAGTGTAAGCATCATGACAGAGGGCGTTCCGGTACTTTCGGCAGATGACGCGGCGTCCATGCAAGACAAAATCGACGTTTTGATCATCTGCGGCGGCAGCGCAACTGATCTTCCGGTACAGACGCCCGCTTTTGCAAAGCTTTTCAACGTCATTGACAGCTTTGATACCCATGCAAAGATACCGCAGCACTTTGCAAACGTTGATGCCGCCGCCAAAGAGAGCGGCAAGATCGGCATCATCTCGATCGGCTGGGATCCCGGTATGTTCTCTTTGAATCGGATGTATGCAAACGCTATCCTGACCGACGGCAGCGACTACACCTTCTGGGGTAAGGGCGTAAGCCAGGGTCACTCGGACGCAGTACGCCGGATTGAGGGCGTTTTGGACGCACGCCAGTACACCATCCCGGTTCCGTCTGCCGTAGAGGCGGTCAGAAACGGTGAAAACCCAACCCTCACCACACGGCAAAAGCACACCAGAGAATGCTTTGTAGTGGCTGAGCCGGGTGCCGACCTCAAACGGATCGAGGAAGAAATCAAAACCATGCCGAACTATTTTTCCGACTATGACACCACGGTGCACTTTATCACACAGGAAGAAATGCAGCGCGACCACAGCGGAATTCCGCACGGCGGCATGGTGATCCGCAGCGGCAAGACCGGCAAAGACGGCGAACACCGCCATATCATCGAATACAGTCTAAAGCTGGATTCCAACCCGGAATTTACGGCCTCGGTTCTGGTTGCGTACGCAAGAGCCGCTTACCGTATGAACCGGGAAGGGCAAAGCGGATGCAAAACGATTTTTGATGTTCCGCCGGCTTATCTCAGCGCGCTGGACGGCGAGACGCTCCGCAAGACTCTGCTGTAATCCGCAGCAACCGCATTTAGAGGCGATATGACATGCCTATCAAAACGCATCGGGTAAAGTGCTTTACCCGATGCGTTTTTTCTATCCTCTTGGTATATTTTTCTCCCGTTTGGAAGATACTAACATCAAAAAGCATGAGGAGGATATCAATGAAAGCCTATATTGGAATTGTAGACGTTGCCGCAAGAGAGATTCTGGACTCGCGCGGAAATCCGACCCTGGAGGTAGAAGTTTTTGCAGAGGGCGGCATCTTAGGCCGCGCTTCCGTCCCCTCCGGCGCCTCCACCGGTGCGTTTGAGGCGTGCGAACTCAGAGACAACGATGCGACGCGCTATGGCGGAAAGGGCGTTACCAAGGCCGTCAAGAATGTGAACGGCCCCATCTGCGAGGCGCTGATCGGCATGAACGTGCTGGATCAGATTGCCATTGACAAGGCCATGATTGCCCTTGACGGAACCGAAAACAAAAGCAAGCTCGGCGCAAACGCCATTTTAGGAGTCTCGCTTGCCTGTGCCAAGGCCGGCGCAATTGCCGTCGGCGAAAGCCTTTATCAATACATCGGCGGCATTCATGCGCATATGCTCCCGGTACCTATGATGAATATTATCAACGGCGGCAAGCACGCCGACAACTCCATCAGCTGCCAGGAATTTATGATTATGCCGGTCGGCGCCGAGGACTTTCGTCAGGCACTTTCCTGGTGCGCTCAGGTATTTCACACATTAAAAGGAATCTTAAAAGAAAAGGGCTATTCCACGGCCGTTGGGGACGAGGGCGGATTTGCCCCCAACCTCAGCAATGACGAAGAGGCCGTACAGGTTATTTTAGAGGCCATCGAAAAGGCCGGTTACAAGGCCGGCAAGGATTTTCGGATTGCGCTGGATCCGGCCTCGACCGAGATGTACGAAGAGGCGAAAAAGCAGGGGCATGAGGGCAGTTACTGTTTCTGGAAAACCGGCAAACTGCTGAGCCGCGAGGAGATGGTTGCCTTTTGGGCAGACTGGGCGGCCAAATACCCCATCATTTCCATTGAGGACGGCATGGCAGAAGAAGACTGGGAGGGCTGGAAGATGCTGACCGATCGGCTGGGTGATCGTATTCAGCTGGTCGGAGACGACCTCTTTGTCACCAACAGTGAACGGCTGCAAAAGGGGATCTCGCTCGGTGCCGGGAACGCAATTTTAATCAAAGTAAACCAGATCGGCACCCTGACCGAAACCCTGGAGGCAGTGCAGACCGCCAACCGTGCCGGCTATACGGCCATCGTCTCGCACCGCAGCGGCGAAACGGAGGACACCACCATTGCCGACCTGGCAGTCGCACTCAATGCCGGGCAGATCAAAACCGGCGCGCCGTCCCGTACGGATCGGGTTGCAAAATATAACCAGCTGCTGCGCATTGAAGAAGAGCTTGGCGATGTCGCCGCCTATCCGGGAATGAAGGCGTGGTTTAATCTGCAAAACCCCTGATTGCAATAAATTGCAAAAGACCGGCATACGCCGGTCTTTTTGTTGTTTTTTAGCCTTTTACAACGATATTGATGAGTTTTTTCGGCACCGCGATGCACTTCACCATTTCGCGGCCCGCGATGAGTTCCTGCACCTTTTCACTCTTAAGCGCCGTCTCTTTCATTTGTTCGGGCGTTAAATCCGGCGAAATCATCATCTTATCCCGGATTTTTCCGTTGATTTGCAGCACGATCTCAACCTCACTGACCTTTAACGCGCTCTCGTCATAAGCCGGCCACGGATAAACTGCCAGATCTTCGTCTCTGCCCATCTTTTCCCACATTTCAAAGGCAATATGCGGCACAAAAGGCGAAAGCAGAACGACCAGATTCTCCAGCGCCTCGGCAATCAAGCCACGGTGATAATCAGCACTGTCCGTCTTTTCCTTATAGGCATAAATCGCATTTACCATTTCCATAATGGAACTGATCGCCGTGTTAAAGCTGAAACGGTCACAGTCCTCGGTCACCTTTTTGATGCTGGCATGGACGGCAAAGCGCAGCTTCTTTTCCTCCGCGTTCAGCACCGCTCCGTCAATTTCCTGTTTTTGTGCATACGGCGACAAATCCTCCACCGCTCTCCAAACACGGTTCAAAAAGCGGTACGCGCCCTCGACTGCGGTATCGTTCCAGTCAAGGTCTCTCTCCGGCGGTGCCGCAAACAGGATAAACAAACGCGCCGTATCTGCGCCGTATTTTTCAACAATCTCGTCCGGGCTGACAACATTACCGACCGATTTTGACATCTTACTGCCTTCCTTTAGCACCATACCCTGGGTTAAAAGGTTGGCAAACGGCTCATCACAGGAGAGGTATCCGAGATCATGCAGCACCTTAGTGAAAAACCGCGCATAGAGCAGATGCAATATCGCATGTTCCACACCGCCGATGTACTGATCCACGTTCATCCAGTAATCCGCCTTTTCTTTATCAAACGGAAGCTTTGTATTATGCGGATCGGTGTAGCGCAGATAATACCAGGAGGAGCACACAAAGGTGTCCATGGTATCGGTTTCACGCTTAGCAGGGCCGCCGCAGTGCGGACAGGTGGTATGCACAAATTCCGGGCATTCGCTCAGCGGAGATTTTCCCTGGCCGGTAAACTTTACATTCTCCGGCAGTAATACCGGCAGCTGATCCTCCGGTACGGCAACCGTGCCGCACTTTTCGCAGTACACCATCGGGATCGGTGCACCCCAGTACCGCTGACGGGAAATCAGCCAGTCGCGCAGTCTGAAGTTCACCTTGCGCTGTCCGATTTCATGCTCTTCGGCGTAGTCGATGATCTTTTTCAATGCGTCCTTGTTGGACATGCCGCTCACAAATCCGGAATTTTCCATGATTCCCTCGGCGGCACATGCCTCGGTCATGGTATCGCCGTTTCCTTCGTAGCCCTCCGGGCGTACCACCAAACGAATCGGCAAATCGTATTTTTTTGCAAACTCAAAGTCTCTTTGGTCGTGTGCCGGAACGCCCATTACGACGCCGGTTCCGTAATCCAAAAATACATAATTGGCTAAGTAAAGCGGAATTTTCTCTTCCGTAAAGGGATTGATCATATAGCAGCCGGTGAACACACCCTCTTTTTCGGTGTCCGTGGCGGAGCGCACAATCTCACTCAGTCCCTGCACCTTTTTGATAAAGGCGCGGCACGCTTCCTCCTGCGGCTTGCCCGCAATCAGCTTTTCTACCATCGGATGCTCCGGCGCCATTACCATGTAAGACACGCCAAAGATCGTGTCCGGCCGCGTGGTATAAACCGTCAGCTTTTCATCCGTGCCGTCAATCTGAAACTGTACCTCAGCACCCTCGCTGCGGCCGATCCAGTTTGCCTGCATGGATTTTACCTTATCCGGCCATCCCTTTAAGCGGTCGATGTCGTCTAAAAGGCGCTGCGCATAGTCGGTAATTTTAAAGAACCACTGTTCCAGATCCTTCTTGCCGACTTCGCTCTTGCAGCGTTCGCACTTGCCGCCGACCACCTGCTCGTTTGCAAGCACGGTCTGACAGGACGGGCACCAGTTTACATAAGACTTCTTTTTATAGGCAAGTCCGTTTTTATAAAGCTGCAAAAACATCCACTGCGTAAACTTATAGTAGTCCGGCTTTGCCGTTGCAACCTCACGTTCCCAGTCATAGCTAAAGCCCAAACGCTTCAGCTGCTCGCGCATATGGTCGATATTGGACCAGGTCCAGTCTGCCGGAGGGGTGCCATGCTTGATGGCCGCATTTTCCGCCGGGAGTCCGAAAGAGTCCCAGCCCATCGGATGCAGAACATGGAATCCGCGCATCTTTTTATAGCGTGCGACCAAATCACCGATTGAATAGTTTCTGACATGACCCATATGCAAATTGCCGGAAGGATAGGGGAACATCTCCAGGGCGTAGTACTTGGGTTTGTCATGTTCCTCTCCGATTTGAAACGCCTTTTCATCCTCCCAGCGTTTTTGCCATTTTTCCTCAATCTCTTTAAAATCATACTTCATTGGCTGCTCCTCCGTTTCACTGCTTTTTTGCTTCATCCTCGGCGGCAAGATCAGACATATCAACCACGCCTGCATCCTGCCAGATCCGCTCTAACTGATAAAAATCTCTCGTCTCTTCCTGAAATATATGCACAACCGCATCGTCAAATCCCAAAAGAACCCATTCACCGCTGCGGTATCCTTCCTTGTTGGTGGGAAAAATCCCCTGTTTTGCCAGCGCATCCTCTACATGATCGCAAAGCGCCTGTACCTGGCGATCCGATCCGCCGGTTGCCAGCACAAAATAATCCGTCATGGTTGTCAGTGCGCGCACATCAAGCACCAAAATATCTCTTGCGAGCTTTTGATCCAAAGTCTGAAAGATGGTGTTTACCACCTGATTTTCACAAGCCATAGCCTTCTCCTCTTTTATTCCTGCGTATCGATAAATTTTTCCGCAACCAGTTTTTCGGTTGCTTTGGCGTCATATACAAAGTAGGACACGCCGCCCACATACTTTCCGCTGCCCGGCAGGGTATCAATGGTAACGCGGTCCTTTCCGATCCGCATCATATCCTTCATGATACCGAAAATCTCTCCGCCGGTAAAATTCGTCTCGGTATTCTTTTTGACTGCGGAATAAACGGCCGGCAAACGCAGCAGTCCGAGCGGCGAGAGCAGCTTGTCTCCTACCGCATTATACAATTCCTTCTGGGCGGACAGTCTGCCGACATCGCCCTCTGCGTATCCGTTTCCGTCATTACCCTTACGGTAACGCATATACATCTCCGCCTTTTCGCCGTCAAGCTTTTGTTTTCCGGCCGGCAGATCAATATGCAAGTCCTGTGCCGGATCATCATACTTCATGGCAAACGGGATCTCCAGCGTTACACCGCCGACCGCGTCCACAATCTCCTGAAACCCGTCAAAGCCGACCATCACATAATGCTCCGGCGTAATGCCGGTAACCTGTGCGATTTCCCGGCTCATCACGTCAAAGCCGGAATAGTAGGCCGAATTGATTTTTTTGTCGTTTCGTTTATTGTTTACTCTGGTATCCCGCGGAATCTGTAAAATCTGAATCCTCTTATCCGCGCGGTTAATCTGGCAAAGCAAAATCAGGTCGGTACGATACCCGTCCTCATCCACACCGGCAACGACAAAGGTCTCGGCATCGCCGCTGCGCATACCGTTGCCGAAAAAGCTGAACGTCTCTCCCGTCTGCAGTGCAATGACAAAGTTATAGCACATCCAGATGATGATCAAAACCGTCACGATCGCCACAATAAACCGAACCGGGGATTTAATTCTCATGCTTTGTCACCTCTTTTTCAGAAGCCTTCGTTTCACAGCGGATCACCAGATCGTTTCGGCAATGCACCGCATCGGGATGGATGGTTTTCCGCTTTTTGATCAAGTCCTGAATGGTAAAATCAATGCCATAAATGATCGCCTCATCCAGATCGCGGTAACTGAGCGCACGCAGCTTGTCCACATCTTTATAATCGCGCCCCGGCTCAATATAATCCGCAATGTAAACAATTTTGGATAAAAGGCTCATATTTGCTTTCCCGGTCGTGTGATAACGAACCGCGTCCAATATTTCCGTATCATAGATATCAAAACGGCTTTGCGCGATGCATGCGCCGAGCGGCCCGTGCAGCAGGGTCGGCATATGCAGCTTCATCGCGTCCGGGATAATTCCGTATTCCTCCCGCAGCAGCCGCACCGCCTCCTGTGCGTCGATCTCCTTGGCACAGTCGTGCACCAGTCCGGCAAGATACGCCTTATCTTCATCGGCGCCGTAATGCTTTGCCAGCCGCACCGCCTCTTCCGCCACACCGATCGAGTGGCGGTAGCGTTTTTCGGAAAGGCACTGTTTTAAATTGGCTTTGATTTTCTCGATTTCCATATTGCTCTATGTGCTCCTTTTCGGTGCAGCATCAATCTGTATACAGCCGATGCTGTTGAATATACTGAAAAACGGCCTCCGGCACCCAGTAGCGTATACTTTGGCCCTGCCGCACCCATGTCCGAAGCCGGGTCGAAGAAACGTTTAGGGCCGGCATATCCACAAGGGTAATTTTGGCGTTATACATTTCCTCCAGCTGCCGTTTTTTTTCGGTCAATTCTTTTTCAGAAATCCCGGCACGGTTCACCGCGGCAACATGGCAAACAGAAAAAATGCGTTCCGGCTCCCGCCACGAATCCATATAATCAAGAGAATCCGCGCCGACGATGAACACAAGCTCCGCATCCGCATATTTTTTTTGCAGTTTTTCTAAGGTCTGATAGGTATAACTGTCCCTTCCGCTCTCCGCCTCAATCGCGTCCGCGACAAAGTGGTCGTTATCTGCCACGGCAGCGCGCACCATCGAGAGGCGCGTTTTGGGCGGCAGCATATGCGAACTGTCCTTATAATAGACGCCGCCGGTCGGAATGAACAAAACCGAATCAAGCTGCATGGTCTCAAAGACCCGCTGTGCCATCGCCATGTGTCCGATATGGGGGGGATCAAACGTCCCCCCCATGATTCCGATTTTCTTCATTTTAATAGAACAATGCGCTGCTGACGCCATCGTCCATCAGCTTAATTCTGCTGCCTTTTTCATTGGAATCATACAGCTTGCCGGTCGGCTCTTCGCCGCTCTTCTTCAAAAGCAGGATTCTGCCGTCCTTCTTTAATCCGTACGAGGTCACCGCCTGGTCGATCTCGCGGATTCTTCCCTTTGTCGTTACGCATTCAATGGTGCCGGAATTGATCGGCGTTGACTGCACGTCTCTTGCGTAGACCATAATGCTGCCGGCACTGTCATAGGTGTATGCGCCGGCGCAAACCTCCTCCGTTAAAGTCACGGTGTTGGAGTTGGTATAAGCCGCAAGGCTGACCGTTGCCAGATCTCTGTTATAGTTCGATGCAAACCGCACTACGGCACCGTCTGCGGAAACATCGCAGCTATATGCCTCGTCCGAAATCCGTTTTTCGGTGCCCACATAGCCGTTGATGATGCTCATGGTAATCAATGCGCCCTTGCCGCTCTCTTCATTATAACCGCTGATATAAGCCACTCTTGAAAAATCGTCACTGATATCAAACTGCGGACGGAGCGACACATTTTCTTTGATGACGGTCACTGCGTTTGCAACCTTTTGCGAGGTGTTTTCGCCGGACGCTGCCATATAATAATCACTCTTGTCCGTCTCGGCGTATGTCTTGGTATAAATCACCGCACCCTCGTCCTTGCGCACGCGTACCACCTTGGTAATCTCGTCCGCCATAACATTGGCGCTGCCTGCGGCAAGATCCAGATAGCTGAGCGTCTGGAAGTTGTCGTGATAGTTACTGTAAGCGTATGCTGCTTCGTTTTTGCTCAGCAGTACCGGCGGAAGGAATGCCTTTTCCGCACGTACTGCCGGCTGCTCGCCCTCTTTTTGGGAGTACAGGCTATACGTTCCGGCGTTTACGTCATAATCCTTTGCATAAAGGTAGATATCGCTCTTCGGGGTTGTCCCGAACACAAATGCGACCTTTTCATCGATCGTCTGGCTCTCCGTGCTCGCATCCTTGCCAAAGGCACGCAGACACAAATCGCCGGTATTGACGATCGGATTAAAGTTTTTGATATACAGCGCCTTTTGTCCGTTTTGTGCAAACACAAAGTTATCGCTGCAAATATCCTGTGACACGCTGATCGGCTCTTTCATATCCGGGTTCCAGTAGCAAAGCTCACCGTGGTATCCGTTGTCATCGGTGTTCTTCAGGTACAATACGGATTTTCCGTCCTTTGCAATCACCATCTTGTAGTAGACCGAAATCGCAACCAGTGTCCGGCTCTTGCGCGAATCGTTCTGGCAGTAAACCAGATCGCCGCGGCCGGTATTCATGTCCACATTTTCCATAAAGAAAGTGTACATTCCGTCCTCCGAAACATGAATCAGCTGCTTTTCGGTCGGGACAGCCTTTTGATACACCTTAGGATCCACCACCTTTTTGGAGGATGACTTTTTGCTCTGGCTTGTGCTCTGTGCCGGCTGCTGCGTTGCCTCCGGGACTGCCGCCGCGGCCGCCACCAGTTTTTCACTCAGCTGCATCGGCTTTTTGTCATAAACCATGTAAAGCTGGTTATCCTTGGTATAGATGGTAGGGTACAGAACGTCGCCGTTCATCATGCCTGCAAACAGGTTGATCGTGCCGATAATCAGCGCAACCACCAGCACGGCAACGCCGACACCGATGACAAATCTGCGATTCTTTTTTCCGTCCCGTTCCGTCCGGTTCTGCCGCGGTTTTGCCGCACGGAGGGCAGCTGCTTTCTCCTTGGCACTGCGGCTGAGTTTCTGCGCCGTGCCGCGGCGTGCGCCGATGC
>JABLTO010136428.1_pt1 | contig 31515 bp, 28 predicted proteins | sample 7160091 | NCBI WGS metagenome assembly JABLTO01 (sample SAMN14651225, study PRJNA627086) | human gut metagenome | isolation source: feces | host: Homo sapiens
ATGCATGGCAAGCACCTCTAATACAATTATTCTAAAATTATTATACTCGAATTATACAATTTCGGTCAACCCACAAAGGAATAGTAATTGCTACAACCCGCACATCTCCCGGACCACCCGGTCTGCCATTTTAACGCAGCCCACCAGCACCAGCAGGTTAAAAATCAGCTCTCCCAGGTAACCCCAAACCATGGTGACGGGGGAGGCGCTGGGATCGACGGCGGGCGGAGAGGCGGCAAATGCGGAAAAGATGATGCAGGCCAGCACGATCACTGCACCTTCCAGGCACACGGCCGCATAGGAGCGAAGAAAGGCTTTGCCTATGCTGCTGGTGGGTTCTCCCGCAAAGGCGGAAAGGGGCACCGGGGCGATGGCCGTATAAAGATATAGGCGAAAGTACCGGCCATATACGCTCATGATCATGATGAAGGAAAGCACGATGATGAAAAGGCTGCCGATCAAGCTCACCGCCCATACGGGAATGCTCTCAAGGAACCCTAAATCCCGCACTGCTGCATCCAGTGCCGCAGGCAGAGAAATGGGCGTTGCCGTTCCCATACCAGCTGCATTCATGATGGTTGTGATCATGCCCTGTACGATTTGGAACAGGGCCATCATCAGCTCCATGCCATAGGTCACCACGCCTTTTGCCAGCGCAAAGCGGAGGAACATCTTAAAGGCCACCTCGGGCCGCTTGACCTCCACAAAGTTGCCGCAGGTCTTGATGACACCAACCAGGAAGAAAAGAACTAATAAAGCGTAACCGATGGCCTGCAATGCCCCATGGATGCGCACCACTGCAGCCCAGATCCCGCCGCCTTTGAAGGTCTCGGGGCTTTGGGTAATCAGCTGCCAGATCTCTGCCAGCTTTTCGTTCCAGGTATTCAGCGCGTTGGCAATATTGTCTAAAATCCAGTTCCCGCTGTTCAAATTGTATCACGTCCTTTCTGCGGGCTTGCCGTCATCTGTTGTGCGTATCTGTGGATTTAGGCGGGCGCTCCTTCATGACGCCGTACACATCGTCCACGTAGAAACGGTTTACGAAAGGGTTATAGATAGCGCTGCATTTTATGCCGTTATATACCGCAAGGAAACGGTTGTCTCCAATGCGCTCCAATATGGTGGCTTCGGCCAGCTCCCCGCCCAGGGAATGAATGTGCATGGGTTCTTTCAAAGGGTACATTGGGTTACCTCCTGTGGTAAAAATCAAAAAGGCCCTCCGCTTTTTACGAAGGGCCTTGCCTGGTTGCGCCTACTGCTGAAGCAGCTGCTCCAATTCTGGTATACTTGTGGTTATGGTATCCCATACCATCGTATGGCTGACAGAGCCGTATTGATGGGCTGCGATATTACGCATGGCCTGTATCTGCTTCCAGGGGATGCGGGAATGCTGCTCTCGAAAAGTCTCCGAATATGCCTTGCTAAGTTCTCCAATATTGATGATGGACATAACCACTGCTTTTTGTGCCATCGTATTGCAGGCATACTCGGCAAATGTCATCCCAGCAATGAGCTACGGATGTCATGGATTTCTTTTAGGATTTTTTCCGTCACAATGTTATCCTTGTCCTTCATAGAGCGGCACCATCCTCCCTATCTCAAAATACGCTTGAAGCTCCTCGGAAAGGGGATACTGCACCACATCCACGGGAAGGGAAAGGGCTTCGGACAGTTCTTCTCGGAAACCGCAGAAATGCAGCAACGTGATGGGACGCTCCCCAAATTCTACCAATACGTCCACATCGCTGTCCGCATTTGCGCTGCCGTTTGCATAGGAGCCAAATAGCATGACGCGCTTAATGGGATACCGGGGCGCGATTTGCCTTACAGCTTCCTGAATGGAAGATATGGCTGTCATGTCGGGCCTCCTTTTCGCATAGGTTATGGTTCATCTTTAGTATATCATGCAATGCGGCCCAGGGATACCATGAAGTTTAGCCTGTAATCAGATCGAGAATCTCCTTGGCAAAGCAGATAATAATGCCGCCGGCCACGGTGAGGAAGCCTGTAGCCCGCTGAGAGGCGTCATGGCTTTTGAGGGATAGCCCTACCTGGACGATGCCAAAGGCCAGGATGATCATGCCGATGGCCTTGATAAGGCTGAAGATAAAGCTGGAAAGGTTGTTGACCACCGTGAGGGGATCGTCTGTGGCCAGGGCGGTGACGCTATACATGAGGCATAGAGTCAGCGCGCAGAACAGGGCGAATACGCGCCGCTGGTATGGGTGTAGATTCATGATGCGTTATCCTCCAGTTCATAGATTTCTTGTAGTTCCGTTTCGGAATATACTTCATAATCGTTGCTTTCGCCGCTTAGAAATATGGAGCCGGGGTCCATGGCCTTGGGCGCTTGACCGTGGATGTAGGGCGCTGCGCCGCCGTCTGCGGTCCAGGCGATGTTGGGATGCTGCAATAGGTCAAACTTCTCATCCATTACCGCATATTCACCCCGAATGAACAGGATGGCCTTGCGGTTATCCAGCATACGCACCTCATCCGGCATTAAAAGCTCCCGCCCGCTTAAGTTGGTATTGGTGGAGTAGGAACCATTACGGCCTCTGCTTTTTCCGTAGGTATCCAAATAGATGCTCTCTTTCCCCAGGAGCTTGGAGATCATCTCATGGGTGCCCGGTTCGTTTCCGCCCAAATATAATAGTTCGTCGCAGTTGCCTACAATGCTCTCCCATTGCTTTTCATACAACGCCTTGAGCTGGGCCATGTTCTGCAGGATGATGGATACGCTGATTTCGCGGGAGCGCATGACAGCAAGAAGTTTGTCAAACTCGTCCGGCAGGGCTACATTGCTGAATTCATCCATGAGGAAGTGAACGTGGACGGGGAGCCTACCGCCGTATTTGAAATCCGCCAAGTGGAACAGCTCTTGGAACAGCTGAGTATAGAGCATCCCGATCAAGAAATTGAAGCTGCTATCATTGTCGGGCAGGATGGCAAACAGTACTCCTTTGCGTTCTCCCAGAGCAGGCAGGTTTAATTCATCATAGGCCGTTAGGGAGGCCAGCTTGGGAAGGTTGAAAGCGGAAAGCCGGACGGCCAGGGAGATGTTGATGGAGGCGGCGGTTTTGCCGGGGGCCTGCTTGTATACTGCGTACTGCTTTACGGCGATATGCTCCGGTTCCCGCATGGCCAGCCTAGCAAAGAGCTGATCGATCACGCTTTCATATCCTGGAGTATCCTCCTCGCTGGCCGCGGCTGCTGCCAGCATCTCCATGACCATGGAAAAGGTTTGCTCTTCGGGTGGGGCTTCATATATAAGGTAGAGGATCAATGCCTCCAACAAGGCCGTTTCCGCTCGTTCCCAAAAAGGATCATTGGATTGACTGCCCTTGGGGGTAGTGTTGCGGATTAGGTTGGTAACCAGTTTTAAAACATCGTTCGCATCCCGAATATAGGAAAGGGGGTTATAGCCATGGCTGCGCTCCATGTTGATAAGATCCAGTATGCGCACGTCATAACCTTGCTCCTCAAATAGATGGCCTGTATCCCGACAAAGCTCCCCTTTAGGGTCCAAGATCACCAGGGAGGTATTGCACTGCATGGCGTTGGGCTTGGCATAGAAGCGAGTCTTGCCTGCGCCGCTGCCGCCCACCACAATGGTGTTGAGATTTCGCCGGTGCTTGCGGCCGTTGAAGCTCATACGGACATGCTGGGTGAATAGCTTGTTGTGCATTGGCTGCGTACGATCCGCATAGTTGCGGCACAGGGCCCGGGGATCGCCCCAGCGGGCGGAGCCGTATTCCTCCAGCCGCCGGTAGTTTTTCCGGGAGGCAGCGTAAACCAGCAACCCCAGGCCATAGGCCAGCAGAAACAGTAGGATGATCCGCGGGGTATCCGCCGTCCAGGTAAGCTGAACCGGGTTGATCTCCTGCAATCCGCTGAGCAGCCCCGGTAGCCCCTCCCCAAGCAATGGGGCGGCGAGTATCGCCGCCCATATAACGGGAATCGCCAGAAGGAGGAGGAAAAGCCGGGGTATAGGGTCGGGCTGCTGCCGGTTCATCGGCTATCCCGCGCTTCCCGCCGCCGCTGCCGCTTGGCAGGCGCGTCGATCACCGCCAGCATGGCTTCATCCAGCTGGCCCGTATCCCGGCCCTGCTCCACCATGGCATTGCGCTTTTCATTCAGCGTGCCGATGATAAGCCGCCGCTGGCTCTCATCCACTTCGATGATGTGCTTGGTTTCCATAGACTCCCTCCTAACGCTCCGGCGCATCCATCTGTTTTTCCTGGGAGTTGACCAGCTTATCCAGGTTCCGGTCCATGCGCCGCTCTATGAGCCAGGCTGCTTGCCGGATATCCGCTAGAACCGCTCGCTTCGCCTTGGGTTCCAGATTGGCATATGCTTCGGGGATACGGTCGGGATAATGAGGTTCCATATGATAGCGGCTGCACAGGATATTGGCCACACAGTCACATAGGAAGGTGCTTGAGCAGTCTCCAGCCCTTGCCATCTCCCGGGCAACGCTGAAAAACAGCGCATTGCCATCTAAGCCGCGGGCCACATTCACCGTGCCTTTTTTGGAAAGATAGACAGCTCCTACATTTGCGGGGACATCCTCCGAAAGGCATACCGGCACGGGCGTATCCGTTAACAAGGCCTTGATGCGGTTATATACTGCATGGACAGGCCGCTGCTTTATGAAACGGCCCGTGGTCTGCCGCACATCGAATACCTTTCGGATTCGCATAAATACGCCGGTGGTACCATCCTCTCGAACATATTCCCGGCCCCGGGCAAGAAGGGCTATAGCCTGTTCTCCGGATTGAACGGAGCGCCCCATCCGCTTCCATTCCTCGAAAGTATGGGTACGGGCCGCCTCTGGGTATTTCTCCATGAGAATCAGCGTATTCACAGCACTTTCTCCGCCCAATCGGGCCTGGGTTTCGATGAATTGGCGCAAGGCAGCGGGATCAGATAGCACCCGGTCAGCAACACGGTCTGCCAGGGCATACAGCTCCTCCCGCAGGGCTTTTTGTTCCGCAGACCATGCCGCCTTATCCATGAGCTGCCGTTGTTCTGGCTGCGGTGGAATTTCCCGCGCCACTTCTTCAAATAGGGCATCGTAGGTTTCTCGGGGCATTTCCATATGAATTTACCTCCCTTTGGGTTGTTTTGATTTCTTTTTCGGCGATTGCTGCTGAGTATGCGGCGGCCTCTGCTTTTGCCGGGCTTGCGTTTCTTTCGCCGCCCGTTCTGCCTGGAGCTCTCGGATTGCCTGGCGCACTGAGGGCCGCCGTTCAATATCCCTGCCGGTACTGCCTTTGGAGCCGGAGGTACGCCCGGACGGAGGTGGGGCCGTCCGCCGGGCTGTGGTAGGGTTTTCATTGGCGGCTGGCTCCGGCCGATTAGATGGCTCGGGCCGGGGCTGGCCCAGCATCTCGCTTAGTTCTCCGTCGCTGACCGTATGGGCCTTATCCGAAGCCGGGTCGGGCCGCGCCTGCTGCTTTGCCCCAACATTTTGCCTGGTCTGCGTTTGCTCTGCTGCTAGCTTCCGGGCCCTTATGATATCCTCCCGGATCTTTTCCACATCCACCGCAGAAAGGGCGAACCGGTCCGCGATCCGGTTGACCCGGGCTGCATCTTCCGCGCTTACCACGATGTCACATAGCCCGTCCGGGTTGCGCTTATCCACCACGGCGGCATATAGGATGCCGTACTTTTTGGCCTCCTGGGCAAAGGCCCGCAGCTCCCGCTGCTTAATGACGAACACCTGGGTGGGCTTTCCCCGAAAGCTGCGCATACGGGTTTTGCCGCTGACCCGTTTTTCATCCTTGAGCGCAGCGATAAGAAATGCAGCCAGGGATATCGCCGCTTTTCCGCTTAGATTGGCGACGCACTCAACACCTTTCACGGTTACGTTGGTGGCCATATTTACGATCTGTTCCGCTGCTTCGCCCGTCTGGCTCATGGAATAACACCTCCTTTTCTTGTTGCTTGGCTTTTCTAAAATTCTCTTTGATCTGTATGGAACGGATGAGAATGGCGTCGCACAGGCGTATCTCCGTCCGTAATTCTTTCAACCGGGCATGGATGGCGTTGAGCCGGGCCTCGATTTCTTGCTTACGTTCCGGCTGGGTTCCCTTGCGCCGGCGTTCATTATGAAGCTGCTTGCGCTCCATACATAGCCGTAGAATGCGTCCGTCGGAATCCGCCCGGTGGGCCGCCAGCTGCTCTGCGGTATCGATGGCATATTGGCGCAGGAATTGGGCTTGCCGGGAAATATCCTGCATGTAGCGCAGATCCTCCCGCAAAACGAAGGGCGCGGGGGCATACTGCCGCCGCGCCTTCCGCAGTAACATAAGGTAGTGATAATATAGGGCCCGCAGGCCCTTCCAAGTGATTTTACACAGACGGAACGTCCCTTGTGCTTGAACCCGGCGGGACCATGCAGATTGTACCATGGACAAAGCGGGACGCCTTTGCCCTAGGATGCGGTTTCGGATGGATTCTTCCGTATATGCGTCCCCCAGGGAGTGAAGGCGTACAAAGCGTTCTTTCCCGGGCGGGCGCACCGCCATATGCTTTAGGCCGGTTTTGATCTCGTACCCCTGCTGCCGAAGATTGGAAAGGAAGGCGTTCCAGGTCATGCTTTGGATGATGGCCCTGTCCACATCTGCCCGGATGACGCTGCGCCAGGTGGGGGCCCCGGCCCGCTCTGCGATCCATTGCCCATAGTGCTGGCTGCGGCCGTTCTCCTGGGCGATTACCGATAGGCCCCGCATCCGGCAAAGATCATCTGACACCCGGCGCATTTGCGCATATGTGGCTTTATTGGCGTAGAACCGCTTGCCGTCTACACAGGATACGGAATTGAGGACAAAATGGTTATGCAGAACACCAGTATTCAAATGGGTGGCAATCACCACCTCAAAGCGGTCGCCCCAAAGCCGGTTGGCCAGCTCCACGCCGATTTCATGGGCCTGTTCCGGCGTGACCTCTCCTGGCTTGAAGGATTGGTAGCCATGGAATAAAACGATGCCGCCTTCTTTTTGAAAGCGACGCTTAGTTAAGGCCATGGTTTCCCGGGCGCTTTGCGGATCGCACCGAATGCCGCTGACATAATATTGGTAGTCGGTCTTTTCTTTATCGATAACATAGCCGATGGCATTGCCCATGCCCTGCGCTGCCGCCTGTTCTATGGCGCATTGCATAAGGGAGGAAATGGCGGGGAAGCATCCCTGCTCCCAGGCTGGATTGTAGGTTTTCTCCTGGTCTTTGATATACGCGATCGCCCGATCCAGCCGTCCCCGGATAGGCCAGATAGCAGTAGTAGCCATATACATTCTCCTGAAAATAAAAACGGCAGCATTTTACGATGCTGCCGTGTTGTTGTTTGCTTTTACTTCTCCCGTTGGGTTCGTTGTCGGTCTCGCTCCAACGCCTTTTCCCATGTACGGATGGTTTCCCTTTTTAGGAAGGCATACATGGGCTGGTAATCCTCGTTCCGATCATATTCCTCCAGGGCGGCGTAGTAGTCCCGCTTATCCTCATCATATACGATGAGGGGCGGATGATCGCGGGTCATGAGGAGGTAATTTAGGAGCGTCCTGCCAACACGTCCATTGCCGTCTGCAAAAGGATGGATGTATTCAAACCGCACATGGAAATAGGTGGCGATTTTCAAGGGGTCCTTCCCCGCCAACTCCTGGAGGGTGGCCAACAGTTCCTGCATGTCGTGCTCCACATTCTCCGGCAAAGAGCCAACCTCTTCAATGCCCGTTACATAATCGTGCTTTTTGAACGCGCCCGGCCGCTCCCCTTGTTGGATATAGCGGTTTTCGTCGTAGGTTCCCGCCGTTAAGATGGCATGTGTTTCTTTGATAAGCGCTATGGTAATGGGCTTCCGGGCAATGATACGGGGTTTTAAGAAATCATAACAGAGCTTTTGATTCCGCTGCTCGAATATGGTCCGTGGGCTGCCCGTAAAATTGACCACCCGCCCATTTTCAAAGATCTCGCGGGTATCATGATAGGAGATTTCCGGATTCTCTATCTTTCCGGAATGATAGGCAAACAGAATGCGAAACGAATCCAGCCTAAGATCAATATCCGCTTCCGTCCGAATGGCATATTGTTGCCATAGCCTTACAATCTGTGCATATTCGTCCATGCGCATCCCCTTCTTTGCCCGTTTTATGCTTCCTATTATACCATAGCTACTATGACTTTTCGGAACGCAAATTTTGTTGCTTCTTGCAAGGTCCCTATGTTCGTATGCTATGTTTTTTCCGGTAGGGTAAAAGCCGCTTGTATCTCCAAAATAGCCTTGCGTAATGCTTTTGCGTTTTCATTGTATTCCTCCGCAAGAAAAAAGCCCGTTCGATTGGCACGGGCTGCGATCTGATTCATATTCATGCCAATGGCGTACAGTTGGCGTAAGAGAGCATGGTATTCGATGGGCGGTAACTCCTTGGGCCGCTGCCCGCTGATCAGCAGGCGCAGATACGCCTCCTGGGAGAGGCCGGCCTTTTGCACATGTCCTTTCAGCTGCCGCCACTCCCCCTCGTTGAGTCGGAAGGTGACTTTTCTATTGCGTTTGAGCATAGGTCCTCCTTAGAGTCCAAATACAAGGGTTCGTATACTTTTTTATTACTCGAACATAAAAATCCCGCTCCATTAACTAATAAATTGGAACGGGAATGGAAGGGGAGGGGCAAAAAGCCCTTGCAGTAATCGCTACACTTTAGCTAAAAGGCCAATATCTTTTTGCAGGTCACAAAACAGAGCCTTTTCTTTCTTCCCCATGACCTTATGGTATTCCCAGGCCAGCCTGGTCAAGTCCACCGGTGGGACGGAATGTTCTGTATATGTTCCATCTGTGGAAAAGCACAGAACACTATTGCCACAGTCTCCTACGATGATCTCCTCAAAAATGTATTGATAATGCGCTGTAATTTCCCTTATTCCCTGGCCAAAATCCAGCTTATCTTGATCGGAAAAAATTCCTGTACTAAATTCAAATAAGTAATTGTGAGTACAAACAGTAAAGGGAGTATCACTCTTTTTAGGCTTATCTTCGGCATCTAAATGGTTTAGCAATTGCAGCTTCTTCTTCAAATGTTCCAGCAAATACATCACGTGTGTATTGCCAGGAATTAGGCCCTTTGTCGGTGAAACTGCTTTTAATTTCCCTTTTACAAAAACAGTTGCGCCATCGAACTGCTCAAGCTCTTTGCGGGGGATTTCCTCTATTTTTCTGCCTAAGTAGCTTCCCATTTTATTATTGGTATATCCAATATGTTTCGTTTCTGCCCTTGTAACCTCAATGCCGTAAAGATCCGCATCATCTTTCCAGTCTGGACGCTCATTTTTTCGTACCCGTTCAAACATCTTTGGGTATAGAAGGTCCATTACCAGCAGTCCGTAAATTTCGTCCATTAACTTGTCGTATTTAATTTTTTCTTCTTCCATTCAATCCTCCTTGTTCGTATTTGGTGCACGAATAAGATATTTTATTTCGTGCCCGTTCTTAATGTGTTTATATTATTTTATCCGATTTTGTAACCGTAATCAACTAGTTTGCCGCATGGAAAACATAGCTCAACGTCGATTATCCTGGTGGGGTTTTAGGGGCTTAGCCCCTAACAAGGGAATCATGCTGGCAGGATTCAATGCTTGCTACGACAGCGCAGGGACGCTGTCGTAATACCGACTGGGGCATAGTTGGCTCCCCCTAGATATGTCCTTTTTGCTAAACATGAAACTTGTTGTTGCTCCGCATACTAAAAGCGGAGGTGTTTGAATATGGCAGTATCCCATCGCGGGGCTATATCCTTTGGCTTGGTGCATATCCCCGTGGGTTTGTATACGGCTACCCAGGATAATGACATTCATTTTAACCAGCTTTGTCCAGATGGCAGCCGCGTACGATATAAGAAGGTGTGCGCTTCCTGCGGCAAGGAAATCGAGAACAAGGATATCATCAAGGGCTTCGAGTACGAAAAGGGTAAGTACGTCACTATGACAGATGACGATTTTGAAAAGGCCAAGACAGAAAAGGATAGGAGCATCCATATCCTGCACTTTGCGGATTTAAGCGCTATCCCACCAATCTATTATGATAAAACCTACCATGTGCTGCCGGAAGCTGGCGGAGATAAGGCGTTCGAGTTGCTGCGCCGAGCCATGATGGAAGCGGGTAAGGTTGCCGTTGCTAAGACAGTTCTTGGCATTAAGGAAACCTTACTTGCCCTTATACCTACGGAACACGGCATCCTAATCGAAACATTATTCTTTCAAGATGAAATCAAAGCCGCGCCCAAGGAACCTGCAAAACCGGAGGTGTCAGATGCAGAGCTGCGCATGGCGCAAACGCTGATTGCGGCTATGGATAAGCCGTTCACGCCCGATGCTTATCATGACGAGTACCAAGCACGGCTGCGAGAAATCATAGAAAATAAAATCGCAGGAAAAGAAATCGTTGCTGTACCGGACGAACGTCCCAATAACGTGATTGATCTCATGGAAGCGTTGAAGGCCAGTGTAGAGCAGGTGGGACTGGATATTCCCAAGACTTCCCGCAAGCGTAAGAAGGCATAATGGATTTATTTATCGAAAAATCTATCCAGCCTATGCTGATCGGCGCAGAGGGGAACCCCTTTGATGACGCCGGGTATGTTTATGAATTAAAGCTGGATGGGGAACGCTGTATTGCCTACCTTGCTCCAGATACTGGCACAGACCTTCGGAATAAGCGCAATATGAAGATGCTCCCTAAAGTTCCGGAATTGGACATGCTGCACACCCATGTGCGTGTCCGGTGCATTCTGGATGGCGAATTGGCGGTACTGGTGAACGGGAAGCCGGACTTTTCCCAAATCCAGCGCCGCAGCCTTATGTCCAACCCCTACCGCATTGCATTGGCGGCGAAACAGTATCCTGCTTGCTTCACCGCCTTTGACATCTTGTACCATAAGGACAAAACCGTAACACATTTGCCGCTCATGGAGCGCAAGGCGCTTTTGCAAAAAGTCGTGCAGGAAGAAAGCGATCAGTTTGCCATTTCCCGGTTTGTGGAGAAAAATGGGACGGCCTTTTTTGCTCTGACGAAAGAGCAAGGGTTAGAGGGCATTGTTGCCAAGGGCCGGGAAAGTAAATACTATTTCGGCAAGCGGACAAAGGAATGGATCAAGATCAAGGCCATGCTGGATGAGGATTTCATAGTCTGTGGCTTCATACCCAAGGATAATGGCATGACTAGCATCGTACTGGGACAATACGATGGCGATGTACTATCCTATCAAGGTCATGTAACGATGGGCGTAGGAGGCGAAGCATTCCATAGGATTGCATCGCTACCCATTGAGGCCACGCCACCTTTCTTCGTTCCAGAGGGAAACGGGGAGATAAGGTGGGTGAAACCGTGCCTTGTCTGTACAGTGAAATATATGCAGCGCACTGCTTCTGGTGGGATGCGCCAGCCGGTATTCAAGGGGCTTAGAGAAGATAAACAGGCGGAGGAGTGCCAGCGGAAGCATTAACGTACTCTTCCTGTTTTTGGCTGCTGTGCGGTTCGTGTTAGAATACCGCTTAACCCCTTGTTTGCCATAAGTTGAGCATTATAGTCCTTGCTGGTTGGGAAATGGGTTTGTACAAAAAAAGATGCGGGAAGCCGCTCTCGAATCGCTTCCGCAGCTAAATGCCCGCCGCGGTCGTTGTCCAGGCATAGGGTGATCTTGCGTACCTTGGGGTGGAGGCTCAGATACTGTTCCAAGGCCGCAGGCAAACCTGGATTATCCTTGGCAGGTGCATATACGCCGGAAAGGGAGAGATAGCTTACATGCTGCCATTCTTCCCTTGATTCCATCTCTAGCGTGATATAAGATAGCAGATCAATGGCGCTCTCATATAGGTGCAGAGTATCCGACGGTGATTTTGCTGCAATGCAGAAGGAATACCGCTTGTCACTCCCGTCCACATCCCGCAGGAAGGTGGAATTAGGGGCGCTGCTGCGGATGAAGCCATAGCGGGGGATGCTCTTTTCGTCAAAACCCACGAACACGCAGTTGTGGCGCTTATCCTCATATAGCATTCCTGCCCGGATACAGGCTTGCAGCAGAGGCAAAGCAATGCCGCGCCCCGTTAGGTAGGCGAGGATGCGGCGGTTATCCTGGTTTCTAGGGGGCAGCCGGAAGGGCAGCGGCGTTTTTCGGGTGGCGGGCTGGCCAAGTGGCGGTGAAAGATCCGGCATTTGCTCCATACAGCCCATAAGGTGCAACACGGCTTCTTGGAATCCCATACCCCGCACCTTAATCAGATAATCCAATGCACTACGGCCACCTATACCTTGCGACCACCAGCACCATTTCCCATTGCTGATTTTTAGGCTGTCGTGGGTACGTGTAGAATAGACACCGCTGGAAATACGGACCAATTCATGGGGATCGTACCGCTCCAGATAGGTGAGCAAATCCAGGCGCTTTACCTTCGCAACCGTATCCCTTGGGATCCATTGGTTCTGATATAATGTTTGTTTCATCTTATATATCCCTCCCTTGCCTGCGAGGGCTTTACCTCCTGCTCTATCTCCGTGTCCAGTACACGATCGGAATGGGTTTTCAGCTTCAGTGCTGCGTCTAGGGCAGTGAGCCGTTGGGATTTTTCCGCCAGCTCCTGCTCCTGGGGAAAGGGCTGTTTCGCATCCGCCTCCAAGGTTTGCAGTTCCTGCTTCAAAGCATCGATTTTGAGGGAAACTGTTCTAGCGGATGGGGCCAGCCGCTCCAGCTGGTTCTCCAACCGTTGGATATTACCTAAAACGCGATCCCCCAGTTCTACGAAATAGGACCCTTCGCCTTTTAGGACGGCAGTAAATTGCATATTTTCATATGCAAGCAATAGCTGAAAACCCATGTATTCCCCAATCTCCCTGGGGGCAGGGTCGGTCTTTGCCTGGCAAGCGGCAAGAAGAGCAGCCCCGGCGTCTTTTCGTTCAGCATACCGTGTCCCGCAGATAGTTATGGAAAAATCCTCAGTCTTGTTTCGCATATACTTGGCCTGGTCGGCCTCAAGTTTCATTTGAGCCTGCTCATAGGACTGTATCTCCAACGGGATGCGCTGCAAGCGGCTCTGCATCTCAAACCGCTGGTTCATATGACTGGAACGCAGCAGCTTCAGTTTGGAGATTTCCATCTCTAAATCCATCCGTTCCTTAATCCGGGGGTCACCGGTAGCCAGGGATTTGACCTCAGCGTAGGATAAGGTCTGGTCATCTATGTCCTCACAAGATCGAACCGGGGATCGGCTGGTCATCACCTGGGAGATGAACCGCTGCTTAGCTTCCAGGGTGGCCCACATGTAAGCATCAAAGGTGTCCTTGGTTACATAGCGGTAAATGTGGACGGTCGAGTTTTGATTGCCTTGTCTTATAATCCTACCTTCTCTCTGCTCAATATCTGCAGGCCGCCAAGGGCAATCCAGATGGTGTTCCGCAACCAGCAACCGTTGCACATTGGTTCCGGCCCCCATCTTAGCAGTGGATCCCAACAGCACCCGCACCAATCCGGAGCGGACCTTACTAAATAAAGCTGCTTTTTGCGTATCGCTGTCGGCATCGTGAATGAAGGCAATTTCCTGTTCCGGCATTCCGCCTTTGATCAGCTTTTCTTTTATATCCTGGTACACATTGAAGCCGTCCCCCCTTGGGGTGGAAAGGTCGCAAAATAAGAGCTGGGTCAATCTCTCAGCCTTCGTATCCCTCCAGATTTGCAGCACATGGTCTATGCAGGCATTAGCCTTGCTCCTGGGATCATCCGGCAAGAAGCCGTTGAGCATTCGCTGGTCAAGGGCCAATTTACGCCCGTCGCTGGTTATGCGCAGCATATTGTCCTCGGTAGGCTTCATATTTCCTGCGCGTACCGCTTCCGCCCGATCTGCCAAGGAAAGGAGCATATCCCGCTGGAATTTGCTGGGCTCCAAGACCTCTGTGTGATATTCCGCCTTAGGCACAGGCAGGCTGAGCATATCCGCCGTCTGAATATCCGCAACCTCCCGAAACATAGCGGTGAGCTCCGGCAGGGTGAAGAACCGGGCAAAACGGGTCCTAAGCCGGAATCCCGTGCCCTCCGGGGCCAATTCCATGGCGGTGATGGTCTCACCGAAGGTGGACGCCCAGGCGTCAAAATGTGCCAGGCCCCGCTGGACTAAAGCGTCGTATTGAAGATATCGCTGCATGGTATACATCTCCACCATGGTATTGGAGATGGGCGTGCCGGTGGCGAAGATTACGCCCCGATTTCCGGTCAGCCCATCCAGATAACGGCATTTCATGAACATGTCTGAGGATTTCTGTGCCTCGGCCTGCGAAATGCCCGCTACATTCCGCATCTTGGAAAAGGCGGCTAGATTCTTAAAAGAATGAGCTTCGTCCACAAACAGGCGATCTACACCCAATTCCTCAAAGGTAATGACCTGGTCTTTGCGCTGCGCATTGTTCAATCGGTCCAACTTGGCCTGTAGCTGTTTTTTCGTGCGCTCCATTTGCTTGATGGTAAAGGGTTCCGCTTTTTTGGCCTTTGCTTCGGCTATGCCTCGCATAACTTGGCCGATCTGTTCTGTAAAGTGTGCCTGCTGCCGCACTAGACTTACCGGCAACTTTTCAAATTGGCTGTGCCCGATGATCACAGCATCGTATTCCCCGGTGGCAATGCGGCTGCAAAACCGCTGACGGTTCTGTTTTTCAAAGTCCCGCTTGGTGGTAACCAAGATATTGGCTGCAGGATAAAGTTGCAGGAATTCTCTGGCCCATTGTTCCGTTAAATGGTTGGGTACTACGAACATGGGCTTATGGCATAACCCCAGGCGCTTCAGTTCCATGGCGGCAGCAGCCATGGTGAAGGTTTTGCCGCTGCCTACCACATGGCCTAGCAGGGTATTGCCCCCATATAGGATGCGAGCCACGGCATTTTTCTGATGGGGCCTCAGTTGGATCTCAGGGTTCATGCCGTGGAACTGGATATGGGAACCATCGTATTCCCGGGGTCGGATGGAATTGAATTTTTCATTGTAGAGCTTCACGAGCCGTTCCCGGCGCTCTGGGTCTTTCCATATCCAGGTCTGGAAAGCATCACGGATGGCCTGCTGCTTCTGTTGGGCGATGATGGTCTCCTTCTGGTTCAACACCCGTGTTTCCTTCCCGTCCACGGTATTGGTATCGAACACCCGCACATCCCGCAGGTTTAGACTTTCTTCTAGAATCTTGTATGCGTTGACCCGATGGGTGCCATATTTCAAGATGGCGTTATTGTTATCGAAGTCCGCACTTTTTCCGGTCACGCTCCAAATGGAGGTATAGGAGGAAAACAGCACCTTAATTTTGCCTTGCCGGTAAAGTGGCGTGTTGAGCAGGACATATATGAATTCTTCGACTACCCTAGGGGGGATCCAAGTGGAACCAAGCCGCACTTCAATGTCGCCGGCTCCCAGATCCCGGGGCTGCACGGCTTGGAGGGCTGAAATCTGGGTTTGAAGGACTTGCAGAGCCGCTGGATCCGGCTGAGACGTATGCTGTTCCAATCCTGCAAGCAGGGCTTTTGCCTGCTGTAGCTTATGGCGCACATTGCCGGAAAGGTATTCATCCGCCGTAATGAAGGGGAAGCTGTGAATATTAAAGGAAGCCCAGTCCACATCCAGCGGGTCAAGCCCGTCGAAGTCCCGGTAGATATACCCTTGTAGCTGCTGTGCAAGGGAAGCCTCATCCATGTCGGTCAGCCTCGACATATACGGCATATCTATTCCCGCTCGTTCGCCAATGGATAGGGCTAGAGCTTCTTCTGGCGTATCCACGTGGGAGATGGGCGCTTGGGCACGTATGGTACGCTTAGTAAACATATCTGCTTTACGCTCAAATTCCCCACTCTCATCCAGCACTTCCAAGGAGGAAAGCAGGGGATAGAAAGTATCATCCCGAAAAGCCGATCTGTTTCCCCGGCTGTTGATACGGCCATATTTCGCCGCAAACCTATCATACATGGCGTTAAGCTGCTCCTGCTCTCGCAGGATCTGCTCTTCCGGCCGATTTTCCAACTGATAGGCAATGAGCCTGCGAGTACATTCCCGTAAATCAATCATGGCTTGGATACGGACTAGGGCGGTGGCAGAAGCAGCTACAAGCTGCATCTGGCTATCTATCCGGTAGTAGATTTTTCCATCCGACAGGCCAAAACTGAAATTGGGGATAGCAGGATCTGCGGGTATCCATTCGCTTTGATCATCGATGTCCTCCAGCTCTGGAGCCCGTTCTTGGTATTTGCCATGAATATGCGCCACGGCTTCTTTGAGCTGCTCCGTCAAGTCAGTCCCTTCCAGGGGCAGGCAGGCGGTTTCATTTTCATTGCCGTACATATTCTTCCACCAGGCCATGCGGCCTAGCAGCATTTCTGGATGGGATAAGAAATAGCTGTTGATGGGAATGCCATCTTCCGTTTGCCCCAGGTGTAACCATTCGGGTTGCGATAGAATAGGCCGCTCCCGTTTGCGCAAAAACAGAATGTCTGCGGTCACCTCAGTATTGGCATTAGCGGCAAAAGCGTTGTTGGGCAGACGTATAGCCCCCAGAAGGTCCGCTCGTTCTGCAATATACTGGCGTGTCCTATCGTCTTGCTTATCTAGCGTTCCTTTGCTAGTGATGAAAGCGATTATGCCGCCGGGCCGAACTTTATCCAAAGCCTTGGCAAAAAAAAAGTCATGGATGTGGAATTTTTGTTTAGCATATCGCTGATCCGAAACGCCATAGCTGCCGAAAGGAACATTGCCGATGGCAAGGTCAAAGAAGCTGTCCGGATAGTCCGTATTCTCAAAGCCTTTGATTTGAATATCCGCATTCTGATAGAGCTGCCGGGCGATGCGGCCGGTGATAGAATCCAGCTCTACGCCATAGAGCTTACTGCCTGCCATATTTTCCGGCAGCAGCCCAAAAAAATTCCCAATGCCGCAGGATGGCTCCAGAATATTGCCTCGCCGAAAACCCAGGTTTTCTATGGCCTGGTATATGGCATTTATGACAGTGGGCGAGGTATAGTGGGCATTCAACGTGGAAGCCCGGGCAGATTCGTACTCTGTTTCGGTCAATGTTTCTTTCAACTCTGCATATTCGTTAGCCCAGACGCTATTGTTGGAGTCGAACGCCTGGGGAATGCCTCCCCAGCCCACATATTTGGCTAACACCTCCTGCTCCTGCCTGGATGCGCGGCGATTTTCCTTCTCAATCCTGGCTAGGGTGTGGATAGCCTCCATGTTCATGCGGAATTTGGCCTTGGGGCCGCCATGGCCCAGGGTGCCGTCGGTGATTCGGTAATCCAGGGCTGGCACTTTATCCGGTTTCTCATCCGGGATATGCATCCGTTCCACTACCACGTCAAAGGGAAGGTTGTTCTTTTCTGCGGGATAGACGGCTGTGGGATCCGATTGACGTTCCGGTTCCCACGGCGGCTGTTCCGCCGGGGCTTCTTCGGCGCTGGATGCGGGGGATGGGGTAGGGGTATTCTTTTGCGTCCGCTGCTGTTCCGCTTGGGCTACCCGTTGGATTTCCGCTAGGATATAGTCCGGCAGCGGCGTATATGCCTGCACCAAACCATCCGTCCCAATGTGGGCAATGGTGCGGTAATCATGGCCGACCTCCTCCAATATATTCCAGACAGTGGTGCCATTACCTAGGGAACCATAGCCCAGGGAATATAGAAGGCCGTGCTCTTTGGCGTATCCACGGACGGCGGCAAGCCAATCACCATGGGGCTGGCCGCCATCCCGATCCCAGCCGCCAAAGGAGACAATTTGTCCCTCCTGGCCATAGATGGCCTCAAAATCCACCTCGTGATAGCGTACATTCATGCGCTGCCGCCGGTAATCCTGGCTTTGAATATTGTCGAACCATTGGCGGGTAAAGCTGTTGAGCTGGCGTTCTAAATCCAGGTTATCGACTTCGCCCTGCTGGTTCTCAACGGTTTGATATAGGCCGATTCCATCCTGCTGAAAGGTGCGGGCAGAAAGGGTCTTGTTTTCCAGATCGAATACAAATTCCATATCCGGGTCAGCCATGAGATCGCCGTTTTGCAAATAGGTATGGGATATGGAAATTCGATTTTCCCCAAGATAGTCCATGGAAAGGGGCATAAAGGCGTCCCCGGCGGTGAAGCGCAGATAGAATGCCTCCCCGGTGAGCAGCTCGGGCGCAAGGACCATGAGCGTATCGAAATTTTGCTCAGCCGTTGTTTTTGGGGCCTGTTTTTGCTTAGATGCCGGGGCTAAGTTATCTAAAACCAGGGGATTCTGCTCTGGGGAAACGGTGGCGGGGAGGATAGCAAGCGCGCTCCTCTGTGCCGATGCAAGCAGATGATCATTTCTTTGATCCTGCCCCACCAGGCGAAAAAACTGTCCCTGCGGATAGGACACGGTCAAGAGAGGATATTGGGGATCCGTCAGCTCTACCAGCTCGCCCGCCATGGCAAGGATAAAGTGCTCCTGTCCATTGAGGAATACCGCATCCCCCAAAGAAAACCGATATTCTCCCGGCTGACGGTTGTGCTCCTTCTGCGCATGGGCCATGGTTTCCTGTGAAGCTTGGGGCCGGTCTATGGGGTGCGCCTCCTGGTATTGCACAAGCTGCGTCTGCTCTGCTTCCGTTAGGTATTGGCCTTGGACGATCAGCTCTCCGATTCGCTGGGCGACCTTGCGCCAGGATAGGCGCAAATCCGGGTTGGAAAGGGAGCTGCCGCTGTCCTGGCTGATGCATAGGCCCTTGCCGTCATACCAGATATGTCCGTATTTGCCATTGGCAAAGATATGGGTGCCGCCCCCTACGCCATATTCCTTTTTAAGAAACGAAGTGCGCTCCTGCAGCGGATGCGCCTGCTGATAGTGCTGAAAAATACGGAACTTTCCATTGTGGAATCCGCTGCCCCGGCGCAGCACATGATCGATCTCCTCTTGGGGGATGGCAAAGGGGCCGGGGTGCTCCGCTGCCAGGATGTTGGCCATCTGTTCCTCCACCCCTGCCAGGGCGGAAAGAGAAAGGCCGGGGCTTTTCAAAGCCTCCGGCCTTTCATTGGTTTCTTCTAGCTGTAGATCAGCTCCATGGCCAGCTCCTCGGCCCGCTGGCGGATGTTGTTCATCCGGGCGGTCCATGCCAGCGGATCTTGGGCCTTCAGTTCCTCGCGCACCCCCTCGGCCTTGGCCAGTTCCTGCATGGTCTGTTCCACCTGGGTTCGGACTGTCCGGTCCACCTCCAACAGATGGGCTTGCAGCGTCCCGTTTAACAATAACCCTGCGTATGTCCCCTTCCGGTGCTCCTTCAGGTACCGCTTGCGCAGCATCCCGTACTTGCCCAACGCTTCCTGCTCCTGTTCCAGCGTCAAGTCGGGAATCCGGTAATTGGCCTCCTGCCTGTATGTCAGTTCCATATCCCACACTCCTTTTGATTTCTTCTTCCAGTTCATTTTCCGTTACCCGTTCGGATTTTGCAAATGTGCCGGCCTCTTTTTCTATGGACTTCACCGTCCGCTCGATCCGGCCCAGGGCCATCTTTGCTATATCGCTTACAGCTGCGCCTAACTGAGCGGCTGTTTCCAACGTATTAAATAGGGTGACCGCCTGCATGTCCCCTTCCCCGATAGGCGCTGCGGGAAGGCCCAGACGGGAAAGGATTAGGTATTCTACACTGGGTGCCGCGGCCAGCTTCAGCAGTTCCACAAGAATCGGCGGATCGTTATCCCCCAAGTAGCTATCCGCAGCAACCCCTTGAAGGGTGGCAGCATATTCCGCTGCGTTATCTTCCACAATATTCTGGACAATGGCATGGAGCTTGTCTTTAAACCCCGCGCCTTCTACTTCTCCAAAGTGGTTCTCCAGAGTTTCCAGCACCGCTTCTTCATATTCCGGCCGATATTCCCATCTGGAAAAGGGTTGGCTGTATGGGGTCTGTCGAGTATCTGAAACATCGAATACATATTTCAAGCGAAGATGCGGACCGGTATCATCCATGAGGGCGATGCCCACGGCTCCCGGCTTGACCCACCGGCGGTACTTACACCGGTTCCATAACTCTAATGTGGCACATGCAGTGGCATCCGGGCGCTGTGCATAGATGAGAACTTGTTCTGCAAAGGGGTATTTGTACATCCGCGCGGCGGATTGCAGAAATTCTTCCCATGCCGCCGGGCTGCCCACGATCCGCGCCATGGTCTCCTGGGCCAACGTAGATATGGCGTTTGCTTTCCTGGACATTTGGGCCTCCTATTTATTGCAAAGGAAAAGGACGGTACGCCGCCCTTTTCCTGGCGCGTCATTCCTCTTCCAGCTCGTCAAACTCGAAGAGAGCGATGTAGGTAATGTTGCTCTTGTTGTACATGCAATCATGATTGGTATAGTAATACAGGTCTAGCTTTGTATAGATTCCCGCCTCCAGGTTTCTCTCAAAGGAGATGCCGTTGCTGGTGGTTCCATAGTCCAGCTGATCCCATTGCCCGGTTATGCGGTTGTATCCCCGCACCCGGCCAAAGTCTTGGCCGCTATGGCCTGCTACGGGCGGCACTACAAACTTGTAATAGATCAGTGTAGCGTCCTCGATGCCTGGCTCAGAGAGTGAACTGTTAGGCCCGGTAAGCATTAGGTTGCCTGCACGGTTAGGATCGCCCATGAGGAACATGATGCGCTTGGCTGGGCTTTGTGCGCCGAAAGCGTCTACCGCATATACCTTTACGACCTGTCTTCCTTCGGGATAAGCATAGGTTTCACTAGGCCGGTTTTCCCAAACATATTCCACAGCATCTCCGTCCGGGTCAACGGCATTGGCGGTGATCGTCACGTTGTTCCCCGGCAGGATGAAAGGCTCGGAAGGCGTGCGAAGGATGGTGGGCCGTTCCGGAGGCTGGTTGGAGATGGTAAAGGGTACCTCCGCCCAGGAACTGTATGCGCCGAAGCTATCCCTGGCCCGGACGCGGACAGTATGGCTGCCAAGGGGATAATAATCGTCCGCTGATCGGCCATCCCATTCATATGTCACCGGATCGTTGTCCAGATCGGTAGCTGTGGCTTCAAAGGTGACGTAGGCTTTTCGGTTTGTTACTTTGTCCCGGTGAATGGTGGCTATGCCTACGGGAGTTTCCGGGGGCGTATTGAGGACCTCAAAGGCTATGGGCGTCCAGAAAGAGTAGTCACCCACGCTGTCCCGTGCCCGAACACGCACGGTGTGGACGCCTACGCCGAAGTAATCGTTGCCTCGGTTCATCCATTCTAGCGTCACTGCATCCCCATCCGGGTCGTTAGCCGTAGCTGCAAATTCCACCAGCACCTTGCCGTTGCTCCGCTGTGCGGTAACGGCGGCTGTACCCTCCGGCGCATTAGGCCGCTGGTTAATAACCCGGACCTGCCTGGTTTGGGAAAATACCCGGCCGGTATAGGTATCCGCTACGCTGGCAGTGATCTGATAGTCCCCCAGGATGGCAAATGAGATTGAGCCGCCTGCATCCGTTAGGGTTCCGGTGTATTCCGCATCCCTGCCGTTCTGCTCCACGCTCCATTGGATGGGCTGCCCCTGGAGATCGACTTCGCCCATCTCCACCGATATTTCGGTATTCCGGTAGGTGGTAGAGGGAACGGTGAAGGGAATCTGTAAAAGTGGATAAACCGTGATATCCGCATCGTATGATTTACCGCTTCCAAGCAAACCGCGCAAAGTGTATTTACCTTCTTCCCGGAATGTGATAAATCCGCCCGTGTCCGTCAGAGTTCCGGCGAAGGCATCCGCAAGGGGAATTTCTTGACCATCCTTCTGAACACTCCATGTGACGCTGCCCTCCACACCGTCCAGCACTTCCACATCCACCACGGTGTCCGTGTAAGCGGTCTTGGGCAGGCCGAAGCCGAATTTCCCCACCGGCAGAATCTCAATGCCCTGGGATATGGTGATAGATTTCCCGGCGTTGCTCTTTGCCGTGGCAGTGAGGGTATAGGTTCCCGGGGCGCCAAAGGAAATGCTGCCGCCGTTGGCGTTTAGGACGCCCTGGTAGGTTCCGCCGGTGGGGATGCCCAGAATCCCAGCCTTGCTTACGCTCCAGCTTACCTGGGCCACATTGCGGGAGGTCGGGTTCACCACTACCTGTGCCCCCACGCTGGCGGCGGAGGGCAAGCCGAAGTCGAATACAGGGGTAGCTGGATCTTCGGATTGAATCGAATGGGAAGCGCTGGGCTTGGGGTTGGAGCTGTTTGTATCGCTCGCTTCTGAATCGGTGCTGCTATTTGGCAGCTTAGGGTTTACCACGGTGGGCTTGGATGTGGGCGCTGCCGTTTCCGGCACAGGGATGGGGGAGGCTTCGGGAAGTTCTGGAGCCGTTACCGCCTCCGGTGTAGGGCTGGGCGTAAAGGTGGGGACAGGGCTTTGCGTTGGCGTAGGTGTGTTTTCCGGTATTGGGTTAATATCTACCACAGGCGTGGGTTCCGGCTCCTTTTGCCGGGCTGCATTGCAGGATACTGCCAGTACGATGATCCCGATCACCAGCAGCAGGAAAACTCCACCCACGATCAGCAATTTTGTGCGTCTGTCTAATTGATCCATAGGCTGTATGATCCTTTCTAGGCACGTTAAAAGCCGCCCATGTTTATGAGCGGCTTTGGTAACGCAACCTTGATGTTTATTATGCTTTATTCTCCAATATCCATTGCAGCAATTCACCGTATTGAACGGAACCGTCTGCAACAGCTAATCCGATCCGGACGACTTCCATCATTTTGCCAGTTCCTCAAAGGCAGGGCGGTAACGTTTGAGGATGCGGGCAGCCACGATATCAATGGCTTCCTCTTCAGTCAATTCCAGATCTGGATTCTGTTCCAAATCGATCAAACGGTATTTGGACCGGCCGTCCTCAAAAATGATGACTGCTCCTGTCTTGTCCGCAAGTTGGGCAACTTTGGAGAAATTTTGGTTTGCTTCTGTAATGGATACAATGCTGTTGCTGTCGATGTTCATATCCGCGCCTTCCATCCTGTTGGTTCTGCTTCTATCAATATACGCAGTGGATAGGGCAATTAAAAGCTGTTTAAATTAGCTTTTCGTAATCCCGTGCCCCGTAGAAGAAGCGTAGGACATAGATGGCTTTTTCGGCCTCATCCACCCGATACACCATCACATAGTGCTTGATGATGGCCCGACGGTATTGTAAGGCTTTAAGCCGGGGATCGTGACATTCTTCAAACAGAAACGGCATCTCTTCCATCCGCGCATAGCACGCATCCACTTCATCAAGAAATGATGCGGCAGCATCGGCGTTATCCAATTCCTGGGTCATGTATGTCACGATCTCCTCTAGGTCTTTGGCCCCTAGGGGCGTCACCCTAATCTTATACCCCATGCTTGGCCCTCAATTCCTGTAAAGCCGCTCGGGCATCTACCGTTTTACCTGCATGGATCTCGCCCTCAGCTTCAGCAAGCTTTGCATATACGTCCTGCATGAGCATCCGTTCCTCATATGCCTCCATGCTCATAAGGACCATTTTGCCATATCCGTTCTTCGTAATAAAAATCGGTTCTTTGGACGCGCTGCACATCTCGTAGATGGCAGCGGTATCCTTCAAATCCCGGATCGGAATAATTCGCGGCATAGCTACACCTCCTTGTGGCCTTATTATATCATAATTATACCACGGTTTCAAAAGAATTATGGTAAGCCACATTAAAATGCAAACCGAATTTGCGAGGCTCTATAAAACCCAGCGTATAACATTGGGTAAAGGTTACGAAAGATTCCGCTGCAATAAGGCAGATATTTCCTCCATCTCCCAAGCTCGTTACCGCTTTCTCCTATGCCTCACCAGGGCAACAATTCCCACGCCGCTGCCAATGAGCAGGGTCAGAGCCATGGCGATCGCCACGTTGAACTTATCAGCGTCAATGCCCAGCTTCACCTGGGGGGTGTTGGTGACCACCACTTCCCTTGGGGTTTCGCTGGTGGTTTCCAGTGTGATCTCCACAGCAACCGGGGGCGCAGGGAAGAAATGCTCGGGGACCACGGTTTCCTCCAGCTGGTATTTCCCGGCGGGGAGGCCGTATAGAAGGGCTTCGCAAGTATCCCCAGCCGCCTCTATGGTGGTGACGCTGCCATCTGGGTCATACCAATAGACGCCGTCCCGCAGGGTGAAGGTCAGCGGCGTGGAAAGAGCGGACTCCGATTTCAGCTGGAAGCCTGCTCCGGGAAGGGGCTTGTGCGTCTTGCTGTGTACCTTGCTGATCTTCAACGCAAGGGGTAAGTCCACCACCGCCAGGGAAGTTTCCGCGAGAGGAGGTGCCGTTGCATCTTCCTTTTGCGCCTGGACGGCGGTATGCAGTACAATTTCCGTTCCCACCTCCGTGGTGATGGGCGGGGCTATGCTGTAGCCCACTGGCCCTTCTACCTCCGTTGCCGTCACCTTCCCGGCAGGTAAATAGCAAATCACTGCCTGGGCTTTCTCATTGGTAAGCTCCAAAATCTCCATGCCGGTTTCACCTTCCCGGGCAGGCCGGTAGGTGCCGTCCTTCTGCTGTATCAGCTTGATCACAGAGCCTTCTTCATCCGTCAGCTTGAATTTGGCGCCTTGCAGGGGCTGCTTGGTTACCCCATCCTGCTTTTCCAGCAAAAAGCGGGTGGGGAGATTGGACACCGTGCATTGCAGGGGCAGGGTATTCGTGTGTGTATTCTTCAATTCAAACTCGATTTCGGACAGAGCGATATAGCCGGGAACCGGGTCCTCCACCAGCTGATAGGTACCCTCAGTGAGATACGCAATGCGTGCCTTGCCGGTTTTGGCGTCCAGAAGCAGCTTTTCTACAGGCCCTGGCTCGACGACGGGTTCGGTTTCCTCGGCATCTGCACGATCTTCTTGGGATCGCTCCGCCTTATCGCCCTCCGGAGCATACTCTATGGGGCGGTAGCTGCCATCCGCCATACGGTAAAGGGAAACCGCTTCGCCGCTTTCATCCAGCAGTGTGAAGGACGCGTCCATGGGTTGTCCGGTAAAGGCATCCTCTTTATAGATTTCCACCGCAAGAGGTTCATTCTCTACGGTCACAGCTTTGGGCAGCGCCAGGATATTTTCCTCGGAGATGGTAACGCTCACCGGGGAGGCTACACCATATCCAGAATAGGGCTGCTCCTCCAGCGTAAGTATGCCCTCTGGTACATACAGCAGCGTTGCCTTGCCCATATCGTCCGTCTGAAAAATTTCATCGCCCTCTGCCGAAACCCGATAGATACCGTCGTCGCCTAGCGCAAAGCAAAGAGGTTCACCCTCGCCATTGAATAGCTTGAAGGGAACCCCCGCAAGGGGGACCTGGCTCTCTTTATCCACCTTATAGACCTCCAAAGCAAGAGGCTGGTTTTCTACGCTGATTGCCACTGGCGTCTCGTGGGTATTCGCATTCGTTACCGTGAAGGGCACCGGCTCTACCTTGCCAAAGCCGGTATTTTCCGTTTCCACCAGGGTATAGTCCCCTGCAGGAACAGCAAGCAGAATTGCCTTGCCGTCCGGCCCGGTTTGAAACAGGGCTATGCCGTCCTGGTCTACCCGGTATACGCCCTCCGCTGTTTTTGTAAACAGCAGCGCTTCGCCGGCCTCATCCAGCACGTTGAAATGCACACCGGGAAGCGGGGCTCCGTTTAAGGCATCAGTCTTCGTTACCTCTACGGCCAGCGGCTCGTTGGAAAGCGTCGCTTTGCCAGGGGCTTCTGCTGTAGTGCTGTCCGTCACGGAGAGAGTCACGCCGTCTTTCGGTTCTGCGTAACCCGGGGCGGGGCTTTCCTCTACCAATTCATACTCCCCTTGGGGCAGATAGGCAAGGGTCAGGCCGGTTTCCGGGACGGCAAAGGTTTCACTGCCTCCCAGATCCGGCCGCATCCAGCCCGGCTTGCCCGCTAGGTTGGAGAGCGTTACCGTTTCACCAGACGCATCCAGCAGCCGGAATACCGCCCCGCCGATAGGGCCGCCGCTCCGTGCGTCCACCTTGTTTAACGAAATGGCGGTGACCCCGTTTTTCATGTCGGCAGTAGCGGGGCTGGTGGCGATATGGGTTTGGGAAACCGTAACAGCTATATCCGCCGCCTTGGTGTAGCCCTCCGCCGGGGTTTCTTCGCAGATGGTATATTGGCCCGGCTGGATCTGGGTGATGGATGCGCTGCCTTCATAGGTGGTGAAGGCGGCCTCTCCATCTGCATCCGGCTTATATACGCCGTTTTTTACTTTGGCTAAGGTTACAATCTCCTCTCCGCTGTCCTTTAGGACAAAGGTACAGCCGTCCAGAGGTTCGCCCGTCAGCTCGTCCGTCTTGTTGAAGGTCAAGGTTAGGGCATAATCCTGCATACTGAGCTTTGCGGCGTTTGACACATCATTTTGTGCTGTGACGGTTACGGATTTGGGCGTATCCTTGGTATAGCCCGCAGGCGCTTCCAACTCCTCTATGGTGTATGCCTGGGGCGGCAAGTAGCGGAATACGGCTTCGCCATCCTGGGTGGTGAAGGTGCTTTGACCCTCCGCATCTGGCCGGTAGCTGCCCGGTTCCAACTCCTTGAGCAGAACCGCCTCGCCGCTTTCGTCCAGCAGCCGGAAGATGCCGCCGTCCAGCGGTTCTTTGGTAACCCCGTCCGCTTTGGTGAATTCCAGGGTGGTCGGGTTGTTTTGGAACCGCACCGCCAGCGGGCTGCGCACGCCGTTTTCCCTTGTAATGGTAACGGAAACATCCTGGGGCTTCGCATATCCTAGGCCCAGATCGCCCGTTTCCCGCAGAGTGTAGGTACCTGCGGGGATATAGTAGAGGGTGGCGGTACCCTCGGCGCCTGTTTCAAAGCCTTCCGTGCCCGCTGGATCGTAGTGGTAAATCCCATCCGCCTGTTTGGTGAATTGCAGCGCCTTGCCGGTTTCATCCAACAGGGTAAAGGAGATGCCCGGGAGGGTTTCTTCGGTGAAACTGTCCACTTTGGTCAAGATCATGCAAAGGGGTTCGTTCACCGCTTGGATGTTGGTGATCTCGGAAAGGGTGAAGGTATCGCTGCCCAATTGTGCGAATCCTTCGGCATTGGGTTCATGGATGGTATATTGACCGGCCGGAAGGTAGAGAAGGGTAGCCTTGCCTTCCGCATCCACGGTGAATCCGTCCGCACCCTCGTTGTCCGGCCTGTAGGTGCCGTCCTGGTGCTTGGAGAGCAGTACCGGGTTCCCGTTGGCATCCGTAAGCCGGAAGGTGACGCCGGGCATGGGCTCTTGGGTCAATCCATTGGTCTTTACCACATTGATCCGAGTGGGGGCGTTTTCTATGTCCACCGTACCGTTCCCTGTCAAATCAATGCTGGTGGAGCCCATGCCCACATATCCCTTATGGGGTGGGGAGACCTCGGTCAAGGTGTAGCTGCCCCCGGGCAGGCCGCTGATATATGCCCTGCCACCGCTGGTGGTAAAGGTGTTGGCGCTGCCGCCGGGGGTATATTGCCCCGGGCCGGTTTCGGTAAGGCTGATGGGGCTGCCACCTTGGGCAAGCTGGAACACCGCTCCATCCAAAGGGGTGTTGGTATAATTGTCCGTCTTTCTTACCGTTAGGCCGAAAAACCCGCCGGTGATGTATACATAGCCGCTATCCGGCGCGCCGCCTGCGGACATCTCCACCGCAACGACCCGCTGCCTGCTGCCGGAGGAGGAAGGCTCATACCAGTACAGAAGGGCGCTTTTACCTGCAGTGCTGCCCTTGCCCTGGATGAATAGGGAAACGTCCGTGCCCCCCAGGCTTACGGGGGCAGTGATGATCAATTCATCATGCGTGCCGCCGGTGTAGCCCTGGATCGTTACATCGCTGTGGCTGGGCTGGATGGTATATCCGTTGGGAGCTTGGACGGTAAGGCTGGTTTGGAGCCGACCGTCCACCAGCTGCCAGGTGAGCCGGAAGTTGGGGGCGGATACGATGATTTCTCCGCCGCTCCCCCCGCCGGTGGTCTGCCCGCTGCGGCCGTAGGCAAGCAGCCGCATGAATAGATTCCACACTTGTTCCGCGCCATCCTTGGCCCGGATATATCCCCGGCTCACGTCCATGAAGTTATAGCCCTGGCCTGCGCTCTCGTAGATCCAGGCCCGCAGGGCATTGGCGGTGGCGTAGTGCGCTTCGGCGCTGCTTAACCCGCCGGAAGAAACAGGATACCCATGATCCAGGATGGCCTGGATGCCGGTGATGGTGGAACCAGAGAAGATAGCGGATGGATCGAAATCCGAATAGCTGGTTCCACCAGAGGAAGGCGGGTCTTTTTTATGCTCGACACAGTAGGCAATGTTGCCTGCACTGTCATAATGATAGGGGGTGTTCAGATCGTTCCATTCGCCGTTGGAGCCATAGTACTCGAAGTAGTCATAGCTGTTGTCCTGGTTGGTAATAACCGTGCTGGCTGCCAATGCTGGGGACATGAGGCCCAGCAGCATGAGAACGGCCAACGCCAGACAAACGATTTTCCGATATCGTTGCATGTTGTTTCTCCTTTGCTTTTTACCTGCCGGAAACAAAAACAGGGCCGCTGATCCTGGGCTTGGGCCAGGATGGCGGCCCCTAAACACCTCCAGGGCTTGCTTGGACGTGAAGTTTTTCGTTTTCCGGCTGGTATTTGTTTTTTCTCGGCTGGTAATCAAGGGTTAGGGGTTACGGGGGAAGGGAAAGCGCCGCGGCTCCCCGGCAGCGGGAAACGGGCATACGTCCCCCTTGGCGTGGGCTATCTGGGGAAATACAAGCAGGTTGCAATGCCGCATTTTTCCGCCTGTGCATCCCAATGCAGGCAGCGGGGGCAGCCCCGTTTCCCCCTCGGCGCGGCAAACTTGTTTGGCTGCCTGTCAAAACCGGGTTTTTGCTGCATGAGCCGCTCATATTCCCGGTCTTTGCCTTCTGTAAAGTGCAATGGCTCACCTCCCTTCCCTCATGTGGATTTGTTTTGCCTGTTCGGCTTCGGCCACCCCCTTACGGGATCGCCAGTATTGGGGAAAATACCGTTTTACGGTCGATTCCAAAGCTGCCCGGTATTGATCGGGCGCAAACCATTGGGGAGACTTGTGCAGCCCCTTATTCAAGAGTTCCAGCAATACGGCCGCTGCCTGGCAATCCTCCTCAAAGCAGAGATAGCGGCCGTCTTGGAACCCGCAGGCGCGCGCTTCAGATGAAAGCAGTGCCCGGGCCAGGCGAACCGTTAGCATGACGCCGCCATGGCTTGCGGTGGACACCTGGTATACGCCATGGCAGATAGGCACACAGCGTTGAATTTCTCCCCAAGGGGAGGTTTCCGGCTGGTCAAACATGGTTGTTTCCTGCATATTCGCCTCCTGGGGACGAAAAAACGCCCATGCTTCACATGGGCGCTATCTCGTGTATTCCTGCTCCTGCCTATGCCGTTCCAGCCGCTTGTAGTACAGGTCCAGGGCTTTCACAATGGTTTCTTCGATCTTCTGGGGCGGCATGTCTGGGGGAAAATATTTGTTCAGCCGCTCCCTAGGCAACTTAACCACTTCCTTTTGGTTAGGCTTTTCCTCCTGCATAACCAGCTCCATGCCGTTTTTATCCAGCTTTCCGGCCCGTGCGGCCTCCTTGAGCCGCTGCGCTTGGGATAGGGAAGGGGTACAGTCGTACTGCTCCATGGCTTCGCAAAGGTCGTATTGCTGTTGCTCGGATAGATAGGACAATTCCACGGCTGGATTGAAGGCGATTTTTCGATTGTCCACCATGTCCAAAAGGGGCGGGATGAGGGCGGTTAGGCGGATGAAGCGACGAATTTGATTTGCACTTTCCCCTGCTTTTTCCGCTATTACTTCCCTTGATTTCTTGTTTTCTAACTTGTGTCCAACTTGGACACAAGTTAAATCTGTCCGCATACCTTGCCTTTTGATGGCTTCCAACTTCATTTTATATGCCATGGCCCGCTCGCTGGGCAGGATGTGTTCCCTTTGCAGATTGGCGTCCACCATCTGGATGATAGCTTCATCCCGGGTCATTTTCTTGACGATTACCCGCATATGTGTAAGGCCCGCAAGCAGGCAGGCCCGATGCCGGCGGTTGCCGGAGACCAATTCATATTCGCCGGGCCTATTCTCCAATGGCCGCACGATGGCAGGGGTAAGCTGGCCGATTTCCTGGATGCTTTTTGCCATGTCAAAGAGGGCTTGGTCTTCCAATACCTTAAAGGGATGCCCCTTAAATTCATGGAGTTTGCTTAGTTCTATCTCCTGTATTTGCACTTCGGCGGCATTCGGGATGGGGGAGGGGAGAATGCCGAACAGATCATCTAGTGTGGTAATCCTGGGCTTTTTCGTGTTCCCGGCTTCCAAGTTCCATCACCTCCTTGGTCAATGCTTCATATGCTTTTGCCACCCGTCCGTTGGGGTCGTAGGCATAGATGCTCTGGCCTTTCTCCGGCACCTCGGCCGCCCGGATGGCAAAGGGGATCTCGCTTTGAAACACCCGTACCAGGGAGCCGTAGTTCTCCCGAATGGACTTTACAGTAGTCCGGGCCAGATTGGTACGGGCATCTACCATGGTCATGCAGATACCGTCCACCTGTAGGTGCGGATTCAGCTGCCGCCGTACCCGGCCGATGGTTTTGAACAGGGCGTCCATATCCTGTGCGGCCAGGATATGGGCTTGTACCGGGATGATCACGCTGTCGGCGGCGGTCAAGGCATTGATGACCGTAAGGCCAAGGGAGGGGCGGCAGTCGATGAGGACGTAATCATATTCCTGCTTTACAACGTCCAGATACTGCCGCAGAATGGTTTCCCGGCTCATGCTGTTTACCAGGGTCACTTCCGTAGCCGCAAGACTGGCGTTGGCGGGGATGAAATCCACGCCCTCGTCATGCTGCCGGACGGCGTCGGTGTAAACAAAATCGGGGGGATGATCCTCCTCGCCATGGGCAATGAGATAATCCATACAGGAGGCGATGGTATGGCGCAGAGCCTTGGGTTCTTTCACGCCCAGGCATTTGGTCAGATCGCCCTGGGGATCGGCGTCCAAGAGCAAGACGTTTTTTCCTTGCCGGGCCAAGCCGATGCCTAGGTTGATGGTGGTAGTGGTTTTGCCTACGCCCCCTTTTTCATGGGCGATGGCGATGACTTTGGTCATGGTAGGTTCCTCCTTTGAAAATAAATAATAGGCAGAGCAATGCCCTGCCTGTTGGCTAAAATATTGTATAATATTATTGTTTTGACAACTCAAAAGCTTTCAAATGGGGGTGTGCGGAAATGAGGGACCACGCCTATATCAAATAGATCTACCGGGGGCAATATAACTATATTCTCATATTATCAGATAATCTGTATTATTTGCGTAGTTTGTTATAAGCATATTTTTCGGTAGTGAAATCCGGAAATACATTGTAGTAAATGTATTTCCCCTTAATACATGTCGCACGATCATCATATTCAATAGCATGATTGCTTAAGAAGAAAATTTGTCCTAGAAATGGCACCCTCATTAATTATGTGAAGGAAATGCGGGCTTTCTATACAGCCGGATGGATGAAAATTATGGGG
>JABLTO010039234.1_pt1 | contig 31513 bp, 46 predicted proteins | sample 7160091 | NCBI WGS metagenome assembly JABLTO01 (sample SAMN14651225, study PRJNA627086) | human gut metagenome | isolation source: feces | host: Homo sapiens
CTGCAATCCAATTCCATAATCCGCCGAATGGGGTTCTTTTATTTGCATTTGCCTTGGTATCGGCAATCATAATCTCATCTGCATCTTCTGGTGTCGTTTTGGTTGTGTATTCTTTCCAATTTGCCATAATCTATTACTTCCTTTCTAAAATCTTCATCCAGTCAAATAATCTGAAATCTCCTGTTTCCTGTGCTGTTGTACAAATATATATTGCATCGTCAGCTATCCAAAGGTCTCCCAAATAATACGGGGGTTTGGGGACTACTACTTCAACAGTTATTCCGATCTCATTTCCTGCGAGATCGAGAATCGTATTGCCGACCGTATCGCTCAAAGTGCTCTCTTTAGTAGTAATTGTTGAATCCTCTGTAGTTTTTCCTGGAAACCACGCCTGAATCTTCGTTTTAACTAAAGTTGCTATATCATTTTTATTTGCTTCAATCTGCTCATGGTCTTCGGCGAACTGTGCTGCTACCTGCTGCAGCTTAATTAATTCCTGTGCCGCTACTTCGGTAATATTTACATTCTGCTGATTTCCTGCTTCTTCAACATTTTCCACTTGCGTAGTGCCGGCTTTATTAACTTCCGTTATCTGTTCATTACCAGCACTCTCAATTGCTGTTACCTGTGCTGTCCCAGCATCTTCTACCGCCTGTACGGATGCTGCCTGTTGCTTTGCTACAGCACTAACTGCTGTATTGCCTGCACCTCCGACCATTTTTGTCTGTGTTGTTCCCTCATCCGTAACCGCTTTCGTAGACACATCCTGCTGTGTCGTAATTGCATTAATGGCTGTTTTTCTCACCTCTTCAACAGCTGTCTCTGCTGCAGATGTTTTTTCTGTAACATGTGTATCAAAGCCAGTTACCTGTGCGTTAATATTCTGTTCAGATTCCGCTGCCGCCGTTCTGGAGGCTTCTGCTGACTGTGCATACCCTGCCGCACTGTCCCGGCTTACAGCAGCCTCCTCGGATGCTTCTTGCGTATCCTGCCACATCTGTCTCACGTCTGCCTGTGCAGCTTCGATTTCCTGCTGAGACAGCTCTACAGCTGCTCGCGATGTTTCGACCTGCTTTGCATCATTAACTACATCGTCATGCATTGCGATGTAGTCTGACGTTAATCCACCCGGAGCAGCGACTATCTGCCAATACTCCGAATTTTTACCCTTTTCTGGCTCTATACCAGTTATCGTATTCGGATACTTTACACAGCACATATAAGTTCCGCCCTGATACGATACTGTATCAAGGTATTCATAAGATGCTTCTGAATCATACTCACCTTGTGGATTAAACGTGATATTTCCCAAGTCTGTATCCTGATAATTATTTTCTGTACTTGGCATTTCTTCACCTTCTTTCTATAAACTATAAAGCTACTCTATATTTGAGTCGGCTACCCTCTCGATAAAAATGTATTTTATCTATTGTAGGGTCTGAACACATAATCAATCTACTTCCAACAACTTTAAATGCGGCAAAATAAACATCTCCTCTTTCACCTTTTAGTTCCGATTCTTTCTGCCGCACATAATTATCAATATTCTTCTTTGCTTCCTCTGCTCTACCGGATACAGATGCCGCATCTTTTTTTGTTAATGCAGCGTAATAGGCAGCATTGTCTTCTTTCCTCTCCGGGTAGTCTTTATGTCCATGCGCCCAGGATTCCGCTTCTTTCTCTGCTGTTTCTGCTCTTTCTGCAGATGCATTCACTTTCTCAATCGCTTTTCTGAAAAGGTCCTCCTGCTCTGGAATATCAAAAAGCTCTGGTTTGGGTCGAGCCTTAACCGGAATCGTAATCTTATAACCTGTCCCTCCTGCTCGTTCTTCAGTCAGATAAATATATGCATACACGTTATAACTCTGCAATGCGTCCATATTGTCGAGGCAAGTATCTGGGATAACAACTTCTGTTACATTATCTGAGGTAACTCCTACACGGGTTACAGAAGTTTCTTCATCCTCGATGGCAAAATGTACCTCAACTGCAGCAGGTAAATGTAACCCCTGTATTCTCAGTATCTGCCCATAATCGTATTGCCAGGCATGGCTAGCTATGACTGATGTATTATTTCCAGCAAAAACCGCAAAAACAATATTACTATTCACTTTTTCACCTTCTTTCAATACACAATATCTACGTCAAGATAAAGTTGATTTGGTGCGATATAACGCGGAGAAAGATTATTGAATCCATAATTGATATATGAGCACTCCACATTTACCTTTATGCAAGGGGTTCTGATATCATCAAAATATAATTCGATGTCTCCAACCCCAAATGTTCCAAGCGCATAGATTCCGCTTGAGCTTGGTGCTCCTGGAGAATCAATTTTTTTTATACTTGCTGTTATCTTCATTGCACTAGAGCCGTATTTCATCCAGTAATTTAAGAATTCTGTTGATAATGTAGTTTCAGCGAACATAAATTCCACGGTCGCAGTACAGACTTCTTTGCCTCCCCCTGCGAAATCTCTGTATTTTAAATGTAGCTCACAATGCTCCGTTCTATAATGATATGGTACTGTTTCGCCTGCATCGTAGTGCTGTATGCCCTCCTTATTCATGACTGCTTTCAATTTATCGTTTTCATCATAAATTTCTAATACACCTTTATCATTTTGCGAACCGCCCAGCGCCATTGTCCCCGCTTTTATATAGCTCATATTTATATAAAGTTCGTTCCCTATCTTATAAATTCCCTTAACCGCTCCCTTATTTGTCAATAAATTAAATATCTGTTCCTGCGTTAAGGAATCTTCTGCTAATGTTTTAAGAGTTCCTTTGCCATCAACTGATACTGATGAGGCCAACTGAAATTCTCCAGTGTTTAAATTCCAGAAGTTTTTTCCTGTCCTATCGCTAAGAATTCCTAATATAAGCGTATCTGCATATCCGCCTTCAGCCGTAAATGCTGTCTTCCAATCCCAGTCTCTTCCGTCCTGGGTTCTTGTATTTGCAATCTGAAAGCCTTGTGTGCCCAAGCACATTGCACCGTATGTAGAACTTTCTTTATCTGTATCCTCAAACAAAATTGCTCTTACATCCTGTTTCTGTGCTACATTTTTCTGATATCTTAGCTGTGTATTGATTGCATTAAGTACGCCTTTTATCTTTTCTGCCATAACAGTTTTTGATTGTGAGTTTACAATGCTATTAATTGCATCAACTGCTGAAGACACCTTTTCAAAATACGTCTGTGCAGTATCTCCTAATTTCACAGATGACACAGTGTTTTTTATACAATCCCATTCGATTTCAATTGCTCTAGTTTCTGTTGTAATATCCAGTTTTTTATGTCTGCATTTAACCGTATCTCCAAGACCAATCATTTCGATTGCTTTTACATCACTGTATTCATTCGTATCTGATATCTTAATCATATTTATCTCTATTGAAACAGCCGGCAAATCAATTCCTTCCAAAAATTGTTCTTTACACTTCTTTTTTAATGCCTTTTCTAAATCACTTTGGCTTTCACATACAATATCATTCTCGTCTGGTTCTCCTTGTATATCCTGTTTCAGTTTGATATCTTCAAATACAATTTCTTTTGTATATACTGTGGCATATTTATTAATGTTTTCGGAATCTACAAATACATTTCCGTTTATCGTTCGACCATTATATGCTACTGGAACAATCCTGGTAACAACATCTGACATATCAACTGTATATGTAATCCCATCTATATTCTTACCATATCGTATCTCTGCTCCATAATTTCCTCCTACTCTTTCATTTATGATAATCTTATAATTATCATAAAGAATTTCTCCACCCCACCTTTGCAAAAATGTAGGCTCATCTGAACCAGAAATAGCATCGAGAAGATTTCTTCGTTCAAAATATGCCGTTGAGCTTGTTGAGATATCCGATTTTCCCTCGAAATTTGTTCCGCTAGTCATAATATCAAGAGCTTCTTGTCCATTTTTTATGGTAGGTCTTACATCTTCCAGGAAAACTTCTTTTGCAGCATCAAAAAATATCGGATATGCGACTACATCAATGCTGTAATCCTTTTTTGTCAGCTTATTCACTCGGAATAATTGCCCTTTTCCAACAAAAGTAGGTACCGACAAAATAGACTCTTCCTCTATATATTTCCATCGTCCTTCCGAATCCGTCGGATGGTTCATATTTAAGATCCAGCTTCCATTTAGTGTTGCCTGGAGCTTACACGAGTTTGGTAATAATACCATTTTTCCATTTGTCGTAGGTTTGATAGTATTTTTATCATAAATCTGAATCATTACAAACACCTCCAGTTAGGTATGATCTTCATTTCTGCTCCTGCAACGGAAATCATATTTTTCCCAGGTTTTAGATACAGATCTTCATAGTCTCCATTTACGTAGGTATTCATCATTTCTCCACTTAATTCACGATATGTAATCATTCGTTCCGTATCGATCCGACAGTTTTGTCCTACATTTACATAAAATTTATTTCCGTTGACTGTCAGTGTTGCATTATTATTTCCGGATATAATATACGTCGGATGTGCTAATGCATAGTTATTTTGCAGTACATCTTCTATCTCATATTCTTTTAATCCATCTTCTCTATAGATATAACCGCTACATGTAAATATAGCGGTTATTGTTCCTATTTCTCTATTTTTTCTCTTTACATCGCTTATCTCTACCTTCTTAACTTTATAAAAATATCCTTCATCGTCTGTAAATCTCAATATTCCCAACGGACTAAGTAGCCAGCTCTTTATATCTCTGTATCTTTCAGACCACTGCTGAGGTAATGTCATAAAATTAAGTTCAATCGAAATTTCTATATCTGATACCGTTCCGTCATCAATATAAAGAGAACCATCTTTTCCAGGAATCTCTATGACGGTATAGTTTTTTTTACCTGCTGGTATATCTGGACGCTGCATGACATAGCACCCAATATCTTTTGCTCTTATACCAGCATATTCCATGTCATACTCTTGCATCCTACCATCCTTTCATCTTATTCCTTGCATCTAATTTTTCTGTAAATCCCTGTTCTGATGTTTCAACAATATAATCACGAAACTCTTCATTGCCAACATACACTTTTACATAAGTGACTGGCTGCGGAACAGAAATATTACTATAATCCAAAAAGAGTGTTTTTAATGCTCTTTCCATTATATTTTCTAAATTTTCATAAAAACTATCTAATGGAAGCACTGCTTCTTTTCCAGCCTCTCCTCCTCCAAGAAAGGAGTTTCCCATTCTGCCAAATAATTGTGCTCCAGATAAAATGCCACCTTTCTTATACCAGGAAACGGATATGCTTGGTACTCCTATTGGGTCTAAAGAGAAACCTCCACTTATTGAAAAATGTGGAAGTTTTATTTTAGGTATACTAATAGATGGAAATTTTAACTTCAACGAATCAAATTTTCCCTTAATATCGGAAAGTTTATTGCTGAACTTATTTTTAATCTCATCTAATTTCCCACCTGTCAGTTGATTAATCTTTGTATAACAAGTGTTAAATTCGTCTTTCACCCCTGTTCCATAGGCTGCTACCAGCCCTTTAATTCCGCCTCCAGCATTTTTATATGCTTGCGTCATGTCTGCAAGTTTCTTTTTAGATGCTATATTATTCTCTTCTTGCTTCTGTGCTATAATCTGTTTTATATGTTCAAATTTCTCTGAAGCTGCACTTTTCATTCCTTCTATTTTTGTTGAAAAGTCGTCTTTCATTTCTCCTATTTTAGTTCCTACTTGCTCTTTTAGATCTCCGGTTTTTTCTTTCAAATCTCCAAAGAATCCTTTTATTGCTTTTATTTTTTCGCCTACTTTTTCTTTTAGACCATTAAATTTATCTCCTATTACTTCTGTTGCATTTTTTACAGTATCTTTTACCGCCGACGTTATTTTGTCCCAATTTTCTATTACAGCAACCACCGCTACTATTGCGGCCACAATTCCTGCTACCACACCAACGACTGGTGCCGCTGCTAATAATGCTCCACCTATTGCCGGAGCTACACTGGTTATTGCTGACACAATTCCTACCGCTTTCAATGCTGCCAATACCGGGGCAATCTTTCCAATTGCTGCTATCACTCCTGCTATAGCTATTATAATTGTCTGTAATGGCTTAGGAAGTTTTGAAAAGCTTTCTATTCCTGAAGCTAATGCTCCCACTGCTGGTGTCACACCAGTTATAATTCCTGCGATTGCTCCTCCCATCGGAGCCAATGCATCTTCCACTTTTCTTAATGCCGCTTTCATCTTGGTGGATGAAGTTGTTGTGTCCTCAGACATTTTCTTTGCTTTCCCGCCTACATCATCATAGGTATTTCCTACAGAGGTTAATGACTCAATAAACTCTACACCTCCGTCCTCTGCAAGAGTTCCAAAGGCAGTAGTAGCCAGATTCAATTTTTCTTGCTGATTCTTGCAGTTTTTTATATCCGACACGATAGAATCAATAACATCTTTCTGCGAAGCTCGTCCATCCTGCCAGTCTCTAAATAGCTGCTGTGTTTTCGAAGAGAAAGAACCGATAGAATCTTCTATTGTTCCATCACCTAATCTATTAGTCACCTCATTGATCGCATCATTTACTTTATCAAGATTGTAAGAGCCACCCTCACTTCCATTTTGTAGAAGTTCGAAATAATCTTTTGCAGTATAGCCTGCCTGTTTAAATTTTGGCGAATATTCTGCTATATTATCTCCTAATTCATCCGTCTTATTTAAACCATTCTGAGCTCCTGCCACAATGTAATCCATCGCTTCATCAGAAGTAAGTCCAAATTGCTTCATGAGCTGTGACACTCCTCGAATAGATTCAGACATGTCCATTTCATAAGTTTCTTCAAGTGTAATTGATTGTGATGTTATATCAGTTAATTCTGTTTCATTTAAGTCTTTGATATTATCCTTAACCGTTATTATTGCCTGAGCCACCGTGTCCATAGAATCTCCAACGCCACTTTCATAAACATTTTTTATTATTTTTGCGTTCTTGGTAGCTTCCTCGCCTGTATCCCCCAAGCGACTGTTTACTTTAGCGGCCGCATCTTCCATATTCGTAAATGAATCTACTGCTTTACTTCCTAAATCCTTAATCTTATCACTTACACCTGATAGCTTTTCTGTTGCATCAACCAAATTCCCTTCAGAAATTTTTTTCGACATTTCATCCAGTTTCTCTCCGGTTGATTCTGTTGCTTTATCTACCTTTGATAATCCTGTCTCTGCGTCTCTTGTCCCATTTTCCATCTCGGAAAGTGCCGTTGTATTATCATTAATAGACTTTTCAAGTTTGTTCATGTATGCACTTGTTTCGTTCAATGCAACTTTCAGCTTTGATACCGTTTCGGCTTGCTTATTAAATGCATTTTCAGCTTTTGCAGTTTCGGCAGAAGATTTTCCTGTTTTTTCTGTTGCATTTTGAACCTCTGATGCAAGTTCCTTTAATCTTGCAGTTTGTTTTACAAGTTCCTTCTCATAAAGTTCCGCTTTCGTCTTTTGAGCATCATACTGTTTCTGCATAACTTCAGACTTTGCAATAAGTGCCTGCTGACTCTTCTCGTTCCCGGCAAATTTTGCTGTTAAAGCGTTCATCTCGGAACCACACTCTTTTAAGCTATTATTGATAGACTTAATTGAATTATTAAATTCTTTCTCTCCTTTAATGCCTATTCGTGGGCCAATATCATACGCCATAATCTCACCTCAAATCCGGAATATAATCACCGCTATTTATTGCTATCCTGAGTTCCTGCAGTCCTTCACTTGCCAAGTATAAATCAATTAAATCACTCAATTCTCCTATCGGCATGACAAGGTACTCTTTCGCTGGTATTCCTATTTTTCTTGCATATAAATCAAGCCAGGCAGAAGTTTTTACTCCTGCCCGGCTTCTACGTTTTTTGATTTATTCTCTTTTCCTTCAACTTCTTTCTTCTCTCCTTCATTCATGCACTCTGCAATCTTATCCGCCGCAATAGCCAGATCAGAAATCCCCAGAGCAATTTCTAACGCTTCCTTAGGCAACGGAGTCCATTTTCCGTCAATTATTGGTGCATTATCTGGTGCTGGAACATCTTTTTCAAAATAATTTTTATAAGCACAGCCCTGTGATATAAGTAATTCTAATACCTCTGAGATTACCGAAATTGTCTTTTCTTCCGATCCTTCTGTATTTATATTTTTAAGAAAGTCCTTAACGCTTCCATATTTCTGTGCTATCTTTTTTGTTGCCATTAACGAAAAACTCATAGGATAAATTTTACCGACAATTTCAATGTATGTAAGTCTTTTCATAAACGCCTCCCGTTAACCTCTCGTTCCTAAAACTGCATTATTATACTTTAATGCTTCTGCTTCTGTGTCATACATTTTCTGTGGCGTAATTTTCCATGGATGATTATAGTTGTCATCTACCTGATCTGATCGTACGACAGTTCCTGCGATTTCTTTTGTCTGCCAATCCACTTCATCTCCTCTAGTTGTTGCAGCATCTGCCGGAATGGAAAAACGGATCTTTGGGAAAACAACCGGTAAATATCCTGTCTTATTATCAATCTGATGTTCCTCAATGATTCCAAATCCAAGATATGGGGCTACCTGATCATCATCATAGACAACTTCTGTTACCGTTTCCTCTCCAACTTGTCTGGTTACTGTTTTCAATCCTAAAATTTTCTTCGAAAGTTCTGGGGTAAGATCTGCTGTTTTCAGGGTTAACTTTCCTGACACAAATCTTCCTGCTGCTGTTTCCGCCACTTGGTTATCCGCATAAAGATCTTTATCTTCTGCAACATCTGCTTCAAACGAATATTCTACAGCTTTGTCCGCCGCATAAGCATCTGAGTATGTTACTGCATTTCCTACTGCTGTATAGTTTGCACAAACCGGTTTTGATAATCCTTTTATAGCCATAATATTCCTCCTTATCTCATATCTTCTTTACAGAGTTCGTCAATCTTATCTCCCATAGCCTGTACTGCTGCTTTTCTGCTTCTATTTACTGCTTTTCGAACTACAGGTGTCTTTTGCCTGAACGATGTTCCACTTTCTACCGAACGCATCAGCAAGGCATTCGGTAAACCATTTGGATATTTCTTAGACTTTGTTTTTCCATATCCGGAAAATCCAGCTTTTGTCTGAATATAATCATCTCTATTCTCAATAGGTGCCAATCCAAATGCATCTATTAAATCTGCTTTTTGTCTGTTCGTTACTCCATGAAGTTTTCTGTCCTCTGTACCTCGTCCATTATCTACAGGTATTTGCCTCAATCCGCTTTTTATACTGTCCGCAACAACTCCTGCACCTTCATATACTGCCTGTCTTACTATCTGTTCTGTATTTTTACTGAGATTCGATAATCTTAATGCATATTCATCCAGTCCCTGTACAGACATTTTAGCCATTTCAGCTTACCTCCCAAATCCATTCAAAATGTATATAACCTGTTTCTTCTTCATGTTGAACAGAATTCAAACGAAAAGATATCCCCATTGTTTCCAGTGAAACTTGAATCTTATCCACATTTTCATCCACATCTTCTTTTGTGAAATAATCAATACTCCCCTGCAGGACCTGTATATCCTTTTTATTATCTGCCACATGAGAATTCGCTTCTGTCTCTTCCTGCCAGACTATATACTTATTCTTTTTCTCGTATGCTTCGTAGTGGAATACATCATCCATCACCCGTTTCAAAGCATCTCGAACCATATAAATTTTAGAGAATTCCATAATCTTCTTTCAATCGTTCTAAAGTGATTCTTGTGATTTTAAGACCGTCATCCATCACATGTTGCACAAATGCACATTTATATTGCAGTCCGTCTTCCAGGATACATATATCCATACTTGTAATTTTTCTGTCTTCCCATATATGCACAACGTCCGACACCTGTACATTCTCCTGTAATGCTGTATAATATCTCGATATTCCGACAGTCTCAAATCCAAAGCAATGTTTGCTCTTCAACTTCAAAGCATACTTTGGTTTCATTCCTGTTTCTGCAATATTTATCACTTTATAAATTTTTAAAACACCATCATCAAATGTCATTTTTGCCTTGCTTTCTGTGATATCAACAAATTATTCATTTCCCAACGCAAGAAACGGGGCATCGCAGTCTGTGCCGATGCCCTTTTTCTGAAAAGATATGCAGCATAATCAATTTGGATACCTGCATATTCGTTCGTATCCTCTTCGCGAATCCCTTCTCTCTCCATTAGTTCTTTTGCTTTTGATAACAAAAAGTCTAAATATTCATCATTCGCTTTTGTTGTCATCTGCAGATCTTTTTTTAGCAGCATAAGTTTATACTCTTTTTCCATCCAATATACCTACCCGCTTTCTATGCTTCTCCTGCAAATTTTGGTGCTTCTGTGACAGGTGCACCTCCCACACCATATACAGCAAATGCTTCTCTTATTGCCAAATCTCCATCATAACGTGCTGTGCCTTTGAATACCGTCTGATCTTCAATAAATCTAACATGTTCTGACTGTCCGATTACCGTGCCTGCTCTCTCCGCCAAAACATAATTCTCAAAATAGCCAAAGATTATTGTATTATCCGGAATAAATTTCAGCTCTTCGATATTGCCTCCAACAATTGGCATAGTTGACTGTGCACCGCCTGCCACAATTGCAGCCGCAGAATTTACTCCAATTCCTTCAGCAATAAGTTTTGTATGTGTTTTTTTATTCATTACCCATACAATGTTTCCTGTTGCATAATCATTATCAATCACTCCCGTAGCCTTTGTGATGTCCTGGAACAGTTTTGTTCCTGTAGCGTTCGTTCCTGTAATCACATGTGAGGTACTTAAATCTTCCCATTTTCTTCCCGTCTCTGGATATCCTGCCGGAGCTTCTGCTAATAAAAGAGATGTAACAATTCCCATCGGCATTTTTACATTCTTCCCGTATAGAATCGCTTTATCTAATGCTTTTCCAATCGCTTTTCCGATTGCAGAGATTAATTCAGTTGCAAGGTTCACGTCATTATCCTCCAGGATTGCATTAGCAATTGCAAAGTATCCACTTACTTTATATCCGTCCATTTCCATGTTGTAAAAAGCAAGATCTAATTCCTTTACAGCTGAGTACATCTCATCCCAGATTGCTTCCGGGATTTCTCCCATAATGTTCTGTCGGCTTGTTCCTGACACCGGACGAACAGATACATATTTCACTAATTTACTTTCTTCTGTTGCAACCTGCTTAATAAGTGGCAGTACAATATCCGGAATTGTCAATCCAGCATTTGTAATAGCTCTTTTTTCTTTGATACATGTTCTGACTTTACTGAGAAATTCTTTCACATCTTCCCTTGTCAGCATCTGATCTCTTTCTTCTCTTGTCAAACCAAAAAACTTTGTTCTCACTGTCATTCCATTTCCTTTCTTTCTTTCTGCTGGCTCATTCTTTTCTGGAGCAGGCTTAGGATCCTTCTTTTCTTCTTCTTCAAGTTCCCTCTCAATGCCTGTAATCTCTTCTTCGAGTTTTTTCTTTGTATCTTCATGCTCATCTTTATCCTGCTGAAATTTTTCCGCTTCCTCTTCTACCGCTACTCTGTCTTCCGCCGATGTATTTTCATCCATCTCATTAATAGCACTTTCAATTTCTTTTTCTCTAACTGAAAATTCTTCATCCTTCGTTCGCAGTGCATCTAAGCTTTTTTTCTTTGCATCCAGTTTACTTCTCAATAATAATTTTTTTAAAGCCATTTATTTTTCTCCTTTCAGCTTTTTTAATGTCTGTTTCTTCCACATCTCCACATTTCTTTTTTTAATATTTCCATAATCATTTTTTCTTGCACTTACTTCTGTTTCCTCATATGCAGGGAACGTGCAAATTGAAACCTCATAGAGTTTTGCTTCTTTTATCGTCCAGTGAACATCTCTTCCATTCTCTGTAAATTCTTCTGATAAAATATCAAACCCAAATGAGCATTGATCCACATCTCCTCGTTTGACACGCTCATACAGATTTACTGCATCCTGATCCGCTTGATTAATCTTGACTTCTCCCCATAATCCTTTTTCATCAACTTTTAATGTTAATGTTCCGGATTTAGTTCTTCCAAGGACAAGATGTGTATCGTGATCAATCAGACATCTGATATCATCCTGAAGTGTATTATCAAAAGCATGTACATCTACGCTTTCTGTTGCCCCTTCCCACATTTCATAATTTGAATTAAATACAGCAAAGTACCCGGATATATATTTTTCTCCATCTTCCTCACTTCTGGTCTTAAACTGAAGTGGTACGCTTCTGGCCTGTCTATTCCTCTTCACCTTCTTTACCTCCCTTCAATTTTTTCTGATCTCCAATCATTCCTTGTGGAATGTAGTTTTCTAATATCACTAACTCATCTAGTCCTTCCATTGGAGAATATCCAATTGCATCTCTCACTTCATTTCCTGTCATAATGCCTCTTGTATATAAATTTGCACCTACATTAGACAATGTCGTAATATCATATGCATACAGAGATCTAACATTAAAGCGAAAATACCAGTCTGGATTTATTAACAACTTCTTAGTGAGTTCCTGCTCCAAGGCATTACACAATGGACGGATTCTCGTATTGATAAAGTTGTTCCATTCTTCAGAATCAAATTCGCCAGCACCAACGACAAAGGCAGGAACATCTAAAATTGCTGCTATTGTTTTCTTATCAAGCATGACTGCATCTGATAATGCTAAGTCTGTTAACGATAGAGGTTTTACAACTTCAACATCAAATGCATCCGCCGGAATAACCCAGGGTTCGCCTGCGTCTGTATTCGCAACATAGTCATTCAAAATCTTTTTTCTTCCTTCCGGAGAAGAAAGTTCATCACTCATAGAATCCACTTTTACAATAACGGATGGTTTCCATTTACTTTCCATAAATCCTTTTTTTGTTGCTGTAGCCTGTTTCAGATTGTTAGCAATATCTTTTAGTGCTGTGCGATATCCGCAGCCTTTCCACGGATAATCCGGAGATGGGTTAATAACAAAATGTAATAATTCATCCGGCGTATATGGTTCTCCATCTATTCGAATCAGATAACCGTAGCCATCAGGTACAAAAGAAAAATGTCCTGCCGGAATCAATTGCAAATCTTTTAAATATCCCTGTGTTGTTTCCGCATAAACAACTGCATTTCCATCTCCTTCAAGCAATATTTCCCTTACCAAGGCAGAAATAAAAGTTTTCCTTGTCATAAAACGATTCGGAGTAATATCTATCTTCCTGGATAATTCATTTTTCAACCGCTTATCTCCTGCATCTGTGTTTTCCATCAGATGTATTGTCATACTGGAAATCAGATTACAGATTTTATTCACTGCTGCCACAATCTCCGGATTATCAATCAGCCTTGTATATGAACCACCGCACAATATATCAAAAGCATCTGAAGAACAAAGCCATGATATATTTTTTTTATCCGGCTCTGCTCTCACCTGTTTTTTCTTCTTTTTCCCCATGCTATCATTTCCTCTCTTATCCAAACCATTTTCCTTGTTTCTGTGTTTTTTCAAGGTCAATCAACATTTGTTTACATGCAATTACATCCGCATCAAATAAATCAATTCTGTATGTCGGCTGCACCTTTTCAAATCTTACAAATTCATCGGAATCTTCAATCGCTTTCACATTTGATAAGCAATACTCAAACGCTTTATTGTGAAGATAATAAAATTCTCCTTTTTTCAGTTTCTTTTCTATTTCCCGAAAAGCTTCCGTTTTTTCAACATACCTTTGCGACTGATCTCGCATTTTAAACCCGGATTTTTTCATTTTCAACACAAATTCTCTTGAATAACGCCGGTCATATCCAACCCATTTAATGTCAAATCCTATCTTTCGCATTTGAAGAAACCACTTCAGTACATCTTCATACTCAATGACATCCGAATTGCAAAGAGTAAGCCAATCTTGTTCCTCCCACCAGAAGAACGGAATCTGGTCTTCTTCTGCTTTAAGATGTGCTGCAGTTACTGGCATAAAGCCGTGTGAAATACAAATATCTGTATTTTTGTATCTACCATGAAGCGCTGTTCCGGTAAGATCGTACATCTTTGACAAGTCTGCTCCCCCATACCATTTGATTGGCAAATGTGCCAGTTCTTCCAACGTCCAGCTAAATTGCTTATCACTTTCCTGGGCTTGAAAAATATCAAAATATGTATTAAGTGCATTTGTATAGATGTTAAGTGATTTATTTAAAAACTCGTCTCTTCCTGTTGGATCATTCTGTGCCTGAAGAGCTTCATTCAGAATATCTTTTTCTCTGATGGTTACTCCATAATTAGGATTTGCCTTTTCATGTTCAACCGGGTTTGTATAGTCGTCTGGGTTATCTGCCTGAGATATAAATATAAAATATTCTTCGTCCACTTTTGTTCCCCGCATTACTTCTTTGCAATACTGAAGACGCTGGTAACAAAAAGAATTCATATCACTTCCAGCTGTTGTTATACCTATAAGCAATTTATTTACATAAGCCTTCATTGCCTGTTTATAAACATAATATTCATTTGCATTTTTATAAGCGTGCATCTCATCAAGAATAATAATGTTCGCATTAAGTCCATCTGCTCGCTTTGCATCTGCTGCAAGTGCCTGTATTCTCAATGCTCCACTTTTATTTTCATTCTCATCATAAAATGTTCGACTGATTGAATGTTCCGCATTGTTATTCAATATTTTGAAATTCTTGCTTTCGCCCATGTACTCAATATTTTCACGGATATTTTCAAAAGCTTCCATTGCCCTATCGAGTTTTGTAGCAATAATATATAGCACTGAAAAATACTGTCGTTCTAAAAGAGACAATGCCCAGGCCAACGCAGAAGCAAAAAAAGTTTTACTGTTTTTTCGCGGTAAAAAAATAAACGCCTCTTTAAAACGGCGTTCTTCTGTCCCTGCAATATAAAAACCTGCAACATTATAACAAATAAATTTTTCCCATGGTTCTAACAAAAAAGCTTTTCCTCTCGCTGGACCTTTTATGTGTACAAAAGTAGCTTCGATAATTTTTATAACAAAATCAGCATCCCGTGTGCGCATTTCATAAGCAGGATTATCCAAATCTTTTAAAAATCTTTTAGCTGCAAGTACTCTATCCTCATTCGCTATTATCTCTCCTGATACGATATCTCTTGCATATTTTTTGACTTCTTTAAATAGTTTAGACTCAGCCATCTGCTATCTTACTAAGTGCGGCATCTAATTTTGATAACTTAGGCTTCTCTTTGATTGTTGTTTTTTCAAAGATCTTAGGATTCAGGCACAGCATATCCAAATATTTTGCTATGTCACTTCTCAATCTTTCCAGTGTAATAACACCCGGGGTTCGTTTAACGTAATCGTCACTTTTCAGCATCTTTTTGATACTTTCTCGTTCGGATAAAAGTTCTGCACAGATGCGAATTGTCTCAGCATATTCTTCTCTGTACGTTCCCATTTTCTTCATACTATCCGTCAATTTTTTTTCAAATGTTTGTGCCTTTATCGCCCTTGCCATTTTGCCGCCTCCTTTCTCCTTTTTTGGAATTTTTGAAATTTCGCGCATTTGGAAACACCTAACCCCCACCAGTAGAAAACAAATTTTTTCTTTTTTTCTTGCAGGGGGGGATTTTCTGACACACTATTTTCTGGCTCTCCAATTTTTTCCTGGAACAGTCATATCCTGAAGTGACTGGCCAAGCTTTGTCAGCTCTCCAGTCGTCCTGTTTTCTAGTTTGTTATGACTTGCCTGTGATACACTGATAAGATTCCAATCACACCATGCATATTCCGGATATTCATCTGCTGGATATATATGATGCACTGTATTAGCTGCCTCTGTCTTTCCATACATTTTGGCCACTCTGCATTTATATCCGTCCAGTTTTAAAATGTGTTCTCTCTTTTTCTTCCATTTACTCCCATAATAATCAAACATATATCCTCCATGAAAAATAATTAGGCAACCGGATTACCGATTGCCTGTACACTGGAGAAGTTTTTACCAATAGCCCATTGGGGTTGTAATGGGGTATCTGAGCTTTTGCTCGTTATAAAGATAGCACATCTAAAAACAACATTGGTCAACATTTCCTTATTTTTTATTTTATTTTTCAATAAGTTTTTCTACTGGAACACCCAGAGCCTTTGCAATACATTCTCCAGTGTGAGAAGAACAGTTATGTCCACGCTTTACGTTATGCACCGTCATCCTTGTAACTCCTGCAAGCTCTGCCAATTCTCTGTGATTTATATTCTTCTCTTTCATTGCATCAATTAATTTCTTACGATTTATTCTCATAGTTCTCGTCCCTTCTCACTTTGACATATCTAATATTTTGTAAACTATTGTGTGCATCCGTTTCTTCTTATATATAGTTTTTAATTTTTAACCATTGAGTTTTACATAGTCTCGTTATGTCAAACTAATAGGCCAAATTAAAAGTAGCCATTGCCTTATTAATTGTATCTTGCTCAACCCCTATGTACCTCAATGTAATATGCACATCGGAATGCCCGAATATCTTCATAAGGAGCATCCCGTCTTTTGTCTTCATATACATATGATACCCAAATGTCTTTCGCATCGTATGTGTTCCTACATTATAGATTCCAAAATGTGCAGCAGCCTCTTTTATTATGTTGTAAGCCTGCTGTCTACTGATTGCCTTCTCCTGTCCCTGTCTGGATTTAAATAAAAGCTCATAATCCGGCTTGTCCTTTATGTAATGATCTATTGCCTTTCGTAGCTTCTTATTAATCACAAACTTTCTTTCATTATTTGTTTTCTGCTCACGCATGATAATATAATCTTTATTCTTTACGTCCCGGACTCTCATTTTTAAAATATCTGAAACCCTTAATGCTGTATAGATTCCAAACATCCAGAGCACGTAATCTCTTTCATTCTTACTTTTTAGGTAGTCTGCTATATCCTGTACTTTCTCCCGGTCTCTTATTGGTTCTACTGCGTTCATCTTTCACCTGACTTTCTGTGTCAGACTCTGACACTTGTCTATTTGATAAAATTACTGATACGCATACAACCCCAATCATGACTGTTAGCACTACAAGTAAAATTCCTGCAAATATCATTTTTCTTCTCCTTTTAGCTTTTCAAAGAATCTCATGCACCTGATCTGGCACCCAGCCTTTGAAAATTCTTTTCCCGTTTCTTTTTCCATCTTCCTGGCTACTCTGCTCCACGACATTCCATCAATATAATAAAATTGCAACATTAATCGAAGCTCTGCCGGTTTCACTGTATCAAGAAATATATATGCTCTGTTTATCGCCTTTTCCTTTTCTGATAATGTCCTGCCCAACTTATTAACCCTTGCTTCGAGCAATATTCTCTTTTTTTCAATCACAGATTGAGGAAGCCCTTCAACTTTAAACAATTGTGTGCCGCCGTCTCCCCCGCGAACGGTATCTACAACGGTCCTGCTAGATAATTCTTTAATGTCTCGCTCCGTTTTGCTTATCCTCTCCCTGATATCTCGAATCAGAGCATCAACACACCGGCATCTTTCAAGATTTTCTTTTTCTGTCACGGCAGCCTCCTTCCTGTGTCAGATTCTGACACGTTCAATTAATAAAAATCGAAAGAATAATAATTTGGTTCGACAGGCTTTTTTGTTTTCTTCTTTTTGATCTTAGAAAACCAGATACTGCTTCTATCCCAGCCAAACGTACAATTTAATGTCTGTGCTATTTTTATCATGCTTTTTAATGACGGACATGTCTTTCCGGTTTCATACCCTGTAATTGTCGCTACTTTTATCCCTGACTTTTCTGCTAACGCTCTTTGTGAATAACCTTTGTCTTCCCTTACTTTCTTCAGTTCCTCAGCAAATGTATCTGCTCTGTCTTTTGTTTTCAACCAGGGATAAAAGAAAAATGAGTTCTTGTCCCATCCGAATCCACATCCAAGTGCATCTGCTATTCGAAATATCTTTTTCAGCGATGGATTTGCATCCTCTGATTCATATTTTTTTATTGTATCAACGCACATTCTCGTTCTCGCTGATAAATCTTCTCTTGAAGTTCCTGTCATCTCTCTCGCTTCCAGCAAGGCTTTTCCAAATATATTTTCCATCGCTACTCCTTTAAACCTGCAAAGTTTTTACAAATCCACATCTTTCCACCTTACATTTTCAGTATTCTTCATAAACTTATTCCATCCTGCACCCTTTATACAATTTTCTCAGCGCGCTCCCCAAGCCGTTTCTCATGCGTTCTTCCACACATTTATTCGATTCTTTATCGCCTGTTCCCATTATTTCGCACCATTCTCCGGCGGTATTTCTCAATGCGGCAATTTCTTTCTCTGATAAATATATAGTCCTTCCCATATTGTCCTCCATGTACATATTTTTTAACTCCTGAGAGGAGCTTATCTCTCAGGAGCATCTGCTTTAAGCTTCTTGTCACACCATTGTTCGTTTGATCTCATCCTGATCGTTTTGATTATCCTGGATACACCATCTGTTAGGGGTATCTTTTCTAATCATGCAGTCCCCGTTCAGGTTGCCGCACGGACAATCCATACACGGACTGTCCGCATAGCTATCTCTTGTAATCTCATCGCACATATCGCTCAATGTTTCTAAAGCTTTTTTAATTTTTCTATAATCCATTTTTACCATTAATCTTCTCCCTTCCCCTCCGGAGCTAATCCGGAGGACAATGGCATATAGCTCGTGTTCATATCACAGAACATTAACGGGTAACTTGTAAGTGTAAAAATCCTCTAAAGAGGCATGTCCAGCTTATTATTTTAAGATAACATTATCTATGTCTCGTATGACGATCGTTATTTTTCCTGTTGTATCTGTCTGTACTTCAAAATTTCCTTTGTTATACGTCTCCATTGGAATCGAAATCTCGATTCCGCCATCAGTTACTAACATCTGTTTTTCCAATTTCTTTACAGTATTTTCGTTAATAACAGTAAAATTATCATACTGCAAATCATACATTTCTATTTTTTCGTCATACTCAGCTTTTTCTTCTGGTTTTTCTCTGAAAAGCTTATTTCCGATTTCTTCTACGTCAAAAGCCCTACGATCTACATACTCTTTTTGCAAAGTACTTTTTATATCCATTTTTGTTTTTAAATCAGCACCATTATATTTATTGGAAATATTATTGATAACTCGCATGAGAATATTTAACTTCTTTTTTGGTGAACTACTGGTGTGACAGATAAGAAAATTTTCAGAAAGGTAATTGACTCTTTCACCATTTACCTCATATTTCTTTTCCAGTAACCTCATGCTGAAATCAGACAAGTTAATAATTACAGCTTCCGGTACCCGCGAAGTTTCTGAAATGAGTGACCGTTTTTTTAATAGACCTACAAAGGTATGATTACCTCTATACATTTTGTCATGATTGTAGTTTCTCTTATAGTTCATTTTTAACAGAGCAAGATAGATTTCCCCTTCTACCTGAAATGTTACAAATAACAAATCGGCAGCAGGAATATTTAATCCCTCGCCCATAGCAGCATAAAGTTTATTTGCAATTGCCTGACTGGTTTCAATAAATGAACTGTCTTTTGATTCGTCCCACGTTTGTAATATAGATTTAATCGGAGAAAATTCAGAATCAAACTCTCCTTTCTTTGTATCGTCACTAGAAATTATTTTATAAATGTGATTGCGAATAAAATCACACATCTCTGGACCAGCATTTAATAATGCATTCGAGAGAACACACTCTCCAAAATCAGTATCCAGAATATGCAAAATCGCTTTTCTTATAACAATATCATCTCTCGTTATCATAAAATCTCCTTTCCGGTATCTATCGCCCATGAGCAAGTTTATTTTCTAATGCTGCATAGTCGTATTCTCGTTGTTCAAAATTATGAAACCCATTCCTGCTTGCCTGCTTAACAGGTTTCGCCTGCCTGCTATTACGTTCCCAGGTTCGGACGCAAGCCTTCCAGTCTTTCATTTTGTTCTTTCCCACCATCCAGTTCTTTGAGGCATAAAAATCTACGAAATATTCCGCATCGATACTGTTACCTCTCTGCTCACAGTAGTCTTTTACTTCCTGCGTGGTTGGCGGTCTGAAGATTGTGCGTGTTTTTTTAGATATATCGTCAGATATATCTTTTTTTATCTCAGTCTCTGTCTTATATCTATTTATGTCAGCCCTTTGTACTTCTTTTGTACTTCCTTTGTACTTCTTTTGTACTTCTTTTGTACTGCCTTTCGTGTTGTACAAAATACAGTATTTAGTACATGTGCCTCGCTTTTTTGACGACACAAAGTCAATCAAGCCAAGCTGTTTTAATTCGTTCCTTGCACGGATAAACGCTTTTTCGCTTATGCCCATGCGACCGCTCAGACTTACGTTAGTACGGGAGAACCACTCTTCCCAAACGCATTTATTGTTAATCGCCAGCAATGTGTGAAAAAGCAATTGTGCGTTTGCGGAAACAGTGTTGCACTCGCAAAAATCGTAAAATTCATTGAGCATATCTAAATATGTCATAAACCCTCTTCCTCAACCCCATTAGGGTACATTTTAAATATGTTCATGAGGCTGAAATGGTTCTATATGCATTTCTGCCTCTTTTTCTATCAGTTCGTTATATTTCTTTATGTGTTGATCCGGTGTAATTTCATCGTTCATCAACGCATCTTCCAGCCTAGAAAATTCTAATTCTATGTGTGTTCTAAATTCCTGCCGGTTCATCTTTCCGTCAGAAAAATTTTTCTGCAATATCCTGAGATGATGTTCCATCATCTCTTTGCTCCCTTCATAAAATCATCCATCATCTTCCCTTTCCAAGCCGGTTCTGGTTCACTTCTCTGTTTTTCTTTTGCGCGTTGCATCACTCTTTTCGTATGCATCGCAATTTCTTTGCATTTCTTTTTGTATCTGCCATAAGCTGTTTTTTTCTGACATGGCTGAGAACCGCCACAGTGGTCCTTATCCATACAGATTTCACAAGGGTCTTTCATATTATTCCTCCTTATATTCTGGCATTCTCATCCAGGCAAAAATGTCCTCGTCCATCCCCCAACATTTCACATACCCGCCTTCTGCTGTTTTTACCGGGTGTGTCCAGTAGTCTGATTTTTTTCTTTCCCCTTCGTGAATTTGAATTTCTGCTTTTCCTTTTGAATAATATTCTATAGCTATGAGAATTGGTACACCGGGGTGAGGGATATACTCATCCGGTTTATACCACGTCCCAACTTCGCCCTCTATCTCAACTGCTTTTGACGCAATATACTCCTCATCCTCAGAATCACTTTTTGCATCCGGAATGATTTTATTAGGTACTTCTGCATCTTTTTCTGTTGAATCAGGCTCCTTCGTTTTTACACATTGTTTCTGTTCTTCTGCCACTCCGGTATTCTCTTTTGTTTCTTTAGCTTCGGCCTTCACTTCTTTGCTCGCATCTTCAGAATTTTCCATTCTCGTAAAGGTAGGCATTCTTACCACCGCAGCTTCCTCTTTCTTTTCTTCCCGATCAGGTTCCTGGATATCCATCTCAATTTGCCCCGGAATATTTTGTTCTTCAAACTGCGCTTTTACCTCTTTGATATCTTTGAGTGAGAGTTTGCCCCCGTTTTCGTGATATCTTCGCAACGCCTTTAACTGCAGTTTTCTTTCTGCTCCTGAAGTTTCATACGCAACCGAAAACGGAATTTTTCCAGCTTTGAAGTACATTTTTAGCGCTTCTATCAAGTTGTTATTAATACTCTCAATCTGTGCTACTTTAGTTTTGGACAGCCCTAAAAAGCTGGCAACTATATCTCTGATTCTTCCAGACTGCAGATTATATCCAGGGACTTCCGCCCCCTCTTCCTTTAACCTGCGAAAAGTCTCTGTTGCTTCCTTAACTTCCATCATGAGGTCTGCATTGTTCTTTTCTCTATAAGAATTCGTTGCCATCAGTTCCAGCTTTTCCATATTTGCAGATACCGGACAGCAAACCTTACAGGTAACAATCTCATACTCTTTATATCCTTTCTCAACGAGTTGATTTAAAGCTAACCAGCGCCGCTCTCCGGAAAGGATTCTATAGTCGCCCTCTTCACAGGGGTCATAAATCACCTCAAGATTTTGTCTCAATCCTACGGCCTGAATGTTCGATGCAAGTTCTTCGATGTTATACAAGTTATACCGGTTCTCTTTATTACGGTACATTCGTTTAATAGAGATGTCTTCTGTCCGAAAATGCCCAGAAGGAATCTGCAAGGCCTCTGTTTTTGTTTTATTACTTAACATATCAGCTATCGAAAAGGTTCCCATTATCTCACCCAACCTCTCTTATTATCTCTTCAACAACTTTTCTATAGCTTATTGTTACATCTGCTTTTCCATCATGCTCCGGCAGAGGTATCTGTTTTAAGGCAGCCTGTTCTATCACGGTAGACTGCTTAATCTTTGTATCAAAATAATCCAGGCCACTCTTCTCTTTTACCCAGGCTTCCATTCCACGAAATGCCAGTGTATTTCTTGCCATGTTTAATAATAATTTAGCTTCAATGTTACGATTAAACACCCGGATATCTGCGATTTGCATGGAGAGATTTTCGACCGCACTCACTTCAAAACCGCCAGCTTTAATCGGCGACACAACCAGATCGGCAACAACAAGGATATTAAGTACTACAGTATCTAATAGGCGACCACAATCGCAAATACAATAATCGTAGTCTTTTCGAACTTCCTCTATTGCCGTTTTAAATCTAAAGATCTGCTCCGGTCCACTGATATTAGATAAATTAAATGCCGTACATGTGAGATAACCATCCGCAGGGACAACATCAATATTTGGATAGCGAGTCTTTCTGATAACATCCCTGGCTGAATATCTGCCGCCTGCTGTAATATGATTCTCCAGCAAGTTCGTCAAGCCTCTCTCGTCATTAATCCCGTAAGTGATCGATGCGTCTCCCTGCGGATCTGCGTCAACTAAGAGCACTCTGGCACCCATTTCTTTTCCTAAAATATACGCAATCGTTGTTGCCGTTGTCGTTTTACCTACCCCACCCTTAGGGGTCATCATTGCTATAATCTTCATCAGCAGTTCTCCTTTGCTATCTTTTTATCATCAAACCATTTGATACCTCGCCCGTTCCATTTGACAGCCGGAACAAGGATTGTTGATTTGCTCGTTTCTAAAACTTCTCTTCCTGATTCGTCTGTACGGACAACGTAATCCGCCTGACTTTTTAATGCTTTGTATACCATTACTATTTTCTCCTCCAGCTTTTCTTTTCCTTCCTGTTAAAAATCGCTTCATATTCTGTTAGCCTATTGCCATCTCGCAAAATAAATACCTGATAAAAATATTTATCTTCTTCAGCATTTTGTGATGGGGATACATACAATCTGTATATCCTGTTCCCTCGCTGGACCTCACCGACAAAGGAAACATTTTTCCCTATCACGTTATCAATCGAGTGTGCTTTCATTAACTTTTCTGTCAAATCTTTTTGCATAATCATCACTCCAAAACACTTGCATTTTTATCAGTCATAGGCTAAAATATAAATGTCATTTATTTGAGATGGTGACTAAGAGAGACGGTTGTTTTGAGATTTGCCTAGACCGTCTCTTTCATTTTGCTCAGATATTCAAGACATTCCTTGTATATCTCGTTATTTTTTTCCTGACTAAACACACGAGAAAAATAGAAATCCTTTTCCCACTTTTTATTTGCTTTAAGTGGTCCCCGCATAACAAGCACATCTACTCCAAAATTATTGTATATAAGAAGGACGTAATTACCGGCCGCTTGAACCTCTGAAATTTCTTGAAGTAAATTCATCATTTGTTCATTGTTCATTTTTTTCTCCTAACCCCTTCATAAAGTTCATACATTCTCTATATGTAAGTCTCCACGGCTCCATTTCTGGATCAATGATAAATTCCTTATTATTCTCCTGTAAATAAACTGTTACACAAACTCCAACATCGCAGTAATACAATGTAACTGTATGACCTCTTCTGAGTAATTTTCGAACCTCACGAATCAAGGCAACTAATTCTTCTTCTGGCATTTCTACTGTTAAATTGTTTTCCATGTTTTACCTCCTATAATTACAAACCTAAATCTACACATTCAACCTGTGAAAGCTTCGTGCCATTTATGTAGTATATTTTCTTTTTACCTTTACCTGATAGCACCTGCCCCCATGAATATTTCCCCTCTTCAATCGCAGTTCCCAAAGTTTCTTTAGACATTCCCATGATTCTTGCTGCTTGGGTCAGCGTTAAACGCTTAACTTTTGCTCTTGAAATACAAGCTTTTACAGCGTTTTCTTCGGCTGTAAAATAATCTTCTGGAAGCTTCAATGCTACTGCAATTTCTTCCTGACGTTGTGGTGTTGGGATGTTTCTGTCAGACAGGTATTGACTGATAGAACTGCGCCCTATTTTTGTCAGCCGAGATAAATCTGATTGAGATATGTTTTGTTCTTTCATAACCTCTCTTAACTTTTCTGCAAATGTCACCGTGTTCACCTCCTCCCACATCCATGCTTTTGTTAAAAATTATTCTGTAACGTCCCAATCTTCCGACACAAGTTGTTCTCCAGTTGGTTGCCATCCTGTTTTGGGATAGCTTCCATCTCTCAACATCAATGTACACATATCCGTTTTTTCTAATCGTATTTTTACTGCTGGAATAGCTTTCATAAAGATGCATTTACCTTCCTTCATTGCAATTTCTGCCGCTTCTTTAATATTCACTTTACTACCTCTCATATTTTTATTGACATTTTATTCCATTTCTTCTATTATATTACCACAGGATATTCTATATCTAAGTATTGAAGAAAGGAGGATTTTGTATGGATATATCAACTGTTGTTAATATTGTTCTTTGTATTTTGTCTTTTATATTGGCATTAATATCAATTGTCACTGTTGTCATTACATTACGTCAAAATCATACAATGATAGAAAATGCTACACGGCCATACATTTGTGTCTACGGCGAATCTATTAACACCGGAACATCAACGTTTTATCTGGTTATAAAAAACTTTGGATGCTCTCCAGCTACTATAACTAAGTTTTCTTATGAACCAGATTTATCCAAATGTTATGGCATTCCTAATGTTTCACGTAATTTTTTAGCCGACATTTCAAAATGTACATTGGCACCTGGACAGTCTAAAATATGTAGACTTGACTACAACGACACTCCTGACAATGTATCCTTTGATATTGAGTACTTTTCTGGAAAGAAAAAATATCAGGAACATTTCACAACTAACTTAAAAGCTGCTTCTGCTATGCTGACAGCTAAGACTGCCACAAAAGATACAGAACTCAAAACTATCTCATTCACTTTACAAGAAATGCTTCAAAAGAGTCTCTAAGACATCTTTTGAACTTTACTAAATTCACCTATAACATCTTTTGTATTTTCCAATACAATATTGGCTTCATCATAGGTGAGATTTTCCTCGGAGAACTTGTTCACGATATATCGAACAAGTTCTTCCGTCTTCGTTGCTGTTAAAACTGTTCCGTTATTCATCTGAATATTTTGAAAATTCATTTCTATTTACCTCCTATCCTGCTTTCTCATTATCTCTGGCGATAGTTTCGCCTTTCGTCAAGCCGTCCATGAACGCATCTGTCAGCATTTTTCCTACTTTGCTTAATTCAGAATACATTTTCATAAATTCTTTTCCGTCTTCAATATCTGCTTGTGTCAAATACTTATATCCTGTCTGTGTCATATGTATCTCTCCTTTCTTTGTTTGTTGATTGTAAAACAATTATACGTCGATATAAAACATTTGTCAATACATTTTTGTTGATTTTTTCAACACATCATGTTATATTGTTGATGAAGGGAGGACTTGCATGAACGAAAGAATAAGAGAATTAAGAAATGCGTTAGGAATGACGCAACAAGATTTCGCCAAAAAAATTGGAGTCAAAAGAAATACAGTAGCCACATATGAAATGGGAAGAAGCATTCCTAGTACTTCTGCTATTTCGCTTATTTGCGAAAAATTCGATGTTAATGAAGAATGGCTTCGAAATGGTGAAGGGGAAATGTTTGTTCAAAGATTGCCGGAAGACGAATACACTAAGGCGGCTCTTATGTTAAAAAAGGACAATGATAAATTGGCTATGCAAGCGGTTGTGGAATACTGGAAACTTTCTCCACAATCCAAGGCCGCTATAAGAGAATACATTGTGAATGTAGCTAGTAAATTAAAAGAAGAGTAGCGCAACGCTACCCTTCTTTTTTTATTTAAGCTTCAAATAAAGTTTTTATGCAAGTATATAAAACTTTAATGTCCTCTAATGATAATTCCTCTATTTTTTCTATATTTCCCCTGATATACTCCTCATATCGTTCTTTCAATGTCTTTTCCTCTTTTTTCATAATTATGTACGCTCCTTTCTAGCAATATATTTCAACCAATTCTTTCTTCGTCATTTTGCTCCTTTCATATTCTTCTGCTAATATGGTTCATTTTTCGATACATTATATGATTATTTTATCATACTTTTTCCGATTTGTGTTATAACGTCCGAACACACGGACGCTTTTTTCATTTGTATGGAGATTCAAACAAATCCGTTATCTTGACCTCTAATTTTTCTGCAATCGCTTCCAAATCTTTCAGTCGAGGGCTTGTTTTCTCTGTCGCAATGTCATGCAGCGTTGAATGTTTAATGTTAGTCAAAATTGCTAATCTACGATATGATATTCTTTTTTCATGCATAACTTCTCTTAAAAGCACCTTCACTATTTTTACCCCTTTCGTTATTGTGAAGTTTAGTTTCTGCTTTTACTAGGTAATTTATGCAAGCAAGAACATTTGTTTGATTTCTTGTCACAATTATACTATTAGAACATTTGTACGTCAATCAGCAACTTTTTCTTGTATTAATAGTATGACAGAATCGGAAAACAAACTATTTCCTCCTTTCGAAATCAGTGTATCAAACAAAAATAAATAAAAATTTTTGTAAGAAAAGTTCAAAATGTACCCCAGTCACCACTTGCTCCACCCTTTTCTTATAAAAAAATGTGTTTTTTCCGATGTGATATACTGATTCATTTTGAACATTCTAATATTAATATGTATAGATTTTTTTGAAATGGCCTCTCTGATTTGAAAAAAATCTATATAATAAGAATGATAGATTTTTAAACCAAATAATTTTTCTGTAGAAGTTTTTTTGTGTCAGAGTCTGACACAAAAATTGCTGTTTCCATATGCATTTTTTATAAAAATATGATTTTTTTCTTGTTTTCCGTAGAAAAAAAATTTTTTTTATGTATAATAGAATTACAATAGTAATAACACTATTGTAGAGAGTTACTTGTAAAGGAGTGAAAATCTATGAGAAACACAATCAGCAAGAGCTTTCTTAGAGGATATTTAAGAGTTTTTAATCTACAACAAACAAAAGATTGGCCTGATATTTCTAATGGTAGACAGAAAGATTTCGAGGCCCTAAGGAGCGATTGGGAAAATGTCGGAACATACATCCGAAAAGGAACAAAACGAGAATCAGAAGGAATTACTCTCTCATGGTGCTACGGCTCAACAAGCCAAGCCGAAGCCAAAAGAGGAAATAAGCGATTTGCCGGAGTTCGATGAATTAAACGAAGAAGAACAAGAAGAAATCGGCAAAATGACTAGTTATATCACTCGCCAAGTCATGGAAAGTTACAGTGGACCTCTTCCACACCCCAATATTATGGCTGGTTACGAGAAGGTTTTGCCTGGTACTGCTGAAAGAATTGTAGCAATGGCTGAAAAAGAACAAGCGCATCGTCATAATGCACAAAATAAGATGATACAAATAGAATCCCGTGATAGTGCATGTGGAATGATTTTTGCATTTTGTCTTAGTATAATTTGTCTCCTTCTTTCAGTATTTATTATCTGTAAAGTACCAAATGGTGCTGGTGCATTTGCAAGTGCATTCTTAGGTGCCAGCGGAATGATTTCAGTAATTATTACATTCATCAAAAGTACTCGTCAACGTTCCAATAGAACAGACGATGATACGCAAGACGATGATGAATAAAAAATTGAAATTGGAATATACTTGAATTATCTGACTCATTATGATATATTGAAGTCAGAAAAGAGTAAGTTGTTGCTTGATGCACAACACAAATCCCCTCAGTAGTGCGAATACTGAGGGGATTTTTTTGTGGGCTTGGCTACCGTGTGGTTTTATTTCCTTTTCCGGTCAAACCATTTGCGAAGCAGCACCAGTATTATCTCAACAATAATACCAGATACAATGCCTGCCAACACCGAAAAAAGAAAAGAGTAAATTGCCACTTGATACACCTCCCTCCTGTCACCAGGTATAGGGAACGGTAACGGAAAAAGTATACCATAATATTGTATAAAAGTCTTTCTTTTTTATTTTAAAATCGGCATTATACTAATATTTTTGTACCTTTATTCAGTATTCTGTAGTATAATTAAAAAAGGAACTTTTAAATTTTCAACAAGTATACACAAGGAGAAGTTAAGTATGAAAGAAAAGAAAACAAAAGTTTGCAAATATTGCAAATCAGAAATTGATGCTAAGGCAAAAATCTGTCCAAATTGTAGGAAGAAACAGGGTGGCAAATTAAAATGGATTATTATTGCAATTGTTGTTATTGCTATATTAGGAGCCCTCTTCGGTGGTGGTGATGATGATTCTTCAAGCAGCTCTAGCAATTCAACTAAAACTACCACCCAGGCTTCCACACAAACTTCTAAATCGACCAAGAAAGCTACTACTCAGGCTTCTAAATCAACCAAGAAGGCTACTACTCAAGCTCCAAAAGCTACTACAGAAGCCGCCACTACAGAGAAAAAAGTTTCTGCTGAATATTTAGCTGCATTAGGAAAAGCTGAATCTTACAGCAAATCAATGCATATGTCTAAACAAGGTATTTATGATCAGCTCACTTCTGAATACGGTGAACAATTCGATGAAGATGCTGCTAAATATGCAATAGAGCATCTTGACGCTGATTGGAACGAGAATGCTTTAGCAAAGGCTAAAGAATATCGTAAAATGGATATGTCTTCAGATGCAATCCACGACCAACTTACATCTGACTATGGCGAAAAATTTACTCAGGAAGAGGCAGATTATGCAATACAGCATCTTGATGATTAAGTGCAGAGAATTTTAATATTTGTACTGATACATAAACTCTAATGAATAATTAAATAAGCATATTTCCAATAAACCATTTTGATATCCATATCAGAATGGTTTATTTTTATGTTAATTTTCTTTTTTCATTGACATAGGGTCTACCCTATGTTATACTATACTTGTAAGGAGGTGAGAAATCAGATGGGAAAACACGAAAGAAAAAAGAAGTCCACTATCGACTATAAAAGCCTGGCCGCTGAAGCGATAGTGAACCTCTTGATCGGAATCATCTTATTGATTCTGGACAAGCTATTTAAGTAATCACTCAATAGCTTACGAGAAGGGCGAAAGCCCTTCTTAATAAAAATATAGCACACACACCCATCTGTGTAAAGCATGTTATTTAAGTTAGGAATCTTTTTTATTACAATAGGTATCGTAAAGCTTATATGGGCTTTCATATTGAAATGGAGGAATAAGTAATGTCAGCGAATGCTCAAACAAAAGCAACAGCAAAATATCAGCAGAAAGTCGGACTTGTCTCTAAGTCTTATAAACTGAGAAAGGAAATCGTAGATGCTTACGCTGCCGCCTGTAAAAAGGCGGGCGTAAGTGCTGCTGGCCAACTCACAAAAATGATGACTGCCTTTATTGAAGAAACGGAAAAGGAGAAATAATATATGGCAGAAGGAGTACGAAAAAGAGGAAAAACATGGTCTTACTATTTTGATACAGCTAAAATTAATGGGGAGCGTAATAAGATTGAAAAAGGAGGATTCCGCACCCAGAAAGAGGCTATCGCCGCACGAGCTGCAGCTATTGCGGAATACAATAATACCGGTAGAACATTTTCAGCATCAGAAATAAGTGTTGCCGATTATCTTGATTATTGGCTGGAAACTGTAATTAAGAAAAATATCGATCATGGGTATAGCTATAATACTTATACGGATTATGAGTCGAAAATCAGAATTCATTTAAAACCAGCCTTTGGCATTTATAAATTAAGCAGTTTTCAATATGCTCCAGACAAAGTCCAAGAATGGGTTGATAACATGAAATTAAATGGTTATTCTAAAAGCATGGTTAAAAACACTCTTACTTGTCTCTCTGGTGCTATGAATTATGCCATACTTCCGTTAAAATATATCCAAGCTAATCCTTGTGTTCCTGTAAAGGTAGGAAAAATGCCTGTTGATAGACACGCAAAAGAGTATTCCGAATACGTTTGTCCTAAAGAAGAATTTGAACGTATTCTTGAGCGTTTTCCTGAAGGAAAAAGTAACTTCTACCTTTCGCTGATCACACCATACTGTATTGGCACAAGAATCTCAGAAACATTTGCGATAGATCTGTATGATGATGTTGATTTTGAGAATCATACCGTTACTATAAACAATCAATTTCTAAAAATGAACAGAACATGGTTCCTAAAGCCGCCTAAATATGATTCGTATCGTACAATAAAAATGGGAGTTACTCTTGAGAAAGCATTAAAACAAGCCATAAAACAAAGAAAAATAAATCAGATAAAGTATGGACCGGACTATTTAAAAACCTATTTAATGTCTGATAGTTCTATTGTTCAAATGCGTTCAGAAATTCCTTTTCCTTACAAAGAGATTCATCCGTTATGCGTTAAGGAAAATGGAGAATTACTAACGCCAGAATCATTTAAGTACTGTTCAAGAGTTATTCATCATGAATTAGGCAATCCCCTTTTCCACAGTCATTGTCTGCGACATACGCATGGAACAATACTAGCAGAAAATGGAGTTAATCCTAAAACCGTCATGGAAAGATTGGGACACAAAGATATATCAACAACATTACAAACATACACGTTCAATACAGATATAATGCAAACAGATGCAGTAACTGTTTTTGAAAATACATTATAGAAAAAAGGATTGACACTGTTCAAAGTGTTCAATCCTTTTTCTTGTTTTTTATCTGTTTTTAATTTTTGGGGTGGCAAATGGGTGGCAAATACTTCTTTTTTGCGAAATCCATCTCTTAAAAATCTCTTATTTCCGTGATATTAAAACGACTGTTTCAACGTGCACCGTTCCAGGGAACATATCAACTAAACAACATCTCTTTACCTCATACCCCGCTTCCCTAAATACAAGCAGATCTCGCATGAGGCTAGTTGGCTTGCAACTTACATATACCATCTCGTCTACGTTAAAATTAATGATTTTTCGTAAAGCCTTTGGATGGATTCCGTCACGAGGAGGATCAAGTACAAGAATATCCGGCTTCTGAGTTAAGTTATCCACAACTTTGAGGACATCGCCGGCAATGAATTCACAATTGTCTAAGTGGTTGTCCACTGCGTTCTTTTTGGCGGCTTCCACCGCTTCTTCTACGATTTCGACACCGACTACTTTACTTGC
>JABLTO010031016.1_pt1 | contig 31505 bp, 38 predicted proteins | sample 7160091 | NCBI WGS metagenome assembly JABLTO01 (sample SAMN14651225, study PRJNA627086) | human gut metagenome | isolation source: feces | host: Homo sapiens
ATGAGAACAAGTTATACACGCAGTATTAGGCTTATCTTTAAACGGAAATTTTCTAAATAATTGCATTTGTATCACTCACTTTCAAATTACTATTTATCTAATTAATTGCCAAATTGTAATTTATCAATGTAAACTTATTAAATCTTCTTTAAATTTATCATAATCAAAATCCACTTTAGTAATTATGCGTTTTACTGCTGTCAGTATCATTTCCTTAGTTAGTTCAATTCTTTTTATACTATCAGCATTATAGTAATCATTGAAATCCATCTTAATATTTATTGAAGCAACACTTTTATCACAAAGAAATTTTACTTTTTCTTTATAATTTTCTCCATCAACAATTTCTTGGGGTGCTACAATAGGAACTATTCCAACAATTTGCAAGGTATTGCTATATTTTTTATCTTTAAAAAACAAATATGCTCTCTGACAAAATTTATATACTTCATCATCAATTCCATAGTGGTCTTTAAAATAAACTGGTGAATTTATATTCAATTCGTCGAGTAAACGATTTCTGTTTTCTTTCATGTATATTTCTCCTTTTTCTTTTTAAATTTTATTTTGTGAGGATGAAAGAAAACTATCGCTCCTCACGGAACCGTACGTGCGTCTTTCTCGCATACGGCTCTTTGTAATAATCTTTTGAAACTTACCAGAGTTGAAAGCAAATTTTAGGTTTTACTAACGGGTTATATTGTATGATTCTATCTAGTTTTGACCAACTAATTTTCCCTCTTTGGCTTCTTCTACTTAGCCATTTCTTTAAGATTCGTTTTACAAATTTGTATATGTTAGCTAACCAATTATAGTTCCCACTAATGCCGTAGTAGTTGTATAGTCCTGTTAATTTCCTGTTTAGTTGTTTTATTAAACCTTTTAGTTTTGTTGTTCTATTTTGTTTAATAAAATCTAGCAGGCCTTTGTATTTTAATTTGGACTTTTTCTTAGATGTAGCATAATTAACTTTGTAATATCCATTTCTTGTTTTACCATTTGATATGGTAAATCCAAGAAAATCAAATGTACTGTTTTCTTTTGAGTTTCTGCCAAACGGAAATATTTTAGTTTTAGTTGGTTCAACCTCTAGATTGAATTGAAGAAATCTTTTAATTAACATTTCATAAAACATCTTGGCATCTTCTTCATATTGAAACATACCCACAAAGTCATCAGCATATCTTACTAATTGTGCTGTACCCCTACATAGATTTTTAAATTCATTATCAAACCAATTGTCTAATACAACATGCAAATATAAATTAGCAAGTACTGGTGAGATTATTCCACCTTGCGGTGTTCCCTCTTCAGTTTCATTGAATTCATTGTTTTGCATATATCCTGCTTTTAAGAATCGTCTAACTAGTTCTATAAAATCTCTATCTTTTATTACTACTTTTAACATTCTTAGCAGTATATCATGGTCAACATGATCAAAGAAACCTTTTATATCTGCTTCAACTATAAAATTCACTTTTTCGTGCATTACTGTTTTATCTATTTTATCTATTGCTTGATGACAGCTACGGTTTGGTCTAAATCCATATGAGAAATCTTGGAAATATCTTTCAAAGATTATGTTTAGTATTTCTGCCATTTTTGCTTGTACCAATTTATCTTCGTAACTCGGTATTCCTAGTGGTCTTGTTTTACCATTTGGTTTTGGTATCTCCACTCTTCTTACTGGTAATGGTCTATATTTATGTTCTTTCATTGTTTCAATAAGTTTTCTTAATTTTTCTTTTGTATCTATACTATATTGTCTCTTATTTACTTTATCAATTCCAGTTGCTTTTTCACCATCTTGTCTTTTATGTATCTTGTATAAGCTATTTACATTAATATATTGCATTAAACCCTGCACATTTGCATATTTATCTAGTTGCTTATTTATTTGTTTCTCCATATCTGAATATTGTTTTAGCATTTTATCCCACCTCTCGTGTGTATTTTCTGTTCCTTATTCAGAAACGATTATTACACTAATCCCTTCACTCCATAACCTACCACATTATTTCTTCACTACTATGGATTAGTCCGACTTCTTATAAATCTTTTTTATAAACCTCTAGTTTTACCTATCTTTAAGACCTCACTGCCAGTTTATATTAAACCTTATCATTGGTATTTTAAACCTTCAATGCTTTGGAAATTTATAAGACCTCACGGGTATCATAATTGTATTATGTTTCTCTCGAAATATTCTTGGACCCCGATGGAACCTACACATTCTTGTCATTATCGTTTGTGTATTACTGCCTACTATGATTATGAGCATATCGGCTTCCATTTGATGTTGTTAACGAGGCTCAATGTCTATGGGTGGTGTCGCACCTATTCCTCTAGAAACTCCTAACTCCAACGCTTAAACCTAATCTTACGATTTTGGCTCCATGGATTAGTACTAACTCTTGACCAAGTTTATTAGGTTGGTTAATCTCCAACTATACAATTACGACCGAACCGTCGCACCATAATCATTACTCCTTTTCAACAAATTGTAATTTGTGCTATTCACAACTACCACCATTGTCTTTAAAATAAGATTGAATATATTTAACCATCGTTCTTGAATTAGCAAAGTTCTTATCTTTTACAAGTATATTTATAAATTCAGAACCATTATAATCAATAAGTTTGTCATTTTCATCTTCCATATAGTAATCATATGTTTTACCATCAAGTGTACAAACTAGACTTACTGATGTTGTTGTCTCAACTTCTTTTGTTGTTTTTTTCATAGTGCCAAATAAGATAAATGATACTATTGCAATAACAAAATATAAAGCTAACAATATTCCCATAACTTTAAGTATTTTTATAATAACTCCAGCTAATCTTTCAGTATTACTTACTTTAGTTTCTAAAACATTTTTAATATCATTTTCTAATAATTCGTCAATACTAACATTAAGTTCTTTTGACAATAATTTTAATTGTTCAGGATTTGGAGAAGTCTCTCCTAATTCCCAATTTGATATTGTTTGTCTAGTTACATTTACTTTTTCTGCTAATTGTTCCTGTGAAAGTTTACAGTCCTTTCTTAACTTAAGAATATTTTCTCCTAATTTCATTTTTCTTTTCTCCTTTCACATACAATTATATATATAATTACTTTTGCAATCTACCAAATGTCTTTAGAACTTTGTCAAAGTTATTTAACATTTGTTATACAAATAAAAAATAAATTACATTTCTACAAATTACTATTTAATTGATTCTAGTATATTTTTCCATTGAATTATATTCATCACCATTTATTCTATAAATTCCATTATAAGGTGTTTCAATATACATTTTTCCATTTTTCTTGTAAACAAATAATGTTGATTGCTTTTCGTCTTTCAAATTAAATTCTATTTTTATAATATCTTCTGCATTTACTGGATAGTCTTGTACACTTTCCTCATTTGTAGTTCTTCCTTTACCACTACCACTTAATACATAAATAATATCCTTGATTTCTTCGGTATCTTTAACTTCTTTTTTATTGTTATCTTTTTCAAAAAAGACACTTTCTATGTTTTCTTCTTTTGGAAGTGTAAGTGTATATTCTTTCTTACTACCACATCCTGTTAGCCCTAATACCAAAGCCCCACATACTAAAATAGCAAATAATGTCTTTCTCATAATCCATCCTCCATTTCAACAAATTACTATTTGTTTGTTAGTTTTATTATACCATACAATACCCATTTTCGACTTCATATAATTTTTTTAACTTCGTAGTTTTATTATATTATAAATTTTTATCATAGCTATTATCAGATAATATCTCATAAAATTGTTTAGCAGCTTCATCAGAATCTTTTGATAGCCTTCTTAATGAAGAAGAAAGTTTATCATAATTTTTATAACTGCCATAAATGAAATAATTTTCTAATGTTTTAATTCTAAACTTTTGCTTATTTTTTTGATAATCATTATTTTTCTTGTATACCATTATTGCTATTTCATTAATTAAATCTTCTAATGATATTTTATTAGTAACTTTATTCTTCTTTTTGATACTTCTATCATAATTATATAAAGCGTGATTTACTATTGCATTTAATATATAATTATCTGCTTTTTCTATTTTGCCTTTAATCATTTTATTATCAAAAGCACTTTCAAAACCAATGTTAGATATATTATTTCTTTTATCTATGTCTAAAAATATATTATTTAAATTTTCTATGGACTCTTTTATTTCTTTTTTGGATAAATTCAATCCATCATTTGAAGAAAACAATTTATTCTTAACTTCATTAGTAATATATCTAATTTCTTTTCCTACTTCATTTTTAGGTAAAGAACCATATTTAATATATTTTTTATCGGTATTTCTAACTTGTGTTAATAAAAATCCTAATCTAACAATATCCTCTTCTAAATCCAAATTAGAAATATTTTTTAATGTGAAGTTTTTATCTTTCGGATTAAAATAACTTTGTAAATGCTCTATATCTTCATTAATTTTTATTAAAGCTGGCCTATAAAGTTTATTTCTTTCGATTGACAAAGAAACTTGTCTTTTCATAAAATTATTTTCGTTTTCATCTAATTTTAATTTATATCTATGACCTAATGTGTTATTTTTTAATTTATAGCATTTATTTTTTTCAATCCAAGCTATATGAAAATGATAATTATTTTCTCTATCACAATGAAGCGAAACAACCCACTCTAAATTTTTATCTGGTTTTTCATAACCGCAATATTTTAAAAATTTAGGCATTATTTTCATTGCCACTTCTCTTTGAAGGTCATCTATATTAATATTTTCATCAACATAATCTTGATATAAAGATAATACAGCAAGATTAACATTACTATCTTCTAAATAATTAGACCATCTTTTTTGCATATCACTAACCATATCATCCTTTATAAATGTACCATCTTTTAACATTGCCATTTTTTCTCTTCTCATTTGATTTCTTTTCATAACTTCTTCTGATTTTTTACCACCCATAAAATAATCTAGCATTGATGATTTAGCTTTCTTCTCATCTCTGCTGTACTCATAAAAGCCACATATATATTTCTTAATTTCTTTTCTATAATGTTCTTTGTCTTTGCACTGAATGTAATACCAATCTCCTCTTTTGTGGCGTTTATAAATTCTTAAATTATTAGAATGATTTTTTACAGCATAATAAGGATGATCTATAAATATGACTTTAGAATCCATTATTTAATTTTAGATATTAGCTTGTCAACTTTATCTAATAGTTCTACTTGCCTATTTTTAATTTCTAAATCTTCATCTAATTTTATTAAACCAAGTTCCAATAGTTCTATTAAAAAATCATTCATAAAACTATAATTGTTTTTTTGAAACTTTATAGAAATTATTTCATCTAACTCTATTGGCAAACTAATACTTCTCCTTTTAAAATTTTTAATTCTTTCACTCATTTTAATCCATAATTTTATTCAAATAGAAGTTATTGTTTTTATAAAATCTAACTAAGCCAGCCTCTGTTTTCACATCTTGATCTACTGGAAATTCCATATTCGCATAGAATTGTTCTAACAATTTTTTTTGAATATTCTCACGATAAATAATTCTATTTAACTTATTATTTATATCTAATAACAAATCAATTCTTGATTCTAAATTAGTTGCAATCTTAATACATTTTCTTATAGCAGCTGATTTACTTTTTATATTATTTTGTTTCATAAAATTATTTAACAAAATCAATTCTTCTTCACTTAAATTAACACTAAATTTCAATATCAAATTCCCCCCTTTTATAAAAATAGCTAAAAATCTAAAGTCAACAGGATATGGTAATGCACCACGAAACTTCAAAAGCCTTATAATATAAGTCTTTTTCAATTTCATAGATGCACCAACAACCATTTTCGCACTTGCGAAAATAACCTTTTTCCTACTTCTAGGGTTCTAATTATTATTTAAAGCCTTATTTTATAACCCATATTATAGAACCCTTTTTGAACGCTTCAACTATTTTCTCTTTTTTTCTTGTAGTCAAGTTCTTTTATTTCTTCAATATCATCTTCTTTATATTTTTCTTCTATTTTATTTAATTCAGCCTTATATTCTTCATTTAATCTTTTTATTTCTGCAATTACTAACTTTAATTTTTTCTCACGATTTAAACTATTCATAAGTTTCTTTGCATCATAATTTTTTAATGATTGTTCATTATCATAATCATAAAAAATATAATTAAACTTACCAATTTTATTATCGTAAACCAAAGAAATATTTTTTGCTGATGATTTAAATTCTAAATTAGAGAACTTAACTTTATCAATGTTATTATTTTCAAAATAAGTAATATTAAAGTCAACACCATAATGTTGTTTTACCAGTTCTAGCTTCTGCTTATATTTTAGTTTTGCCTTATCTTTTTCAATTATTTTTTTCTTTATAAGTTCCTTATCATTATCAACATTCATAATTCTAAATCACTCTCCTTATTTAACATTTTATCTATAATCATTTTAAAATTTTGATTAAAATAATTATAATTTCTAATAAAGGCTTCTTTATCTTTTACTAATGCTTCATTTAAATCTTTTACATCCATTGTAAAAATTATAGAGGTAGAAAAAGAATTGATTTTTCTTTTTTTCAATTCTTCTTTTACTATATCTTGATAAGTTTTTCCTGTTATATCATTATCAAATGCTAAAACAATATTACCAACAAATTTTTTACCATCTATAACTTTTAATAATCTTTTATAATTAGGCAATCCATTTAATGCTACCGTTTTTATATCTGGATCAATCGTTTCCAAAGATAAAGAATCAATGATACTTTCAGTTACATAAATTAAAGTTTTATTATCAGAATTTTCTAATAATTCTTCATTCCACAAGTAACTTGTTCCTTTAGATTTTAATTTTTGATTATTATTAACACTTCTAGCAAAGTAACAATTTTTATTGATTGGAAATACAACCATTTCTCGTTTATCATCATAACCAACATTATATTTTTTTAATAAATCAATATCAATTTTTCTATTGTTTAAATAATCAGTATTACTAATTTTATTTATACACTTTTTATAATAATTAGTAAAATCAATTAAGTTACTTTCATCTTCAATTACATCAAATTTTTTAAAAACAATATTTGAAATGTTAGGATATAATTTATCAGCAATTTCTAGTTTTTCTGAAAAGCTCGTAACCCCATAATCAAGTCCTATTAAATCAAAAATATCATAGCTTGCACCACAAGCAAAACATTTACAAATATTATACTTTGAAGAATAACTCATGCTTGGATGTCTATCCTCATGACTTGGATTTAAACAAGTAAATGGTTTACTAATATTTATACCATGCTTGCTAGTTAAATAATCACCAAGCAACATCTTAAAATTATCAATACTTTTTCTATCTATAAAAAGCATATTTTTCCTCTTTTATTTTAAAACTTTTACAATCCATTTTATCGACAAAAGCATTACATTTTAAAATATCCATTATCTGCAGTTTAAACCAATCCATCTTAGTCTTTACCACCAAACTTACTAATTGTATCTTTCATAGTGATAATTTTAATATCTAAAATATGTTTATCTATTTCATCTTTTAAAACTGATTTTTTCTTTTCTAATTTTAAAATTTCTTTATTAATTGAAGAAATAGCATCTTCTATCTTTTTATTCTTTTGTTCATAGACTTCAACCTTAGATTGAAGCTCTTGCATATTATTTATCACTTTTTCAAAGTTCATAATTATCTCTCATCTCGCTTTCTTTTATCTTTTCATCATAATAAGTTTTAATATCTTCACTCCAATCAATTTCATTAATAAGTGATTGAGTACATTGCCAATCAACCATATCAAATATGCACTCTACCATTGCATTTATTAACTCATCATCAAAGTCTTTTGCACCAATAGTACGAACAACACCAGCTTTTTCATATTCATAAAAGTATTCTTCATGCTCCAATTCTTTTTTTATTTCATCTTTAATGGAATTAGCTGTTGATACACTACCATCATTAATCAACTTCTCCTTATTCTTGTTTACATAATCAACTAGCAATGGATCATCATCAAAAGCAAGTTCAGCTATATAACAAACTTTATTGGGATTAGTTTTAAAAGCATCACAATCTTTATAGCAAAATCCGTTTGATGTTCCACCTAATTCATACATTAATTTATTGTTAAATTTTGATTTTGAATCTTTTATTTTCACAATCCTGCCTACATAAGCCTGATAAACTTCTTCAAAATTATTTTTATACAAATAATTCAAATTTCCACTCCTTCCTCTACATCTTTATTGTTATCTCTCATCTTTTCTTGTAATTCCTTATTCATAAAAAAAGATACGGTATAAAATGTATCGTATCTATCCATAGTTAAGGTATTTTGATGATGAATTACAGCATTTGCTCCCATTAAAGAAAGTTGAATATATGTCATACAGCAACAAGTTAAATCTAAATCATCACCTTGTAAGAGGATTTTGTTATTAGGTACTTTCTTATCAAGCAATTCATTATATGCAGCATATAAAATTCTCCCACTTCCACAAGTTGGATCAGAAATGACTATATATCCTTTTTCCTTAATAGTATTTTCAGTATCATCCTTAGTAGTTGTTACCCTAGCTATCAAATCACAAATTTCTAATGGTGTAAAAAATTGTGATGAATCTTTTTTTATTAAATTTAAGTTTTCATAAATATCTCCAAGAATGTCTATTGGTTCAGTTGATTTAGTATATTCATTAACCAAAGCAGTCAGTATTTGAGGAAATAATTGTTGTTCTTCTTTTGAATATTTATTTATAATTCTTAAATATTCCTTTTCTCTTTCTTCTTTGAAATAAGTAGCATTAGCAAACGAATAGGCAATGCAAATTACTACATCTTTGAAGGCTTCGTGTGTACCATATTTAGCTCCTAGTTTTCTTATGGAATCTGAAATGAATTTTTTATCATAATTCATAATTATTTACCTCCTATATTTCCATAGTTCTAAAATCTTCTAATGTTCCATAAAGATATTTATTAATCCAATCTATTGTATTATTATTTAAATCTTTTTCTTTTAAAACATGAATTGTATTTTTTTCAATTGTTAACTGATTTGTTTTATAAAAAGATTTATCGGGTTCTTCCCAATAAGAAGAATAATCTTCAAGCAATTCACCATAGTCAAAATTGATAAAACCATTGTTGGAAGCATCTTCTAAAGAATTAAAGTTATAATTTACCAATAAATAATCATATATACTTTTCCACTCTTCTTTTGGTAAAGTTATATCAACTTTCTTAATGTAACCGTAAGTGTTAGCAACACCATTTTTTACATATTGATAAATGTAATTCATTGCTTCTGCTTCATTGAAGAAAATTCCATAATTTTCACAATTTAAGCCATTGCATAAATCCGACTTGCAACAATTTCCATTACAATTCCATACATTTTTTAAAGTTTTTAAATCATCTTTATCTAAAGTTGTTCCAACATTATAAAAGTAACAAGTTTTTGTTATCATAAATCCTCCTAATATTCATATTCAAAGTTATTGTTTTTTAAACTTTCATATACATTTTCATATAAATTATTTACTGTTTCTTCAAAGCCAAACCAAGCAAGTAAATTTTTATTTTCATAATCAGTAACTAATGGATCATCTTTATTAAATTTATCTCCAAATAATTCCTCCATTGAGCAACCTGTACCTTCTGTTACATTAGCAAGTAATTCATTTATCTCATCTTTATATTTATCAAAAAATTTAATTGTATCATCATAATAAATAAGTTCACCTATCATACCAGATACGCAACCATACTCTTGTAAAGCTTTCATACTACTTAATAATTCATCACCAGATTCATAATTATTACTTTCATCTATATAATAGTCAATAACATGATTAGTAAGTTGATTATTACCTTTTAAATTTTCTAATATGTCTTTAACCATTTTTTACCTCATCAATTAAATTATAATCTTTCAAATAAAAGAAAACTGATGAATCAAGTGCCTCACAAATATTGAGCATTTCATAAAAATCTGGATTTAATATTTTGCCTGTTTCAATATCTACAATTGTTTCTCTATCTACATAAGCCAACTTAGCTAAGCGACTTCTAGACATTCCCCACGACAATCTTTCTTTTTTTAACATTTTACCTAAATTATTTATCCATTCCATTACATCCCCTCTTTTCAATTCAAAAAAGAGAAACCAATTTAGTTTCCCTCGTATTCAGTAAAATCTATATAAGCCATAGCATCAAGTAACTTTCCCTCTTTATCTTTTAAACCTAAATGTAAATGTGGTCCTGTAGATGTTCCAGTAGTAGAAGTTCTACCAAGTAATTCTCCCTTTCTAACATTTGTACCAACTTTAACTTGATAAGGTTGACTTTGATATTGAATATGCCAATACATGGCGGTAAATCCATTACTACAAGTAACCATCATATAATTTCCTGTAGAATTGCCAGACTCTTTAAAAGGTAAATCATTTGCTTGTGTATTAGTTATATTAGATACTGTACCATCACAAATACTATAAAAATTAGTTCCAGTTGGAATAGCTAAATCCCAACCAGAATGAAAGTTAGCATTAGCTTGAGCAGAATCTGATAAATTTCCTAAATCAACATTTCTATGTTCAAATACAATTGAAGTTACTGTAAAATTATTTCTTAATGGAAATGTATAAGGTAAAGGAAAATATAACTCACTATACTCATCACTCTTTGTTATATCAACATCATTTGCTACGCATAAATTTATTACATCTATTGCAACTCCATTCTCATTCATACCATTTTCAATCGTTAAGTTTGGAATAGAAGTATCAGAATCTAACTTTTTGCAAATTGTCTTAATTGGAATCATTTGCTTTTCTTCAAAGTTTAAATTTTCAAAATAGGCTTTTTCCCAAGTATCATAACTTAAAGTAGAAGTATCTAATATGTTATTAGTTCTTTGTAAATAAAATACCATTCTTTCTAAAGAAACATATCCTTTTGAAACTAAATATTTGTTTAAAAGACTTCTATATCTTTCGGCATATAATTGACTATTTATAACAACAGAGTTTGCTCGCATTTGATTAGCTTGTTCATTTACATAAGCCTCACCCATTTTATATCCACAAACTGCTATAACTATAATGAATATAATAGCAAGTATAAAACCAGCTACTAAAGTTATTAAAAAAGTATTTAACTTTAATATGTTTTTCATTTTTCACCGTTTGGAAATTCATCGGTTTCACCCATATAGTAAAGCTGTAGTGGTGTCGCAAATACATTAATTCTAAGTCTATTTTTATTAGTTATATTAACTAAAAATTGTCCTTGCCCACACTTGCTAAGAAAACTTTTTTGCGTTTCTGTAAGTGGCGTATTTGCATATATTTTTTCGATTGCTTGGACATCATTATCCTTTAACATACCTGTTATTTGATACTGGCAATTTCCAAATAAACTAGAAGCATGTCTTAATACACCAGCACTACTAGTTAAGTCAGATGGTTGCTGTGTAGCTACCACAATACCAGCATTGTATTTTCTTAAACGTCTTGCCATCTGTCCAAAATACTTTAATAAAGTTGGATTATCTTCATCTATAAAATAATGAAATTCATCAACTACTATTAACATATTTTGCTTTTTATTTTTATTATCGTTTTTCTTTTTATTATCAACAATTTCATTACTTAAATAAGTAAGTAAATTAATCATTTGAGTATTGATTAATCTTCGTGAAGAATTAAATAATAATTCTTGTAAATTAAAGACAACTAAATTATTGCTCAAGTCAATAGTCGTTATACCATTATATAAATTTCCATCTTGACCTGTAACCATTCTCTTTAATAGAACTTCAATATTAACTAAAATTCTTTCTAATTCTTTAGTTTTAACTGTTCTTTGTTGTTCCAAAAGATAAGCATACAAGTCAGAAAATATTGGATAATCCTTAGGTGTCATTTTTTCAAACTCTTCTAAAGTAGTTTTCTTAGTAATTCCCCTTGAATTATAAAATTTTTCAACTATATCTAACAATACTACTAATTCTTTTTCAGATATATCTTCAAAAGCAGTTATAAAGAAATTTTCTAAAAATCCTAAATGCTTACCCAAAATAGAAGTCTCATTGTCATCATCAGTAGAAACATATCTAATCTGCAATGGATTAATTAAACTTTTACTCGATAAATCAATGTATTCTCCACCACATCTATTAGTAAGCTTTTCCAATTCATTTTCTATATCAAACAAGAATAATTTTGTTCCTCTAGCAAATTCGTTTGTTATTAACAGTTTTAATAGAAAACTTTTTCCACTCCCAGTTGTACCAATTACACTCATATTATGGCCTGTTCTATTCTTTGTTAATTTAAATTGATCGAAGAATGTTGGTAAACCATAATTACAATCTTCACCAATCAACCATCCAGTAGAATCATTATGATAATTTTCAGTAAAGAAAAAAGATGAAGCTAAAGTAGATGTAGGTAGATACATAGCATAATCTAGTAAACCTTTATCTGTAAGTTCAAAACCTTGCCATGCCGACATTTGTCTTAAATTAGGAACATCTACTTTAATTTGATATAATTCAGCATTTGTTTTTATTTCTTTTAAAATTTCATCTCTTTGTTTTTTATTACCACTTATTGCTAAAATTATTGAAACTTCTTTAACCCTTTCATCATTTGCCGATATTTGCTCTATTAACAATTTATAATTATTCATAAGTGATTGCATTTCCGTTACATCACTTAAATTTTTTGATGAATTATAATCGGCTAAGACTGCTTTAAAACTACTATTTAATACATTTAATAATTTAGATTGTTCAATAGTATCTTTAATAGTTACGCTGGCCTTAACATTCGGCAAGTTGATAATCCTATCTAAAAATCCATGTTCAATAAATAATGGATAATTCTTAATACTAACCATTTGAATTTCTTGATTATCAACCTTTAAATAAGAAGGTAATTCAGTTATTCTTAATGGTGATAATAAATCAACAAAATCATAATACATAATTTGATCTAAATTAACATCAGAATAATATAAATTAGTGAATACTTTGATAAGCCATTTTTTATTATCAACTAATTCAATATCTAACTTAGGAATTATTGCATCACATGTTCTTTCAAAATCTTCTTTTGCTTTGTCTAAGGCTTCTTTATTCATACAAATAATAGCAAAATAATAAGAAGAAGCTGATGTCATATTTTCTTCTTCTATCATTTCAATAAAATCATGATTATTTATAAGTAAGTTAGTTCTTACCTTATTATCAAAATTCTCTTCTATTAACTTTTCGTAGTTTTCTTTATTAATATTTAAGTTTATCTTTTCATCAAACTTATATGCCTTAATTGTAAAAGGCAAACGATAAAGTTTTGATAAAGTGTGAAAGAATAGCTTTTGTTCATTATCATTTGTTAAGGACAAATCAATAGGACTTACTTTATAAAAATATGCTACTTGATTAGTTTTAAGTCTTATTAAACCATTATCAGTAATATCTTTTATATTACAAAAAACTTGAGAATTTTGCATTTTCTTTTTAACTATACTTTTACTGATATAATCATCACTTCTTTTTTTCTTCGCCTTTAAAATAGTTTTCCCTTCTTTATTCTTTTTTCTCTGAATTTTTGCCTGCAAACGGTCTTCTTTTGTTTTAAATTTCACATTATCCCCCTTTCATTTATTATTTAAAATAATAATAGTTTTTATTTTTAAATAGATATTTTATAAATAATACAAACAATTTATACATTCGATTACATTTACTAAAATCCATTGGTACTAAAGATAGTATTCCAAAGGAAATAACAACTATAGATATTGTATAAATTTTTAATAAAAATAAAATCGTAAAAAGTAATATAAATATTCCACCAATTATTAAGTCTTCATACTCTAAATTGAATAAACCTAGATTTCTTTTTATGCTTTTTAATGTAATATACATATTATCTTATCCCTTCATCATATTCTATCAGATTCATTTCCATAATCAGTTATTTTAGGTCTTGTATGATACCTACTGCTATGTGGATTTCCAATATTTTTAATGCTATCAAAAGCACCACCAAAACCACTTTTAATATTGTTTATTCCATCTCGTGCAAGTGATACACCACCTCTAACATAATCGACATTATATCTATCATTAGAAAAATCCCATTTACTTGCAGCATCTTTAACATTACCTTCTCCTCTTGACTCTAATACTCTTCCGTAAGCTCTAGCAATTGGATTTCCACTTTGTTGTAAATCTGATCCTTTCATCATTTGAGCTAAACCTTTACCAACTTTGTCATTCATTTTCTTTGATACACTAGAATTCATTTTAGGATTAACGCTAGCAATACCATGATACATTCCTTTTGTTGTTTGCACTCCACCTTTTGCTAATTGACCTATTCCTTTTCCAGCTTTAAATCCACCTTTTGCAATGCCAGCTGTGGATCCAATGGCACCAATTCCAAGACCAGTTGCGGTTGCTAATCCACCACCTAAACCTCGCATTGCCATCATCATATCTCTACCGCTATTGGCAGATACATTTTCACCAATAAATCGATTTAAAGAAGTACAACCTGTCATTAGCATCATAGCACAACCTAAGTATAAAACTGATTGAGCTACTACTTTAGTAAAATAATTTAATTTGTTAATATCAGCACTATTTTGTATAGCGTTAAACATAATTGAAGTTAAGCCTATTAAAAGCATTATCGCTCCAGCTTGTAATACTAAAGAAGCAAGTTGTTGATACAGAGCTGATCTTTGTTCTTTTCGCCCCACACTCGTTGCAATTACCAGCGGTGATATAACCATTAAAAAAGCAAGTTCTAGTTGTCGTTTTCCTAGCATTAATACCGAAAAACCAACCGCAAATAGAAATATTGCTCCTATTATGATTCCAAACAAAAAGTTATAATTAAAAGCATAATCTTCACTATCATTCCAGATACCCGGTTTATAGATGTTACATCTAAAAGAAAAAGCACCACTATCAGAAACATTGCTAGCCGTAATTGTGTCATTTCTTATCATTTTTTCAAAATCAGCCATAGTATTTGCGGAACTAGTATTAGAATAGCCATTTAATTTATCTTTTAAATCTTTGACATTCTTTGCGTCTACCTTATCTCCACCAGAAACTTTATAACAAGCCTCATTTATAGATAAATATGATGTTTTCATTTTATCTCCAATTGTAGAGTTACTTATATTAAAATTATTATAAATAGCATTTGATAAATTAATTCCTAAATTAATAGTTGTACTAAATATTAAATACACTGAAAATATTAGAAAACCACATTTAACAATCTCTTTTACCAATTCAAATAATGGCTGTTCATTACTATCTGCATCTAAAATTCTAAAAGTTAGCTTCCAAACTGCAAACAAAAATAAAAGTGCAAAAGCCAGAATAAAAAAAGCATTAAATATTTTAGTGAATGGAGAATTATCAACATTTTTAAGCATTTCAATAAAATTCAAACTATTAATACTATGTGCTACATCATATAAAACATCAATCGTTTTAAAGACAATATTAATAATTCCCATTCCCAATCCTCTTAAAATATCTAAAACACTATATTTTATATCACTTGCGATACTTAATGTATTTAGCATACAAATCCTTACTTTAAAGTATCAATAACGAAGTTGATAATACTAGGTACTAAAATTAATAATGCTACACCACCTAAAGTATAAAGAATAGTCTTTTTTCTTCTTTGTTTGGTTTCATCATCTCCAATAATGAATTGAATAACAAACACTACTAAGGCAATAAAAGAAATTACAATTCCAAATACTTGGACTCTGGTTGCTAAATTCTTGATAATTGTTCCTAGACTTTCTATGGTTATATTGCCACCTTCAATTTTATCAACTGCATATACTTTTGGAATACTAACAATAATTCCTAAAATGAAAGTAAAAATACTTAGGAAATACATATTCACTTTATCTTTATATTTAGTTAATTTTTTCTTCAAAACTAATCATTCCTCCTTTTGATATTAATTATCTAGTAATGTCTTTCTCTTTTAACTCTTTACAATAATCTAAAATCAACTTTAAATTATTCTTTAATAACTGATTATTTTCTTGTTCATATTTATTTTTTAAATCTTTTATTAAACCATTATTATTTTTATCAAATGTATAAACACCATCATATAAATTACAGCCAGTATTATGGTCGACAATAAAATAACAAATTCCATCTACACTATCATCTTTAATAACTCTATCTTCTTGGTCCTGTTCTTTACAAAGATTGTCTAAAGTCTCTAAAGAATACTTGCCTGATGGAATATTAACATCACTTGTTTTCAATACAACAGCAACAATATCTAAATCCAAATCATTAACCTCCCTCTCAAATTTAAACTTTATCTTTTTTGCTTCTTCTTCGGTTAAAGAGATATAATCTTTTTTTGTCATACTTGATGGAATAGATGAAAAAACAGATGTTTTATCATCACCTGTTTTCATATACACATCTAACTTCCCGTTAACATTATTTCCATAAAATTTAAACTCTAAGTTATACATACTAAATAAATTTAGTAGTTCTTCTAAACTATATTCTTTATTTTTATCAAACATATTATTTGCTCACTTCATTTTCTAAAGTGATTGTTTCTTCTAAATTATTATTTTTATAAGTAACGATATGCTTATATTCTTCAACTAAAGGTTCAAATGTATGGATAACTTTTCCTTCTTCAAGTTCAATAGTTTTATCTTTAAAAGATCCTTCTAAATAAATAATATCTCCTTTTTTACTAAATTCACAAATTCTTTCAGCATTTTTATTCCATAGACCATAATTGAAGAAATCTGTAATTTTGTTTCCTTCTTTGTCTTTATAACTTCTATCTACGGCAATAGTAACATTAGCAACTTTATTTCCATTCTCCAGTTCTCTTAACTCTGGATCTTTAACTAATCTCCCCATTACACAAAATTTATTAATACTACTCATCTCTATTCCCCCATTCTTTATTTATAGTAATAATTATATATATTAAAAACCAAGCCCCTTTTTGTCTTTTCTATTTACTCTTTTTTCTTCTATTTGCAATAATTATTAATCCAGCACCAGTTAAAACAATTGTACCAGCAATTAAATTTAAATAAGATTCTGATAAAGTATTAGGCACTTCAATTACCTTCTTATGGTCTTTCATTTCTGATTTAACTATTTGACCGTCCTCAGTAATTTCAAACCACATTTTCTCATCATTTAATTCATATCCTTCTGGTGCCTCTTTTTCAAGAATATAGTATTTACCATATCTTAATTCATTAATTACTATTTTACCTTCTTCGTTCGTTCTACCAGAAAATACTAATTCATTATTTTCATTGTAAATTTCTATTAGAGTATCTGGTAATACTTCTCCTGTTGAAAAATCAACTTTAGTAAATTCTAAACTTCCCATGATAGGTTTATTTTTCATTTCTGCTTTAATAATTTCACCATCATCTTTAATTTCAAAATAAACTTTTTCATCAGTAATTACATAACCAGTTGTAGCTTCTTTCTCTATAATGTAATATTTGCCAATAGCTAAATCATCAATTGATACTTTTCCACCTTTATCAGTTTTATAAGTTCCAATTAACTCATCTTTATCGTTATAAATTTCTATAATAGTGTTTGGAATTGTATCTCCACTTACTAAATCTTTTTTAGTGAATTCTAACTTTCCTTTTTTATAATAATTTTTTAAAGTAATATCATAAGAAATATTATCAGTATATTGATTCTTATATTTTAATTCTAATTCATATTCTTTATCATCTAAAACATGATTATTATCTGTAGCAATTTCTTTGATAAAATATTTTCCTAAATATAGGTTATCAAATACTAATTTACCATCTTTATTAGTAAATCCTTCTTTAACTAATTCTCCTTTTTTGTAAATCAATTTACCATTAGCAGAATAAATATCTTCTTTAGCGTATAATCCTATTTTCACATTTGCTAAATTTACTTTATCATAAGTATATTTGCCATTATCAATCACAAATTTTTCACCTGTTTTGTCAATTATTACACTACCTTTTACTTCTTTGTTAGCAAATTTAACTTCAAATAAAACACCTAATTCATTATCTTTTATTAATTCTGAATTTTCTCCAATATGAAATTCTACTGATTCTTTATTCCATAAATACCCATCAATTCTTTGATCTACTTCTTCTAATCTATAATTTCCAGGCATTAATGGATATGGTGTAATTAATATACCATTAGCATCAGTTTCAAATTCACATACATTTTTTACTGTTGGATAAGTAATTCTTTGACAAACATATTCTCCTGTATCTACATTAAAAATTTTAAATTTAATATTAGCTCTAGCAATAATATCACCAGTATCTTTATCAACTTTTATTACTTTTAATTTAGCGGTAATTGGAGCATTTGAAATTAACTTATATAATGGTTCATCTGTATTTTCATTAATGGTAATTTCAAAATCATCAACCTTTTCATAATCTGTAGTTGCTGTAACTTGTTTAATTATATAAGTACCATAAGGTAATTTTACAGTAGCATACCCTTTACTATCAGTTGTAATAGTCTTATATTTTTCACCACTTGATTTTAAATAAACATCAAATGTTACATTAGGTTCTCCTACCAACATTCCTGTTTTGTCATTAGCATAAACTTTAAAGAAATTAACATTTCTTTCAATAACCTTTTCTTGTACTGAAATTAATGGTTCTAAGTTATCTTTTGAAATATTAAATTCATAAGAATTTGTATCCAATTCATAACCCTTGCTAGGTGTAATTTCTTTTAAATAAAATTTTCCTAAGCTTGGTAAATATCCACTCATAGCATAACCATTTTTATCAGTTGTAATTTTAGTAACTAATGTACCATTTTCACTATATACGCCATAAACGGCACCAGCTAAAGTTGCATCTCCTTGTGGGATATTCTTTCCAGTATCCATGTCAACCTTATTGATAGCAACTTTACCACCCACAATATTAATACTAATATTTCTTTGTAATGGATCGTAGCTACCAACCTGTACTAAATTTTGACTATCAGCTCTTACATAAACAATTGTAGGATGTGAATATTTAATATCTTTCTTAGTTAAAGTTACATTTGTACTACCAACTTCATTAGCAGTTATATATAAATCATTTCCAGATTTATTTAATGATACTTTAGAATCACTTGATACTTGCCATTTTGATAAAACTGAATTAGTATCTGTAATTTTTATTGTATTTCCAATTACTGTTTCAAAATTAGTATTTCCAAATTCTGGAGCTTTATAATGGTTTGCAACTAATCTTTCCATTTCAGCCATTTCATTTTCATACTTAATAATTCTATTTCCTTTTAAGGAATCAGTAAAATAAATATCCCAACCATGTGGAACAGTTTGCCAAATCATAAATTGAGTAATTGCATACCATTTCAAATCGCTATGATTTACCTCACTATCAGAATAACCATAACCATAAAATGCTAATAATTGAATTCTTTTCCATTGTTCTTGACTCATATTAGCAACATAAGCTTGATTAACATCTGTACCTGTATAATCAGTAAATTCTTCTAGTGGGGTTCCGGGTTCAATACAATATACAAACTGATTATCACTTGTTCTTGCTATAACTGCCATTTGTTGATATTTAGTTCTAGTCCCTTGTTTCATATTCACATAATTATTAGGAATCCACTTATACTTATCATTAAACTGTGCATTATAATTGCTAGCACTAACTTTTAAAATAGGCATTAAAGTTATTCCTAATAGCAATAGTGTTAAATATTTTAATTTTCCTTTCATTTTTCTCTCCTCTAATTTTAACCATAAAAAAAATACCATTAAGGTATTTGCACTGAATGATAATCAAATAAATTTCCATTTGTATCAAAAAGAGTTAGCATATAATATTTCGTTCCACAACTATCTTGATAACTATCACAATAATAACCATAGCTATCCATATACTTATCTCCCATATTCTTACACTCTTCAAAAGTATTAAAATCGGCTCTTACCCAATTCATATCAAACTTTTTAGGAATACAAGTAGGCTGTGTTGGTTGTGTTGGTTGTGCTGGTTGTGAATTCGATACAGAACTACTATTATCATTCGTTTTTTTATTGTTATTTTTCTCTTCTTTTTGAACATCTTGTTTCTTTGATTCATTAGAAGTAGTATTCTCATTAGTTACTGAATTATTTGTATCTAAAGAAACACCATCATTTTTTGAATTTGTTACTTCACCATTTGAATTAACCTTTGAATCATCAACAGACTGTTCTTCTTTTTTCTCCTCTTCATTCTTTTTTTCTTTTTTTGTAATGTCATTTGTTACATTTGTTTGATTAACTTCTTCTCTTGCTTTAAAGTAAAATGCACTAGCACCTATAATTAACAATGCTATTAAAATAAAAGTTGCAAGAGGTATTAATTTCTTTTTTCTCATAGAAATCCTCTCCTCTTTTTTTACCAAGATTATACCGTATTTCTATAATTTTGTCAGCCCTTATTAATAAATAATATTTAATTATTAGCTGTATTTACAATACCAAGTTTTACTTGAATTTCATTAATACTATGATTTAAAATTTCAAAGTATTGTAATACATTTTGATAGTTAATATTATAAATATCTAGGGAAGCTAACAATCTTAAATATTCTGACTTAGAAATATTAAGTGCACTGCATCTTCTTTCAATACTATCAAATAAATCCCTTGGTAAATAGCATTTGATTTCCATTATTAATTTCCTCCTTCCACCATTTATTTAGCTTTTTTTATGGAGAGCTATAACTCCAATTATTATTCACATCTACTAGAAATAATACATGCACAAATAATAAATAATAAAGTTACTATTAATGCAGCAATTCCTAATATTATTAGAACTAATTTCATCTTTTAACCTTCTTTCATTTTAAAACATCAATGTTGTAAAAAAGAGCTACTTTTATAAAGCAACTCTTCTTTCTTTTGTATATGTTTGATTTATCCAAAGATAACTTTTCAGCTAGTTCTTCATCCGTATGACTAGATAAAATTGATAAATTAAAAATCATCTTTTCATCATCTGTTAAGTACATTCTTAGTTTTCTAAAATTTTTACTAATTTCTTCAATATATTCTTTGTATTCAATTATCTTAATAGCAGTTGCTGATGTTTTATCTGTTACTTTTGAAGAATAAATCCCTAAATTGTCATTTGATAAAGAACTACTACATGTATTTAGCAATAAATTTATATTATTAGAATACAAACGATACTTTGAAAAATATTCTAAAACATTTTCCTTTGTTTTTTGATAATCAAAAGCATTAATAATTTCTGATTGATAAAGTTTTGGTTTACTAACTCTTGGCATAAATATCTACTCTCCTTAATTTAATGAATAAAAAAAGAACAAAACCAAATTTGCTCTTCAAAAGTATTTACCCATTTAATTGAAATAAGTAACCATCTCTCTAAACTTATCCCACTTTACTACATTTTAGCACTTGACAACCGTAATGTCAGTAGCATCTTTTCTTGCCTTTTTTCACTTAATTTTAGTTGTGCTAAAATGTCATAAAATCCTTTATATATGCGACTTTTCAAGGAAAATAAATTAACTAATAAAATGTTATTTTTATTTTTTGCCAATTTTTTTATTAGTAAAAATCATAAAAAAACAACTAGCCAGCTAGACTAATTGTTGAAGTAGCTATATTTTTTTCATAGCCATCTACTAATTCAAAACACAAAGCAACTTTTAAATAACAACTCTTCTTTATTCGATAGTATGTTTTGTCGGTTTTACAAATCCTATCCTTTACTACTTTATCAGATAATCTATTTATAATGCAGTCATTATAAATTCTTTTCTCATCATCTGTAAATTCTTCTAACATCAATTCAACTTTTCTATTAAACAAATTAATAAATTCATCTATTTCTTGTTTTAATTTAAAAGTTTGTTCTGTTGGATCGGACTTCTTGTGGTAACTCAAATCTTCTTCTCTGAATAACAATGATTTCTTTAATGCACTATCATAAATGTTTCTTGATAAAAACCTCTTGTAATTATAATCATCATATAAATCATGAACTAATCTGACAAGAAACCTAGTATTATAATTTTTAAGATACACATTTTTTAATAATGCTCTCATAATATGAATTTACCTCCCATCTAAAAGAAATACTGCCTTGAGTTCTAGTAATATCTTCTAAACTACCGCAAATAAATTCAAATGTAACACATCACCAAAACCCCTTAATTTACATAATAATGTAATTAATTGCTTCCTATCTTACATTATTTTCCTAAAAAGTCAAGACTTTTGTTGCATTTTTGCATTTACATTTGCAAATTTGCAACTAAATGGGTAAAAAAATAGAGCTTTCTTTTTAAAGTTCGCCCTATTTATAACAATTGTATCAGAAAGTTATGGTATTTGTTATAGACAAAAAGTTGGTATTTTTTATGTCGTTTTACTGGTAATAATACTGGTATTTATTCTAGTAGTAATACTGATACCTTATCCAAAAATACGCTTGAAAATACTGACTTTTTCGTTACTATCAAATTTATCATAATAGCAAGTATTTATTATATCTTCACTAGTATTTTTTTCTATCAAATCAGATAGCTTATCAAAATACTTATTAGCAGCACTGTTTGTTTTAAATTTTTTCAACAACATTTGTGGTATTGGTTTATCTTTATATACAATTAGAATATATACTATAAATTCATTATAATTTACATTAGGTTGTACTTTCATCACAGAATAATGAACAAAATCTTTTTCAAAATCTTTTGTATTAATGACCTTACCATCATCAAAATAAAATGATTCTGGCTGTTTTCTTTTTTTGCTTGATATTAATTTATATAATTTTTTTAGTTTTTTATCCATTAATCTTTCTCCTTCCTCTTTATCTAATTTATTTAATAAAGAAATGTATAAGCCATTATTTATAAATGCTTTGTCTAAATCACTATAACAAATATTTGTTATTCCACCATTATCATATCTTGCTTTTACTTTTGTGATTTTCTTATTAATTAATCTTATTAAATCATTTTTATCCACTTCAACAAAACTTAATACTTCATTTTTATCAAAATCTTTAAAGTCAGTTACATTTTTATTAATATCTACTGAATAGTAATATTGGAATTCTTTTATCTTGTAATCACTTTTAATCGTTTTATTGCACTTACGATATTCAATAAATCTTAAATTCCTATAATCAATATCTAATCCAGTTTCCTCTTTTATTTCTCTTACACCATCTGTTGGAGTTTCTCCTGTAATTAAATGTCCTCCAACTGTTATTTCTAGTAATGCCTTTTTATGAATTCCATTATGGTTTGGATTTTTTACTTGCATAAATACTTTATTGGTTTTACTGTTAAAAATTAAACATCCAAATACACGGTGCCAATATCCTAATCTATGAGCTTCATTCTTTTCACAATAGCCAAGATAATCTTCATTTTCATCATAAATATCAATATATTCTTGTCTATTTACTTCGCCTTTTCTGAATTTTTCTAAAAAACCATTAGCATCATCACACATCAAACTAAATTCTTTAATCAAATTTAATTTATGTTTTTTACCAATATTGTAAGTTATGATAAATAGTTTAAATATTCTATCTTTTATAAAGTCATAACTTGTTTCAAAACCTGCTCTATTCTTTTTAAATCTTGCACTATTATTTTCCATAATAACTTCTGCAAGTTGTCCCATTAGAATAGATAAACCATTTACATTGCTAGATTTATAATCTTTCAAATTTTGAATTTCATACATATCAATATTCATAATTCTAGCAAGATTAATTAATTGTAATAAAACATCTGCAAGTTCATCACCAAGATTATTTATAATTCTTCTATTTTCCTTTACTTCATCATCTTGATCTAGTACTGTATAAACATGACCTACTTGCACTAATAATTCTTGAACATAATCACTAGCTTCCCACTTTTTTGATTTAGTAATATCAAAATCACTTACAAGTTTTAAAGCATTGTCATAATGAGTATCGAGAAATTTTAATATATCTTTCATTGCTTTTCACCAACCTTTAATACAAGTGGTCTTGCACCATTTAGAGTTGAATTATAAGTAGTTTTTACTATATTATTAGTAGAAATGTATACCTTAACCCCTAATTTATAAGATAAGTAAGAAGCATCACTTATCTTCAAATCTATATTCTTTAATTCCAAACTACCATATTCATCAAATACATATTCAACATTAGTAATATCAAAATCTAACTTTTCTAATAATCTTTTACATCTAGATATTATAAGTTCTCTATTTAATTGTTGATGAGCTAAATGACATCTTTCTCTTTGTTCTTCACTACAATGATTATAATTTTGACATTCAAAACTTCCGTAATATTGTGTTGATGGTCTTTTAAGTTTTGTATTTAAGCCACAGGTATTTGTTTGAAATATTTGTTGTTTATGAGAATAATTATTATTAAAATAATTCCAAGCATTTTCGGGCCATACGCAATTAGCCTTTAAACACTTGTCTTTATTTTTCTTAACTTCATCCCAACATTCTATTTTATCAATAAAAGTTTCAATTAAAGCTAATCCTGTCGTTACAGATATATCAGTATATTGATTAACATAGTTAAGAATTTCTGTAATTTTTTTTGAATCTGAATTTTGTGGTAAAAATGGTCTATAATAATGAATTACATCTATTCCATTTTCACTCAATCTTTTAAAGTTATCTCTTAAAATTTCCTCACTTATTCGTGGTTCTATTTCTTTTCCTAATCCCGAATAACTAATATAGAACACTATATTTTGATTATTTTCTTTTATTTTTTTTGCACGAGTTATCATTTCTTCTGGAATTTTACATTTTGTTATAATTATTAAGTCATTTTTAATATTATGTTTTTCAATTTCATCTAGTAATTCCAATAAATATTTAAAATTTTTAGGATTTACAAAAACATCACTATTTGGCAATAAACATAATGGAATATCTTTATCATAATATTTATAATCCAATAGTGTTTCTACTGCCTCTTTTGGTGTTGCTAATTGTTTTGGAAAACAATTATTATCACCTGTTGCCTGTAATAAGCAATACTTACATCCATTTGGACAGCCAAGAATTGAATTGATGGCTAACCAGCTAGAGTGCATTTCAACAACTGCCATAAAATTCCTCCTTTTGTGCAACTATACTACCATATAATACAAAAAATAGAGTAAGTCAATTTTGCAACTGTAAATGCAAAAATGCCTAGCATCCATAAGAACACTAGGCGTTGAATGACTTAGAGCTTCTAAAGTTTTCTAAGTACCACTCAATTATATTATATGTTTAATCTTGGTTTTTATTCACTGGAAAACCCATTATAGCAAGAACATCATTAATATCAATAGAATTTAGACTATGTTCTAAATTAGATATTTCCTTATTAATTTCAATTTTAAAATTAATAGCATACTCTAAACTTAACAATTTTTCCATACACTTTATTATCATATATAAATTAGTTGATTTATCTTCATTTGCATACTTTTTATCGATCATTTTGAACTTTATATAGTGCTTACTTCTAAAACTATAAATTCTATCCATGTGGGCACTTATGTTGCGAATAAGTGTTAAATTTTTTAGAATTTGCTTTAATACATTGTCAGATAACTTGAACTTTTTAGAAATTGCTTGGCGATCAGATTGTTCAAGTAAACCATAGTATCTACTTAATAATCCAAATGTCAAAACTTTTGTTAAAACAAAAGGAGGAATAAAACCGTATTTATCTTTATAATGAGTAATAGCACTGTGAACTTTGTAGTCATCTTCAATTTGCTGATTTATTTTTAAAATAAGTTCATTTCTATTATCTATACTTGCTTCATTATCCAGCTTTTCTTCATCTAAATAAGATTCTAAACCATAATGAAATGATACTTGATTTGCTATTAATGCCTTTATATTTGTTTCAATTTCTAAAGTATATTTTAGAAATATATATTTTAAGTTTTTATCAAATTGATATAGAGAGTAAATCTCTTCAAAAGTAACATCAGGCTTATAACAATTTTCTTTATTCGGCACTTTAAAAATATCCTTATAACTATTCACAATAGAATAATATGAATACTTGTCTATTATAGATAAGGCTTCTTCTTTGTTTATAACTCTAACACCTTTAGATTCCAAATACTCAATTAATTCTTCATTACTTTTGTATTCTTTCATTGTTAGCCTCCTAAAAAAAATGACTCAGGGCTTCTAAAGTTTCCTGAGTACCACTCGATACAAACTATATCATTTTTATTTATATTTGTCAATATCGCCTTTAAAAAATGTTAAGAATTCTTTTGATGATGGAGATAAGTTCTCGCCAATATAAGAAATATTAATATTTTTCTTTATATCAATATCAAAATACTTTAAGTTACTATTAACTCCCATGGTTTTAGGGATTAATGAACAACCTACACCATTCAAAGCCAAATCAATTGAAGAATTATAATTGGATGTTTCTATAGATAAATTCCTGGATATATTATTTTTTTCAAGAAGCTTTTCAAAATTAATTCTTTCTTCTTTACTCCTTACAGGAAGTATTAAAGGAACATTATCTACATCACTTAAACTGTTTATATTGAATTTTTTATCATTGTATCCTACTACAAAACTTTCTTCATAAATTTTAGAATTAACAACACCACTAGATTTTTGTAAATCTAAATTTTCGTCAATTACAAAATCAATATTATAATGAATTAACTTTTCATAAAGTTCCTTTGAGGGAAGATTGATAATTTTAAAAGATGTATCTGGATACTTTTCCTTAAAAGAAATAATTTTATTATTTAACAAATTAATCTCTAAATCAGATGATATACCTATTGAAATTTTACCAGAATTTAGATCTTTATTTTGTTTAAAACTTTTTTCAGTAAGAAAAAGTAAATTATAAGCTTTCTCATATCCTTCAAATAATATTTTTCCATCTTCTGTTAATTCAATATAATTTTTAGAATTTTTTTTAATTAGTTTTGTACCCATCAAACTTTCTAAAGCTTTGATATGTCTTGAAACATTAGATTTATCTATTTTTAATTTAGATGAAGCATCAGATAAATCTTTAGATTGTCCAACTATTACAAAAGTTCTTATTAAATCCAAATTCATTGATTGAGTATTTAGCATATTAAATCCCCCTTTTGATGGCATATATACTATCTTAAAAAGATATATTTGTCAATCATTTTAGTTGCATTTTTGCATTTTTTTATATTTTTCATGCAATTTTGCAACCCAATAGTTGGTTATAATACTAAATTTTTATTATTTTAATCTACAAAAATGATTATCGCAAAGGATAATCAGATTTACTATAAATTTCTAATTGTTACAGGTAAAATATCTTTTTTTGTTTCATTGTCCACTTTATATTCAATTTCAAAATACCAATCTTTAATATGATTTACTTTATCTTTTGTAAATAATTCATTATAGCCAATATTTTCTGTTAGGCGTTTAGAGTTTAAATCATCTGATGAAACTATTAATTCATCATTATATTTTAAACTAACAATTGCAATATCATCTGTTTTAATTGACGAATCTTTTACTACTACCTTGCCAGTATTTAGATAATATTTATTACTAGCTTTTATAAAAACAGAATTATTAAAATCAAATTTTTCACCATTAGCATTTAATAAATAAACAAAGCTCCTATGTTCGTAAGAATAAAAGCCAAATGCTATTAATGCTATTAAAAGAATTGTTATTATACTACCGCCAATTAAAAATACTCTTTTTTCTCTCTTTTGGCAATATGTTAATACATCAGTTATTGAATTCATATTAACAGATTCTTTTTTTAATAGCTGTTTTTTCTTAAACATTTTATCTCCTTTCCACATTTTTATCCCTATCAATTTTTAAAATATTAAATTAATAGTTATTCTTATCAAAAAGAACACATAAATAGTGCTCTCATAAAAAAGGTAAGTTTTGGGGTACTACTAATTACTACTATATTACTACATTTTATTATAATTCAATAGTTTTGTACTTCCATTTATCTTTTGAGAAATTTTTGATTTCCTTACTATAATCTTTATTTTTTAATAAGTAACAAAAACTAGCCAAATATAAATAAATATATAAAATTTCTAAATGAATACTATCATTAGAAACACTATTATGAATACTATAGTCTATTACATTATTAACACTTATTGGCAATGTTAATTTTCTGTTATTATGACCTATTGCTTTTAAAACCAAATCAGAAGCAACATCAACACTATCGTTCATTTCATCCATTTTTTCATCTTCGGTAAAAAATTCGAATATATTGTCAATATCTCTTTGCATAATAATATATTGTACGTACTCAAATTTTGTTGATTGAATAATTTTTAAATATTTATTAATTCCACATTCCAAAATCTCATTTTGTTTATCTATGGATAAATTCTTTAAATTACTCATAATATTTGCAATGTCATACTTGTAAACAATGGTTGTGATTGTTTTTAAATCACTATTAATATTTTTTTCAATAATACTAGTATAATCTTCTATGCTTTGCTCTTTCATAATTTAACCTCTTTCCTTAAATAAACTTACCTTTTTAGCACATAAAATTCTAATTCTTTACATATATTAAAATTATAACTTACTACAGAGTGGTAATGGTATAAAAAATTTAAACTTATTACAATAATAGTATGTTATTTATGTAGGGATGTGATAATATCAACTCAAAAAAGAACGCAAGAAACATTTTAGCAAATAATATCGTATTTTTCAGATTAGAAAACGGTTGGTCTCAAGAGGATTTTGCAGATAAACTTGATACAACTGTTACATATATTTCCAGTCTAGAAAATGCTAAAAGGAATTCTCGAATTGATTATGTAGAACACATTGCTGATGTTTTAGGTATTGAAATGTATCAACTCTTCAAGCCAAGAAGGAAAGTTGATAACAACAGAATACCTAGACGCCCTAAGAATATGTAAGTATTCTTTTTTTGTGCCACTTAAATTATAACACAAAATTGACAATTTTATCGAAATTCTTTGCTCTCTATGAGAGAGCAGTATAATCATACCGATTCCTATAAAATTATATATAGGAGGTTATATAGTGAGAAGCACAAATGAGTTATTTAATTTAATTGGACAAAACATGAAATCCATAAGAACAAACATAGTTGGTAAATCTCAAGAAAAGATGGCAGAAGACATTGATATGAGTAGAAGTTTTATTTCACATTTAGAAAGTCCAAATGTCGATAAAGGAATTTCACTAGATACCCTATTCTTTCTTGCACAAAAATACAACATTGATATTAGAGATTTTTTCAATGGTTATGAAAAACTTATGGATTCAAAAGATAAGTAGAATCAGCACAATGCTGATTTTTAATTTCTATTATTTTTTTAATAATTCATATAAAATTGAATATATAACATTAACAACAATAGAATTTCCAGCCTGATGATATAAAGATGTATTAGAACATACTTTGCTAGCTTTCAAAAAATCATCATCTGAAAATCCCATTAATCTCCAGGCTTCAATTGGAGTAATTCTTCTTATTCTCATTATAATGCCTCACTTTCCACAACCACTTTTGCATTATCTCCAGTATTGCATGCTGTTATTGTTGGAGAATAACCATTTTCTGTAAATATTCGCCTTGATTGTTCAAACTTAGAGTGCATATCATTGCCACAAACACCATAACCGAATAATTTATCTATATCTAACTCATACTTTATATTTGAATTTTTTAAATTAGTAAAAATAAGCTTATTACCATTTTTTATGTATTTTGAACTCGTATAATAATATTTATCATCAACCTTTAAGTCCAAAAAATCTTTAACCTTTTTACTTGTTGCTTTTCCAACGGGAAATTTAAATTCTTTATTTTTATCTAAAATTGCCACTAAAAAATACCTCTTTCTTGTTTGAGGTATTTCAAAATCAGTAGCACATAAAATATCATCATATAAACTATATCCCAAATTAACTAAATCCTCTTTAAATAAATCTAATGTTGGTTTGAATCTTTTACTAGTTATACTAGCAACATTTTCAAATATTACATATTTTGGCTTTACTTTTACTTCTTTTAGAAGTCTTATCATTTCCCAACCCAAGCTTGATCTTGTTGAACTTTCAAAATTAAATCCTTTCATTTTTCCAGCACAAGAAATGTCTTGACAAGGAAACCCACCAATCCAAATATCACAATATGGTAAATCTTTTCCTTTAATTTCGGTTATACTTCCTAAATTTAGTTCTTCTTTTGAATTATGAATTGCACAATATGACTTTATTGCATCTTTATCTATTTCAGAAAAAAACATTATTTCATAATCATTTATAACATTATCATTTTTTAATTTTTCGAAAGCTTTTTCTGGTGCTCCTATTCCACTAAAAAAAGTTCCAACTTTTATTGTATCATTTGTCATTATATCAATCCCCCTTTATAATTTTTGACAAATAAAAAAGCATAGAATTTAATTCTACACTTTATAAAGTTAATTTAAATTTATTTAAACTCTTCAATTTCATGAAACATAAATATTATCTTATCAATCCTCTTATCAGTATGATAGTGTCCACAATACCAAATATTATAGTCTAACTTTTCTTCTATTTCATCTAAAAAGTATTCAGTGGAATTATCTACTGTTGATTGGTCTATACCCTCTAAAAACATTTCTCTAGGTAAATATTTATATGGACATGTATGGGATAAGATAATATCTACTTTGTAATTTAATTTTTTTAAAACTGATTTTACATTATTTTTTATTTCTTCGCTGGGTTGTTCACTTTCATACCAATTATATCCTCTAGCTAATCTAAAATATTTATCTACACTATATGCACCACCAATAACCAATACCTTATGATTATTAAAATCGTAAACTTCGCCATCTTTTGCAAATAGTATATTCGGATATTTTTCTTCATAATATACTAACCCATTATGAAATTTTTTTGCTTTATATGTTTTTATATTTTCTGGTCTTTCTTCATGATTACCATGTATGCAAAAAAATGTGATTGGATAATATTTATTTAAACTATCCTTAAGGTTATTATCTTTCTCATTAGCATAATAATTTATTCCAGCATCTCCTAAAACAATTAATATATCATCTAATGTTGTTTTGTTAGCATAGCAGAAATAAAAGACTTCTCTAAAATCAGCATGTTTATCTCCAGTTATATATATCACTTTACCACCACCACAAACATTATAACGTATAAAAATATTAAATACAGCGTTATTTTGATAAAAGGATTAAAAAAAAAGACTTTCTTATTTTAATTAGAAAATCCTAGTTTATAAGCATTGTGAGGGCATGTCGCATTTTTGACTAAGGAACCATTTACATC
>JABLTO010012706.1_pt1 | contig 31485 bp, 35 predicted proteins | sample 7160091 | NCBI WGS metagenome assembly JABLTO01 (sample SAMN14651225, study PRJNA627086) | human gut metagenome | isolation source: feces | host: Homo sapiens
CAGTATGAGATTTTTTGACTTCGTACCGTGTTCCCTGCCTTTGAAAACATTGATTTTACTGACTTTTTCATGTTTTCTTATTAGGAGGCGAGGGAGGGACTTCCTTTTTTCTATGCCGTATTATCAGTCGTCAAGCTCCTTGTCGGACTTGATGATCGTGCCCTTTTCGGCATCTATCTCGTAGTCGTACTCATAGCCTGCGGACTTGAACTCGACCTCGTACACAAGCTTGCCGTTTTCACGGTCGAGCTCAACTTTGAGCTCCGTGGCCTGCGCCTCGGTGAGGCCTGCGTGCTTTAAGGCGGCACTCTTTGCGGCTGCATTGCCGATGACATTTTCCTTGGCGGCACTTGTGCTCTTATTGCCGCCGCTGCCGGCTGATTTGACATCCTTGCCGTTTATCTCATTATCGTACGCAACGATTGCGCCGGTCTTGGCGTTGATGTCGTAATCATACTCGTCATAACCACGGTCAAACTCGACTTCATAGACCATGACACCGTCATCATTGTCAAGCTTGACCTCAATGTTCCTGACCTGATCCTTGGTAAGGCCTGCTGCCTTGAGTGCGGCCGAGAGAGCAGCGTCCTTGCCAATGTAGGACTTTGAGGCTGCATCGTCATTTTTTGTGCTGCTTTCAAACTTGACTTCCTTGCCGTTTATCTCGTTGTCGTATGCAACGACTGCGCCGGTCTTGGCATCAATATCATATTCGTACTCGTCGAAGCTGCGGTCAAACTCGACCTCGTAGACCATAACGCCGTGCTCGTAGTCGAGCTCGATCTCGATATTCTTGACCTGATCCTTGGTGAGACCTGCGGCCTTGAGTGCGGCGGAGAGCGCTGCATCCTTGCCGATGTAGGACTTTGCACTTGCCTTGCCCTCGGTCTTGATGCCGCTGAGCTTGGAGTTTTCGCTGATGAGGTTGAGCTCGTTGATGGTCAGACCCGCAAGCTGCTCGAAGCTGTGGGTCTTGCTGTTTTTGACTATCTCGTTGATTAGCGCCGCCTTGCCGACGGTGATGCCGTACTCGTTTGCCTTCTTGACGAGCTCATCGTCTGCATCGGTGACATTCTGGCTGAGCACCGCACCGTCCTTGAGCAGGGCATTGACCTCGCTTGCAAGCTTCGTTTCAAGTGCGTTTGCGTCATAGCCCTCAACGCCGGAGACCGACAGCAGGATGGAGTTTTGCATCTCGCTGAGATAACCGTGCTTGAGCATAGAACCGATGATGGCGTTGACCGCTACATCAAGGTCGGTATCCTCAAGATCCATGCCTTCGAGCACCTTTTTGCCGTCGGCGTTAAGTCCGGTTGCGGAGATAACCTCCTCGTCCTTGTCGACCTTCAGCTCAATGCTGGGGTTTACATCGAGAGAAACTACGGCGGCAAGGGCGTTGCTTGAAGTGCCCAAGCCATTGTTTTTAGCTATGAATATACCCGCAATAAGCAGGACGAACACTGCCGCAACGGCAGCAAAAGCTGTAAAGCCTCTGTTTTTCTTCTTTTCCATGTAGATTACCTTTCCTTTCTCATGGTCGCAAGCATGCAGGACATTGTCCAGCACATCAGGCGCCGCGTTGGAAACGGCAGATCTAAGCATCGTCGTGACCTCGTCTTTTTTCATTTCATTCCGCCTCCATCGCATGTCTTAATTTGTTTACGGCTCGTGAGTATTTGGAAAGCACTGTGGCGATCGGCATATCAAGCAACTTTGCAATTTCTCTGTGCTTTATACCGGCGACTGCGTGCAGCATGACGATCTGCTTCTGCTCAGCCGACAGGATATCCAGAGCCTTTTGCAGTAATATCCTCTCGTCCGAGCTGACCGAGGGATTGTCGGCGAGATACTCCGACCAGTCCTCTTCGGGAAGCTCACAGTCTTTTTTGACCTCTCTAAGGCGCATTTTCGCAAGGTTCTTGGCAATGGTCATGATCCACGCCATAGGCTTGCCCTTGGGGATGTATCGCTCCGCGGCGGAATACACATTTATGTATGTTTCCTGCAGAACATCCTCGGCATCGGCAGGGCAGTGAGACAAGCTCATCGCAAAGCCGTATACCGCCGAGTGTGTACGCTCGTAGAGCGAAGCAAGGGCATCCTTTTCGCCTTGTGCGATCCGAGCCAGAAGCGCTTCGAGCTCGGCCGCTTCGCTTACGCCGTGTTCAGTTGAAGAGGTCATCAGTATCAGCATCTTGCTTTCCTTTCTTCACCCTATTAATGCATGGGAAGGGCGTTTTATTGCATGGAAAATAAAAATTTTTATAAAAAGCAAATTTCACCATCGCAGACTACGCATGTCGGGCCTGTGAGGTATATATCGTGAACGGCTGCGCCGTCTGCTTTGACCGTGACGAACAGGTCGCCGCCCGGCATGGAGACCGTGACATTTTCTCCGCTTACCAAGCCTTTTTGCGTGAGTGCCGTAACTATCGAGCCGCTGCCCGTGCCGCAGGCGAGGGTAAAGTCCTCGACCCCACGCTCAAATGTCACGGCTTTGATGTGGTCTTTGCCGACGAGCTTTACAAAACTCACATTCGCACCCTTGGGAAAGGCAGGGGAGAAGCGGAGCTTTTTGCCGAGACTAAAAAGCTTGTCGTGCGTGACCTCGTCCCAATCGTCCATGACGACAACGGCGTGCGGTATCCCGGGGTCGCCCAGCTCAATGTACGAGCAAGCGTATCCCTCGGCAGAGCGCTCAAGGTCAATTACGCTCGGATCATTGAGGCGTATGCGGTAGAGCGTGTCCGTTATCCGCTCACCAGTGACCAAGCCTGCGGTCGTCTCAATGCGCTGCGTCTTACCTGCAAGGCCGTGCTCAAAGCCGTAGCGTGCGATGCAGCGTGCACCGTTGCCGCACATCTCGCCCAGCGAGCCGTCCGAGTTATAAAAAAGCAGCTTAAAGTCACCGCCTTGCTCAGCTCTCGCTGTGAGCATCAAGCCGTCGGCACCGATGCCGGTGCGCCTTGCGCATAGCTTCTGCGCAAGCTCGGGGGCACATGCCGGGTCAAGCTTTTCCTCGATAAGATTTATGATAACGAAGTCGTTTCCGGCTCCGTGCATTTTCGTAAACTTCATTTTTTCCTCCAAAGATTTTGTTACAAAATAGATTATATCAATACTGCTTATCTTAGTAAAGCACTACTTGAAATTTAATATTTACTATTATATAATAAAATCATTAGTTTGAATACAAAAACAAAATAGGAGAGAAAAATATGACCGATTATAAAGCATTGTATGCACAAAAGCTCACCAGTGCCGACGCAGTTGCCGAGCAGGTACAGAGCAACTGGCTCTTTGGCATGGACACCGGCCCGTCTCAGACTCCGGCTATCATGAGTGCTGTCGCAAATAAGATCAGAAACAGCGATATCACCGGCGTTAAGGTACAGACCCTTCTCGATGTCTACCCCTATGAGTTCTACGCCGACGAGACCCTCAAGGGCAAGATGACCGGCTACAGCTGGTTTTCATCCGGCGGCGCACGCAAGGCAGTCAACGCAGGCTATGCCGACCTTCTGCCGGCCTACTACCGTGATGTTCCCCGCCACATCCGTGTTGAGTACGAGTACGATGCATTCTGCGTTTCCGTTTCTCCCATGGACAGCCACGGCTATTTCTCCCTTGCAAACAACGGCTCCTATGCCGAAGCAATGATGGATAAGGCAAAGCGCATTTTCGTCGAGGTCAACGATCAGCAGCCCCGCTGCCTGTGCGGCACTCAGATCCATGTTTCTCAGGTCGATGCTATCGTTGAGTTTAACCACGAGCTGCCCGTTCTGCCTCCCGTTGTCATCGACGAGACCAGCCGTACAATCGGCAACCTCATCGCCGAGCAGATTCCCGACGGCGCATGCATACAGCTCGGTATCGGCGCTATCCCCGATGCTACCGGCATGGCGCTCAAGTCCAAGCACGACCTCGGCATCCACACCGAGATGTTCACCGACTCCATGGTCGAGCTTATCGAGTGCGGCGCTGTCAACAACTCCAAGAAGCAGATACACAGAGGCAAGAGCGTGACCACCTTTGCTTACGGCTCCAAGCGCATTTACGATTACATAGACGATAACCCCGCAATCGAGATACTGCCTGTCGACTATGTCAACGATCCCGAGGTCATCTGCAAGAACGACAACATGATCTCCATCAATGCGGCTCTTGAGGTCGACTTCTTCGGCCAGGTCTGCGCAGAGTCTGTCGGCACCAAGCACATGTCCGGCTCCGGCGGCCAGATCGACTATGTCAGAGGCGCATGCCAGTCCAGGGGCGGCAAGAGCTTTATCGCCTTCACTTCCACCGCAAAGGGCGGCACGATAAGCAAGATAAAGCCCATTCTCACCCCGGGCGCTATCTGCACCACCAGTAAAAACGATGTTGACTACATCGTCACCGAGTACGGCATTGCCCACCTGCGTGGCAGAAGCCTCGGAGAGCGCACAAAGCAGCTTATCGCCATCGCACATCCCGACTTCCGTGATGAGCTGACCTTCGAGGCCAAAAAGAGAGGCATCCTCATCTAATTTAACACCTAAAAAGAGCTGCTTTGGCAGCTCTTTTCTATTGCTTATTCTCTGCGTTTAAGGTATTATGGTTTTAATATAAACCACGAGGTGCGCTATGAAAAAGAGACTTTTAAGCCTGCTGCTTGCGGCCGTAATGCTCATGACAACGCTAAATGCCGGCGCCTTTGCCGACGAAGCTGCCGACAATGTTATCCACATCGGCAACACGGCAAAATTCGGAGTGACGCTCGAAAGTGAGCTTGCACAGCCCGTATGGGCAAGCTCCGATACCGGCACTGCAAGCATTGTCAGGACAGGCCGGTCGAAGCTCGGCATCGGCGACTATGTAAAGGTCAACTATTGGGTCGAGGTCAAGGCGGACAGCATAGGCGTCGCCGAGCTGACACTCAGCAATGCAGCGACCAAAGAGACTGCCGGCACCGTCACCGTTCGGGTCATCGAGCATGATTTTTCCGAAAGCACTGTCGTTGCTCCGACCTGCATCGACGAGGGCTACACGCTGCATAGCTGCGCCTGCGGAAGCAGCTATAAGGACAGCATCACGCAGCCCACCGGCAGGCATACGCCGGAGCCGATACCGGCAGTTGAGGCGACCTGCACGGCATGCGGCCTTACCGAGGGCAGCCGCTGCTCGGTTTGCGGCACAGTGCTTACGGAGCAAAAAGAGACTTCCGCACTCGGCCACGACTACAAAACCGGCACGATGCGGTACCGTGACGGCAACGGGCACTCGCACGGCTATGTGAACGACGACGGTCCCCGTGCCGGCGATTGCATGCTCCCGAGGTACCGTGTCCACGAGTGTACACGATGCGGCATAAGCTATGACGAGAATCTCCCGCCGATCGGCCACAATTATGACACCGGCACCGTGACGGTGCAGCCGACCTATGCCTCAAACGGCACAAAGACCTACACCTGCACGGTCTGCAACGAGACCGAGACCGAAGCGCTCCCGATGCTCCGGCTCACAGCGCCAACGCTTTCGATAAGCACCTCGGCAGGACACCCAAAGCTCACTTGGAGCGCAGTAGACGGTGCATCGAAGTATTGGCTGTACCGCTCGACCGATGGGGTCAATTACAAATACTACGACAGCACGACAAAAACGAGCTATACAAACCTGAGCACCGATATCGGCACGACCTATTACTATAAGCTCAAGGCCGTCACGCCCTGCACCGGCGGCAGCAACACCTCCGACGAAAGCGGCGTCGTCAGTATAAAATGCACGCCTGCCGCACCGAGCATGAGCATCTACCGCACCGGCGGCAAGCCGCAGCTCAAGTGGAGCGCAGTTTCCGGCGCAGCAAAGTATTGGATATACCGCTCGACCGACGGCGTTAATTACAAATACTACGACACAACGACTAAAACAAGTTATCTCAACAAGAGCACGGCCGTCGGTACGACCTACTATTACAAGGTCAAAGCCGTTGCCGTCGTGAACGGGCAGAATGTCGCCTCGGCGTACAGCGGTGCAAAGAGCCTGCTTGTTTCCACCGCCGCACCGAGCGTTAAGATAACGACCTCGTCGGGGCATCCTAAGCTTTCGTGGAACAAAGTCGACGGTGCGACAAAATTTTGGGTGTATCGCTCGACCGACGGGGTAAATTTCAAATACTACGATATGACCACCAAGCTCAGCTACACTAACCTTAGTGCGAAGTCCGGCACGAGGTATTACTACAAGGTAAAGGCGGTCAAGCCGGTAAACGGAAATAACATCGCCTCGGCCTACAGCAACACGGTTTCGGTAAAGGCAAAATAAATTTTTAAAAAATTATTTATTTTTTGCGTCCCCAAACCGCACATTGCGGACATATATAAAGTGAAAGGCAAGTAAGATGACAACTTGCGCAGAAAAAAACACAGGAGGAGAAAATGAAAAAGAAACTAATCGCATGGCTGCTGGTCATCTGCATGGCGATCTCACTGCTCCCCGCAGCCGCCCTCGCAGATACGGCAACCGCAGAGCAGACCCCAGTCGTGATGAGTGTAGAAACCGTTGAAAACATCTATTTCAAAAATCTTGCATACCCTAGGCTAGGACAGAAGCTTGATTACGATTTCAGCATTACGGCTTCTCCCGCAGCGGCAATTGTTGCTGAGGGTGAAAAAGCTCCGAAAATCGAATGGTATGGCTTTAACGACTATACCGGAGCGTATGAACCCATAACCGACCCTAACTACACATGCAATTCCCGCAGGTACAGGTTGTTTATTACTATGTATCCTGCTGATCGGTACGAGTTCAATAATTATACATGTTATTGGCTTAACGGAGATCTGCTTGGTCAGACAGCGGGGGATATGAAAATCGAGCAGCTCAAAGACAATGGTGTTCGCATACAGCTTAATTTGGGTATTGGCAGATATGATAGCGCACATACCATCAGCACGGTCAAGTACACTAATATGCCTTCTACCTACGGTATTGGCGACCAAGTTGCCAACTTCACTCCCGGAACGCTAAAGGGCGTAGGCGAGTACTTCTGGTACATTGCCAAGCTTGACAGCAATGAAAATATTGTCGGCATGTATGTTGCAAAGGATCAGGAGGCGACCATGCTCAAAGCCATGCCCGACCTGACAAGCAGCGATATTGCTGATGCTCGAAAGAGCTTCGGCACGACATTTGAATCCGACTATTACTATGCCCTTTATAATTATCAGATCATTCCTGTGGAATATCAGTTTGCTATGTATGTGACGGTGAATGTCACCTATCGTAACGGGAAAACAGCCAGCATTACATTTGAAGGACAGGGTTATGATGAAGAAAGCCAGCCGCTTGCCGCATCGACATCCTTTGTCGCCGTTGGTCTCAACCCTGTTCCGGCACTTAAGATAACCACCTCGGCAGGACATCCCAAGCTTAGTTGGAACACAGTTCCCGGCGCAGCCAAGTACTGGATATACCGCAGCACCGACGGCAAGAACTTCAAGTACTATGACAGCACAAAGAGCACCGGCTATACCAATAACAGCACGAACATCGGCACGACCTATTATTATAAAATCAAGGCTGTTGATTCGAGCGGGACGACCACCGATTACAGCGTTGTGAAGAGCATTAAGTGCACGCCTGCGGCACCCAGCCTCAGCATAAGCAGAGTAAACGGCAAGCCCAAGCTGAGCTGGAAGGCAGTCAGCGGTGCGACTAAGTATTGGATATACCGCAGCACCGACGGCAAGAACTTTAAATACTACGACAGCACCACCAAGACCGGCTACACCAACTCCGGCGCTGCGTCCGGCACTAAGTATTACTACAAGGTAAAAGCAGTCGCAACCGTAAACGGCAAGAGTGTTGCATCTTCTTACAGCTATGCAAAGAGCCTCGTCTGCACTCCGGCAACACCGAATGTCAGCATCACCTCGGCAAACGGCAAACCCAAGCTCAGCTGGAATGCAGTCAACGGCGCAACGAAGTACTGGGTATACCGCAGTACCGACGGCAAAAACTTCAAGTACTATGACAGTACCACCAAGACCACCTACACCAACAACAGCACTACTGTAGGCACAAGGTATTACTACAAGGTCAAGGCGGTCGTTGTTGATAACGGAACGAGCTATGCCTCTGCATTCAGCAGCGCAAAGAGCATGGTCGTCAGAACTGCCGCACCTACCCTTAAGACTGCCGCACCCGAGGGTACTCCGTCCCTGAGCTGGAACGCAGTCAACGGCGCAACGAAGTACTGGGTGTACCGCAGCACCGACGGTAAGGAGTTTAAGTATTACGATTCCACCACTAAGACGGCTTATACAAATAAAAGCGTAGATGCAGGCAAGACTTACTACTACAAAGTCAAGGCTGTCAATGTTGTAAACGGCACGAGCTATGCATCTGATTTCAGTAACTCCGTTTCCGTTATAGTCAAATAACACGCAAAAAGAGAGAGCCAACAGGCTCTCTCTTAGTTATTTCGGAAACAGGGAAGTGTCAAAATCCGACCACGGATATTCTTTAGGCGGCTTGACACGAAAGCTCATGCGCTTGCCGGTCTCGGGATTGAGGAAGCTCAGCGAGTACGACCATAGCGCAATGCGGCAGTCATCCTCGCCCGCACCGTATTTGCGGTCGCCGAGCAGGGGAAGCCGCCGATGCGAAAACTGCGCCCGTATCTGATGCGTGCGGCCGGTGATGAGCTTAATTGCGACCAGCGAGCGCTCGCCGTTCGAGCCGAGAAGCTCATAGTCGAGAATGGCGTTCTGCGCGCCACGGGCGGGCTTGTTGATGACAAAGGTCTTGCGCTTTTCCTTTGAGCGCAGCAAAATGTCCTCAAACCTGCCCTTGCGCTCCTCGGGAACACCGTGCACGACCGCAAGATATGACTTGTGAAACTCGCCGCAGCGTATCTGGCGGGAAAGCTCGGATGCGGCGGCGTTGCTCTGGGCGTAGACCATCAGGCCGCTGACGACCTGATCGAGCCTGTGCACCGCACGGATATCGGCGTTTTCATCGCCGAGCGCCTCACGAAGGAGCTGAGGCATGCCGCCCTCCTCATCGGTGGAGACAACTCCGGCGGGCTTGATGCAGACTATAATGTTGTTGTCGTAGTAAATAATGTTCATAATTATACTTTACAGCAGGTTTTCGATTTGTCAAGTACGCATTTGGTAGGAAAATTCTTGACAAGGGCGTTGGGCTATGCTATTATATTTCAGCGGCTATGTGCAGAAGTACCCAAGAGGCCGAAGGGGCTCCCCTGCTAAGGGAGTAGGCGTGTAAAAAGCGCGCGAGGGTTCAAATCCCTCCTTCTGCGCCAAAAAGTACCCATTTGGGTACTTTTTTAATATGGAGAGTTATCGAAGTGGTCATAACGAGGCGGTCTTGAAAACCGTTTGGGCTCACGCCCACGAGGGTTCGAATCCCTCACTCTCCGCCAAAAACTCCCCCACCACGGTGGGGGAGTTTTATATCTGAGGGATTCGAACCCGGAGCGGGCTTGTGGCGTTAATAAAACATGCCGGCGGCATGTTTTTAGGTACAAGGTCCGAAGCAGCTGTGCTGCAAGGACACTCGATTTTGCGCAGCAAAAGCGATATCCCTCACTCTCCGCCAAACGAAAAATCCTGTCGTACTTCCGACAGGATTTTTCGTTTGTATTATTCATTTTTAAATATTCAATATTCATCATTCATCAAGCAGGATGTTTCAATGAATAATTAATGATGAAGTCGCTGCGCTGATGAATAATGAATATCTCGTACCGTTTACACATCCTGCTGCTTGGGAAGCACGACTGTAAATACCGTTGTGCCGTTTTCGCTTTTTGCAGATACCGTGCCACCATGAAGCTCGCACACCTTTTTCACGATGGCAAGGCCGATGCCGTTTCCTGCCGACGAATGCGACTCGTCGGCCTGATAAAACTTGTTGAATATATGTGCGATGCGATCCTTCGGGATATCCCTGCCTTGGTTTGAAACGCTTATAGAGAGACGGTCGCCCGCCTCGGAGATATCGACCGACACCGTGCCGCAGGGCTCTGAAAACTTTATTGCATTATCCAGCAGATTTATCCACACCTGCTTTAAAAGCTCCTCATTTGCGCATATCATGTGCTCATCAAACTGCATGTCCATGTTAAGACCTTTGGGCGTCCATTTTTCCGCAAGCAGCAATACGGCTCCGCGAATTTGCTCGGACAGATTAAACCTCGTGACCTCTGTTAGGATAGTCTGATTTTCCACTCGGGTCAAGCTCAGCACATTGTTCGCCATGGCGGAGAGCCGCAGCGACTCCTCCTCGATGACCTCAAGGTACTCCTCTTTTTGCTCATCCGTGAGCTTTCCTCGGCGCAGAAGCTTTGCAAAGCCGGCGATTGAGACTATGGGCGTTTTAAACTCGTGCGAGAAGTTGTTTATAAAATCGCTGCGCAGCATTTCGGTGTGCTCAAGTTCCTCGGCCGCACGATTGAAGCTGTTTTCGACCTGCTTAAAGGTGGGATGCTCGGCGATGAGCCTGCCGAAATGCAGCCTCGCCTTGAAATCGCCGCTTGCAAGCCTGTCAAGCTCATCGATAAGACGCTTAAACGGCTTGATGGCAATTTTGCCGATAAAATACGCAAGGAGAAAACCGATAATGAGACTGATATAAAAGAAAAACCGCAAAACCTCCGGCAAACCGACCTGCTCTCCAACGGTCTCGATCACTCCGAGCCGCACCAGCCCGTAAACGACACCGATGGTGAGCAGCATGATCAGGATGCTTGCCGCAAAGATTATCCCCGATATCAGCAGCGCCAGAGCGACCCGTCCTGTGCGCTCTTTTTTATTCATACCTTTTTCACCGCCTTGTAACCGAGCCCCCGAACGGCAACTATCTCAAACTCGTCCCAGCCCTCAAAGCGTTTGCGCAAGCGCCCGACATGGACGGTGACGGTCTCCCAGCCGGTCTCGCTGTCGGTACCCCATATCTCGTCCATCAGCTGAATACGGGTGAAGATCTGTCCGGGGTAGGAGAGGAGCTTGTACAAAAGCAGGAACTCCTTTTGCGGCAGCTCCTGTGTCTCGCCGTTTTTCGTGACCGTGAATGAGTTGTAGTCCAAAACGACATCGCCGACGGTTATCTTGTGCTCATTGACTATCTGCGCACGCCGAAGCAGAGCCCTGATACGCAAAAGCAGCTTTTCCTCGTCGATGGGCTTCGTGATATAGTCATCCGTCCCCACGAGAAAGCCCTTTTTCTCGTCCGAGGGCAGGTGCTTTGCCGTGACCATCAAAATCGGCAGTGCACTGTCCGTCTCCCGCACTATCCGAGTAAACTCGTATCCGTCCATTTTCGGCATCATAAGGTCCAGCACGACAAGGTCGATGTGCTCTCTGTCCAGTGCCTCCAGCGCCTCCTCACCGTCGTTTACCGTCGTCACGGTGTAGTTGGCACTTTCCAAAACGGCACGCAGCAGCATCCTTGTATGCTTATCGTCATCAACAACGAGAATGTGAAACATAAAAATCCTCCTCGGCTAATTACTCTTACCGCATAATAATGCCGCAAAATTAACTGAAAATAAACTTATATCCATATAAATTTTACAGTCTCACACCCTGTGTGTCAATGGCGTAAAAATTGTCCCATTTTTCGCCGTTTTCTGCAGGAGTTTCTTTTCAGTTTAGAAACGGACGGTATACTTTCATCATTATAAAATGGAAAAGGAGTTTGGTAAGCATGAAAGAAGTCAAGTCTCCGAAAAAACCGCTTATCTATTATTACACAATCGCCTTGCTGGTCATACTGGTGTTCAATGTCATCGTCTCGCCGCTGCTGGTTAATGCCAGAGTGAAGGAGGTCGACTACGGCACCTTCATGAAGATGATCGAGGAGAAGAACATCGGCAGTGTTGAGGTCACCGATTCCGAGATCGTGTTCACCGATAAGGACGAAACGCAAGTCTACAAAACCGGCGAAATGAACGATCCGACCCTGACAGAGCGCCTTTACGCCTCCGGTGCGACCTTTACCCGCAACATTGAAAAGGGAATGTCGCCGCTGCTGAGCTTTCTTTTGACCGTCATTCTGCCGATCGTGATATTCATCGCACTGGGGCAGTATATGGCAAAGAAGATGATGTCGCAGGCGGGCGGACCGAATGCCATGGCCTTCGGCATGGGCAAGAGCAACGCCAAGGTCTATGTCCCGTCCACGGACGGCATCCGATTTTCCGATGTCGCCGGTGAGGACGAGGCTAAGGAAAATCTCGCCGAGATAGTCGATTACCTGCATAATCCCCAAAAATATTCCGATGTCGGTGCATCGATGCCAAAGGGTGTGCTGCTCGTAGGCCCTCCGGGAACGGGCAAGACCATGCTGGCAAAGGCCGTTGCCGGCGAGGCAGAGGTACCGTTTTTCTCCATGTCCGGCTCGGAATTTGTAGAAATGTTCGTCGGCATGGGTGCATCTAAGGTGCGTGACCTGTTCAGGCAGGCGAAGGAGAAAGCGCCGTGCATCGTGTTTATCGACGAGATAGACGCCATCGGCAAAAAGCGTGACGGTCAGCTCGGCGGAAACGACGAGCGTGAGCAGACGCTCAACCAGCTGCTGACCGAGATGGACGGCTTTGAGGGCAACAACGGCGTTATCATTCTGGCGGCAACGAACCGTCCCGAGTCGCTTGACCCCGCATTGACCCGTCCCGGCCGCTTTGACCGCCGTGTCCCCGTGGAGCTTCCAGACCTTGCAGGTCGTGAAGCCATCCTCAAGGTGCATGCAAAGAAGATAAAGGTAGGCGACGATGTGGACTTCCACACCATCGCCCGCATGGCCTCCGGCACCTCGGGCGCAGAGCTTGCAAACATCATAAACGAGGCTGCTCTCCGTGCCGTGCGCAGCGGACGCACCGTTGTGCAGCAGGCAGATCTTGAGGAGAGCATCGAGGTCGTCATCGCCGGCTATCAGAAGAAAAACGCCATCATGACCGACAACGATAAGAAGGTCGTTGCCTACCACGAGATAGGCCATGCACTGGTCGCCGCCTTGCAGACGGCTTCCGCACCGGTGCAGAAGATAACCATAATCCCCCGCACCTCCGGCGCATTGGGCTACACCATGCAGGTCGAGCAAAACGACAAGGTCTTGATGACAAAGGAGGAGCTTGAAAACAAGATAGCTACGCTGACGGGTGGCCGTGCGGCGGAGGAGATAGTGTTCGGGCAGATAACCACCGGCGCATCGAACGACATTGAGCAGGCCACGAAGCTTGCCCGTGCGATGATAACACGCTACGGTATGACCGATGAGTTTGACATGGTCGCCATGGAGACCGTCACAAATCAGTACCTTGGCGGCGACACATCGCTTGCCTGCTCTGCAGATACGCAGAAGGAAATTGACAAAAAGGTCGTCGAGACCGTTAAAAAGCAGCATGAAAAGGCTCGCAAATTGCTAGCCGATAATCGCAGCAAGCTCGATGAGCTTGCAGGCTATCTCTACGAGAAGGAGACTATCACCGGCAGTGAATTTATGTCTATTCTGAACGGAAAGGATGTGGGTGCAGTATGAAACGGGAAAACGGCTTCGGTTGGAGCGAACTTTTAGTCGGTGTGCTTCTTGTGTTGCTTGGCATCTTCGCCTTTGCCCGCCCGGAAAGCATGTTGACCGGAGCGGTCGTAGTCTACGGCGTTATCGCCATTGTTATAGGCGTTGAGGACATTGTCGTCTATGTCCGGCTTGCCCGCTTTACCGGCTTTGGGCCGACGCTGTCGCTTATCGCCGGAATTTTGAGCGTAATGTGCGGCGTTATGCTGGTCGCCGACCCCAATATCGGCAAATGGGCGCTGACTATCCTTCTCCCGATATGGTTTATTGCCCACTGCATCTCGGGACTGACCAGGATGAACCTCATCCGTATGATGGGCGATCGGTTTTATTACTACTTTTCGCTGACGCTGAACATCCTCGGCCTCGTGCTCGGCTTCGTGATGATATTCAGCCCGACGATGTCCTTTGTGACGCTCAAGGCAATATGTTATATGGCGGCGATTTTCCTGATTTTATTCGGCATCGAAAGCATCATTGCCGCATTTGTCCGCAGAAACTCTGACTGGTAATAGGGGAGACATGGTATGGATGAGTACAAAAACGAGCAGATACCCCGCATCGACGGCCGCTTGCGGCAGCATATTCTGAAAATTCCCGAGGCAGTCTTCCAAGCCAGCGGGATAATCATCAACGGACGAAGAATAAAAAGCTTCGTCTTTACAACGGATCTTGCCATCATCCGAAACTGCGATGCCGATGCCGTGTTTGCGGTCTATCCCTTCACCCCGCAGCAGGCAATCAGCGACGCTATCATCCGCTCATCGTATATCCCCGTGTTCTGCGGCGTAGGCGGTGGAGTGACCAAGGGATTGCGGACCGTAGCCTTAGCCAAGGATGTGGAGGCGCAGGGCGCTATGGGCGTTGTGCTTAATGCGCCGATATCAGACTTAAACCTTCTTGCCGTGAGCAATGCCGTTGATATCCCGGTTATCATAACGGTCACGAGCAAGGAGACGGACATCGCAAGCAGGCTCAAACACGGTGCGGCAATATTAAATGTCGCCAGCGGGAAAAACACTCCGCAGTTAGTGCGGAAAATTCGCTCTGAGTTTCCCGATGTACCGCTCATAGCATCAGGCGGCAACACCAACGAAAGCATAAAAGAGACCATCGACGCCGGAGCCAATGCGATTACATACACGCCTCCGTCAACACAGGAGTTGTTTAAGGAGGTCATGGCCTCGTACCGGACATAGCCACGCAAATAAATTAAAAGGAGAGCACATTATTGAATTTAAAACTTAAGGAAAAAATCAACGAGTCACTCTCCGCAGTCATTCCGATCACTGCGATCGTTTTGATAATCAGTATTTTTCTTGTCCCCATGGAGCTTGGCAGCATCGTCATGTTCCTCACGGGAGCTGCCATGCTGATAGTCGGAATGGGCTTCTTCCAGCTCGGCGCCGAGATGGCAATGACACCTATCGGAGAAGGCGTCGGCGTGCAGATATCGAAGATGAAAATGCTATTGACTGTCTTGCTGACGGGCTTTATCATGGGAGTCATCATAACCGTGTCAGAGCCCGACCTGCAGGTTCTCGCCGGTCAGGTGCCCTCTGTCCCGAACACCGTGCTTATCCTGACGGTGGCAGTCGGTGTCGGACTGTTCCTTGCTTTGGCAATCATTCGCATCCGCTATAAGATCGGCTTGTCAAGACTTCTTATCATCTGCTACGCCGTACTCATCCTTGTGTCGCTGTTTGTGCCAAAGGAGTTTTTGGCCGTGGCATTTGACTCCGGCGGCGTTACCACAGGACCCATGACCGTACCGTTTATTATGGCGGTCGGTGTCGGGCTTGCTTCTGTCAGAAACGATAAAAATGCCGCCAGCGACAGCTTCGGTCTGGTTGCAATATCCAGCATCGGCCCTATCCTTGCCGTTTTGATACTCGGCTGCTTTTATAAGCCCACCGAGGCTGCGTTCGCACTCACCGATGTGGCAACGGTGGTCACTACGCAGGATGTTGCCCGTGTGTTTGCACTTGGTCTGCCGCTGTACGCCAAGGAAGTTCTTATATCGCTGCTGCCTATCAATGCGGTGTTTTTGATTTTCCAGCTCATGACCCGCCGCTATCATAAACGGCAGATAAAGCGCATTGCCGTCGGCTTTGCGTATACATATATCGGCCTTGTACTGTTTCTCTGCGGAGCCAATGTCGGCTTTACACCGGTCGGCGCTTACCTCGGTAAGGAGCTGGCAGGCGTGTCCTTCCATTGGGCGCTAATCCCCATCGGCATGCTGATAGGCTATTACATCGTCAAGGCCGAGCCGGCGATACAGGTCCTGAACCATCAGGTCGAGACCGTGACCAACGGTGCTATATCCGTAAAAATGATGAACCGTTGCATGTCAATAGGCGTTGCCGTCAGCGTGGGGCTCGCAATGCTGCGTGTCCTCGCCGGTATTCCTATCCAGTGGTTCGTTATCCCGGGGTATATCATAGCACTGCTTCTTTCCCGCTTTGTTCCCGATATTTTTATCGGCATTGCATTCGACTCCGGCGGAGTTGCCAGCGGCCCGATGACCTCGACATTTCTGCTGCCTCTGAGTATAGGCGCTTGCGAGGCAGTGGGAGGAAATCTTATGACCGATGCATTCGGCGTTGTTGCACTTGTTGCATTGACCCCGCTGATAGCCATTCAGCTTATGGGCGTTGTGTATAAGCTGAAAACAGGAAAGAGAGCATCGACGGAAAGGGCAGAAATCGCCGATGACTGCGATGCTATCGTTGACCTTGAGGAGGTTGAGTAAAAATGGAACATGAGAAAAAAGCATCATTTCAGCTGCTGACGGTCATAACCACGCCGAAGCTCGCCGAGCGGGCGGCGGAGATGTTCAAAAAGGGTGCGCTGCCGCTGCAATACCGCTTCAGCGCCGAAGGGACCGCCTCCAGCGAGATAATGGATATGCTCGGCCTCGGCAGCATCGATAAAAGCGTGCTTATAAGCATGGTACCGAGGCAGCTGTCCGGCGTTCTGCTGGAAAAGCTGCGCTCGGAGCTGCGGCTTAACACCGCAAACAGCGGCATCGCATTCACCGTTCCACTAAACGGAGCAAACAACCTGATCTTGCGCATCCTTGCCCGAAACACGGGGAAGGAGCTGCTGAATATCGAAGGAAAGGAAGAAAACACAATGTCCGAAACAAAATACTCTCTCGTCGCAGCGATAGTAAACCGAGGCTTCAGCGGCGATGTGATGGAGACTGTCCGCAGTGCGGGCGCTAAGGGCGGCACCGTTATCCACAGCCGACGCATCGGCAGCGAGGATGTGACCAGCTTCTGGGGCTTGAGCGCTCAGGACGAAAAGGAGATAGTTCTTATCCTGACCGATTCGGCAAACAAGCTAACGCTCATGCAGTGCATCGGCGAAAGCTGCGGTATGCACAGCGAGGCACAGGGCATTGTGATGTCCCTGCCGATCGACTCCGTCGCCGGCATTTAACGGCGAAAACTCCACTTCAAAACAGCAGACGCTTTTTGTAAAATTTAATTGCTTGCGGAAAATTTTTTGTAATGCTATACTGACCCTACGGAAGCGTGATTTCGGAAATCGGAGACATTATGACAAAGATACTTTTCGTTTGCCACGGGAACATTTGCAGAAGCCCGATGGCGGAATTTGTGATGAAGGATATAGCTGCAAAGGCGGGGCTCTCGGACGAGTTTTTGATAGAATCTGCGGCGACAAGCACCGAGGAGATTGGAAACCCCGTGTACCCGCCTGCAAGACGCAAGCTGCAAGAGCACGGCATAGGCTGCGACGGCAAGACCGCACGGCAGGTGAGAAGGGAAGACTACGATAGGTTTGACCTCATCATCGGCATGGACGAGGAGAACATGTACAACCTGCGCAGACTGTTCCCAAATGACCCCGAGGACAAGCTGAGTCTGCTCATGGACTACACCGCAAGACCCGGCAGCGTTGCCGACCCGTGGTACACCCGGGACTTCGAGGCCACATGGCGAGATGTCCTCGAAGGCTGCACCGGTCTATTATGCGATATCTGCGATATCGCATAATAGTGATGAGTCGGGAATATTCAGCATCAGGGGACAGCTTAGCGGCATTTTTTGTGTATGCAATGAAATAATCAGAAAAGCACGGTAACGGTTGAGCTACCGTGCTTTTCTGCATCTTTTAATGCACTTTGGCGTTAAGCAATACTTAAAGCAAACTTTACAATAACTTGTTTGACATTTAACAAACTTGGTGCTATATTATAGTCACAAAGGGAAAACAAACAAGTGAAAATAAAAATGAAACATCTTGACGGAGGTAATTGAAATGAAAAACATTCTTTCTGAACTTGCAATCGTGTGCTTCTTCGCAGCAGCAGTTTTCGCCTGCTTCATGGGCATGGCAGTAACTCCGGTCGCACACCTCGTATTCGGTCTGGCAGCTCTCGTCAGCAGCGTTGCGTTTGTTGTCGCACTGATCGCAGATGCAAAGCAGCTCGGCTTCAACGCCTGACTTACTAAGCCAACTAGATGTTAGTTATATAGGACATTTTGAACGGAGGAAATTGAAATGAAAAAGAGCTTTTTCGTAGAACTTGCAATCGTATGCTTCTTCGCAGCAGCAGTGTTTGCCTGCTTCATGGGTGAGGCAGCAACCGTTACCGCTCACATCGTGTTCGGTGTAGCAGCCATCGTCAGCGGCGTAGCGTTCGTAGGCTCCCTTATTGAGGAAGCGAGAATGCTCGGCCTGAAGGCTTAAAACGATTTGTGATTCTCCTTTTAAATACCTCAACTCAAGATATACGCCCTGTAAGCACGACTTACAGGGCGTATATCTTTTTTACTTTAATGTATGCATGAAGCCGTCGATGCTGGCGGAGTGAATATCGCCGCCGATGACACGACCGCCCTTAATATAGAGCGTTGCGTAGACCGTTTCGTCTGAGGCTGGATAGTTTGTCACAACATAAGTGTACTGCTTGCACTCCAGACCTCCGAAGGACGCAAAATCATAGCCCTGCTCGGTCTGGAGCTTTGAGTAGCTGAGCATAACGCCCTCAAATTCCTTGGGGATGAGCACATACTTGCATTCCTCGGTTGAAACATCAGCCTCCCAGCCAAGTTTGCTCAGATATTTGATCCGGCCCTCGGCACTTGTTACATTAATAAGCTCCGACACGCCGAAGCTGCACCCGGGGGAGGAGCGTAGCATCACCGCCGCAAGCATGAGCGCCGCAGCAATGAGGATAATTATAACAGCTCGCTTTTTCGTGAGCTTTAAACATTTTGTAAACATACTCATATTATAGCCTTTTAGTGTTCAAATTTATTATACTTTATGTTATAATCGCAAAGGTGATTTTATGCCTTTGATGAGATTGGACAAGTTCATCTCCGATTGCGGAGCGGCATCTCGACGGGAGATAAAGCAGATGATAAAGGCCGGCAGAGTGACACTCAACGGCGAAACTGCCCCTGCTCCCGAAACGAAGCTCGACCCCGAGACAGCTGTAGTTGCAATTGACGGTACTGCTTTAAAATATGAAAAAAATCATTATTTTATGCTCAACAAGCCTGCCGGAGTTTTGTCTGCAACCGATGACGGTAAGCAAAAGACCGTCATAGATCTGCTCTCACCCGAGCACAGAAGGCTCGGCCTTTTTCCGGTCGGCAGATTGGATAAGGACACGACGGGACTGCTGCTCATAACCGATGACGGCGACTTTGCACACAGGGTGATCTCTCCGAAGTCAAAGATCATGAAGGTTTATCACGCACATACTCAATCGCCCGTAAATACTGACGACATATCAGCATTTGTCCAGGGCGTGACGCTTGCCGACGGCACAAAGTGCCTGCCTGCCGGGCTGTCGCTCTGCGCCGACGGAAGCTGCCTTGTTACGGTGATGGAGGGCAAATATCATCAGGTAAAGCGCATGCTTGCCTCTCGAGGCAAGCCGGTAATGGCACTCAAACGGCTCAAGATCGGCGGCTTGGAGCTTGACGAGAGCCTGAAACCGGGCGATTATCGCCCACTTACCGCAGATGAATTGTGCAGTGTGATGAAGGAATAATAGACAAATTTTGCTCTGATTTTTGGGCAATATAGCAAGGAAATTAACGCATTTTTTGAAAAGTCCACAAATTTCACATACTTTTCTATTGAAAAACGCACAAAAAAGTATTATTATGTTGAAAGTATCATTGCGAGACTATCGTTAAAATACCCATATTGTCAGGGGAGGAAAAGCAATGTCCAGCAGGATTTTTCAAAGTGTCATAATTCAGATAAAGGAAGCGACCGACAGATGCATCGGTGTGATTGATGAGCAGGGCTTCGTCATCACCTGCAGCGAGCTTCCCATGATAGGTTCACGCCTTGAGGATTTCCAGAGCTATAATTACGATCCGTCCGAGCCTGTTTATGTGAGCAATAAGCGTACCTATAAAATTCTCGGGTCGAATGCTGCCAAGTTTGACTATGCCGTTTTCGTCGAGGGCTGCGATGAGCTTGCAAGGGTCAGCTGCATGATGGCTGCCGTTGCATTCAACGAGGCCAAGACCAATTACGAGGAAAAGTACAACAAGGCGGCCTTTTTAAAGAGCATTATTTCCGATAACATTCTGCCCGGTGATGTCTATGTCAGAACTAAAGAGCTTCACTTTGTGCCCGATGTTCCGAGAGCACTGTTTCTCGTGCGTCAGGTCGATCGCACAGATGTTGCGGCGGTCGAGGTGCTGCAGAATATGTTCACCGACAGACAGCATGACTTCGTTATAAGTGTCAATGAGGCGGATATGGTCGTCATCAAGGAGCTTCCCAACGGCGACAACAGCAGTGAGGTCAAGGCCATTGCCGAGAGCATTGAAAAAACGCTTGAAGCAGAGCTTCAAATTGACTGTATCATCGGCATCGGTACAACGGCAAGACATTTAAGAGAGCTCGCCGACCGCTACAAAGAAGCACAGATAGCCATCGATGTCGGCAGAGTGTTCGACTCTGAAAAGACTATCATCAGCTATGAAAATCTCGGCATCGGCCGAATCATATATCAGCTGCCGACAACTCTTTGCGAGATGTTCCTAAACGAGGTGTTTAAGAAGAACCCGCTCGAGACCCTCGACGAGGACACGCTTGAGACTATAAACAAGTTCTTTGAAAATAACCTCAATGTCTCCGAAACATCACGCAAGCTGTATGTCCACCGCAACACGCTCGTGTACCGCCTTGAGAAGATCAAGAAGATAACGGGCCTCGATTTACGTGAGTTTGACCATGCGATAGTGTTCAAGGTCGCAATGATGGTCAAGCAGTATCTCGACTCGGTGAACAATAACGGCCGCTGAAAAATCGGCAGGGCAGCCTGCCAAGCAAAACCTCAGGAGGAAAACCTATGGTTCAAATGAAGAATGTCACGATGGTCTATGAAAACAGCGATGTCGCTGCGCTGGATAATTTCAGCCTGACCATCAATGAGGGTGAGTTTGCCTTCCTCGTCGGTCCGTCCGGCTCCGGCAAGACCACGATAATCAAGCTGCTCACCGGCGAGATCAGACCGTCCGACGGAAAGGTCATCGTCAACGGCTTCAATATGGGCGAGATAAAGCGCCGCAAGATGCCCAAAATGCGCAGAACGCTGGGCGTTATCTTCCAGGACTTCCGTCTTATCGAGAATATGACAGTCTATGACAATGTCGCATTTGCAATGCGCGTTGTCGGCGCATCGAACAGAGAGATAAAGGCGAGAGTTCCGCATGTTTTGGAACTCGTCGGTCTTGACGGGCGTGAAAAGCGTCTGCCTGCCGAGCTTTCCGGCGGCGAGCAGCAGCGTGTTGCCATTGCTAGAGCGCTGGTCAACAATCCTGCCATGATCATCGCCGACGAGCCTACCGGCAACCTTGACCCCGTGCGCAGCCTTGAGCTGATGCTCCTGCTTGAGAAGATAAACGAGATGGGTACCACTATACTTGTGGTAACTCACGAGAAGGAACTGGTCAACGCATTCTCCAAGCGTGTCATCGCCATTGACGGCGGCCACCTGATCAGTGACGGAATGGATGGGTATTACAGCTATGAGATTGAATAGATACGGATATTTGATAGGCGAAGGCTTCCGCAATATATTTACGCATGGCTTCATGTCCTTTGCCTCTGTCACGATAATCATTGCCTGCCTTATCGTAATGGGCAGCTTCACACTTCTTGATATCAATGTAAATAACATAATCGACGACATAGGTAATCAGAACCAGATCCTCGCCTATGTTGACGAATCGATGAGCGCTCAGGATGCCTCGGCAAAGCTGCAGACGAAGATCCAAGCGATAGACAATGTCGCAAGCGTCGAGTTTGTGAGCCGCACCGAAGCCAGGGAAGAATTCATGCAGAAGTATGACGAGAGTCTCATGGAAGGCATCGACGACTCCGTGTTCCGCCACCGCTTTGTCATTCAGCTGGTTGATTTGAGTAAAATGGCGCAGACACAGGCCGCTATTGGAGAAATTGACGGTATCGTCAAGGTAAATGCGCCTATTGACTATGCCGACAAGTTCATCTCGGTTCGGAATGTCGTCAGCGTTGTGTCGCTTGCGCTAATAGTTGTACTCGTTTTCGTGTCCCTGTTTATTATGTCCAATACCATCAAGCTTGCAACCTTCGGCAGAAGAGAAGAGATAGCGATAATGAAGATGGTCGGCGCATCCAACAGCTTCATCAGGTGCCCGTTTATCGTCGAGGGCCTTATCCTCGGCCTTGTCGGCGGCGGACTTGCTTTCCTTGCGCAGTGGGGACTGTACACCGCTCTTGAGTCGAAGATTTCCTCTAGCCTTGCGATATCTTTTATTCAGATAGTTCCGTTTACGGAGCTTTGGCCGTTCGTGCTTGCGGTGTTCGTTGCGGTAGGCGTTATAGTCGGCTCGTTCGGCGGCTCAATCGCCATCAGAAATTACCTCAAGGTCTGAGGAGTTAAAAAATGAACAGAAGACTTGTAGTATCGATACTTGCGATAATCCTTGCACTGACAATGGTGCTGAGCCTTGTGCTGAGCGTCATACCGTATACGACGGGCGTTGTCGGACTTATGCATGAGACCGGCGGGATAAACACCGCTGCCGTGTGCGATGCAAGTGAATATGCGGATTGAACCAACATAAAATATGCTTGACTGGCAGTCATTGAGACTGCCAGTCAATCGTGCTGTATATCGGAAAGGGGAAAGCAACTTGAAAAAGCGCAAACTACCGAGCTTCGACAATAAAATCAAGCTGACTCACCTTATAATAGCTTGTCTTGCGGTCGCCGTGGTGACTGCCGTTTTGACCTATGTTGCGGCCATCGGCGGCTTCGGTTCAAAGCAGTATCTTGACGATGCAAGACGCTATGTTGAGATAGAGAAGATAATCGACCAAAATTACATTGGCGATGCTGATTACAACGAGCTATACAATGCCGCTGCGGCGGCCATGGTAAAGAGCATCGGAGATAAATGGAGCTACTTCATGAGCGCCGAGGAGTACGAGGCGTACAAGCTGTCAAGCTCGAACGAATACTCCGGAATCGGCGTTAGTGTGAAGGTCAACAGCAAGGGCGAGTTTGAGGTGTTCTCCGTTGAGGAGTCAAGCCCCGCCGCAAACGCAGGCATAGCCGTCGGCGATATCATAACCGCCATCGACGGTGAGGATGTTTCCGATAAGACCCTTGAGGATGTGAGCCTTCTCATCCGCTCGAAGGTCAATAAGGACTTTCCCATGACTCTTGAAAGCGGCGGAGACACCAAGACCGTCACCGTTGCCTGCGAGATAATTTACAAAAACCCTGTAAGCTCAAGGCTTTTAGACGGCAATATCGGATATATAAAGATAAGTAACTTTGAGGCAGGCTCAAGCGAAAACACCAAAAAGGCAATTGAGCAGCTTCTGCAGACCGGTGCGACCTCTTTCATCTTTGATGTCCGTAATAACCCCGGCGGTCTGCTCACCGAGCTTGTCGATCTGCTCGACTACATTCTGCCCGAGGGCGACCTGTTCATAAGCGTCGACAAGGAAGGCCACGAGACCGTGCAGACCTCGGATAAGGTCAGCCTTAAAAACAAGATGGTCGTGCTTGTAAACGGCAACTCCTACAGCGCAGCGGAGTTCTTTGCGGCCGCTCTGCAGGAATATAACTGGGCGACCGTCGTCGGCGAGCAGACCACCGGCAAGGCTCGCAGCCAGATAACGCTTGAGCTTTCCGACGGCAGCGCCGTCCACATTTCGACCCACAAGTATCTCACGCCTAACAGAGTTGACCTCGCCGAGGCGGGCGGCGTAACGCCGGATATCGCAGTGGCGCAGGACGACGAAAAGACGGATAAGCAGCTTGACACGGCGATAAACGCACTCGGCTGACGGGTGATAACATAAAAATTCAGCAACTAATTATAAAGGAGACCGCATTATGGCTACCGACAGCAGATTTAAAATGAGTCAGGAGCGCTACGACGCTCTGAAGGAGGAGCTTCAGTACCTCGAAACCGACAAGGCGAAGGAAGTTTCCGAGCAGATCAAAGAGGCACGCAGCTTCGGCGACCTTTCCGAGAACAGCGAATATGACGAGGCTAAGACCGAGCAGGGCAAGCTCTACTCCAAGATAGCCGAGATAAAAGTTTTGCTTGAAAATGCAGAGATAGTCGAAAAGACCGACACAGGTGCCGCCAAGGGCGCAGTCACGCTCGGCAGCGTTGTCAAGGTTCGTGACCTTGACGAAGATTATGAGGAAACATACACCATCGTCGGCTCACAGGAGGCTAACCCCATGGAGGGCAGAGTTTCAGATGACTCCCCCTTCGGCAGAGGCCTTTACGGCCATGTCGCAGGCGATAAGATCAATGTCGATGCTCCCGCAGGCGAGCTGCATTTTGAGATTCTTTCTGTAGAAAATACTTGATTTGAGGAAAACATATGAGCGATATTAAGACCAATGAGGTACCTGCACAGGAGCTTTCCGAGATCCTGCAGGTTCGCCGTGATAAGCTTACGGCCCTCCAGCAGGAGGGCAGAGACCCCTTTGAGCAGACCAAATTCGTACGAAGCGCATATTCTGCCGATATCAAGGCCGATTACGATGCGTTCGATGGCAAGACCGTTCAAGTTGCAGGCCGCATAATGTCCAAGCGTGGCATGGGCAAGGCGATATTCTGCCACATCAAGGATGACCGTGGCCAGCTCCAGCTGTATATCCGCAAGGACGATGTGTCCGAGCAGGAATTTGCAGATTTCAGAAAATATGATATCGGCGATATCATCGGTGTGACAGGCTTCGTGTTCAAGACCAAGACCGAGGAGATATCCGTGCATGTCAAGGGCATAACGCTGCTTTCAAAGAGCCTGCGTCCGCTGCCCGAGAAGTTCCACGGCATGACCAATACCGAGCTTAAATATCGTCAGCGCTATGTTGACCTCATCATGAGCGACGAAAGCCGCCGCAATTTCGAGATACGCTCGAAGTTTATAAGCTATGTCCGTTCGTTCCTTGACGGCCGTGGCTTCATGGAGGTCGAGACCCCTGTTCTCAACACCATCTCCGGCGGTGCTACCGCAAGACCGTTCATTACCCATCACAATACCCTTGATATTGACATGTTCCTGCGCATCGCAACGGAGCTCAACCTAAAGCGCCTCATCGTCGGCGGCATTGAGCGTGTCTATGAGATAGGCCGCATCTTCCGCAACGAGGGCATGGACACCAAACATAATCCGGAATTCACCACTGTTGAGCTTTATCAGTCCTATGCCGACTTCAACGACATGATGGATCTTTTTGAGGATCTGCTCTCGGGTGCAGCAATGTCAATCCTCGGCACCTATGAGTGCAATTGGCAGGGCGAGACTATTGACCTCACCCCGGGCTGGCAGCGTCTGACCATGGCCGAGGCCGTCAAAAAGTATGTCGGCGTTGACTTCATGGCTATCGAGGGCGATGCCGAAGCCGTTGCAGCCGCAAAGGCCGCCGGTGTCGATATGGATAAGGTCGAGCCCACTTGGGGTCACGCCCTGTACGAGAGCTTTGACCAGCTCGTCGAGGAAAAACTCATCCAGCCGACCTTCATCACCATGCATCCAGTTGATGTTTCCCCGCTTGCAAAGCGCAGCCCCAAGGACCACAGGCTCACCGAGCGCTTTGAGCTGTTTATCTGCCGCAGCGAGATGGGCAATGCTTTCTCCGAACTCAACGACCCCATCGACCAGAAGCAGCGCTTCCAGAAGCAGGTTGAGCTTCGTGCCAAGGGCGACGATGAAGCTGGCATGATGGACGACGATTTCATCAATGCTCTCGAGTACGGTATGCCTCCCACGGGCGGCCTCGGCATCGGCATCGACCGCTGCGTCATGCTGCTGACCGGCATGAACTCGATTCGTGATGTCATCCTGTTCCCTACAATGAAGCCGCTCGACATGGAAAAGAAGGCCGAAAAGCCCGTCGAAGCTCCCGCCGCCGCACCCGCAGTGGAGGAGAAGATAGATTTCTCCAAGGTCGAGATAGAGCCGCTCTTTGCCGATTTTGTCGACTTTGAGACCTTCTCCAAGTCCGATTTCCGTGCCGTCAAGGTGCTCAACTGCGAGGCCGTCAAGAAGTCCAAGAAGCTTTTGAAGTTCACGCTCGACGACGGAACAGGCACAGATAGGGTCATTTTGAGCGGAATTCATGAATATTATGAGCCGGAGGAGCTGGTGGGCAAGACCTGCATCGCCATCACCAATCTGCCGCCCCGTCCCATGATGGGCATCGATTCCTGCGGCATGCTGATCTCCGCCGTCCACCACGAGGAAGGCGCAGAAAAGCTCCATCTCCTCATGGTCGACCCCCACATCCCCGCCGGCGCAAAGCTCTATTAATAAGAATAAAAGGGCAATTCCAATCGGAATTGCCCTTTTTTAGAAATGCAAGTTGCCGAATTATGGCGACAAAAAATAGAGGTGTTTGATGAAGTTTTCATATTATGCTGTATTTCAATACGACAGTGACGGGATCTGCATTTCATTTCCCGATGTGCCGCCTGAATTGACCTGTGCCGACAATGAACCGGACGGGATGAAGTACGCAGAAGAAGCATTAGAACTGGCTTTGCATGGGATGCCTGTAGACGAAGTACCGCAGGCATCATCTGCCGGTCAGATAGCCGTAAGCGAAAATCAAAAGCTATTTCTTATAACAGCGCAGTTGGAAGAAAGAAACGGAAAGCTGTTTGGCAAAAATGTTGTTGAGCTCTAGCGGACGAGGAGGACATATGCGTAGTTATAAAACAAAGTCTGTGATCCTCACTGTTTCTGTGATTATACTTATTATGTTTATTCTTGCGACTGTTTTCTTTGAGGAAAGTGGTAGGCAGTCTGAGGAAACGAATACGGCTTTTTCGGCAACTGTTAAATATGTTGTTGTGAATGAAACAGAAGAAAGCATCTATCCACAGATCCATATTAACGAAGCAGAAACTTATTTTATGATAAGATCGAGTGTAAGCAAACAAATCGACCTAGATAAAGTGAGAAACTTGCAGCCCGGGCAAAAGATTTATTTTACGATTGAGAATTATAAAGCACAACAGTTAGATAAAGCCAGATTTGTTGATATTACTTCGCTGAGAACTGATACACAAGTTATTTATTCTTTGGATGATTACAACAGCTACTTCAACAAAATGGCATAATCAAGGAGAACGACAACCTACACACTTATTACTCTAAATTTTGCAGTGGTCGTTCTGACCTATTTGTCTATGAAAAAGCAAAGAGGTCAGAAACCCAAACTTTGAGTTGTTGTATCATGAACGGGCGTTCTCATGCTGTATGACGAGAGGTGAAAAATGATACATAATCATAACAGATATCTAAATTACATGTTACCTGACAGTTGGTGTGCCGAGGAGGATGCAGACAACCTCCTGCTGTATGACCCAAATGGCGATGGTGCGATGACAATATCATTTTTCAGCGTTTTAAATACGAAAGAAACCTTAAACGAGCAGATAAGCATATTGGCTAAAAACTTTATTGATAAAAATAATATAGCCATGCATGCGCCCATGATACTTTTCAACAAAGACGGCAAAACAATTTTGCACGGCACAGGCACAACACCCGATGACTGGTTTATAAAGCTATGGGTCGTTGCCAGAACCCCTAAAATAGTGTTTGCCACATATCAAAGCGAACGAAAAAGCTCAGAAGTGAAAATGTGCGATTCCATCATTGACAGCTTTCGATTCATGTTTTAATTGCTGCGTTATTATAGAAAAATCGAAAAGAGCGACGGATAGGAGGGCGGGTCAAAAATGAGGAATTTTATAAAACATGCCCTGCTTGTGATAAGCATAGTATCACTTGTTGTCGGATTGGTTTTTGTATTATTTGATTTCTATTGCGAAATTTTCGGTTACATTAAAGGAGAAGCGCTGTTAAGAAGCATCAACTCCCCATTGGATACCGACGGCGTACTTGTTGTAGGGTTTATTAGTGTAGCAATAATGATAATCTCATATTTCTTAAGGAAAAAATTCTTTTAACATAGAGTGCATCCAGAGCAGATAGGCAAACGCCTATCTGCTCTTTTTCTGTGTTGACAAAATCGAGGAAAATGGTACAATAAAAGCATAATTTAATCACTTCTTAGGCAGCACGCTGATTGGCAACACATATTCAACGCTTTATTCTGCGGCCAAGCGTATTTTTTCTTTGTGGTGATATATTATATGGAAATGAGAAAATCAGAATCCGTTGACAAACAACTGTCATATAAGCCAGCAATAATTGAATTAGTTGAGTTGTCTGCCACAAGCTTGTTCACAATTTACAGAATTCAGATTTTGTCGTTTTTCGGTATCCACATGAGAAAATTCTGCTTAGTTGACAAGCTGCTTTGCTGTGTAATGATGTTCCTTATGCTTTATTTCTTGGATCAACTTATCCTTGACTTCTTTAACGTACATGAAAAAAGAAAGAAATTAAAAGGTGATAAGAGAGGGTGTGCTGAATTGATAGGCAAGCAGTATTCCCTTGATGAAATATCAAAAATGCTTAGGGAATCGGATATCATTGAAATCGATATTAAAACCTCTACCGATATTATCACAATTGGAGCAAGCTCAGATTGTGAGCAAGATGGATGGAAGTTTTTCGACAAATCGTACTACATTGAGGATAAGGAATATGGTCTTGAGCAGGAAAAACAGTTGCTAGACGACATTAGGTATATGTGCGGTGGCGAATCCATTACTGTCTTGAAAATCGATGGCATAAAAGTTAAATAACCCCCTAGAGCAGATAGGCGTTTGCCTATCTGCTCTTTTTAACAGTTGACGAAATCAGTGCGCTATGGTAAAATAATTATGTAATCCCTTTTTTTGTTACAAGATTGGGGCTGCTGACAGTGTAAATAAGTTGCGGGACAATGAAGAAAGCGAGGGTAAGAACATTGAAAAAGTCTGTTTGGATATGTGGTGCAATTATACTTGTTGTTGTCGTTTTGTCGGGTGTGATTTATTTGCGGAATGGTAAGGTTAATATGGATTTGGTGAAAAGTGCAGAGGCGTGTTTCCAATATGGAGATACCGATGCAAAAAGTCAGCTGAGCGATAAAGAGCTGGAGGCTGTTAAAGCTATCTTTAACGGGAAAAAGCTGCACAAGGACACCCCAAATTGCTGTTTTAGCGAAGCCGCGTGTATTAAATTCGATGATGGACGAACCTTCTGTATTGCTCAGGACACCTGCCCAATAGTTTGCTGGAAAGAAAAGGACAAGTACATTGGGCTTACGGAAAACGAAAAAAATCAGCTGTATAAATTATTGGAACCGTATGGTTTTACATTCCCATGTCTATAAAATATAAGGTCGGCAGTGCTCTGCCGACCTTATTATTTGCGAATTTTTACTTATCTCATTGCTCCGAGCCAAGTGAGTTTATCATTTTCACGGCTTCATCGTGAGACGGAATGCCGGTTATCGTACATTCGACATTGTCCGAAAGCCAGGTGACAAGGTAATCGCCCATGTTTGACATTAAATAATATGTGATGCCGCCGTGTTCATACTTTTCGGGCAAGGCATCGTCCTTCTCCAGCTGCAATGAGGTAAAATCTTCTGAATGTGCAATGTATAAGAGTATGATGTCATGCGACCCATTGCTAAGCTGACAAAAGACGGTGCTCGTGCCGTCGAGATCGTTATACTGCAAATTAACCGTTTTATACCCCTCCGGGATGTATCCGGGGATCAGTGAATAGGACAGACTATGTTCGATCATTAAGCTTTTTAACTCGGTGAGCTCCTCGGGTATCTGCTTAGCATAGGGCGTGGGCATGGGCTCGTTCACGGTGCGCTCAAAATGGAAAGTGTTCTTTGTCCAAACTGCGATCGCATCCCATATGTCGTAGCCGAGCCCCTTGGCCGTAAACGACCCGACGAGGACTACGCAGATCACGGCAGCGACCGATATGAGCGACTTGACGGTGCGGCTTAAGCCCTTGCGAGCCTTTTTGATGCTCGTGATCTCAGCGGTCGGCTCACTGCCGAACTCATCATCAAAATCGTGCAGGGGCTTTCCGTCATTATCCTCTGTATTGTAGTATTTCTGAAACTCTGCCCAAGCCTTTTGAACATCGGGCAGATCAGCGCTATTCTCTTCCTTTTCTCGGCGCTCAAGCAGCTCCATCACATATAAAACATCGTCCGTCTCCGAATTTTCACAGTAGGAATCCTGACGCAGATATTCATTCAGTTCAGCTGTGCTCATACCGTCGAACTCGGAATGATCTCGGCCTGCTTTTTTGGTTAAGTCAGCCATCAAAAACAACCTCCTTTGCTTATATATGTCTCGAGAATGCGATTTGGGGACAAAGCTCATAAAAAATCTTCTACGATTGCGGCTTTGAGCTTCTTTTTTGCCCGTTGAATACGCTTTTTGCAGTTTTCGACGGACACCTCGCACTCCCTTGAGGCCTCGGCCATGGTTCGCTTTTCGATAACGACATGCCTTATAAGCTCAAAATCTTCCGCACCCAAGACGGAGGTGCAGTACATTGCCAGATCAACATTATCCACGCATGCCTCGGACGACATTTGTGCTGAGGCAGTTATTATCTTCAAAAGGCTGCTGAACCTTTCCTGACTTCTGCGAGTGTTGCAGATCACATGCTTCAGTGTGTTTGTAAGCCAGCCCTGACGGTTTTTGCTCTCAATGAGCTGCTCGGACTTTGCGCAGGCAATTCGGAAGGTATCTTGCACGGCCTCTTCGGCCAGATGAATATCCCCAAGGGCATTCCTTGCATATATCAGCAGCATGGTGTACATATCTATGTATAATTCTTCGATTATTCTGTTGTTTTCCGTGTCGTTGCCCATGTATATTCTCCCACAAAATGAGCTTATTTATCGCCGAATGCGTCAATGCACAGGCGGGTCATTTTCTCTATCGCAGCAATAAGATCCGGCGATTGGCCGTCCAAAAGCATTTCAATATTCCGTATATGCGTGTTTTCGTTCGGCTCATACAGCAGCCGGTCGACCGTTACGCCCAAGCACTCGGCAAGCTTACAAAGCACGGCAACGCTCACACCCTTGTTGCCACGCTCGAGATTTGCATAAAACGATGTGCTTATACCGGCCAATTCCGCAAGCTCCTCTTGCGTCTGACCGATATCTGCTCGCAGAACGCACAGGTTGTTCCCGATGGTTGCGGCAAGCTCATGCTTATCCATGTGATATCAACTCCTTGCAGGAACTATTATATTTTCTCCGGGGAAAGCAAGGAATTGCCTAACAGGGTTTAATTATATTTCTGATAGAAACAAAATACAAGTATGAAATAAAAAAGCTGGCGAAATAGATATTGACAAAAATGTTCGTAAATACGACAATATAGAAAATAAACGGCATAAAAGCGACGGAAAAGCAATATTATAAAGTGAGACCAAA
>JABLTO010059225.1_pt1 | contig 31453 bp, 24 predicted proteins | sample 7160091 | NCBI WGS metagenome assembly JABLTO01 (sample SAMN14651225, study PRJNA627086) | human gut metagenome | isolation source: feces | host: Homo sapiens
GCCTTGGCGGCCGCGTCGTCCGTCTCGCGCGAGAGCTCATCGAAAGACTGCCACACCTCCCTCGCGTCCGCGATGCGGAACAGGAGGTATTCCTTGCCGGTCTCCGGGTCGGGGAACCAGGTCGAGCCGACGCCGTGCGCGGCGAGCCTGTCCTCGATGACACCCTTGATCGCGCCATAGTCCTCGATTCCCTGGAACTCCTGCATGTCGAGCTTTGCCCATTCGGGGGCGTCGCCTTCGGGCATACGATCGCCCGTCAGTTCCTGCGCGGAGCGGGTGGCGTTCTGGAACGCCCTCTGCATCTGCGCCGCCCGGGCGTACATCGCCCGCTCCCCCATGCGCTCGCCGAAGCGCATGAAATCGTCGATCATCTTGCTTCCGGCCTCGTCGCCGTAGTCGCTCGCCATGTCCTGAGCCTTCCTTCCCGAATGCGGGAGGAGCGCCCCCGCCTACATCAACGAAATCCTTTCAGACGGTTGTGGGCATGGGATTGAATTCAAGACAGAAAAGGGGACGCATGCGCGGAAAGGCGAGGCCGACCGGGTCGGTCGTACCTCGCCCCTATCAGCGACGTATGTCGGCGTCAGATGCTGCAGCACACCTCTCCTTTCCCCCTCATCGTCGACAGGCCGCACAGGCCCGTGCCGTATTCCTCGATGGTCAGCTTCCGGCGGTATGACAGCTCCTCACGCAATTCGGATGTGAGGAAGAACTGCATGTCTAGACCCATCACGGCGCAGAGACGGACGAACTCGTCGGCGCGCATCTGGCGCTGGCCGTCCAGGATGTACCACAGCCTCTTACGGTCGATGGAAGCCCGCCGGGCCAGCTCCGCGACGCTGATGCCGCGCGCGTCCCGTGCCCCCTCCATCCTCACCGCTATGAGCTTCGCGTGGTCCATTCCCTTTGATCGCCTGCTTATACTGTGTCGGTTGCCGTTTGATTTTCGATATGTTCTCCAGAATAGGAACATTGCCCCCTTTGATGGGAGCAATGTATTGAATGGAGGACATATGACCTTAAATTAGGAACATCTTAGCCCGATATCTTCCAGCCTTCTGATGCTTCCCTCATCTCTACGAAGCGGCGGTACGTCCCCTCTTGCCCCATGAGCTCGTCGTGAGTTCCCCGCTGGGCAACGACACCGTCGTCGATGACCAGTATCTGGTCGGCGTTGCGGATAGTCGCGAGTCGATGGGCTATGGCGACGACCGTCTTGTCCGCTGTGAGTTCGGCGATTGCCTGCTGAATGAGCGCTTCGTTCTCGGGGTCGACGCTCGCCGTCGCCTCGTCTAGAATGATTATTGGCGCATCTTTGAGAAGCGCGCGAGCTATTGATATGCGCTGCTTTTGGCCGCCCGAAAGGGCGGTCCCGCCTTCCCCTACGCGCGTGTCGAAGCCCTGTGGCAACTCCATTATGAAGTCGTAGCAACAGGCGCGGCGCGCTGCCTCCTCAATTTCCTCGCGCGTTGCACTCGGACGGCCGAAACCTATGTTCGCAGCGACTGTATCGTCGAAGAGGTACACATTCTGGAACACCATGGCAAAGTTCTCCAGCAGACTGTCGCACGTGAGTTCGCGAACATCGCGGCCCCCAACGCGAACGCTGCCTCCGTCTGCATCGTAGAAGCGAGCCATGAGGTTGGCGACCGTGGTCTTGCCGGCTCCGCTCGGACCAACGAGCGCACAGGTGCTCCCCTCAGGAATCATCAGGCATACGTCGTGCAGCACCTGTTTGCCGTCCTTCTCGTAAGAGAAATCCACATGGTCGAACTCAATAGCCGTATTGTCCAGCCGGCACTTTCGTCCATCTCCGTCGATGCATGGCGCACTCTTTAGTTCTTGCAGCCTATCGAGGATGTCGTCCAAGTCGCCCAGCATATGTGCGGAATCGTTCACGTTCTCCACGCCGGCGAAGATGGTGAATGAGAAAAGGGAGAGCGCGATGAACACCCACATCTCCATGTGACCAGCAAGCGCTGCGAATGCCGCCGTGGCGACGACCCCGACGCTTGCGAGCTTGATGGCGCACAGATGCGCAACGTTCAGGGGCGTGAAAGCGAGCTCGATGTCGATGCGTTTCTTAGACAGATCGTCGATTGCCTCGGCTATAGGCCCCATAGCGGTGTTCTCGCGTCCATAGCTCTTAGCCGTAGCGAGCCCGCGCACAAACTCCACGATCGCCCCTGAGAGGCGCTCGTTGGCGGCGTGAGCGCGGGGGGTGAGCCGAGCACTCCTGCGGTTGATGCCCCAGAGCGAGAGAGCGGACAGGCCGATGCCGACGAGCGCGATCAGGGCGGCAAGCGGGCTCATCACGACCAGAAAACACAGGATGGCGAACACGGCGATGTAGCCGTTGATGACAGCGTCCACCATCTTCATGCCCTGGAGCTCCAGCACTCCGAGTTCGGTAGTCGCGGTTGCGAGGATACCGCCAGTCTTCACCTGGCTGAAGTAGCCAAGCGGCACGCGCTTCAACCTCTCTCCTATCTCTATGCGATCCTGCGCTGCCATCTCAGTGCCTATAGACTCCTGCAATCTATTCTTGCCGTAAGAGAAAGCAAAACGTAGCAGTATGGCCGCGACGATGCCTGCGAGGGCCATCCATGGCATCAGAGGATCCAATGGGATCGATGCCTTAGCGGATTCCGCCACAGCACCGAGCGTCCATGCCGCGATGAAGACCGGGCACGCGCCGGCCCACGTCATGAAGAACGAGCACACGCATCCCCAGAAGAGCCGCGCCTTCATTGAGCCGGTCCAGTCGATGATCCTCTTCAACGCCCTAAGCATGAAGGGCCTCCTTTCTGTAGCGCTCGTCCGCAGAAGCAGACCGCTGGCACCCGACCCAGGTGGACGAGCCCGTGTGCGCCTCCCACATTGAGCGGTAGAGCTCGCTCGCGTCCAGCAGTTCACAATGGGTGCCTTGGGCCACGATGCGCCCGTTGTCAAGGACGACGATGTTATCCGCCCCCGCGATTGTCGAGAGGCGGTGCGCGATGACGAGAAGCGTCTTGCCCCGCGACAGCATGTTGATGGACTTCTGGATTTTGTCCTCGTTGTCGGGATCGGTGAAGGCCGTCGCCTCGTCGAGGACGATGATGGGCGCGTCCTTCAAGATGGCCCGAGCGATGGATATCCTCTGGCGCTCGCCGCCCGAGAGCGCCTTGCCAGCACTGCCGGCCGGCGTGTCGAGGCCGAGCGGAAGACGGGCTATGAACTCGTCGCAGCTTGCGGCGGCTGCGGCTCGCTCCACCTCCTCGTCAGAGGCATCGGGCCTGCCCATGCGAATATTCTCGCGTAGGGTACAGTCGAAGAGGTAGTTGTCTTGGGCTACGTAGCTCACCAAGGACGAAAGCTGCTGGAGCGGCATATCCCTCACGCTCACGCCGCCAATGCACACCTCTCCCGAATCGGTGTCCCAGTGCCTGGCGAGCAGGCGTGCCAACGTCGTTTTGCCGGAGCCGGATGGCCCGACGAGCGCGCAGAATGAGCCCTGCGGCACCGCGAACGAGTCCCCGTGGATCACCTCCTCCTCGCCATAGCCGAACCGGACGCCGACAAAGGAGATTCCGTGCGAACTAACCTGGGCCTCCTTGTCAGCTTCGGGAAGCTCGGGCAGCGTCAGGAACTCGTCGGCGTCAGCCACAGCGAACTCCATCGACTTGAGCTCGTTGAGGAACGCAGAGAGCTTCGTGATAGGAGGGACAATGGCGAGCGCCAGGACAATCGCGAGCGCGAGTGTCGCAGGTGCTATGCTCCCGGCCGTATAGAGCCACAGCCCGCAGGGCAATACGCCTAGAAGAGTGGTTGGCAGTATGGCGAAGGAGAGGTTCATCATGACCCATGTTGATTTGAACCAGGCGAGAGTAAAGTCCCTGAAGCCGTTCACAGCTGACGCATACTTCGCGTAGGAGCCGGATGTCTGGTTGAACGCCTTGACCACCTCAATGCCCTCGATATACTCGACGATGACGCTGTTAACGCGGTTGGATTGCTCCATATAAGCGGAATACATCTTGTTGTAAGTGGACAGCCCGGAGGCGAACACCAGGAGGCCGAAGGGCACGGTGACAAGGCAGCTCAAGGCTATGCGCCAATCGATGGCGAAGAGCCAACCGGCAATGCCCAAGACGAGCGTTATAGAGCCTGATAGCTCGGGAATCATGTGAGCGAGCGGCACCTCCACCCCCTCGATACGGTCGATGAAGACATTCTTGATGGACCCGATGCTCTTGGCAGACGATGTGCCCAGGGAGGTTCTCATGAGCTTGTCAACGAAGTCGTGCCGAAGGGTCGCGAGAATCGTATAGGCAGACACATGCGAAAGGATGGTCGATACCCCGAACAGAGCCTTGCTCGCCACGTAGGCGATGGCGGCTACAATGACCCACACCGCCACGAGCTCCCCTGTCGGCTCCATGTCCGCATCCATGAACAACTGGAGTATCCTGTAGACGCACCAGAAGGGGACAAACCCCGCTGCCACGCTCATGAGCGAGAAGAGGAACGATGCGGCCATCTTTCCTCGGCAGCGCGTGGCGTAGCCGAAGAGCACGGGCATCCACGGCCTCCGCTCCTTCCCTAATCCGCCCTCTGAGTCGCGGCCAGTTGCGCGCCCCCCATCGGGGTTGTGTTGTTGCTTGTTCTCAGACATCGTTCTGCTCCTTTGGATTTTTCAAGACATCAAGAGAAAATAGGCGAAGACGACGAACCCAGCCGCTCCGAGCAGATGGGATTAGCCCATTCGGACATACAAGTTAGATGTGTTTAACAAGATTCCGGTGCTAGCCGATGGGCTATGGGGCTAGAGCCCTTGCCGAAAACGTGAGGGCGTGGCGCCCGACCATTTGCTGAAAGCGGCGGTGAATTTGCTCGGACTCTCGTATCCGACGGCAAGCGCGATGTCGGATATGGGCCTGTCCGTGGCGGTGAGCAGCTTGGCGGCGTGTTCCATGCGTAGTGTTCTCATATAACGGTGCGGTGGCTCTCCGTACACTCCCTTGAAGCACGCCTTGAATGCCGTGGGGGCAATCTCAAAGCGGTTTGCGATCTCGTCTATGGTGTATGCGCGCGAGAGGTCGTCGGTCATCATCCGATGGGCCGCCTTGACCTTCTGGACGAGAGCGCGGTTGTAATAGGGGCGGCTCGCGTCCACCTCCTCAGGATCGATCATCCCCAGGAACAACAGCAACTCCAGCACTTTAATCTTAAAGTACGCATCGCGCATGTCGTCGGGAACGGAGTACAGTTCAGAGAATATGTGGTTGACGCTCGCGACGCCATGAATGATGAAGGGGCGCCCGGTGCCGCAGAACCGTTGTCTCAGGGATTGGGGGTCCACGGGAAAGCCCCCAAGCTCGCCGGCAAGGGAACGGCGAGCCTCGTCCACATTAAAGGAGACGGTAATGCCCTGATACTCGGACACGGGCATGACGAACCGGCCCATATGGTTCTTCCGGTTGTCTATCTTCAGGTCTCCGGCACCGATGTAAGCGAAGGCTCCACCACCGATCTCCTGTTCCATCCTTCCGCTTCTGCAGTAGTCCACGCAGAGTATGTCGGAATCGGACACAGTAAGGGCAGAGACGCAGGAATCCATGGAGAAGTTGCAGTAGGCGAGGTCCACCCCCGGCATGACGCGGTAGAAGAGCATCGACCCCTCGCCGGTCTCGTTTCGCATCGTCACTGAGTAGTGCTCGTCGCCCTCGCGCAACTCGATCTCGCCATCGAATGCCTTATGTATCTCATGGGCCACAAGCTCGCCGAAGCTCACGCTCCACCTCCGCCGATTTCGACTACGCAATCACAGACGCGCTCCATGAACTCGCCGTCATGGGTAGCAACGCACACAATGAGGCCCTCCTCAGCCAGACCTTTCAGAAGCTGCGCAACTTCTATCATATGCGACAAGTCCAGCCCGCTCGTGGGCTCATCCATCAGGAGGACGGGGCGCTCGGCCAAAAGGCAGCTGGCGATGGCGAGCCTCTGCTTCTGCCCTCCAGAGAGCGCCATGGGATGGACGTCGGCCTTGTCGGAAAGGTCGAGACGGCGAAGAACGTACTCAATCCTCTCACGCGCAGGACCCTCGTCCAAACCAGCCGGTACCGACATCGCGCATTCCGCCCATACGCTGTCCGCGAAAAGCTGGTGGTTGACATCCTGCATCACATAGGCGAAGGTGCGCCTACGCTGCCTGCGCAAGAGCTCGGCACCGTCAAACACCACGTTACCGCTCGCGCGCCTCTCCAAGCCCGCGAGAGCACGCAGCATCGTTGTTTTACCCGCGCCGTTCTTCCCGATGATACCGACCACGCAACCCGGCGAAGCGGAAAAGGACACCGGCGCAAACACCAGCTCTCCCTTTCTGCCGACAGTCAGGTCGCGCACCACGAGTGTCCCGGGCCGGTGGCCTTCGAGAAGGGTCGCTGGCGGCATTCGTGATACCGAAACGGCGCGGTCGTGGCGGGGGCTGCGCAGGCCAGCCTTCTCAAGCTCGTCATCTGTAAGCGAAAGCAGCTCACCTGAGGACATGGTGCGTGCGATACGTCCGTCTTCCACCAGAAGGACGCGAGTGACTAAATCGGCCACGAAATCCAGCCGATGCTCAGCGACAACGACGGTCTTGCCTGAAGCAATCGCAACCTCTATCTGGGCTCGTATCTTGGATGTCGCCTCTGGGTCGAGGTTGGCCGTGGGTTCGTCGAGGATGTAGAGAGCCGGATTTGCCACCTCAGCAGAGGCGAATACGAGGCTCTGCTTCTCGCCGCCGCTCATATGGCTCACGTAGCGGTCGCGCAGGCCCTCGATGGACAGCGCGTGGGTCACCTCCTCGATGCGCGCGTCGATGTCATCGGGGTGTGCCCCCGCCACTTCGAGGCCAAAGGCGAGTTCATCGTCTGAGGTGAGATTGAAAAACTGGGACTTCGGGTTCTGGAAGACGTTGCCCACCTTTAGAGCGAGCTCATAGGCCTCGCAAGTTGCCGGGTCCTTCCCGCAGACACTTACCCTCCCGCTTCTAGTGACTCCCGAATCAAAGTTGGGGATGAGCCCATTCAGGCATTTCGTGATGGTCGTCTTCCCGGCGCCGGATCGTCCACAGAGAAGCACGCATTCTCCGACTTCAACCTCAAGGTCCACGCCGTCAAGGAGCAGCGTTCCGTCCTGTAGTTCGCAGCTCAGATTCTCCAGCTTGATGACTGTAGCTCCCATCAATAGCCTCCTCCCGCAAAGAACACGGCAGCGACCGCTACTGCTGAAAGCGCGACCAGAATCCAGTCGAGCGGGCCCATGGAGAGTCTCTCGGTGTCGGAAGGCACGACGGGATTCTCTATGCCACGCAGGACGGAGGCACGGGAAAGCTCGTCTGCGGTGTTTGTGGCGGCCACGATAACGGGAACAACAACGGCCTCCATGCGGGCGGCGATGGGTATTTGCCGCATGCTCATGGCGTCCCGAATATGCCTGATGTCGTCTTTAAGGGCGGGAAAATAGCGCATGGTGACGGAGAACGGAATGAGTATCTGGCGGGGCATCCTCATCTTCGCGAGCGCTGCCGACATCCTATGTACCGAGCACTCGACCACGAGCAGCGCTGCCGCCATGGCACAGAAGAATATCTTCCTCGCTAGCGTGAGACTGAGCGTGAGGGCGCCCAGGGGCGTGACAGCCAGATAAGGCATAGCATAGTTCAGGATCAGCCAAAGCATAGCGAAACCCGCAACGAAGCCGAGCGCCATCCTCCAATGGCCCGAGACGCTTTGAAGGAGAGCGAGAACGATGAGGAGCGACAACTCGCATCCCAGGCTCTTCTCCATGAACGCCACGACGGAGGCCGCCACAAGGACGGCGATGAGGGCGCGTGGATCGAAATGCACGAATCCCCTATCCATCAGACAAGCCCGGCCTTTTCGAAGTGTTTGCGGAAGAGGGCGCGGGCTATGAGTGCGCCGACGAATCCGCACGCGAACGTCGCGACGACCATGACGGGCAGCATGACGTCCCCGGTTATGGACGCAAGGGTTCCCACGTACTCTGCAGACATGCCCTGAGACTGGATCTGTTCGAAGAACGCGTCGCGCATGGTCCAAATGGGCAGAGGGCTTCCGCACATGCCGAGGCCGAAAACCGCGTAGGAGAGTGCATTGCCCCAGAAGCTCTCATATTTGGTAGCCGCTCGGACGACTTCAGCGACAACGCAACAAGCGATCATGAGAAGGAGGATGAACGGCGTGAACATGCCTGTGACAAAGTAGATGAGCGCCGTGATGACGCCCATGATCAGCACCGCGCCCAGCTTTTGCACCTTGGCGCACATGAGCATATAGGGAATCCCGGCCACCAAGGCGATAAGCGCCGGCATGAAGACCCAAAGCGCGGGATGGAACCCACCCAGAAGCATGCAGATGAAGTTGAGTACGAAGTAGATGGCCGTGAATATGCCGATGTTGATGAGGTCGCGGCCGCGCAGGCCCCTCTTCTCGCCCCCGTCACGTACCTGTTTTGCGACTGAGGTCGTCTGAGACTTGTCGTTGGCGGTCATGCTTTCTCCTAACTTGTAACCTTGGTTAACATTTCGCAATTAACCACAATATCCGGAGAAGCTCCTATTCCAATTAGTCAGCGATAGCCCAATTAGTCATGAAATCATCCAATCGGGCACTTTCGCATCCGAATGGCGTTTGCTACGGGGCGGATGCAAAATATAGGCCCCAATTGCTCTGGGTCGGACAAACACCAGTTGCCTAGCCCTTCATTGAGCATATGGGGGTTCCGAGGGTCGCTAATTGCGGAGGCGGTCTAAGGGTGCTTTTCAACGTTCCTTCCATAACCCCCTAACCAAGGATTTAAGTACTGCTCGTTCTCGCAATGAGAACATAGATTCTCGATTCAATACCAAGTGACTTTTGTAGAGTGTTCAAGTGATTAGCTGACAATCGCAATAAGCAACAAATGAAACACATGGAATGTCACGAACCTTAGCAACTGCATCGAGCTCTCATTTCGAGTTGCGTCACAGCTGCGCGCTCTGCGCAAGCGTGCGTTCGGGGCTTTCGCATCGTTGTGGCGTTTATCCAAACACCCCATCATCGCGGTCAGCGACGCTGGCCGCCTCACTTTCGAGAGGAGGCGACTATGAAGGAAACCTATGGCGAGACGGAGATAGACGAAGCGCGCCTTGCGGCGGCCGACCCGGACGGGCTCTACCTTTTCATGTTGGAGGACTACCCCTACATGATGACGCCCGACCACGTGGCCGCCTTCACCGGCACCACGAGCCAGGAGATACGAAAGCTCCTCGGCCGCGGGGAGATGCAGGGGTGCCGCATCGGCATCCGCTGGCTCGTGCCGAAGCTGGGGCTGCTCAACTACCTCTACAGGGATCGCCGCAAGAAGGAAGGCGATGCAAATGAAGAAGCTGCGATGCGACAAGCCTTATGACATCGACGAGGCCCGCAAGAAGAAGGGGCTCCCGCGCCGCAGGCGCAAGGACTCGCGCACCACAGCCTACGAGCTGACCATCCGCGTGCCGAACGAGTACCGCGTGTACTTCGACGGCAAGAAGAAGCTTACGAGAACCGCATTCGCACTGAACAAGAAGGACGACCTCAAATCCCAGGTCGATGCCTTCGAGGACGAGAAGAACGCGGAACTTGAGCGCAGGCTCGAGGAGCGCGGCTGGGTGCGCCAGGGCGACGGGAAGAGCGAGCCCGGGCGCTGCACGACCCCGATCGGAAGCTATGCCGAGCGCTACATCGACATCAGGAGCAACGGCTCGGTCAGCAAGGAGACCATTGCGAACGAACGCCGCTATCTGCAATACGTCGATGCCGCCATAGGCGCGACCCCCATCTGCGAGGTGACCGCGGAGGACGTGGAGGAGTGCCTGCTGAAGGTGCCCGAGCTTTCCGAGAAGTGGGCGCTTGAGCGCCAGGCCGCCTGGGAGGCGAACCGCAAAACCGCCCGGTGGGCGAAGAAGCACGGGACGCTGGCCAAGCCCTTCAAGCCCGTGCGCATCGCGGGCCCCGACATGCAGTCCAAAGTGCTCAAGTTCATCCGCGAGGTCATGAACTACGCCCACGAGAAGGAGGACATCCCGAAGAACGTCGCGAAGGCGAAGTTCCTCACCCGCGTGTTCAAGAAGAGCAGGCCGCTCATCGACCCGCTGATGGCGGACGATGCCGCGAGATTCCTGCAGGAGGTGGAGAAGTTGCCGCTGTGCTATCTGAAGGTCACGCTTTTGCTCCTCCTCAACACCGGCATGAGGCCGGAGGAGATGCTTGCCATCCGTGCGGGGAACATCGTCTTCGACGGCAACGAGACCATCATCAGCATCACGGGCGCGCTCGACCGCGACGGGAAGACCATCAAGGACTACCCCAAGTCAGATGCCGGTCGCCGGTCGGTTCCCGTGGACGACTACACAGCCGATACCGCGCGGGCATGGATCGAACTCAAGTCGGAGGCGGCGAAGGAGCAGGGCCTGAAGCCCTCCATGAGTATGCTCGTCTGCGGGCCCGAGATGATTCCCCGGACCTACCAGTCCTGGTACCGCGATTGGCTGAGGTTCGCGACGGATGCAGGCTTCGAGGGCGTGCGCCCCTATGCCCTGCGCCACACCTTCGCCACCTTGAACCTCGCCAACGGGGAGAACATCAAGACGGTGGCGGTGCTGATGGGACATGCGAGCTCCGCCTACACGCTCGACCTCTATGCAGCCTACGTGCCCAACACGGGCATAGGGATCGGCAAGCGCTACATGAGCTTCCTTCGAGCCGCCGCCTAGGCGTCGCTCGTGATGATTTGCTGAAATGACCGAGGGTTTTAAGGAGGTTAGAGTATAATGTTTTCCCATTGCGGGCGTGATTCAATGGTAGAATTTCAGCTTCCCAAGCTGACCACGCGGGTTCGATTCCCGTCGCCCGCTCCATAGGTTTCCAGTCGAAAGTCGCCTTCGCGGGCGGCTTTCGTGCATCAAGGGGACGATTGATGCTCACGTGAAAACCTTCGCGTTTTTCCAGTATTTCGTCCAGTACGTTTGGTAGAATTGAAAACAGCAAGTTTAAAGGAACGAGGTCAGACGGCTAATTCGGAGTCGAACGAGCCAAGAAGCGTAGGAGCTTCCCAAGCTGTTGCTGAGAAGCAAAGTTCTTTTGACCAGTTGAGTGCAAAGGCATTGCAGGCTCAGTCCGATTTGAATGCAGCAGAAAGCGCTTTAGTAAGCCTTCAGGAAGCGTATGATCGTGCGCTTTCGCTTCAGGGTAGCTCGACAAACGAGATGAGCGATGCCAGAAATGCGCTCGATGCTGCAAAAGCAAAGCAGGAATCTCTCAATGCGCGCTTTAATGGTCTGCTGGCAACCATTTCCAATGCCGAAAGCGAGCTCAAACAAGCGAAAGAGGAATCCAATGGTGTTCAGGCACTTTCGTGGGAGTCTGCATTGCGCTCCCCCGTTCTTATGCCTGCCTATGCATATCTGAATAGCTTCGTTGACGCATATCGTGCCTTGCAGAACCCCTTGAGGGCAGCGGAGGATCGTATGAACGCAGCTTATGAAACCATGAATAGCAATAAGCACATTTTCGATACCGCTGTTGGCAATCTGAGCGATGCAAATGAAGCTGTTAAAACGGCGCAAGCAAATTACGATCAAGCTTTGGTCAGCGCCAGCAGCCAGGCTCCCGTTAAAAAGAGCACTTCAAGTGCCAATACGGATCCGCTTCCTTTGATTGTTGGCGGAGTAGTTGTTGCTCTAGCCGTTGCTGCTTTAGCGGCTTTAGCTCTTCATCGTCGTCGTGTTGGGGTTAAGAAGTAAGAACGTTAGAATCTGATCGCATTTTAATGGCCGTCCTTCAGGGCGGTCATTTTTTTGCGAGCATTCTGCTAACCGTCCTACTTCAAGGTCTCGTTTGAAATAAACGTTCATTCATTTAGTATGATTACTGAAAGGGGGCAATCCATGAAGACAAGAGCTGAAGAACGCTGGGAGCAAATGCAGCAACTCCTTGCGCGTGAAGCATCAGGCTACGATGGTCCGGTGAAGATCTCTTCGCAGCGTACGCTTTTTGGTATCAAAAGTCATGTCGAAGAAGTAATCGAAAAGGCTGCGGCTGAAGACACTCAGAAATGCATGGATAAACTTTCAGATAAGAATGGCAGCTCCCCAGAAAAGCATCGTAAGAATTAGCCGAATCCCTCACTATATATTAGTAAGAAGAAAGGAAGCACAATGAGTGAAGTTCGCGACGAGATGATGAAACGTATTCTTTCTGGCAAGATCGTTCAGGCTCCGACTGCTTGCTATAAAGCAGAGCTTGATGGCACCGTGAGTGATGAACTCATCGAGTTCTATACTCCTCGCGCTGAGAACCCGGTGCTCGATATGATCATTGTCGAGCATAGTTTTGTTGCACCGCGCGGACAGGCATCGCCACGCCAAATCTCATTGGCAACTTCCGACGTAGTCGAGGGGCTTTCTCGCCTTGCAAGCCTTATCAAGGACAACGGCAAAGTCGCGTTCATTCAGCTCGCTCATGCGGGCGGTACGGCGTATCGCAAGGTTACCCGCTTGGTTCCATGGGCGCCGAGCAGCATGATCATCGGCGAAGCTGCGACTGGTTTGGGCGACCCTATTCCTTGTGCAGAGATGACCAAGGCCGATATTGAACTTACGATCCAGCAGTTCGCAGATGCAGCAGTGCGTGCAGTGCAAGCAGGCTTCGATGGTGTAGAGATCCATGCTGCGCATGCCTATCTCTTGAATGAATTCTTCAGTCCGCTCACCAACCATCGTACCGACGAATATGGTGGTTCGATCGATAATCGTGTGCGCATTCATTGTGAAGTTGCCAAAGCGGTGCGCGTAGCGGTTGGCCCTGATGTGCCGATCTCGATGCGTTTTGGTGGATGCGACTATAAAGAAGGCGGTAACACGATTGAAGATGCGGTCGAGGCTGCGAAGATCATCGCAGCGAATACCGACATCGATATCCTGAACGTTTCAGGTGGCATGTGCTATTACAAGCGCCCTGACCATAAAGAGCCAGGTTATTTTGCGGAGATGACCACCGCGGTCAAGCAGGCGGTTGACCTGCCGGTCATCGTTACGGGCGGCGTGCGTACGCTCGAAGATGTTGATGCGCTTCTTGCTGAAGGAGCAGGCGATCTTGTCGGTGTTTCGCGCGCCATCTTCAAGAATCCTGCCTGGCCCGCATCTGCCGAGTAGTTTGTCATCTTTTGTGGCTCTGTAACAATCTAGCAAGGGAATTCTGGCTTTTGCTCCACACACGCTACGATGGTAGAACATCATGGCGAATCAGGTTGAACATACTATTGAACAGAAGAATGCCAGCATCAAGGGTCTTACGTCTGAAGAGGTGCGTGCCGCTCAGGCTGCAGGCAAGGTAAATGCGGATGCTACCGTAAAAACGCGCTCGTACGGCAGTATCTTCCGTAGCAATATCTGCACGCTCTTCAACCTTATCAACCTGATCCTTGCGGTGTTCGTTTTCCTGACGGGCTCGTACAAGAACATGCTTTTTATGCTCGTGATCGTTATCAACACCATCATTGGCATCGTGCAAGAGATTCGCTCGAAGATCACGACGGATCGGCTCTCGATCGTAGTTGCCGCCAATGTTGAGGTGATGCGCGATGGGAGGCTCCAGAAGATCCCTATCGATGAGCTTGTGCTTGGCGATGTGATGCGTCTGGGGCGCGGGAACCAAATTCCGACCGATTCGGTGGTGCTAGAAGGGGAGTGTAAGACCGACGAAAGCTTGCTCACGGGTGAAAGCAGGCTCATTCCCAAACATGCAGGCGACCAACTGTATAGCGGGTCGTTCATCAATGCGGGTACCGTATGGGCGCGCGTAGAGAAGGTGGGAGCTGATAACTATGCCGCGCAGATCACGAACGAGGCTAAGCAGAAAAAGGCGATCAATTCCGAGATCATGACCAGCCTTAATAAGATCATCAAGTACGTGAGCATCTTCATGTTCCCAGTGGGGCTGCTACTGTTCGCCAATGAGTATCTCTTGCATCATGTCGAGCTCGATCCTGCCATTCTCTCAACGGTTTCGGCTATGGTGGGCATGATTCCTGAAGGGCTTATCCTCCTTGCTTCAACGGTTATGGCGGTTGCGGTCGTGAGGCTTGCGCGCCATCAGGTGCTCGTGCAGCAACTTTACTGCATCGAAACGCTTGCACGCGTGGATGTGCTCTGTTTGGATAAGACCGGCACGATCACGACTGGTGGCATGGAGGTTTCTAATCTTGTGCCGCTCGATACTCCTGATTCAGAGGCGATAGGGCAAGAGCTGAACAAGGTAGTTGCCTCGCTTGTTGCAAGCGATGAGGATCCGAACGATACTGCACGTGCTATTCAGGAGTATTTCGGACTCGCTTCAGACGGGAAGCAGAAAACCGAACAGGGGATAACACCCACTGATCTGTTGAAGCCTACGCGCGTGATTCCCTTTTCTTCCGATACGAAGTGGTCGGGCGCTGCTTTTGCCAACGGCGAGGCTTACGTTATGGGCGCTGCCCAGTTCATTCTTGAGAAAGATGCAAATGCCTTGGCGCAGATCAAGGGCTCGCTCGACGCCTATACTGCTGATGCGCGCGTGTTACTCGTGGCGCGTGTGGAGGGTTTTGATGCCAATGGCGCGATTGAAGGCGATGTAATCCCCCTTGGCTTCGTATGCTTGCGCGATCAAATCCGCTCGACTGCTGCTCAGACGATCGCTTACTTCAAAGAACAAGGCGTAAAACTGAAGGTGATCTCAGGCGATGATCCTCATACCGTTTCTGGTATTGCGCAGAAAGTTGGTGTCGAAGGAGCTGATTGCTTCATTGATGCCACCACGCTCAAAACGGATCAGGATATTGCTTCTGCGATCAAGAGCTACAACGTGTTCGGACGCGTGCGTCCTGAACAGAAGAAAGCATTTGTGCTCGCGTTGCAGGCTGAAGGTCACACGGTCGCCATGACAGGAGACGGCGTGAATGATGTGCTTGCGCTGAAGGCAAGCGATTGCAGCGTTGCCATGGCGAGCGGTTCCGATGCTGCGCGCAATGTTGCCCAGCTCGTGCTCGTTGATAACGATTTTGCAAGCATGCCTGCGGTGGTGGCAGAAGGGCGTCGTTCGATCAACAACTTGCAGCGCTCGGCTTCGCTCTTCCTGGTCAAGACCCTGCTTTCGATAACAGCAGCGTTCTTGTTCATCTTTTTGCCGTGGCAATATCCCTTCGTGCCGATCCAACTTACGCTCATATCAGCCTTCACTATTGGTCTCCCTTCGTTCGTGCTTGCGCTTGAACCCAATAAAGATCTGGTGCGAGGACATTTCCTCCCGAATGCGGTGGTGCATTCCATTCCTGGGGCAGTCTGCGCAGTGGTGAGCATTGTGGTGCTAACGATAGTGGGCAATGAAGCGATCGGTCTTGATTATCGTCAAGTCTCAACGCTGTGCGTTATGGTGGTGGCCTTGCTCGGAATCATGCTGGTGATCAGGCTCTCGATTCCCTTCACGCCGTTACGTTGGGGACTGCTAGTGGTCGTGATCGGCGGCCTTTTGATCGGTGTAGTCGGCTTCGGGTGGCTCTTTGATATCGCACCCTTCACCCCAGAGATGTGGCAGAGCTTCGGCATTGCAGCGCTGGTGAATATCGTAGCGTTCAACTACCTCTACAACGTGCTCGATGCACGTCACCAGCGTCGCCTCGCCTCCCTCACCCACTAAGGTGTCGAACGACCGGGTAGTTATCTTCTAGGCAATAAAAAACGGGCGGGGATAATCCCTGCCCGTTTGCATTCAGCTACTCTGTCGCGCAAAAAGATGTTGAACGACCGAGTAGTTTGTCATCTTAAGTTTGTCATCTAAATGCCCATGTCTTCGCTGTCTTGTACGAGGAGCTCTTTGCCGTAACGCTCTTCGGTGATCTCGTCGAGCGAGCGACCTTGGGTCTTCGGACACCAGATCACGCCCACCACGAGCGATACGAGCAAGAAGCCGCACATGATCCAACCTGCGGTCACGAAGCCTGCGGGCGTTTCAACGCCAAGGCCAGCAACGGCAACGAGCGACCAGATGCCGAGCACGCCACGCACGAGGAAGAACATGATGCCCTGCACGCCACCACGATAGACGGTAGGGAAGAGCTCGGTCGACCAGAGCGCGTAGAAGCACTGAGCCGAAAAGCCCGCTGAAACGCCCCAAAGCGCAACGAATACCCAGAGCAACCAGCCCCAGCTATCAGCCGTGCCCGCTTCGAGCTGCATGCCGAAGAACACCATGACCAGCCATGCCGCCAATGCCATGCCTGCGGTCAATGCGAACAGGATGCGGTGCGGCACCTTATCGCCGAGCGCCGAGAAGATGGCGAGCGAGCCGATAGCGGTGAGTACCCACATGACCGTTTGGAGCAGCGAGATGGTGGTGTCGTCCAGATTGCCTGCCGCTGCGTACATGTAGGGCATGAACTGACCCATCGTGCCTGCAACGATATTCCAGGTAAGGTAGACCGCAACGAGGAAGATGATCGTCTTGATGTTCACCGCATTGGTAAGCGCACGCTTCATCATAGAGACGAAGCTCTCTTTTGCCTTCAGCTCCTGCTTACTGGTCCAGTCGGTGGATTCCTGCAGCTTGCGCTGGAGATTCCACGCGATCATGGCCACCACGAACAGGATCGCGAACAGCAAACGCATGGCGAACAAGCCATCAAAAGGACCATAGGTTCCTGCGGGGAGCAGCTCGCCACTCGCGGCGAAGGTGGGGAACACGAGCGAGAAGATGAGCGAAATGAGGAAGATAACAGCCGGACCGCATGACCAGGCGAACTGGCTGATGCCGATGTTCGACGCACGGCGGTTCGATCCCGACATCTCGGAAATGTAGCTCCACGATGCCGGCACGCCCGCACCTACCGAGAGGCCCGAGATCACGATGCCGATCACGAGCATGGGCAGATTCGCTGCGATCATCACGATGAACACGCCCGTGGCATACACGAGCATGTTGTAGGTGTAGATGAACTTTCGTCCCAGCTTGTCGGTGAGGAATCCGCCGATCAGCGCACCAACGGCGGCACCGAAAGCGTTCGCGCCGACCGCGCCCAAGATAGCGGTCCAGGCACTGCCGAAGTTGAATGCGACCGCCCACGCAGCAAGTGCCACGGACGAGGCAACGATGCACCCCGAATCGAGGAAATTCGTAAGGGAAACTGCGATCGTTCCCTTTCTTTCTTGTGAGAGAGCCATGGTAGTCCCCTTTCTAGTCAAGGCGGAACACGCATTCGAGCGGCGTGCTCACCGGTGAATTATCGGGATTGACCTCCATGACATCGGCCATGTAATCCCACCATCGTTTGCATATCTCAGTTTCAGCGCTCGTGTCGTAGTGCGCGGGATCTGCTACTTCAACGGAGGCGAAGAGCGTATCGGTCTCAGGATCGAGGAAGATCGAGTAGTTGCGTGCGCCGTAGTCGTGCAACATCGCGACCATCTCTGGCCACAGTTCATCGTGTCGGCGTTCGTATTCAGCGGCAAAACCGGGTAACAGCTTCATCTTGAAGCCCTGAATCGTATATCCATCTGCGGTCTTTCGCGTTGTCATAGCCTCATTCCTCCTCTTGCGCCGCGCGCTTACTGCACGTTTGCCGCGCGCTTACTGCACGTCGAGAAATTCCTTGTTGATCTCCACGTTGAACTCCACGCCGATCTGCGCAAGGCCTTCATCGGTGATGGTGTTCAAGAATTCGTTCGAGCCGCCATTCATCGTGCGAGCACGGAAGTAGATGTCCGCTGCCTTCTCGATGCAGTGCATGAGCCCGAAGGTCTCGTCGAAATCTGCGCCAGAAACGAACAGACCGTGCTGCGCCCAAATGACCGCAGGATAGCTCTTCATCTGCTCCGACGTGGCCTTCGCGATCTCGTTGCCGCCCGGTACCATCCAGGGCACCACGCCCACGCCTTCGGGGAACACGACCACGCATTCGGTCATGGCTTTCCAGAGCGCGCGCGAGAACGTGCGCGCATCGAGCGGTTCGACGAAGGTCATGGCGATGATATTGTTGGGGTGTGCGTGATAGATCACGCGGCAAGCCCCGTCCGTGGCCTTCATGCGGATAGCGTGGTTCATGATGTGCGTGGGGAGTTCAGAGGTGGGTTTGCGGTTCATCAGCCCCCAGACTACGCGATAGGCGCTGCCCGCTTCGTTCATCTCGACGATGCCGATGTTCTCGATCGGCGAAGCGGAGACATTATGCATATACGCACCAGACCCGGTTATGAGGAAGTAAGCGTTCGCCAGGGTCGGTTCACTGAAGCCCAGATCGACCCATTCGCGCGGTTCGCTGTCGAATCCGCCGCGCACCTTCGCTACGTCTTCTTCGGTCATACGGTAGGTGAGGTTGCCACCGTTGCGCTCGTGCCAGCCTTGCAGCCAGCCGTCATCGCAGAGATGGATGAAAGCTTGGATGAAGGGCGCGCGCGTAACAAGCGCTTTGTTGGTCGCGCTGGCGGCGGCATCGAACCCTTTGCCGGCCGCATCCATCGCAGCATCGAAGCCCTTGCCTAGTCCTGCCTGGATATCGTCGAACACTCCCATTACGGTTCCTTTCTACTTGCGCTTTGAGGTGATCTGTTCTTCGTAACGTGCCACTTCAGGGTAGCACTCAAGATCGGTCGGCACCCCTTGGCGCGTGCAGTATTCATCCCATACGGTGCCGAAGGGCATCGACTTCGCAGCTTCGGCGAGCATCATCTTCTCCGTGAAGCGATATTCATCCTGCAGCTCCTTGAGCTGATCGTTTGGCTGTAGGAGTGCGTAGAGCAGGGATTTCTCCATAGCGCGACAGCCTGTCACCCATGCGCCGATGCGATTGATGGAGGCGTCGAAGAAATCGAGGCCCACGAGCACCTTTTCCCAAGCGCCAGGGCAACGTACGATCTCGGCGGCGATCTCTTTCGTAGGATCGTCGAAGAGGATCACGTGATCGGAGTCCCAGCGAACAGGGCGCGTAACGTGCATGGGGATCTTGTCGAAGAAGAGCAGCAGCGCGGAGAGCTTGTCGGCTACGTTTTCAGTGGGGTGGAAGTGGCCCGAGTCGATAAGGTTGTAAACGCCAGGATGGGTGGCGGCGTAGGCGAGATAGAACTCGTTCGAGCCAACGGTCATGGATTCGAGTCCGATGCCGAACACCTTCGATTCGCACGCATCGATCACTCGGTCGTATTTCTCTTCGAAGATCTGGTCGAGCGAATCTTTCAAGCGTGCGCGCAGCCCATAACGGTCGCCTGGTACATCCTTCAGGCCATCAGGGATCCAGATATTGCAGAGCACTTTATCATCGAGCGCTTCACCGATCTGCTGCGATATCTTACGGCACGCCTTCACGTGGTCGATCCAGAACTTGCGTGTTTCAGGATCGGGGGAAGAGAGCGAAAGCTCGTTGTTCATCTTGGGATGACCGAAGACGGTGGGGTTGAAATCGATGCCATATCCGTGCTCTTTGGCCCATTCGACCCAGGGTTCGAAGTTGGCGTACGTGATCTGGTCGCGATCGACCCAGGGGTGTTCGTCGGTGAAGATGGCATACGAGGCGTGCAGTGCGATGCGCTTCGTGCCGGGCACCATGCTCATCGATTCTTCGAAGTCGGCTTTCAGCTCTTCGAAGTTGCGCGCACGGCCAGGGTAGTTGCCGGTGGTTTGGATGCCGCCCGAAAGGCCGCCTTCTTGGTCGAAGCCGAGCACATCATCGCCTTGCCAGCAGTGAACCGAGATGGCCTTTTGGGCCAGCTTGTCCATTGCAGCTTCAACGTCGATGCCGAGCTTGGCGTATTGCTCCTTTGCGCTTTCAAACATCGTGGTCATGATGGTGATCCTTTCTGGTGCTGATCGCTGGATATCGATCTTCCTTACCTATATATAAGAGAGGTGTTCGCTGGTTGCGCGTTGCCTTTGTTGGTTATGCAGCGTTCGCGCCGTTTATCTTTCGCGTCTCACTCAAGTTGCTCTTCGTTCGCGTGGTATTCGACTACGTTGAACGATTCGGCGATGTTCGTGCGCAGGTCAGCTACGCTGTCGAAGAGGCCATCGGCGATCATCTGCACTGCCAGATTGCCGAGCGCGGTTCCTTCGGTGGGGCCGGCGTAGAGCGGGATACCGCATGCGCGTGTGGTGAGTTCGGAGAGATACCCATCTTGGCTGCCGCCGCCCACCACATTGAGCGAAGTGAACGTGCGACCGGTGAGCACCTCCAGATCCGCGATCGAATGCGCATAGCACTGGGCGAGCGAAAGATACACGCAGCGCATGAGCTCGCCGATAGTGCGCGGAACGTCTTGCCCGCTGCGCTCACATGCGCGGCAGACTTCGTCGATCATCGAATCGGGCGCGAGCAGGCGGTCGTCGTTCACGTTGATCGTGGTGGAGAACGGTTCGGCACCACGGGCAACTTCGATCAGGTCGGCAAAACCTACCTGGCCCTTTTCGAGCATGGGCTCGATCTCGAGTTCGTAGTGTTTGGTGGCGATATCGGTTGCGGGCGCGCTGGCACCTTGCATATGCGTTTCGTGCGGCTTCGTTTCGCTGCTGCTCTTGTCTTTGCCTTCAACGTAGGAAACGCCATTGAGCTCGCGGCGGATCGATTGGATCATCCAGAGCCCCATGATGTTCTTCAAGAAGCGGAACCGCCCCTGGTAGCCGCCTTCGTTCGTGAAGTTCTGGAGGCGAGAGGCGGCTGAAGTGATGGGCCCTTGGTTCTCGATGCCGAGCAAGCTCCAGGTGCCCGACGAGAGGAAGACCGCGTCGTCATCGCGCGTGGGCACGGCCAGATAAGCGCTGCCCGTATCGTGCGTTGCGGGCACGATCACGCGGGGCATATAGCCGATGGCGGCCGCGATCTCGGGCTTCACCATGCCGAGTTCGGTGCCAGCCATGACCACGTCCTTGAAGATGTGCGTAGGGATGCCGAACGTTTCGAGGATCTTCTGGTCCCAGTCTTTCGCGCGTGCGTTCAAGAGTGAGGTGGTAGAAGCATTCGTGTATTCGTTGGCCATATTGCCGGTGAGCAAGAAGGCAAGATAGTCGGGGATCATGAGGAAATGCTCGGCCGCTTCGAGCTGTTCGGGGTTGTCGCGCTTCAAGGCGAGCAGCTGGTAGAGCGTGTTGAACGGTTGGCGCTGGATGCCCGTGCGCTGGTAGACCTCCGTGGGGTTCATGATGGCATCCGCCAGCGGGTAGATGCCCTGCGTGCGTTCGTCGCGGTACGCCACCGCGTTGCCGATGAGCTGCTCTTGCGCATCGAGCAGCACAAAATCCACGCCCCAGGTGTCGATGCCGAGCGTTTTCGGCTCGAAGCCTGCCTCGCGTGCGGCAGCAAGTCCTGCCACCACTTCGTCAAAGAGCATCTCGATGTCCCAGCAATCGTGACCGTCGATGCGTTTTTGGATGTTGTCGAAGCGGTGAACTTCAGCAAGTTGGATGTGGCCGGTTTCGTCGATCCAGCCGACAACCACGCGCCCCGAAGATGCTCCGATATCGATGGCGGCGTAACAGTTCGTGTTCAAGGGTGCTTCCATTAGCAGGTCACCCCGCTTTCCTGACAAGAGCTGGGCTCTTCGCTCGTATCGCAGTGCGCGCCAGCAGAGGGTGCTCCCTTCACCTGGACGACTTCGAGCACGTTGGTGGCGTGCACGATGCGCTGCGATGAACCAACGGCAAGGTTGCTCGCTTCAGGTGAGGTACGGCGGTCGCCCAGCGTGAAGACCGCGATATCGCCCGGGTTCATGAGGTACGCATCGAGTACGGCTTGTTGGCTCGAGGAGAGCACCTGCGCCGGGTCACCTTGATTTTTGCCGCAGATCGCGCGCACGCCCCAGCAGAGGCTGAGCTTGCGAGCTACTTCTTCGGTGGATGTGACTGCGAAGATGGGGACCTTCGGGCGGAAGGCTGATACGAGACGCGGCGTGCGGCCGGTGAGCGTAGGTGTGACGATGCCGCGCGCTTCAAGGCTCTCTGCAGTGGCAGCGGCGGCGTATGCGATCATGGGAGAGACTCGCGCGTGCTTTTCGGAGCGACTCGGAACAGGATTCTCCGCCAAGAGATAGGGCTCGCTCGCTTCGGCGATGCGCGCCATGGTTTGTACCGCGAACTGCGGATACGTGCCGATGGCGGTTTCGCCGGAGAGCATGACCGCGTCGGCTCCGTCGTAGATGGCGTTCGCCACATCGGCCACCTCTGCGCGTGTGGGGTGGGGATGGTGGATCATCGAGTCGAGCATGTGGGTCGCGATGACCACGGGGCAGAATGCGCGGTTGCAGGCCTTCACGATCTTCTTTTGCAGGTGAGGCACCGATGCCGGATCGACCTCCACGCCCAGATCGCCACGAGCAACCATGATGGCATCCGAAGCTTCGATGATCTCGTCGATGTTCTCGACCGCCTGAGCGTTCTCGATCTTAGACATGATATCGATGTTCGTGCCGCCGTTTTCGTCGAGGAAGGTGCGGATCGCGCGCACGTCTTCCGCGCTGCGCACGAATGAGGCGGCGATGTAATCGACTCCCATTTCAATACCGAAGCGCAGGTCGCGCTCATCTTGTTCGGTGATGATCGGAAGCGGAATGGTGATGTCGGGAATGTTCAGCTGCTTGCGTTGCCCGAGCGTGCCAGGATTCTGCACGGTGCAGAGGATATCGGTGCCGTCAACTTTGTCGACGGCAAGTTCGATCAGGCCATCGTCAAGCAGGATGGTGGAGCCGGTCTGGACGTATTCGTGCAAACCAGGGAAGGTTTGGTGGATGCGCGCGGCAGTGCCAGGCACGTCTTCTTCGGTAAGGACGAGTTGCTTGCCGGCGTAGAGTTTCACGGGGCCTTCGTTTTGAAGAAGGCCGGTGCGGACGCAGGGGCCCTTCGTGTCGAGGATGATGCCGATGGGAAGGTCGAGCTCTTCGCGCACCTTCTTCAAGTTATCGATATGGGTGCGATGCTCTTCGTGCGTTCCGTGAGAGAAATTGAGGCGCGCAAGATCCATGCCTGCCACGATCATGGCGTGAATGGTGGTTTCCGATTCGGTGGCTGGGCCGAGCGTGCCAATGATCTTCGTACGCTTGTTCACAACGCCCCCTTCTCCCGCATTCGTGAATTACGTACCACCCAGAGCATAAAACAGGCGCAGCCTTGCACACTAATAGAACATATATTTGTTAATTAAGCGTTGCCGCCTGCCGAGGATAGCGGCGGGCGAGCCACAGAATCAGGTAGGATAGGGGGTGTTACGAATTTAAGGAGAATAACATGCTCTCATTGAATTACTGGGAGAAGGCAGCAGCGTTTCACGGACATACATGCCCAGGGCTTGCGATCGGCTTCAAGGCAGTGGAGGGCGCGATCGCTGAATTGGGACTTGATGATACTCAGCTGCCAGCCATCGATGAGGAGCTGGTATGCGTGACCGAGAACGATGCCTGCTGTGTCGATGCCATCCAATGCTTGCTCGGCTGTACATATGGCAAGGCGAATCTCATTCCGCGTTTGCGCGGCAAGATGGCGTTCACCTTCTTCGTGCGTGATGAGAACAGCAGTGCAGCCAAAGCGGTTCGGCTCTTCTTGAAGCCTGAAGCGGGCGAGGGGATGAGCCGCGATGAGTATCAGAATTACCTGCTGAACACGCCCTATACCGAGTTGTTCGAGGTTCTAGAGCCACGTATCGCGCTACCTGAACCGGCGCGTCATTTCGCTTCAGAGTATTGCTCGGTGTGTGGCGAATACACCGCTGAATATGGCCTGCGCTTGCAAGATGGCAAGCCAGTCTGTCTCGATTGCTATAGCGCTTACGAGCGTGAAGGATTCTAAACACGTGAGCAAAGCTGCGAACAATCCTGAGCCTTACGATCAGCAGACGCGCTCGATGCGGGCCTGCTCGACGCAGGCGCTTGCGGAAGCGCGCGATACTGCTGCGCACGCTATCACTCAAGAACGGAAGCACATCGAACGGCGCAACGTAGTGGCGATCTTTGCCATGGTGGTGGTGCTCTTGGTGGTTGCTGCGATCGAGCTCGCTTGTGGCGCTTCGGCCATCGATATCCCCACCAGCATCGCAGCGCTGTTCGGTCAGGGGAGCGCAAGCGATATCGCGGCTGTGCAAGGCATCCGCCTGCCGCGCGTCGTGTGCGCCATCATCTCGGGCGCGGGGCTTGCTATTGCAGGCGCGGTGCTGCAGAGTGTGCTCGAAAACCCGCTCGCCTCAGCTTCCACGGTGGGCATCTCACAGGGCGCAGGCTTTGGCGCCACGTTCGCGATCCTTATGGTGGTCCCCGCTATCACCGGTTCGAGTGCCAGTGTGAACATGGGCATGACCGCTCTCTTCGCCTTCGCGGGTGCCATGATATCGAGCCTGGTCGTGCTCGCATTCTCTCGTTTGGGCCTGCTGCGCCCCGAAAGCATCATCTTGGTTGGCGTGGCGCTCTCTGCCCTTTTCGCGGGCGCTTCGACCATCATCCAATACTTCGCCGACGATGTTGAGCTCACAAAGGTCATGTTCTGGCAGTTCGGCGATCTTTCCCGCGCAACGTGGAGCCAGATGGGCTTCATGTTCGTGGTGGGGCTCGTGTGCACGGTCTACTTCATCTTCAATCGCTGGAATTATAACGCGCTGCAAAACGGCGGCCATGTGGCCGGAGGCTTGGGCGTGAGTGTGGACCGCGTGCGCGTCTTGGGTGTGCTGTTCGCTTCGATCATGGCGGCGGCCATGGTCTCCTTCGTGGGTTTGATCAACTTCATCGGCCTTATTGCGCCGCACATCGCACGCCGTTTCATCGGTAACGATTATCGCTACCTGTTGCCGGCATCGCTCGTGCTCGGTGCGATCATCATGCTTGCGAGCGATCTAGTGGCGCGCATGATCATCTCGCCTATCATCTTACCTATCGGAGCGATCACGTCGTTCTTGGGTGCGCCGCTCTTCCTCTACCTTCTCTATCGCGGATATCGGAGGCAGGCATGAGTGAAACGAACGAACAGAAACGCGTACAGCCGACAGATGTTGAACCTTGGGTTTTGACAACAGAGAGCGAAGCTTCGATGCCGGTAACGCATGCGCATGTGCATGAACATGCCGATGGCACGGTGCACAGCCACTACCACACGCATCCTGGAGGTGATGTGGCGCACGAGCACGCGGCAGCCAGCCACGATGAGATTGCGTTCGACCAGGGAAGCGAAGCGCATGCCCCCGGTGCGATCCCTGAGCATTCGCACGCTACCACCACTTCCATCAAGCCGCCGCTCGAGGCGTGCGATCTTGCTTACGCGTATCCGCGCCAGGAGCATTCGGTGTTCAGCGGGCTATCGTTCCATGTTCATCCGGCCTCGATGCTTGCGATCCTTGGCAACAACGGAGCAGGCAAGTCGACGTTGCTCGATCTGCTGGCGGGTATCACCAAGCCAACGGCGGGGCGTGTGCTCATCGATGGAGAGGATGCGAGTGTGCTCTCGCGCAAGGAGATGGCTCGACGTATCGCCTATGTTGCGCAGCAGCAAACTGTTCCGCATCTTTCGGTCTACGATGAGGTGCTGCTTGGGCGTAAGCCGCATATTTCGTGGGCCGTGCGGCCGATCGATCGCGAGGTTGTTTCTCGGGCGCTCGTCGATCTTGAATTGGAGCAGTTCAGCGAACGTTTTTGCGACGAACTATCGGGTGGCGAACGCCAAAAGGTGTTCATCGCGCGTGCCTTGGCGCAGGAGCCGCACATCCTTATCCTGGATGAGCCTACCAGCGCGCTCGATCCGAAGAACCAGCTTGAGGTGCTCGAGGTGGTGCGGCGGGTGACGCATGAAGCTGGGCTCGCTTCGGTGCTCGTGCTTCACGATGTGAATCTCGCGCTGCGTTTCTGTGATCATTTCATGCTCGTGCGCGACGGCGAAGTGGTAGCAGCGGGGGACCGTTCGGTCGTTACGGGTGAGGCTCTCACGCAAACGTATGGTACGCCGTTCAAGATCGTCGAGGTCGATGGCGTTCCAGTGGCCGTGCCCGCGTAGGGACTAAACCCTGAACCCTAACATGGCGATCGTGGTCTCGATGCGTTCGTAGACTGTTCCTTCTTCGGCGATCTGCGCGAGATAGTCTTGAACGATCGCTTTCTGTTCTGGGGAAAGATCGGGCGCAACCAGGTGGTTCGCGTAGACTGTTTGAGCGTCTTCGAGCGTGCGTTGGTCAAGCCAAACATCATCGTAGTGCATGACGGTCGGGGTTTTCCCCAGCAGCCACGCATAGGCAAAACCATATAGGAAGTTGCGGTCGCGATCAGGGTCGCCGTGCTCCACACTTGCAAGACGGCGCGCCTCTTCGAGCACGAAATCTCGCCGGCGCGTAGGGCATGCCATGAAGCACCATGAGCGGGCGAGCGAAACCATCTTCTGGAATTCAGTGGCGCTATTGATGGCGGGCGTGAAATGTGCAAAGACCACGTCGAAGGGTTCATTGAAGGTAAGGTCGGCAAAGTTTCCACAGATGAACTGAGCATTCGTGCAGCCCTCTGCGGTAGCGCGGTTGCGCGCCGCTTCGATCATCTTCTCCGAGAAATCGCAGCCGACCACTTCGGCAACGTGAGGAGCGAGCGCGATGCTGTAGAGCCCCGCACCGCAGCCGATATCGAGCACGCGCGCATCGGGCGTGAGCGCACCTTCCGCTTGCATCATGGCAAGAAAGGGGTCGTCTTCAAAGGTGGGCAAGGGCTTTTCGGCATATCCTGCCGCGGCTTCGTCCCATACTTCTACGTGGGAAAAACCGCCCGCAGATCCACTCCAGCGCTCTTGCAATTCTTCTAAGCTATCGAAAAAACTCATGTCGGTGCTTTCTTTTGATCGAGAGAATCCATGCCTATTCTACGACAGAGATGACAAACGGGAGTGCGGACATTTTCTTGGACGCTCTAGAGCGTGTAGCCTAGAGCCTCACGGTACTCTTTGGGGCTCAACCAACCGAGCGACTGCTTGATCCTCTCGTCCCGATAATAGCAAAGGTATGCATCCAGGCGATCCATGAACTCCTTAACGCTCACTCCGCTCCAGCATCTCCCGTAGAAGAACTCGGTCTTGAGACGCCCGAAGAACCCTTCGCAGGCGGAGTTGTCCGCACAGCAGCCCTTGCGCGACATGGAACGGGTGATGCCTACCTCTTCGCAGATGGCGATCCATGAAGGCGTCCTGTAGTGGACGCCCCTATCGGAGTGGATCGTAGGGTGCGATCCTGGCAGCATCTTCGAGATGGCTTGCTCAAGGCTCCCTTCAGAGAGCTCCTTCGTTGGCCTCGTTCCTATCCGCCACGAGATGGGAGCACCGTCGAAGACATCTATCACGGGATTGAGGTAGACCTTCTTGCCTGATGGTAGAGCGAACTCGGTCATGTCGGTGAGCCAGAGCGCATCGGGGGCATCGGCGTGGAAGTTGCGCTTCACGAGGTCTTTCGGGGCATCGGTTATCTCGCCTTTGTAGGAGCAGTACTTCTTGGGGGCGTTCGCTCGCACGACGATCATCTCCCCATCGCGCATGATGCGGCGCACCACCTTCTCCGAGACCTTCACCCCACCTCGTTTGAGCATCGCCCAGATGCGCCTATAGCCGAAGGTGCGATCGCTGGACTCGAACAAGGCTCGCACCTCTTTCCTAAGATCTGCGTACTTGTCGGTGCCCAGGCGCGCGCGGTGGTACTCATAGGAGCTCTTCGATATCTTCAAGAAACCTATGATCGATCGGAGGGGCAGGCCTGTCGCCAGCCTCAATCTCTCGCCTAACTCGCATTTGCTCCTGTTCGAGATCGAAGCCGGCACCCACCCTTCCGCTTTTAGGTCGGCCAACACCGCCCTTAAAAGCAGGTTCTCTATCTGTGAGGGTTCGAGACCGGAGAGCGGGCCTGATCTAGGGGGAGCATAGAGCTCTTCGCTATCCATATGCATACCTTTCTCTTCACCTGTCGATGATACAGGCTTTGGACAAGGTTGCGATAGGGCGCGTCTTTCAGCAAGCCATCTGTAGATGGTCCTCTTATTGACCCCAAGATAGCAAGCGACCTCTTCTCGCGTGGCTCCCTCATCGATCATCTTGAAGGCTCTTGCTTTTGCGACATCTTTGTACATGCGGACTCCATTCCTGGACCGATCAGTGGTCCAACTTTTCGTCCGCACTCCCAACTACCCGGTCGTTCGACACCTTTTTCAGGGTTCAAGGAAGCTTAAAATTCTGCGATGTTGAGCTGCTCGAACTTGTAGCCTTCGGCGGCTAGATCGCTCGAGAGCTTTTCGCCAAGGAAGAACTCAGAGATCTCGTCGAGCTTATCGGTCGGGTTCACATCCGAGAAGCTGTCGGGGTAGACCATCGCGCCAACTTGGTAGCAATTCGCGAGCGCGAGCTCGACATTGGTCGAATAGAAGCGATAGGAGATGAGCGAATACGTATGGCCATCTTGCACCGCCTTCAGCGCCTGATAGTAAGCAGGGTTGGTGCTGTAGTTCTCCTTGATGAGAGGCAGGTTGCCGCATTCCATGAAGATGTAGTCAGGCTGAGCCGCTGAAACGGTTTCGAGGTCGATCGTGAAGGCGCCATCCGATCCGTGGCCATCGGCAACGTTGTCGATATTGCACGCCACGAAGGGCTGGAAGTTCGCTTCGGTGCCATCGAAGCCATGCCCGCCGCGGAAGCTGATGCCGGCTGCATAGGCAGTGTTGTTATCCGCGTTTTCCGAGGCAGCGCTGCGTTGTTCAAGATCGTTATCCACTTCTTTGATGTAGTTCACCACTTCGGCGGCGCGTTCTTCTTTGCCAAGCACTTTGCCGAGCAGCTCGAGGTTGTTGTAGTACTTGTCATCGAACACGGTTTCGGGTTGGTCGAGGCAGACGAAGGGAATGCCGGTCTTCTGTTGTAGGTTGTCGGCCTCATCGGCAGAAAGACTGTCGCAGATAACAAGCTGGGGGGCGGCCTCCATGAGCGCCTCTTCATTGATGGTCACGCCGCTCGAGCCGCCATCGCCGATAACGGGCAAGCTGGCGAACAGATCGTGATTCACGTGACGATACGCGCAGCTCACATTATCTTCTTGCTCGGACGCTTCGACGCCGACCACCATATCCTCAGCTTGCAAGTAGCACACGGGGCGCAGTGCGCAACCAACAGCAACGATGCGCTCGAGATCTGCGGGAATCTCCACGCTACGACCGCGCATGTCGGTGATGGTTTGAGCCTCAGCATTCGAACTCGAACTAGATTCGTTCGAGCTGCATCCGGTGAGCATGGCAGCTGTGAAGGTGAGTGCGATCGCGCAGATGCAGACGCTCAAGCGCAGCCAGAGCTTTGATATCATTTGGTCTTTCATCGAGGGCCTTTCGTCTGGTTCGTTAGCTGGGTTGTTACAATGAGAGAATTCGTAACATGTTACTGATGATAAATTAGTAACACCGAGCGCGCAAGTTCCGATTCGCAAGATCTTTGGTGAACGGCATGCGTGCTTTGCTTACAACAGTGCAACAGCCTGGGAAGATGCGCTCATTTTGCTTTATGATTCACGCATCGAATACTACGAGACCTCGCGATCGGTCTTGATCAAGTGAATCAGGAGAAACGCTATGGTTGCCCAGCACTCACGGAAAAAGAAGGTTGCGCTTGGTGTGATCATCACCTTGGTATGTGTAGTGGTGGCCGTCTTGATCGGTTTCAATCTCTATATCCGCATCGCGTACAGTTCTTTTTACAGTAAGGCGCAGGAAGAATTCACGATCCCTGGTGTGAACAACGGTTTTATCTGCCAAGATCTTGACTACTACGATGAGGGTGATTGTTGGCTCTTCAGCGGCTACAGTTCGAGCGAAGGTCCCTCGCCGCTGTATCGTTGCGATGCGAACGGCGAGACGGTGAAGTTCACCGCCGAACTTCCCGATGGAACGCCGTACGAGGGACATGGTTCTGGTATCACCACGTCCGAGAACTTCGCTTTCCTTACGTGCGATGAAGGCTATCTTGTGTTCGATGTTGCTGCGCTGGCCCAAGTAGGAGAGGGCGAAAGCGTGCGCGCGATCGATAAGGTCGATCTTGAGATCACGCCGGCCTTCATCAACATCGAGAACGATACGCTCTACACGGGGACGTTCCACCTCGAGCCGAACTATGATGCACCCGAAGAGCATCACCTGACCACGCCCGATGGGAGTGAAAACGCGGGCGTGCTCTTTGTCTATCCTGGTGACACGTCAGCGCGCTACGGCTACGCCCAGTCGCCCGCGTGTGTCTATTCGCTGCCTGATAAAGTGCAGGGCGTGTGCGAACTGCTCAATGGCGATATCGTGCTCTCGACCTCTTATGGTCTTGCGGGTTCTCATTTGCTCACCTATCGTCCGGTGAACCAAGCGGCTACGCCAGTGGCTGAACTACCTGCCCAGCAAGGGGGAGGGAATGACGCTGTGGCTGCACAGCCCGTAGGCGATACGTTCGCCGTGAACGGGAAGCAGGTGCCGCTCTACTACTTCGACTCGACCAATCTTGTAGCGGATCTTTCGGCGCCGCCCATGAGCGAGGGTATCGAATATCACGATGGCCGTATTTACATCTCCGAAGAAGCGGCAAGCAACAAGTACCTCTTCGGCAAGCTCTATGGGGCGGGTATCGTCTACTCGCTTCCCGAAAACGCCTTCATCATTCCCTAACTAGTCGTTATTCCAGGTGGGTTTGTAGCCGGGAAGGAAGGCATCGGCGTGCAGCGGGTTAGGCTTCGGCATGGGATAGTTGCCGTCGAAGCAGGCCGTGCAATACTGCGGATGTTCAGCGTAGATGCATGATTTCAACCCTTCCAGGGAAAGATAGGCGAGCGAATCGGCGCCGATGTAATCGCGGATCTCCTCGACCGATTGCGTTGCCGCGATCAGCTGACCTTGTGTGTCGGTATTGATGCCCAAGAAGCAGGGCCACACGATAGCAGGCGAGGTGATACGCAAGTGGACTTCGGCGGCTCCCGCATTGCGTAGCATCTGAACGAGTTGCTTGGACGTGCTGCCACGCACGATCGAATCGTCCACCACGATGATGCGGCGATTGCGTACAGCGTAATGAAGCGGATTCAGCTTGATACGAATGCCCTGTTCGCGCAATTCTTGGGTGGGTTCGATGAACGTGCGATCGACATAGCGATTCTTGATGAGCCCCTCTGAGTACACCACGCCGCTCTCTCGCGCGTAGCCGATAGCAGCGGGAATGCCAGAGTCGGGTACGCCGATCACGATGTCCGCTTCAACCGGTGCTTCGTGAAAAAGGCGGCGACCCATGGCTTCGCGGGCTCGGTAGACGTTCGCGCTATCGATCACCGAATCGGGGCGCGCGAAATACACGTATTCGAAGAGGCACTGCGCCGGGCGCGCACAGAGGTGTGGATGTTCGTTAGCGATCTTCTTGGAATGGATGCCAGC
>JABLTO010135504.1_pt1 | contig 31412 bp, 32 predicted proteins | sample 7160091 | NCBI WGS metagenome assembly JABLTO01 (sample SAMN14651225, study PRJNA627086) | human gut metagenome | isolation source: feces | host: Homo sapiens
ACCGGCAATGGAACTTTATCAACCGACTTTATCAAACAGAAATGTTTTAAGTTTGATGATTTCCGTTGAAAAGAGCGGTTCGCAGTGGATTTGCGACATGGGTTATTTTACATTGGACGGAGATCCCATAACGTTTACGCTCACAATGAATGAAAAGCTTCAAATGATAAAGAGCGTATCAGACAAAAGATTCAAGGCAGGGGACGTGAACGGCGACGGAGACATAGACATTTCGGATGCAATGCTTCTTTTCTATGCGGTTGCCAAAAAAGTCGATCTCACTCCCGATGAAAGGTCAAGGGCAATGTCGAATTGGGACGGAGCCATAGATATTGAGGATGCGATGGCGCTGTTTTATTACGTCGCAAAAAGAACATCAAAATTCTTCACATTGGATTAAGCGAGTATAATAGCGAGCATAATTTAAAAAGAGCCGCGGATTTTATCCGCGGCTCTTCGTCCACTCTCTTACACTTTTGATCCCGACAGACTATATGTAATAGTCCGGTTCGGGAGCTTTTTTCATCAGGTCCGCAACGGTAACGCCGTCAAAAAATTCGTTTGTGATGCGATAAAACTCTTTCCACATCGGCAGCGTTCTGCACTCCGACGCTCTTTCGCATGGGGATGCGTCTTCTCCGAGACACGCAACCGGCGCCAGGTTTCCCTCCGTCAACCGCAGAATATCTCCCACCCGGTATTCGTCGGGTTCTCTGTTGAGTTTGTATCCGCCGCCTTTGCCGTGCATTCCGTCAACAAACTTGTTCTTTATCAGCACGGGCATTATTCTTTCAAGATATTTCAGCGAAATACCCTGCCTTTCGGCAACGTCTTTCATCGGAATATATCCGCTTCCGCGATGTTCCGCGAGGTCTGTCAAAACGCGAAGAGCATAGCGCCCTCTCGTTGATATCATCATTTCAAACGAACTCCTTGAATGTTTTTATTCCGCAAAAAGCGGGGTCGAGAGGTATCTGTCGCCCGTGTCGGGGAGAAGTACCACAATTGTCTTGCCCTCGTTCTCGGGACGTTTTGCTATCTCTATTGCCGCAAATGTCGCCGCGCCGGAGGAAATGCCGACAAGCACTCCCTCTTTTCTGCCTATCAGGCGACCCGTTTCGAATGCCGCTTCATTTTCGACGGGGATTATCTCGTCGTAAACTTTCGTGTTCAGTACATCGGGCACAAAACCCGCTCCAATGCCCTGTATTTTGTGCGGTCCCGCAACGCCCGTGGAAAGTACCGCAGAGGTCTTCGGCTCAACCGCAACAACTTTGACGTTCGGATTCTTTTCTTTCAGGTATTCACCCACTCCGGTTATCGTTCCGCCCGTGCCTACGCCTGCGACGAAGAAATCAACTTTTCCGTCCGTGTCCTCATATATTTCGGGACCGGTGGTCGCCTTGTGAACAGCCGGGTTTGCGGGGTTGACGAACTGCCCCGGAATGAAACTGTTCGGAATTTCTTTTGCAAGTTCTTCCGCTTTTGCTATCGCGCCTTTCATACCCTTATCTCCGGGAGAAAGCACGAGTTCAGCGCCGTATGCTTTCATCAGCTGACGTCTTTCAACGGACATCGTTTCGGGCATAACTATGATTATTCTGTATCCTCTTGCCGCCGCCACGCTTGCAAGACCTATACCGGTATTGCCCGAGGTCGGTTCAATGATGACGGAACCTTTTTTCAGAAGCCCCTTTTGTTCCGCGTCATCTATCATCCCCTTTGCGATTCTGTCCTTGACCGAACCCGCAGGATTGAAATATTCAAGTTTTGCGAGAATTTTTGCTTTGAGTCCGTATTCTTTTTCTATATGTGTGAGTTCAAGCAGCGGGGTTTTACCTATGAGTTGATCCGCCGCGGTATAAATAACAGCCATGATGTTTTAATTCCTCTTTTCTTCTTATTTGACCGCCGCAAACGCCGTGTCAAGCGCAGCGATAAGGTCGTTGATATTCTCTGTGCCTATCGAAAGTCTTATGGTGTTGGGTTTGATGCCCTGGTCGAGAAGTTCGTCTTCCGTCAACTGCGAATGGGTGGTTGACGCGGGGTGGATAACGAGGGATTTAACGTCCGCAACGTTTGCAAGCAGCGAGAATATCGGCAGATTGTCAATAAATTCCTGTGCTTCTTTTGCTCCGCCCTTGATTTCGAAAGTGAAGATTGAACCGCCGCCGTTCGGGAAATACTTTTTATAAAGTTCGTGTGTCGGCTCGGTAGGCAAAGAGGGGTGATGAACCGCCTCGACTTTCGGGTTGGATGCAAGATACTCAACTATTTTAAGCGCGTTGGAAACGTGTCTTTCCACACGCAGGGAAAGCGTTTCAAGCCCTTGAAGAAACAGAAAAGCGTGGAACGGGGAAAGAGTCGCGCCCGTATCGCGGAGCAATATGGCTCTTATATAAGTTGCAAACGCCGCAGGACCTACTGCGTCGGCAAACGAAATTCCGTGATAACTCGGGTTCGCTTCGGATATCCACGGGTATCTGCCGGATTTCTTCCAATCAAATGTGCCGCCGTCCACGATAACGCCGCCTATCGCCGTGCCGTGACCGCCGATGAATTTTGTTGCGGAATGAACAACGATGTCCGCGCCGTGTTCAATGGGTCTTATCAGGTACGGCGTTGCAAAAGTGGAATCGACCACAAGCGGAAGTCCGTGCTTGTGCGCTATCGCCGCTATGCCCTCAATGTCGCATACGTCCGAGTTCGGGTTGCCGAGCGTTTCGATATAAAGCGCCTTCGTTTCGGGACGGATGGCTTTTTCAAATGCGTCAAGGTCGTGCGGGTCTACAAAGTCGGCGGTGATGCCGGAAGAAAGGGGCAGCGTATGCGCAAGCAGGTTGTATGTGCCGCCGTATATATTTTTTGACGAAACGATATGTTCGCCGCTGCGCGCAAGTGCGAGAATGGTATAGTCAATTGCCGCCGCACCGGAAGCCGTTGCCAGTGCCGCAACACCGTTTTCAAGGGCTGCTATTCTTTTTTCAAAAACATCGTTTGTCGGGTTTGTAAGTCTGCCGTATATGTTGCCCGCATCACGAAGACCGAATCTGTCAGCCGCGTGCTGGCTGTTGCGGAAGACGAAAGATGAACTTGCGTATATGGGAACGGCTCTTGCATCGGTTGCCGAGTCGGGAAGTTCCTGACCGACGTGAAGTTGCTTTGTTTCAAAACTCCAATTTTTTGAATCTTTTACATTAACAGACATAATATTTTCTCCTATTCGACTTTATCTTGATTTTGTGTGTTGTGTATTATATTATCGGTAACATCGACAGCACATTCGGTCAAGACTCAGCGTCACGCAGACAGGAACGGCGAAGTTCTTTTTGTCCGCATATTTTCCGTTTTTCATCTTCGCGCTTCCTTTCGTCTTTTTTTTGTTTTTTCCTACCAACCAAGTAGGTTGATGTGATTATACCATTTCTTTTCCGGTTTGTCAATAGGTTTTTCCGCAGTTTGCAAAAAGGTCAAAAATTTCTGTTCAAGGCTGTTTTTGCGTGTGTTTCCGTCAAAAATTCACAGGTTACTCTTTACTTTTTTATAATCGCGTGTTATAATATAACTATATAATGAAAAAGAATAAATGTGAAAGGTTGAAACTTATGGCAAAAAAAATATTTGTCGTAGACGACGAAAAAAATATCCGCGACATAGTGCGTTCTTATCTTGAAAAAGAGGGATTTAACGTCTCTGTTTTCGAGAACGGCGAATCTGCGCTCGAAGAATATCTTCGTTCCGCTCCCGATATGCTTGTTATTGACATCATGATGCCCGGAATGAGCGGTCTGGAACTTTGCAACGAGATAAGAAAACACGCAAACACTCCCATAATCATAGTTTCCGCCCGCGATGAAGAAATAGACAGAATTCTCGGCATTGAAATGGGTGCGGACGACTATATGATGAAACCGTTTTCGCCCAAAGAACTTGTTGCCCGTGTCAAGGCTGTTTTCAGAAGACTTGACGGCATGGGTTCCGAAAAAACTGACGGCAATACGATAGGCTGCCGTGACCTTGTCATTTATCCCGCCGAGCGCCGCGTCGCAAAAGTTAAGGACGGCAAGGAGACCGATATTTCGTTCACCGCAATGGAATTTGATTTCCTCAACTTTATGATTTCGAACAAAAACCGTGTTTTCACCCGTGACCAACTGCTCAAAAATATTTGGGATTATCAGTATATCGGCGACACCAGAGCCGTTGACGACCTTGTAAAGAGAATCAGAAAAAAACTCGACGCAAGCGAGACGGATTTCTGTATAGACACGGTTTGGGGCTACGGTTATAAAGTGACCGACTCTCCGGACAGAAACGATGGCTAAACGGAAACCGAGAGTCAGCATCCGCCGAAAAATGGCGTTTTCATACGTTATGCTCGTGCTTCTCGTTGCGCTTATATCCGTCGGATTTATGCTTGTGTTTCTTGACGGATATGTTGTCAGCCGTGAGCGCGGGAGTCTTGAACGTGTGACCAAGCAGGTCGGAGAAATGCGCTTTCACAACCTTTCCGATCCGAATGGCGTTGATGTTGATGCGTTGACGGACCTCGCTTCCGATGAAAACTATTCGGTTGTTATCCTGACGTCCGATTTGAAATATGTAAACAGCATAAATGCGGACTTCCTTATTTCTTTCAACGATTCGGAGGGCAAACTCGTAACTTCCGTCATCAAGGATAATCTTGGCGACGGAACGGCGGCGCTTGCCGAAAAAGGAAGAGTACGCTTTCTTGTTTGCAGCGTCGGTGTCAGCGACTATGTTCTCGGTCCGTATTATATCGTGCTTGCAACGCCGGTTTCGGACTTTGGCATCGGAAGTAACTTTTTCAGGTTTTATCTGCTTTCGATAATATTCGCTTCCGTATTCGCGTTGCTTTTGTCGGAAGTTCTTTCGGATAAAATGACTTCGGACATAAAGCGCCTGAAATACCGCGCGGAACTGCTTGCGGAACGCAAATTCGACGTTGACGTGCCGATACGTTCCAACGACGAAGTCGGCGAACTTGCCGAGTCTATCGACAAGATGGCGAACAGTATCAGGGAATACGACAACAATCAGAAGATATTCCTGCAAAACGCTTCGCATGAGCTTCGAACACCGCTGATGTCAATTCGCGGCTATGTCGAGGGCATAAAGGACGGCGTTTTCACCGATACGGATTATGCTTATGATATGATCCTTTCGGAAACGTCGAGACTTGAAAAACTTGTCAATGAGGTTATGTATCTTTCAAAGATAGAGACCGCGGACGGCATGATAAAACTTGTTCCGACCGATCTTGAAGACGTTATAAGCGAAACTTCGGAAAGAGTTCACGGCGTATTTGACAACAGCGAGATCAAACTGACCGTCGCGGATGTTCCCGAAATACATCTTCAAGCGGACTGCGACAACCTTTCGACCGCATTGACCAATATAATCACAAACTGTCTGCGCTATGCAAAAAGTGAGATACGGATAGATTTTGTTGTTTCGGAAAAACTCATAATCCGCATTTCCGACGACGGAAACGGTATAAACGAAGCGGATCTTCCGTTTATCTTCAAACGCTTTTATAAAGGACAAAAGGGTAAATACGGACTCGGACTTGCGATAGCGAAAGCCGTTGCCGAAGCCCATGACGGCTCCGTCTGCGCCTACAACAAGCAACAGCACCCCGAAATTTTCGGCGAGAACGTAAGCGGCGCGGTATTTGATATCGTTCTTCCGTATATTCCGTCAAATTGACGCAAACAGCCTTAAAAAGGATAAATAACGGATTTCATCTCCGCATAAACTATGTGCGGAGATGATTTTTTTGAGCAAAAAACCTTTCGTTTCCGCTCTTGTTTTCGTGTTTGCTCTTACGCTTCTGCCGTTTGTATTTCTCGGCGGTTGCGGGCTTGACGATACGGGCGGAGGTAATCTAATATATCTTGAAAGCGACGGAGTTCTTTATTGCCCCGCGCCTTACGGCTGGGAAGTTTACGGCAGCGGCGCCGAGGTCTCCGCAAAAGTCGGATACGGAAGAAAAGCCAAAAAGAAAAAATGTTCGGCGGTCGCTTACGGTGACGGGACGTTTCTTGTTTACGGCAGCGGGCAGAAAAAAACGCTTCTCTGCCGCTGTGACGGAGATCTGCCGTCGGCAAGCGACTCCAATGAAGAAAACGGGGTATTGCTTCGGCTGGGAGAGTCTGACATTCTTCTCAATGCGGAAGATGCGGGAAATCTGCTTGAATGTATTTGCAGCGAACGTCTGACAGCTGACGCCGAAACGCTTTCCGATGTCGGGCTTGTATTTGCGGTTTTTCCGAACGTCAGTGCGATGAAACTGCTCGGAACGGTTCGTTCCGTTCGTGGCGGGGGCTTTGTTCTTTGTGACGAAAACGGTTGCTCGTTTTTGCTGCCCGATGATTTTTCTGTTGACACCGCACAATAAATGTGGTATCATATAAGCAGAAAACCACGGAAAGGGGAGATTGCCTTTGAAACTGAAACTTGCGGCTTCAATGCTTTGTTTTGTCTCTCTGCTTTTGCTCTGCTCTTGTATTCATCTCCCGTCCGCAACGCCCGACACAACAGACGCGGCATCGAAAAAAATGCTCAATGCGTCTGTTTCGATAGGCGGAAAAGACTATCCGTCCGTTGACGGCAGGGGCTTTGCGGAGAATTTTCCCACGCAGGATGTTCTTGATGAAGAAAAACGGGTCGTTAAAGGGATAGATTACGTCCTTTACAGCGGGCAGAAAAAACTTGTGTCCGGATACAGCGAATACGTTTACGGTGAAAACGGACAGGTCGCGTCCCGCAAAAAATATGATACTCTCGGCGCATTCATCGAGGAATGCAGATATACGCAGGATTCGGAGAGCGGAAAGCCGTCGGAAGTCTCCGTATATGACGAAAACGGGGTTTTAACGGGAAAAACGACGTATACATACGAAAGGGTACTTTGCCTGACAGAAAAACCTTTTTACGATATGCTCGAAAAAGTTGTTTCCGAATACGATGCGGACGGCAATTTGCTCGGTTCGGTCGAATATGAATATTTCGACACCATACGCTCAACATATCCCAAAAAAGCGACTTACCGCGACGGCAACGGCGTTATAACAAAGGCTTTCGACTTTGACGAATCGGGAGATTACGAATACCTTTATATATACGAAAACGGCGAGATCGTCGAAACAAAGAAAATAGGCTGATTTAAGTTTTATATTCAAAAAAAACGGAGAAGACCGAAAAAGTCTTCTCCGTAATTGTTTTGTTATCTCTTATTTTGCAGCCGCAACGATTATTCCGAAATCTGCGGATTTCAGAGATGCGCCGCCGATAAGACCGCCGTCAACGTTGACTTTTGAGAGCAGTTCGGCCGCATTTTTCGCGTTCATCGAACCGCCGTACTGAATGGTTACGGCTTCCGCCGTTTCAGCGTCGTAAAGGTCTGCAAGCGTTTTTCTTATAACGCCGTTGCCCGCATCCGCTTCGTCCGCCGTCGCGGTTCTGCCCGTGCCTATTGCCCAAACGGGTTCATAAGCAATAACTATCTTTTTCGCGTCTTCCGCACTTACACCGTCAAGCGCATATCTGGTCTGTGTCGTAAGAACTATGTCTGTCGCGCCGCTGTCTCTTTCTTCGAGTTTTTCGCCTACGCAAAGAATAGGTTTAAGACCCGCCGCAAGCGCCGCTTTGATTTTGAGATTTACGGTAACGTCGGTTTCGGCAAAATACTGTCTTCTTTCGCTGTGACCGATAACAACATATTCAACGCCGAGGTCGCAAAGCATTGCGGCGCTTATTTCGCCTGTGTATGCTCCGCTTTCTTTCCAATGCAGATTTTCTGCGCCGACATGAATATTTGTACCCTTTGCGGCTTCAACCGCGTTTTGCAGGTCTACGAAAGGAACGCATATAACAACTTCGCATTCCGCGTCTTTTACAACGGGCGCAAGTTCTTTGACAAAAGCCGTCGTTTCGGACGGGGTCTTGTTCATTTTCCAGTTGCCCGCGATTATCGCTTTTCTTTTGGCTTTGTTCATTTTATTTTTCTCCTTATTATGAGAGGGGATGAACCGTTTCATCCCCTCTGAAAGAATAATGTTTAAGGCTTATTTGTCAAGCAGGCACGCGATACCCGGAAGTTCCTTGCCTTCAAGGAATTCAAGAGATGCTCCGCCGCCGGTGGAAATGTGGGTCATCTTATCCGCAAATCCGAGTTTCTCAACCGCCGCCGCAGAGTCGCCGCCGCCGATGATGGAAACCGCGCCGCTGTCCGCAACAGCCTGCGCAACCGCTTCCGTACCGGCCGCAAAACTCGGCCACTCGGAAACGCCCATGGGACCGTTCCAAACAACCGTACCCGCGCCGATGATGGACTTGGAGAAGAGTTCTCTTGTTACGGGACCGATGTCAAGACCCATCCAGCCTGCCGGAATGGAATCTGAATATATCGTCATGTGGATAGCGTCTTTGTCGTAAGCGCGTGCAATCTCGTTGTCAACGGGGATAAGGAAGTTAACGCCCTTTTCTTCCGCTTTTTTGAGAAGATCAAGCGCAAGGTCGAGCTTGTCGGATTCGCAAAGAGAAGTGCCTATATTGTTGCCGAGTGCTTTGAAGAATGTGTACGCCATACCGCCGCCGACGATGATTGTATCCGCTTTTTCAAGCAGGTTCGTGATAACGCCTATCTTGTCGGAAACTTTCGCGCCGCCGAGAATGGCAACGAAGGGTCTCTTCGGGTCGGAAAGCGCGCCGCCCATAATGCGGATCTCTTTTTCGATAAGGTAACCGCAAACGGCGGGAAGATAGTGCGAAACGCCCTCTGTCGAAGCGTGCGCTCTGTGCGCCGTTCCGAATGCGTCGTTTACATATATTTCAGCCATGGACGCAAGTTCTTTTGCAAAATCGGGATCGTTCTTTTCTTCTTCCTTATGGAAACGAACGTTTTCAAGAAGAAGAACTTCTCCCTCTTTGAGAGCCGCGGCTTTCGCTTTCGCGTCTTCGCCTATGACGTCTTTTGCCAGCGTTACGTTTTTGCCGAGCAGTTCGGAAAGTTTTGCCGCAACGGGCGCGAGAGAATATTTCATATTGAACTCACCCTTGGGTCTGCCGAGGTGTGAGCAAAGGATAACTTTCGCATTGTGCGCAAGCAGGTATTTGATGGTGGGAAGCGCTTCAACTATTCTTTTCGGGTCGGTGATAACGTCGCCGTCAAGGGGAACGTTGAAATCGCATCTTACAAGGACTTTTTTGCCGTTAACGTCGATGTCCTCGACGCTTTTTTTGTTGTAGTTCATACAATTTCTCCCTTTACTGTTATATCATTATTTTTGACTCATTTGGTAGAAATAAACAATTTCAAGTGTTAATATTTTATACTATATTAAATCGGATTTCAATACACTTGCCAAAATTTTAACAATAAATTTTCTTTTCGCACCTATTTTCACTTGTCATTCCTTTTGTTTTGGGGTAATTTGCCGAAAAAAGTCGGGGCAAAAAGCCCCGACGCAAAAATCCGATTTATATTATTTGAGTTCTATGTATTTTTCTATGAGTTCCACGCAGTTGTCGAGCCCGAATCTCGAAACGTCTATGCAGAGGTCGTAGTGTGACGCTTCGCCCCAGCGGCGGTTTGTTCTGTATTCATAGTAATTGCTGCGCTTTTTATCTGTCTTTCGCAGAATATCCGCAACCTTTTTAGGTTCGCAGCCGTAAAGATTTATCGCTCTGTCTTTTCTGAATTCGTCGTTTGCAGTCAAAAAGACATTGACGGTGTCGGTTCTGTCTCTCAGAATGAAGTCCGCGCATCTGCCCACGATAACGCAGCTGCCTTTTTCGGCAAGTTCTTCGATAAGTCCCGCCTGTATCTGATAAACCTTGTCGTTTATGGGAAGTACGGTCTCTCCCCAATACGGAGAGCCTCCGTCCATGCCGTAAGCACCGACAGCCAAACTGTAAAGCAGGCTGTTTGTCGGCTTTTCGTCAACACTCTCAAAAACCTTTTCGGACATTCCGTGTTTTTTTGCGGCAAGGGTAATTAACTCTTTGTCGTAAAAGTCAACGCCGAGTTTTTCCGCAAGTTTTTTGCCTATTTCTCTTCCTCCGCTGCCGTACTGTCTGCCTATGGTAACGATGAATTTCTTGTTCATAAAAACACCTCCGAAAGGATTTTTCTCGTAACGGTCGGGCTTTTGCCGTCTCCGTCTTCTGAAAATATTTTATCACATCATTTTGAGAATGTCAAGCGCGGACAAGACGTTTTTTTTCTGTTCAGTACCAATTTTTTTAAGAATGGATACTGCTGTTTCCTCTGCTCTGCATTCCGTGAACCGCTGCGCACGGCACAATTCCAGTCGCAGTTCCGTTCTTGCTTCGCCGAGCGTCTGCGTAAGGTTTTGCGCTCCTGCTTTTTTGCTTTGCTCGTCGGGAAGACATTGCGCCGTAGGAAAGCATTGTTCCGCCGCTCCGAAAATTTCTTCGCCGCAAACCGTCCAGATCAGCACTTGCTTTCCTCCTCCGCAATCATTTCGTCCAGTTTTTTCAATGCTTCTTTCAGTCCTCCCAAAGCGTCGATAAGCCCCGATTCCACGGCTTCCCGCCCTCCGAGAAGCGTTCCCACGTCCGTCATCAGCCCGCCCGTTGCGGTCATCAGTTTCCGGTATTCTTCGGCGGAGATTTTCGAGTTCTCCGAAACAAATCGGATTATGCGCTCCTGTATTCTGTCGAAATATGCAAAAGTCTGCGGCACTCCGACCACCATTCCGTTCAGCCGCACGGGGTGCACCGTCATTGTTGCGGACGGCGCGATAAACGAATATTTTGCCGAAACGGCAAGCGGAACGCCTATGCTGTGACCGCCGCCGAGCACGAGCGAGACCGTCGGCTTTGACATGGACGCTATCATCTCGCTTATCGCAAGCCCCGCTTCGACGTCGCCGCCGACCGTGTTCAGCAAAATCAGCAAACCTTTTATGTCGGGCGTTTCTTCTATTGCGACGAGCGCGGGAAGAACGTGTTCGTATTTGGTCGTCTTTGTCTGTGAGGAAAGCAGATAATGTCCCTCTATCTGACCTATAACTGTCAGACAATGTATTCTGTCTGCATTGACCGATCCGAATTCTCTGATTTCTTCTTTCTGCTGTTCTGCGGTGTCGTTTTCGTTTTTGTCTGTCATAAAAAAATCCCTCCCCGCTCATTTTTTCCGAGCGGAGAGGAATTTATTCTTTTATAAATCTGTTCTGTTTTCTATTGAAGAATAAAATTGATGTATGCGGGGTTGTGGTCGCTGTAACGGAAACCCGTGTCAACCGTTTTGGACTCAATGACTATTATGTTTTTCGAAACGATAAAGCCGTCAAGCGTGACCGTGAAAGACGTTTCGGGTGAATAAGTTTCGCCCGCGTCTCTGCATGTTCTGAGCGGATCTGCCTGCGGTGCGACGAGTGTCATCGTGTCCGGAATGAGATCGTCGGGTATCTTCTGTGCCCAAGCGTGTTCCTGCGACAGTTTTTCTCCGGGCAGATTTTTGTTGAAATCTCCTCCCGCAATGCAGTAATTGCCGTTCGCATATTCTTTTTCCATATCGGCAAGCAGTATTTTCAACTGCTCGTTCGCCACCGTGCCGTCCTTTGTGTATGCGGAAAGATGAAGCGTATAAACCACAAGTTCTTTCCCGTTTTCGGTCGGTATACGGCTGACGGAATAGCAGCGGTCGAGATCAAGAAGCTTTCTGACGCCCGATTCTATCGGCAGACTGCGCCGAACGGAAGACGTTATACCGTATTTTGAAAATGTCAGAAGTCCGCTTTTGTTCGCTCCGTGCGGTGATGTCAACGGCCAGAAAAGGTAAGGACTGTCATAATTCTGCGCAAAAACACGACAGTAACCGTCTCCCAGAACATCGGACGCAATTTGACGCTGGTCTGTATTGCGGCTTCTTGTGCTGTCGAAATCGACCTCTTCGAACAGATATATGTCGGCACCGAGTTTTTTCACGGCTTCAACCGCATTTTTGATATTGCTTTCCGCTGATTCCTCCGTTCTGCAACGACTTTCGTCGCCGCCGTCCATGAAAAACGAGAAATCGTCGCTGTAAGCCCCGAAACCGAGATTGTACGTTACCGCCGTAAGTGTTCTGCAAACGGGAAGTGCGCTTTCCTGCGCTTTTCCCTTGACTTCCAGCGTGATATTGTCTTCCGCGCGGTGGTACGAAGCAAAAACATAAACGACGTACCCCGCGATAACGAGGATGAGTATTATCAGCACTATCAGTAATATTTTAAGTATTCTTTTCAGCATTTTGTTTCTCCCGATTATTCCTTCAGAATTTTTCGGCAAGTGCTTCGCAGCACTCCCGTATTTGGCTGTAAACTTCATCGAAAGCCCCCGAATACCACGGATCCTCGATTTCTCCCGATCTCTCTGCGGCGGAGGTCAGCAATATGATTTTGCCGTCCGGGTCAGACCCGAATATACGAAGCGCGTTTGCGGCATTGCGTCCGTCCATGCAAACAAAAAGGTCGTATTTTGCGTAATCGTCCTTTTTCAAACGCACGGCGCGTTTTCCGCCGCAGTTTATCCCGTGCTTTTCAAGCACTCTGCGCGCGGGCGGATAAACGGCGTTGCCGAGTTCTTCGGCGCTTGTCGCACTTGAAGCAACGGTTACGAGACCGTCTTTTCCTTTTCTTTTTAATATATCTTTCATCACGAACTCTGCCGTGGGAGAACGGCATATATTGCCGTGACAGACAAACATAACAGCTTTCATTTTATTCCTCCGATGCCTATTGTAGCATCTTTTTCGGAAAAAAGCAAGTGCTTTCAAAAAAAGAGAGGGCTTCGCCGAAAGAGCGAAGCCCCGAGATATTGCTGTTTTAATCGTCAATGGGTTCTCTGTCAAACGAAACAAGTTTGCCAGTCGGAGTGAATTCATACTCGTATTCGTATCCGCCGTAAACAAATTCTATCTCAAACCCGTCATCCTCAACTTCCGCTTTTTTGAAAGTTACGGATTTCCCCGTCAGTCCCGAATGCGCCAGCGCCGCTTTTTTCACGCTTTCTATAGAGGCTGTCGCGGTTCCGTGTCCGTTTGTTTGGAACGGCTCTTTCTCAAACTCTGTAATTGAGCCGCTTGACGCGCTTATCTCATATTTGTATGTCGCGTCGGAAGTTACAAATTCTATTTCATACTTGCCGTCATCAAGTTTTGCTTTGGTGAACTTTACGCTGTTTTCGTTCAGCTTTGCATGCGTCAGTGCAATCTTTTTCGCTTCGGCAAGCGTCTTTTGCGGCGTTGAAGATGTTGTTTTATCATCATCTGTCTCTGCTTTGAAGGAAGTTATTTTACCTGAAACCGCATCTATTTCAACCTCGTATTCCGTCCCTGCGCAAACGAATTCCACCTCGTACTTTCCGTCGTCAAGTTCGGTTTTTATCTTGGTGGCGGAAGATTCCTTAACTCCCGCGTAGGTGAAGGCTATTTCTCTTGCTTTGTCTGCCGTAATTACAGTTGAGGAAACCGGCGTTATAGCGGTTTTTTGTCCCGTCGCCCTGTTTTCTGTTTCATACGAAATTATTCTGCCCGTCTGTGCGTCTATATCATATTCGTACTCGATGTTTCCGCTGACGAATTCTATCTCATATTTTCCGTCATCGAGTTTTGTCTTTGTGAATGTTGCATCGGCGGTTTTTACTCCCGCATGTGCCAGCGCCACGGTTTTTGCTTTTTCAAGGGTTATTGCGCTGCCTGATTCATAATATTCCTTTTTATCGTTTTCGTCAAGGTCTTCTATTCCGTCTTTGATGTTTTCCAAAAGGCTGTCGTCCGCTTCTATCTCGATAATATCGTCTATCTCGATGTTCTTTTCCGCAACAAGTTTCGCCAGTTGGCGCAGGTTCATCTTTGCGAGGTCTTCCGCTTTGAGCGTCGTATCTTTTTCCGCAAGTTTAAGAACAAACATAGCCTTTCCCGGAGATATGCCGTTTTTCTTCGCAAAATCGCGGGCAAACGCCATGTCGGTCGCCGTTTGGTTGAAAACTGCCGCATTTACGGAGTTTTCGTCCAGTGCCTTGCCGATATTTACGGTTATTTCATTTTTCAATGCGGTTGCCTTATCTTCGTTGCTGTTGCTTACCGTGACAAGAATCCCGTTATAATTATCTGTCAGGTATCCGCTTCTGACCATTGATCCGATAAGTGCGTTGACCGCCACTTTGACGTCAGAGCCTTTCAGATTCATTCCGTCAAGTACTTTTTCTCCGTCGGAATTTATCGCATTTACTTCTCTTACAATATTTTTTTTGTTTGTTTTGATCTCTATGCCCGGATTGACGTCAATGTCTATAACTGAGTCAATCGCATAATTGTTTGAATATAAAAGTCCTCCGAAAATTCCGACGATAAGAACGGCGCACGCCGCTGCGATAACCGCAATGAGTTTCGGTTTTCTTTTACTGTTTTTGACTTCTTTCATGGTAACGATCCTTTCTTTTTCGGGATCGAGCCTTTTTTCTATGTTTTCGAACATGTCCGTCGGCATGACGGCAAAAACGGCGTCCGAAAGCGTTTTTTCAATATCTTTTTTCTTCATCTGCCGTCCTCCTTTTCGATGTAAAGGCGCATTTTTTTGAGCGCCCTATGGTACTTGGACAAAACCGTGTTAAGCGGTATTTCGAGAACTTTTCCGATTTCACGCGCTTTCATTCCGGCAACGGCTTTCAGCATAACTATTTGTCGCTCATCGTTGTTCAGCGTGTCAAGAGTTGCTTTCAGCAGCAGACGTTGTTCGGTATTTTCCAATCCGGAAAAAGCCTTTGGATCGGTCCTTTCCGCTTCCTCGATATAGGTCTTTCCGTATTCCTTTCGGATAAGTGTCAGTGCATGCCTTTTTGCTATCGTGATTATCCATGCCATCGGTTTGCCCTGCGGCTCGTAGCTTCCCGCGTTCGCACAGATGCTCAGGTACGTTTCCTGACAGACATCTTCTGCGTCGTGAGTGTTTTTCAGCAGGGAAAGAGTATATGCGTAAACGCTTTTTGCCGTTTTTTCATAAAGTATATGCAAAGCGTCCGGACGCCCTTGCGCAACGGCAAGAATATCGTCATCGCAGACCGTCGACTTTGTCTGATGTGAGTATTCTTCAAATACAAAAGCGAGCAGCATATTCTTTCTCCTTTCATACCGTTAACGCGCGAACTGTTCTTTTTATTGCAATCGTTTGTACTGTTTTACAATTTTTTCACAAAACCGATTTGCGGCCACCGGTTTATCGAGATTTAAAGTTGCCTTTTATATTTTGTCGTTTTATGTCTTATTCTATCATATCTTTGTTTTTATTGCAATAACATCTTTCGCAAGAAAACAAAAACTCCGAACCCGTCTGAATTCGGCATCGGAGTTTTTGTTTTCTTTTGTCGTATATGCTGCGACTATATTTCGCTTGCGGGGTGTACAGGGGTGAAAAAAGTGTCGGATTTTTTCGCGACATAGTAGAAAAGAGAAATCGCGTCCCCTATGTCTGTTGTCCAATCAAGATTGGAGTGCGCTCTGTTCTGCTGGTCCGGAGTTAACTCACTTTTCTTTGCAACGTGGTAAAACAGCAGCATCGCGTCGGTGATATCCGTTGAACCGTTGCCGTCAATGTCTCCCGCGGGGTGTGAATATTCATCGGGGACCATTTCCGTAATTTGCGCATAATCGTTAAGAGCGAAAGAAAAAGACGATGTTCTTCCGTCCTTGTTCCAATATGTTTCCCTGCATCTCCAAACATCGCCGTCGTGTCTGACGGAAACCCTCATGTCGAGATAGTTGTCGTTTGTCGGGCAGGGATACACTCTTACGGTGTCTGTCTTTCCGATCTTTTCATAAAACGACGACATTTTTACATCGTCTCTTGTGATGTCAAAAAATACCTGAATGGTCGCAAGTGCGTTATCCATTCCCCAATTTATAAAGGTCTTTCCGTTTTCGTCTTTCCTGAATTGGTTCGGATTTGCGCTTGAAGTGTTTAACAACTGCGAAACGAATCCGACAATGAAGTCAATGTTTTCTTTCGTCGCTTTTCCGTAATACGGCGCGCGGCGCGTGTTTTCGGGAATGGTTGCGTCATAGTCTATAAACATTGCCATGTATATCATGGCCACATCGCACGCATCGATGAAATCCGTTTTGCCCGTGGTGTTTTCGCTTGTCAGTCTTCCTATTGTAAATTTATATTGCGGTTCCGCGTTTGCTTCCGATACGCGGGTAACAAGTCCATGGAACTGATAAAGGGACTCATCGCTCGTCATAAAAAGAGCGTACGCGTTGTCTCCCTTTTTGCTCAGGCTGTCCCAACCGTCTTTTAAATATATCGAGTCAACGGGAACTTCGACTTCGCCGCCCCAATATTTATGGAAAACCAGTGTCATCGAGTCCGTTCCCTCGATTCTCATCTTATCGTAATTCTGCAACGGGTTGTCCGTTCTTTTTGCAAATGTCGTAACAGACAGAGAACAAAACATCAGTGTCGCAAGAATTACGGCAAGTCCCCTCTTAAATCCCCTGCTTATCGCTCTTCCCATAGTAAAAATTTTCTTCCCCGTATTCTTTTTATTTTGTAGCATAATATAATTGTAGCATAATATTAAAGAAAGAACAATGCAAAAGTTTCGGAAAGATTCTGTCAAAATATGTAGGTTTGTTAGGTTGAAAGGTGTCGCCTCCGACGGGACATTCCGACGTACGGAAATGAGTTTTCAAAATCGTCAAGATTTTTTTTGTTGCGGGTATTGACAAACGGTGATGAATGTGGTAACATATTAAAGCCGTGGAAATATCCGCGACAATGTGGGAGTTTAGCTCAGCTGGGAGAGCATCTGTCTTACAAACAGAGGGTCACAGGTTCGAGCCCTGTAACTCCCACCACTTTTTAAAAGACGCCGCATTCTTTGCGGTTGAATACAGAAACGGCTTCGTAGTTCAGTTGGTTAGAACGCCGCCCTGTCACGGCGGAGGTCGTGGGTTCGAGTCCCATCGGAGTCGCCATTTTTTTGCGGTATTAGCTCATCTGGTAGAGCGCAACCTTGCCAAGGTTGAGGTAGCGGGTTCGAGCCCCGTATACCGCTCCATAAAAATCCTCATTCGCAAGAATGGGGATTTTTACGCTTTATTCTTCGCTTTTGCCTCTTTCCGTCCTTGTGCGTATCTGCTCCGCACGTCATAGCCTTGCTCCGTGCCCGCACGGTATTTCTTTTCGAAAAAACAAATTATTCTTTTCCCGATTTCCGTATTGCAACCCGAATGTGCTGTTTCTGTTTTTCGGTGTGGCTTTTCTGTGTAGTTTGTTGATTATTTGTGTTTTAAGTCCAAAAATCAGGACAGTAATATGATGTTTTGGTAAAGATAAACAAATCAACCGTCAAAATTTGTTTAATACGCCACTTTTCAAATTGGGCGCTTTGTGGTATCATTCATTATATAGTATAGGAGCAGTGCGCCCGTTTGAGTGAAACGGGACCGGATAATTGAAGATATCGACAAAGACACCGTTATGTTTTTGATAAACGCGCTTTCTTTTGACGCGGAGTGGCAGGATATTTACAGAAAAAAAGACATCTCCGAAGGAACATTCACATCTCTTGACGGGCAAAAAAGAAAAGTCGAAATGATGCGGTCGAAAGAATACGCATATTTCGACGACGGGTATGCGACAGGCTTCAGAAAGAATTATACAGGCGGAAGATATTCGTTTATCGCGTTGCTTCCGAACGAGGGCGTTTCGCTTGCCGATTACGTCAAAACGCTTGCGAATACCGCGCCCGAAAAGGTCGTTAAAATGCTGACCTCGCCGCAAAGTACGTCGGTACAGGCAACAATGCCGAAATTCGGCTATGATTTTGAATTGAGGCTCAACGACATCCTTATCGCGCTCGGGCTTTCCGACGCTTTCAACGCCTCAAAGGCAAACCTTTCAAAGCTCGGAAAATGCAGCGACGGAAGCAACCTTTATATAAGCGAAGTTTTGCATAAAACGCATATCGAAGTTGACGAGCGCGGCACAAAGGCGGGAGCGGTGACCTCGGTCGCAGTCAATGCGGAAGCCTCGATGTACCCCGAAGAAATAAAAGAAGTCACGCTTGACAGACCTTTCGTCTATATCATATTCGACAACGAGACCTCGACCCCGATATTTATAGGTTCGGTAACGGACATACAAAAATAATACAAGGCAAGGCATTAAATTATGGTAAAATCAATCAAAACAAGAAGAATACTGACAACCGTTTTTCTCATCGCGATTCTCGCGGCAGGCATTTTGTTCTTTCCTATTCCTGCGGCGGCGACAAACGACCGAACGCAGGAATTCAACGCCGTGACCTACAAGATAGTTATCTGGAACAAAACGCTTCCGAACGGCGAAACCTATAAAAAGACGCGATTCTATTTCCTCTCACAAAGATACAAGAGCCTTGACGAACTCTGGGCGCAAGAGGAAGAATCTCTCTTCGGAAAAACGCTCAAAAACACCTCGACAGACTTTTTCGCAAAATAAACAAAGACAGTTTCAAATCTCCTGAAATACCTCATCTCACAAAGCCCTGCGGCGTAAGCGAATGCTTACGCCGCAGGGCTGTTTAGGAAGTAAAATCAATATGAAAAAGTTTGGGTTATCGTACTATTTGAGAACGGTTCCGTCCGCGAGGGTTATTGTGTAACCGTTGAAGTTAATCGTGCCGTTATTTGTCAGAGACGACACGGTGCAGTTGCCGGTCAGATTCCATACACAACCGCTCTCGACGGTGACAACGGCGTTGTCGGAAACGGCTGTGCCACCCTCGGCGTTTTCAACGATGTTCAGGGTGCCGTTGAAAGTCGAGCCGTTTTTAAGGGTCAATGCAAGTGTTGAAATTGTATCGACCTCGATATTTCCGTCAAGTATTTGCGCGTCGGCGGTCAGTTCGACCTGCGCGCTGTTTTTACCTGCCGTGCCCCAACCGTGAGACGCGGAGTTGCCGCAGACACGAAGCAGAAGTCCGTCGGAATCTTTTTGAATGAGGGATACGCCCGACAAAGTCATAACGCAATGGGTGTTCGTCACATAGAACATATCGCCGTTGTTCGATGTCAGCGAGCCGCCGTTCATGGAGAATGTCGATGTTCCGACATCGGCATCGCCCGACATTGACTGATATATCATAACATTATGAACGTTTTCATCGGAACTTGTGCCCTTTGTATCGCTCATATTGCCGCTTACGATGCAGTTTTCAAGCGTTATGGAGTTTTTGCCCTCGATGACAAGCGCTTCGGAATTGTTTGCCGTCAAGGTTGCGTTTTTGACGCTTATCGCGGCGGTCGAATAGACTGCGGGAGAGTTGTAACCGTTGCTTGTATACGTTCCGCCGTCAACGTTTACCGTTCCGCCGCCTCTGTCCGAACGTATTGCAGCGGACGAGTTGCCCGAAGTTTCAACTTCAAGGTCGGAAGCGTTTGTGGTTCCGCCGCCCGTAGTCTGTATACCGCCCGAATTATCAGCGGAAGTCGTGATTTTGGAGTTTGAAATGTTTACGGTAGTACCGCTGCCGTAACTGAAAACGCCGTTGCCGTTCTGCGCGGAAGATGTTATCGTGGCATTCTTTATTGTTACGGTTGCGCCGTTTGTTGCGAGAAGAGCCGCATTTACGCCGTAAAAATCGCCGTTTTCGGTATTCGAGGTAGCGCCAGCGCTCTTGTTGACGGTTATTCCGTCAAGGGTGACGGTCGCGCCGTCTATACGCAGGGCATTTTCGTCATCACCCGTGGATGAATAAATTGCGCCGCTTATCGTTCCGTCTTCGGAAACGGTGTTTGCGCTGCTGCCTTGGGTCACTTCACCGGAACCGCCGAAGTTTCCGTTTCCGCCGTTTGTTCCGACATTGACTATTTCAACCGCCGACGCGGTGTTTTCATCGTTGAAAGTTATTTTGAGAACATCTCCGACCGCGATATCGGAAACAGACACGGTTTCGGAGTTTTTCGTCACGGTCGCGGAGGAAAGATCGACAGATGCGGTCTCATCACCCTCCGTAAAGGTTGCACCGCCGTTGCCGTTCGGCATTTCGGGAGGTGTTCCGCCGTTTTCGCCGCTGCCGCTTTGATCTCCGCTTGGCATCTCGGGAGGAGTGCCGCCGTTTTCGCCGCTGCCGTCGGAAGAATCCTCATCGGGTTTTGCGGGAGGGGTTCCGTCGGGTTTTGAAGAAGAATCGGAAGACGAGTCTTCATAGGGCTTTGCGGGCGGAGTTCCGTCAGGTGCGCCCGAACCGTTTTCGGAAGAGCCGTTTCCGCTCGGCATTTCAGGCGGTGTTTTATCATCGGAAGATTCTTCAAGCGTTCCGAGCGTCAGTTCGACGACGGAGCCGTTTATCGAAGTGACCTTGCCCGCAACGGTCGTACCCGAGCGGTCAACCGTTTCTTCATTCTTTTTTGCGCATGCCGTGACGGTCACGAGCAATGCGACGATACATAATAAGGAAAGTATTTTTTTCATGGTGTTTCATTCTCCTTTCGTTCTTTCTGACACGAGTATACACCGCATACCTAAAACGCAGTTAAAGAAAATCAAAAAAATTTCTTTAAGTTCGCTTTAACTCCCGCGCGTAATATATTATCGGTAGGCTTGACAAAGCCCGCCGCAGAGTTGTATAATTAAGACGAAAAGAATTACGGGGTGATTGTTTTTATGCGTTTGCTTATAGCGGAAGACGAACTTGACCTTGCGGAAGCGTTGACCGTTTTTTTTGAGAAGAATAAATTTTCCGTGGACGCTGTTCACGACGGATTTGCGGCATACGAATACGGCTCGTCGGGCGAATATGACGCGATAATCCTTGATGTTATGATGCCGAAGCTGGACGGCGTTGAGGTGTTGAGAAAACTCCGAAAAGAGGGCATTAAAACGCCTGTTATGATGCTGACGGCAAAGGCGCAGACTTACGACAGGATAGAGGGCTTTGACGCGGGAGCGGACGATTATCTGCCGAAGCCGTTCGAGCCCGACGAACTGATAAGCCGCGTGCGCGCGATGTTGAGAAGAAGCGGCGAATACAAGCCCACGGTGATGACGTTCGGCGACGTCAGCCTTGACTCGGGCGGCGGCGAACTTGTCTGCAACGGAAAAAGCGTGCGTCTGAGCGGCAGAGAATATCAGGTAATGGAACTTTTTATGCGTTCGCCGAAAATAGTTTTTTCCGCAGACAGAATTATGGAGCGCGTCTGGGGCTGGGACAGCGAGGCGGAGATAAACGTGGTTTGGGTACATATATCCAATCTGCGTAAAAAACTCCGTTCGATAGGCTCGACGGTTTCGATAAACGCCAACAGGGGCATGGGCTATGTGTTGGAGGACGGAAAATGATAAAAAAACTGAAAAAACGCTTCATTATTATAACGATGATCGCGGTTTCGGCGGTGCTTTTGCTGTTGTGCGTCACGGTGAATGCCGTCAACTTTGTGTCGGTCAATTCGCAGCTGACCGATACGCTTGAAAAAATCTCCGACAACCGTGGAAGAATGCCGACGGCAGAACCCGAACCGATACCGGAAGAAAAGGACGGACAACCGTCTCCGCCGAACGAAGACAAGCCCGTAAACCGAGGCGACAAAGAAGCGCCGTTTATGACGAGATATTTCGTGCTTGAATATGACGGGAACGGCACTCTGACAAAAGCCGACCTGCAAAACATTGCGGCGGTGACGGAAGACGATACGGACGAATATCTGAAAATCGCAACGGACAAAGGCGAGGGCATAGGATATAAGAACGGATACAAATATCTTGTTACCAAAACAGACAGCGGCTTTATGGCGGTATTTCTCGACTGCCACAAAGAGGTCGAAACGATAACGAAATTTGCGATAATTTCATTCGGTTCAATGCTTGTTTGTATTGCACTTGTTTACATCATCGTCGTGCTTTGTTCCCGCAGAGCGATAGACCCTGTTGTAAAGACTTACGAAAAGCAGAAACGGTTCATAACGGACGCGAGCCACGAATTAAAGACCCCGATAACGGTTATCGCGACAAGTCTGAAAGTACTTGAAATGGACACGGGCGAGAACAAATGGATAGACAAGGCGAAAGCGCAGACGGAAAAACTGAAAGATCTTGTCAATTCGCTTGTTACTCTTTCACGCATGGACGAGGAACAGTCCCCTCTCCGTTTTGCGAAGTTTGACGCAAGCGCGGCGTGCGAGGAAACGGCAAATTCTTTTGCGGATTTTGCTCTGTCGCAGGGGCATGAACTGAAAATTTCCGTTGAACCGAACATTGAATATGTCGGAGACGAATATGCCGTACGCCAACTTGTTTCCATACTGCTCGACAATGCGATAAAATACGCGACGGAGCAGACACCCGTTGAGTTTTCGATGAAAAAGAGCAAAAAAGGAATAACCGTTTGCTCGAAAAACGCCTGCGACGGGCTGAACAAAGAAGAACTCGACAAACTGTTTGACAGATTTTACCGTCCCGACGCGTCGAGGACTTCGGGAACGGGAGGTTTCGGAATAGGGCTTTCGATTGCGCGCAGCATCGCGGAGGGACACAAAGGCAACATAAAGGCAAAAAGCGACGACGGAAAGACCGTTGAGTTCACAGCGGAACTCCGACAGATCTCGAAATGATATATTCCGAAAGAAATACGAAATTTGCTTTCGTCGCGGTTGACAATGCCGTTTATATATGATATAATATAACAAATCTATCTTTACGGAGGATAAAATCATGGAGAATATTAAGACGATAAGCACCCGCAACCTTTGCGAGAGCGCGAAAAACGGCGGCTGCGGCGAGTGCCAGACTTCCTGCCAATCCGCTTGCAAGACCAGCTGCGGCATTGCTAACCAGGCTTGCGAGAACAAGGAAAGCAAGTAATTTTTGACAAAGAACTAAGATGCCGCCCTTTCGGGGGCGGCATTTTTAGAATGAAAGATAAATTATGATCCATCAATACAAATTTAACGGCAGAAATATAGTTTTGGACGTGTGTTCGGGCGCTGTACACGTTGTGGACGACCCGACTTACGACATTATCTCAATGTTTGAGACAAACGACCTCGAAACAATAAAAAAAGCCGTTACCGAAAAATACAAAGACAGAGACGACGTAACGGAAAAGGACGTCGAGAACTGTTATACGCAATTGCTCGAGATGCAAAAGAACGGGCAGTTGTTCACGTCCGATTCGTTTGAACCCATGGCGGGAACGCTGAAAGCACGCACGTCGGGCGTTGTCAAGGCGCTTTGCCTGCACATCGCGCACACCTGCAACCTGAACTGCTCGTATTGCTTTGCAAGTCAGGGCAAATATCACGGCGAACGCGCGCTGATGAGTTACGAAGTCGGCAAACGCGCCCTTGATTTTCTTGTGGAAAACTCGGGCACGAGAAGAAACCTTGAAGTCGATTTCTTCGGCGGCGAACCGCTGATGAATTTTGACGTTGTAAAACAACTTGTCGCATACGCGAGAAACATAGAAAAAGAAAAGAACAAGAATTTCCGCTTCACGCTTACCACAAACGGCGTGCTTGTGGATGACGACGTTATAGAGTTTTCCAACAAGGAAATGAGCAATGTCGTTTTAAGCCTTGACGGCAGAAAAGAAGTTCACGACAGATACCGCGTCGATTATGCGGGCAACGGCAGTTGGGAAAAGATAGTTCCGAAGTTCCAAAAGTTCGTCAATGCCCGCGGCGGCAAAAATTACTATATGAGGGGCACGTTCACCCACGCCAACCCCGATTTTCTTGAAGACATCAAAACGATGCTCAATCTCGGTTTTTCGGAACTCAGCATGGAACCCGTTGTTGCCGCTTCGGACGATCCCGCCGCATTGACACAAGAAGATAAGCCCGTTGTAATGAAGCAATACGAAGACCTTGCGAAACTTATGCTCGAAAGGGATAAAGAGGGCAAGCCGTTCACGTTTTATCATTATATGATAGATCTGAAAGGCGGGCCGTGCATATACAAGCGCATCTCGGGCTGCGGTTCGGGAACGGAATACATGGCGGTCACGCCCTGGGGCGACCTCTACCCCTGCCACCAGTTCGTCGGCGACGAAAAATTCAAACTCGGCGATATATGGTCGGGAGTAAACAACAAAAAAATTCAGGATGAGTTCGCGTCCTGCAATGTGTATGCAAGAGAAGAATGCCGCGACTGCTGGGCAAGGCTTTACTGCTCGGGCGGTTGTGCGGCAAACGCATATCATGCGACAGGGTCGGTCAAAGGCGTTTACAAATACGGGTGCGACCTGTTCAAGAAGAGAATGGAATGCGCGATAGCCGTTGCCGTCGAACGCGAATTGAGAGCGGAAAATGAGTAAGCCTATCTGTGACTTTGTGCGCAAATACGCAAAGAGCGGCGCGGCAAGATTTCACATGCCCGGACATAAAGGCGTCTCATCTCTCGGCTTTGAGCCGCTTGACATAACCGAAATTGACGGAGCGGACGAACTGTTCACGGCAAGCGGAATAATCGCGGAAAGCGAACAAAACGCGAGTGAAACATTCGGTGCAAAAACATTTTATTCGACAGGCGGTTCAACGCTCTGCATAGAAGCGATGATGAGACTTATCGCGGTTTACGCAGTTTCAAAAGGAGAAACTACAACTGTCCTTGCGGGACGCAACGCGCATAAAGCATTTCTGAACGCCGCCGCTTTGCTCGATATCCGAATAAAATGGCTGCGTCCAGAAAAAGAGAGTTCTTATCTTTGCTGTCCCATCTCGGCAGACGATGTCGAAAATGCCTTATCACAAGATAAAAAGCCTACCGCTGTATATCTGACAAGTCCCGATTACCTCGGAAACATTCTTGATATAAAAAGCATTTCCGCCGTATGCAAAAAACATGGTGTTATACTCTGCGTGGACAATGCGCACGGAGCATATCTGCGTTTTTTGCAGACCTCGCTTTTTCCAACCGATCTCGGCGCGGATATGTGCTGTTCGTCGGCGCACAAGACTTTGCCAGTTATCACGGGAGGAGCATATCTGCATATTTCGCAAAATGCGCCGAAAATATTTGCGGCGCGTGCAAAAGAGTCTATGTCCCTGTTCGGGTCAAGCAGTCCGTCATATCTTATATTGCAATCGCTTGACGCAATGAACGACGAAGCGGAAAATTTTCGAGAAGCCCTTTTACGATTTTTACCGAAAGCGGAAATACTGAAAAAGGAAATAAAATCGCTCGGGTTTGACTTGCTCGGTAACGAGCCGCTCAAAATAACGCTTGCGACGAAAAGTTACGGTTACACGGGTACGGAAGCCGCAAAAATAATGATGTCGGACGGGATATATCCGGAGTTTTACGATCCCGACACGGTGGTTTTTATGCTTTCGCCTAAAAATACCGACACGGAACTCGCAAAGCTCAAAGGCGCACTTGCCGATATTAAAAAACGCACGGCAATAACAAGTACGCCGCCCGCACTCCCCTTATGCGACGAGATCATGCGTCCGAGGGAAGCAATCTTCAAAGAGAATGAAGATCTCCCCGTCGAAGAATGCGTCGGTCTGATTTGTGCGGCTGCGGCAATAAGTTGTCCGCCCGCAATACCGGTTGCGGTCTACGGAGAGCGCATAACTGAAAAGGCCGTAGAAGTTATGAAGTATTACGGCATCACGCATTGCTCGGTCATAAAACAAATCTGAAACTTCTTTTACGGAGGACATGCTCATGGAAGACATAAAAAGAATAATTGCAAACAATATCATTGAACTTCGCGTCGAAGCGGGAATGAAACAAGCCGACCTCGCGGAGAAAATACATTATTCGGATAAGTCCGTTTCCAAATGGGAGCGTGCGGAAGCGGCACCCGATGCGGCTGTTCTGCGCAATATTGCGGAAGTGTTCGGAGTCACCGTTGACCGCCTTGTTTATTCAAAAGAAGAATGGAAAGAAAAGGAAGATGCAACCAAAAGCAGCATTATAAAACTTGTAACCAGCGACCGATACAGCCACAAAATGATCACAAGTGTTGCCATTATGGGAATATGGACTTTGGCGCTTTTGCTGTTCATCATATTTTGGCTCTGCGGGATAATTCTTTGGCAGATATTCCCTTGCGCGGTTCCCGTTTCGCTGATAACCCAACTGGTTCTTCACTCAATATGGGGCAAGGGAAAATACAATTTCTTTATCGTCTCAGCGCTTGTGCTGAGCCTTATCGCAATGGTGTATCTTCTGTTCCTCAGTCACAACTGGTGGCAGATATTCCTGCTTGCCGTGCCTGTTGAAATTCTTGTGATCCTCGGCTTCCGAATAAAGAAAAAACCTGAGAAGAAAAAAGAAGCTGAACCGCAAGTTACGGAAGAAAATAAATAACGGCGTGAAAACGTTGAAACGCAAAGGGATTCTACTTATAGTAGAATCCCTTTTTGTGGCTCTACCGCACCGAATTTGTCATAGACGTGCCGTTCCCCGACCCGTAGCCGAAAAAAGAGAGGTCGTAGGTTGCTTTTTGCCCGAAACGGGTATATGATGTTTATATAAAAATAGAAATCAAGCCCAAACGGCGCAACACGTTTTGCCGCGGGCAAAAATTCAAAAAAGGGAAAAATCATGATACAACTTTATACGGATACTTCGGCAAACCTAACCTCGGACATAATCAAAGAATACGGCATAAAACTTGTTCCGTTCACATACCGCGTTGACGGAAAAGATTCCGACCAAAGCCCTGAGGGCGATTTCGACGGCAAAGCATTTTACGATGCCATGCGAAACGGAGCAATGGTGAAAACCTCAATGATAAACATCGTTGATTTTATGGACGGCTTCCGTGAAGCGCTTGACAAGGGCGACGATGTTCTTTACATAGGAATGTCGGGCGGTATCAGCGGCGCGGCACACGCGGCGTCCATTGCCGTAATGGAACTCGAAGACGAATACCCCGACCGCAAAATTGTTGCGATAGATACGTTTGCGGCATCTCTCGGAGAGGGTCTGCTCGTTATCAAAGCGGCAAAAATGCTTGCGGCAGGGGTCGAACTTGAAAGAATAGTTGATATTATCGAAGAAGACCGCAATACGATGTGTCAATATTTCACGGTCGATGATCTTGAATATCTGAAACGCGGCGGACGACTCAGCGGAATCGCCACGATAGTGGGCACTCTTCTTAAAATCAAACCTGTGCTCAAAGGAGACGAAGAAGGCAAAATAGTTTCCTGCGGCAAGGCACGCGGCAGACAGGCGGCGCTTTTGATGCTTGCGGAAAAATATGAAAAACTCGCAAAAGACAAATCTTCGGAGATAGGCATAGCACACGCGGACGCGCCCGAAGACGCGGAGATATTACTCAAAGAACTTCGCAAAAGAGGATTCACGGGCAAATGTTACAACGTCTGCTATGAACCAGTAACAGGCGCACACGTCGGCCCCGGGACCGTGGCACTGTTCTTTCCGGGAACAGAAAAATAGAATATAAAGCAGCACAAATCGGTTCCGAAGACTGAAACTCTTCGGAACCGATTTATTTTAATTCTTAAATTCAAGGCTCTTTTGCGTTCATATACGAAATCGCGATATGACAAGGAGAAAATACAACAGCCGCAACCGTCAACAAAACAGAGCGCATCATTACGCCGCTGAACAGAAACAGCACAGACGGTAATATTGACAGCGCAAGTGAGCGGAAAACGGAGTTTTTCTTAAAGCAGACCGCCCATATAACGCAATACGCGCAGACAAGAACAGCATCTACCGCAAGATAGAGATAAAATGCGCCGTCGAACAGCCAGCCGAAATATGTTTTCGGAATGTTTATTATCATAAATCCGAAGCACCCGAAACGACCTATCTGCTCAAACACTTCAACCGTTTTGTTGTGCCACTTATTCTCAAATCCGTCCTTGCACTTTGCCGCAAATATAATATAAGGTAAAGCAAACACATTAAACATTTCCTCAAAAAGTCTCCCCTGTAATATATATCATATCCCGAAATATACTTGCATTCAGAAATATGGGGATTTTTCGAAAGATAGACTCCGGAAGAGTGACACGTTCATCAACATAATCTTCTTCTGTCTCAGGATTACAGCAATGGATAGATCCTACTGTTGGAGCAGAGAATCAGCCGGTAACACATTTATCGATTTGGAGCAGCTCGATAGTGTGTCCGTCGCAAGAAATCATGTCTTGGTCAATCATCTCGACCAGCTATCAATGGGCCGTTGTTTTCGCAATGCCGACTCACTTTGCAATTTCGATCACAGAGAGAGAGGGCCTCTTGATGCGATAGCAGTCGCGCCCATAGGCATCACCTCTTTGTATAGTGAATTCTATTTTATAATGTCAACATAAGCATATTTCCCCCAAGGAGGAATCACATTTCTGTTAGAAAACAGCCATAACACAGGGATATTGTTTGCCGCAGTCTCATCCGGAAAACATGCTTGTCCATCAGTAAAGATAACTATATCTACCGGTGAATCATTGGTAAAATTCTTCCGCGCATAATTAAATATACAATTAAAATCCGTACCTCCGCCGCCACGAGGTTTGATCCGCGGCAGATCTCCTACATCATCAAAACTAATCGGAGTATATACTCTCATATCAAAAAAGACTAATGTGCCAACAAGCCCACCGTTAAACTGCGTTAGCGCATTATATATTTCACTATAAACAACTGAAAGCATATCGTCATCGATAGAGTCAGAGGTATCTACCATAAAAAAGACTTCTTTTGGCCTTTCGGTCAAAACAGTATAGTCAGGCAAAAAGAAATCTGAATCCTGCAACCTTCTATCAGGTGGAGTAAAGGAGTAATCACAAACTTCTTCCTGAATAAAACTACTCAATAGTTTTTTCCAGTTGAGTTTCCCTGAATTCACCCGTTGCCAAACTCTCTCAACAAAATCGTCACCGGGTTCCATATCTGAAATTCGTTTTGAGCTGCGCAAACTCATTATTTCATTAACGGCACTTTTATCCCAACTGCTGTTCGATTTTTTTCTATCGTTATTAGGCTGTTCCTCGTCGATGACAACTTTTTCTTCCTGCTTAAACTGTTCCTTGCGAACAAAGAAATGTTTTTCACCGGTTGTATCCTCAGCGCAGAGGAAATTCTCCGGATCCTCTTCACCGGGGCGTAAAACTATGACTCCGTTTTCACCTCGATCGGTTTTCCGATCCCACCATGTTTCATCGTCAATCATATAATTTCGTCTTACTCCCGGCTCCATAGTTGCCGGGTCAAACGGAACGCAGACAAGAGCCTCCCGAGCAGTCAACGAGCGTCCCTCCATTGCAGGAAAGAATGTCTCGTGAAATATTCTTCCAATGTGAGGTAACTTATCGTATTTCCAGCCAAGAAGCTCAAGATGTGAATTTGATACAATGTCGCACGCAAGGTGAAAGCGATCGCCTTTATAGTATTTGGGACGATCAATATGGCCAAGCGCGATATGCATCAATTGGTGTGAAAGTATAAAGTCCAGTTCTGCAAGTCCGAGCTTTTGCAACCAATCAGGATCAAAGTATATACAAAATCCATTAGTAGAGATTCTCTTAACCTCTTTGGTGGCAACAAATAACATGTCTTTCAGTGGAGCTGCGAACTCTTTATTGAGTTTTGTTAACCTATATCGCGATGCTTGAATTTGCCCTTTAAGGCGTCTTTTCCTTTGCTCTGTCATCTCTGTCCTTTCCTCATAGCCGTCTTAAATACTTCATTTTCCTTAATAATAGGACGAACTTCAGGAATGTAATAATAGTCATGCATCAGCTTTCCTCTGAAAGTCCATGGAAGCTTACATGCGAAATCAACAGAATTGTCGATCAATGTTTTATTCGGATGTTTTCTTGCATACGCAACCATAGCTGAGCGAAGCGCTATTTGCAATTCCGAGGCTTTAGGAATATCAATTTCTTCACCCGCAAAAATCGCCTCAATCGAAGGCATTGTCTGATAAAGTTCTGTCCATGTTCGGAAGTTACTTGCTGTAACATGCCCTACACAACCGACAATCATCGGATAGATTTCTTTGAAATTATCAGAAATTGTATTTAGAATATTGCTTACCATCTCCCAAGATCTCGGCGTCGCAAACGCAAGATTTGCTCCCGAAGAGTCAAAACGCATCAGAGCTGTAGAGTTATATTCCAAATAGCCTACAACAAATTCATGGACACCGGTTTTAACCGCCCAATCATGCCAAGAAATTGAATCGCCTTTAATTTCAAAATGGCACAAACGATTCGCAAGTGCCTTAGGCATGTTATACGCCACAGATTTATCTGTAACGCGATTACCTGCTGCAATTACTATACAATTTTCAGGAAGTTTGTGCTCCCCGACCATTCTGTCCAAAGTAATTTGGTATGCTGCGGATTGAACCGAAGGAGGCGCTGCAGAAATCTCATCCAGAAAAAGAATATTTACTGTCTTATCGCTGTCATCCATTTGGAAAATCTTTGGTTTTAACCATACCGCAAGGGTTTTATCCTCATTGGCAGTTGGGATACCGCGCAAGTCAACAGGATTAAACAACAAGAGTCTCACATCCGTAATTACCACATTCTTTTTGGTTTTCGTTTCAATCGCACGCGCAATTTCTCTGACTCCCTGTGATTTGCCCACACCGGGAGGACCCCACAGCATTACAGACGGAAATTTCTTAAAAGGCGTGTTGCTCTCCACCAAAGATATGTATGCCTTGGAAAGCATATCCACCATATTATCTACATTTATTGCGAACAACCCTGATTCTATCTCACTCATCATTTATCCTCCGTTTCAACACTTATTTTTATCTATTTGGCTGCTTCACTTAAACCATATCGTATTTCAAAGGTCTGAACAGGCGCTGTATACTTTTGTCCAGCACATACAGCCGCATCTTCAGCATATTTTTTATTCTCCACTTTTTGAAGGAATCGAATATGTTACACCCCTTAACTTTATTTGCTGATGATATTATTTTACACCACCATATGTCCAATAAAACGGACTTTGGTTCATCGATCTCCTTTTTCTTTCGAGAACGGACTAAAATTAATGAATAATTTCTTCATTTCTGTCGGATTCTCATCTTCCCGAAAAATATATTCCGGCAATTTTTTCTGACGAGCTTATCCAAAGGTTAGATGATACAACGATAGAAATTAGTCCCGCCTTGCAGCAGTGTGACCTTGCCAAATGGGATATAGGGATACCATAGCCAGCGCACCTCCTTGGATGTGATCTCGCTGGCTTTGATGATTTCCAGCTTTGCGGAAATACTGTTAGGATAGTCTGTCATTGTCTTGTTCTCCTTTTCGATAGATAGTGTGGGCAGTAGATAACGGTGGCACGGAAGCTCTTTTTGCAGCTCCTTTCGCATTTCCTGCAAAGCTCGTTGTATTTCTTCCTGCCACGCTCATCAAGAAAGAACGCCCATTCTCTCTTGAGGTATTTCGG
>JABLTO010013803.1_pt1 | contig 31370 bp, 26 predicted proteins | sample 7160091 | NCBI WGS metagenome assembly JABLTO01 (sample SAMN14651225, study PRJNA627086) | human gut metagenome | isolation source: feces | host: Homo sapiens
AAGGATATGCAGGACAACACCGTCAAGGGCAGCCAGTTCAAGCAGCCCATGCTGGAGTTCTCCGGCTCCTGCGCCGGCTGCGCCGAGACCAGCTATGCCCGTCTCGTCACCCAGCTGTTCGGCGACCATATGTACATCTCCAACGCCACCGGCTGCTCCTCCATCTGGGGCGGTCCCGCGGCTACCTCTCCCTACTGCACCAACAAGGAGGGCCACGGCCCCGCATGGTGCAACTCCCTGTTCGAGGATAACGCCGAGCACGGTCTGGGCATGTTCATCGGTCAGGACAAGATCCGTCAGGATCTGGCCGACGAGACCCGCCAGCTGATCGCCGTGGAGTGGGCGCAGCCCTCTCTGAAGGCCGCCGCTCAGGCATGGCTGGATACCATGGACGATGGCAGCGCCAATGCCGAGCCCGCCCGGGCCTATGTCAAGGCCCTGGAGGAGAGCATCTGCACCGTGGAGGAGCTGGCCGCCGTGCCTCAGTTCGCCGAGCACGCCGCCCAGCTGAAGGCCCAGGGCAAGCTGCTGTGCGACTGCGACGCCTGCACCCTGGCTGCCGACATCCTCAGCAAGAAGGAATACCTGGCCAAGAAGTCCATGTGGATCTTCGGCGGCGACGGCTGGGCCTACGACATTGGTTACGGCGGCCTGGATCACGTCATCGCCAGCAAGAAGGACGTGAACATCTTCGTGTTCGACACCGAGGTGTACTCCAACACCGGCGGACAGGCCTCCAAGGCTTCCAACATCGGCCAGGTGGCTCAGTTTGCCGCTGCCGGTAAGGAGGTCAAGAAGAAGAGCCTGGCGGAGATCGCCATGCAGTACGGCTATGTGTACGTGGCCCAGGTGGCTATGGGCGCCAACCCCGCTCAGACCCTCAAGGCCATCACCGAGGCCGAGGCTTATCATGGCCCCTCCCTGATCATCGGCTACAGCCCCTGCGAGATGCACAGCATCAAGGGCGGCATGATGAACTGCCAGAAGGAAATGAAGAAGGCTGTGGACTGCGGTTATTGGAACCTGTTCCGCTTCAACCCCGCTGCGGAGAAGAAGTTCACCCTGGATTCCAAGGCTCCCGCCGGCGGCTATCACGACTTCCTGATGAACGAGGCCCGCTACAGCCGTCTGACCCGCGAGTTCCCCGACCGTGCGGAGAATCTGTTCGCCCGCAACGAGGCCGAGGCCAAGGCTCGCTACGATCACCTGCTGAAGCTCATCGAGATGTACGACGACTGAGCCATACAAAGAACCTTACTCACGTCATAGATCCCGCAGGAGCCGCCCGTCCGGGCGGCTCCTGCCGCGGTTTGCGACAGCTGTGCGCTCGATGTTTTTCAAAAATAGGAAACCCTTCGGCTTTGCCGAAGGGTTTCCTATCTGTATGATTCTTTCTGATGATTACGATCTGTATCAGAAGCTGACGTTCTCCGGGTCCGGCTTCTGGCAGGGCTTCACGTCGGTGACGTACAGCACCGGGCCCTCACCGTCATAGGCCTGGCATTTCTCCTTCTTCACGGTGGCCTGGATCTCCACCCACTGGCGGTTCTTGAACTTCTCCAGCTCCTGGCCCTTGCACACCAGGGCCAGGAACTGCATGTCGTTGTTGCAGCACACCATGGCGAAGCGGCCGGGGCAGTGGATGCCCGGGAACTTCTTGGAGTGGCACATCAGCGCCTTATACCGCACGGTGATGCCGTCGTAGCGCTGGGGGTTGTCCATCATGTCCACATACCAGATGCCGTAGTCGTTGTCCGGCACGTCCAGGTGGCCGCCGGACAGGTCGAAGGGGGCCATGTCGTCGGTGACGTAGTCCTCGCTGGTGCCGTCGGTGTTCTCCAGATAGATGTCGGCCCGCCGGTTCACCATCCGCAGGTTCCGGCCCCGCAGGGCCTTGCGCAGCTCCTCATTGCAGCGGTTGAAGATAATCATATCCGCGTTGAGGATCTTTTCCATCATCAGCTGCCCCATGTTCCGCAGATACGGCTCAAAGGTGGTGGCATCCACCAGGCACATGATCTGATACAGGATCCAGTTGGCAGGCAGACCCTCCCGGTACAGGGGCTCGAAGCTCCACATACCGTTGAACTCGATGATCACCTGCTTGGGCCGGTACTGCTTTTCCAGCTTCTTGAAAAATTCCGGCGTCAGCTGGGCGGGATCGTCCACGGTGTAGGTGAACACGTTGAACAGCACCTTGGGGTCGTACTCCGTCTCCCCCTCCTCGCAGCACAGCAGCAGCGTCCGGTCCTCGGCGGCGAAGCCGTCTTTCAGGATGCCGTTGATGAAGTCGGTCTTTCCGGCATCCAGAAAACCCGTGATGAGATATACAGGAATGTCCATAGGCGTCTCCTTACAGGCCGAACAGGGTCTTCAGGCCGTCCTCCTTCAGCTGGGAGCCGATGACGCACAGGCGGCCGGTGTAGTCGGCGGAGCCATAGCGCACCTCGTGCTCCTGGGGCACATAGTCAAAGTGCAGCCACTGGCCGTCGGCGGCGGGCACGATGCCCTTGGCCCGCAGGATGGCGCCGTAGTCGCCGGAATCCAGAGCCGTCAGAATGCGGTCGATATCCGCCTGGGTGAACTGCTTGGGCGTCTCCGCGCCCCAGCTGGTGAACACCTCGTCGGCGTGGTGGTGATGGTGGTGGCAGGAGCAGGCGGGGTCGTCGCACTCGCCGTCGCCGTGGTGATGGTGGTGATGCTCGTGCTCGTCGTGGTCGTGCTCATGCTCATGATCGTGGTCATGGTCGTGGTCGTGATGATGATGGTGCTCGTGCTCGTCCTCATCCTCGTCATGATCGTGATGATGGTGATGCTCATGCGCATCCTCGTCATGCTCGTCGTGGTCATGATGATGGTGATGATGCTCAGCCTCCTCGGCCTCGTGCTCGGCCCGCATCTTCTCCAGCAGCTCGTCGGCCAGAGACACCTTTTCCACGGCGGCCAGAACGGTCTTGCCGTCCAACTGGTCCCAGGGGGTGGTCAGAATGGCGGCGGTGGGGTTCTTCTCCCGCAGCAGAGCCACGGCGGCCTCCAGCTTCTCCTGGGTCAGCTTCTGGGTCCGGGACAGGATGATGGTGCCGGCGGCCTCGATCTGGTTGTTATAGAACTCGCCGAAGTTCTTCATATACACCTTCACCTTGCCGGCGTCGGCCACGGTGACAAAGGAGTTCAGCTTCATATCCGGGATATCCGCCACGGTGTTTTCCACCGCCACGATCACGTCGGAGAGCTTCCCCACGCCGGAGGGCTCGATGAGGATGCGGTCCGGCTGGAACTGCTCCTTCACCTCCCGCAGGGCCTTGCCGAAGTCGCCCACCAGGGAGCAGCAGATGCAGCCCGAGGACATTTCGGAGATCTGGATCCCCGCATCCTTCAGAAAGCCGCCGTCGATGCTGATCTCGCCGAACTCGTTTTCGATCAGCACCAGCTTTTCGCCCTGATAGGCTTCCTTCACCATCTTCTTGATGAGGGTGGTCTTGCCTGCGCCCAGGAAACCGGACACGATGTCAATTTTCGTCATAACAGTACCTTCTTTTCTTTTCCCGCCGTGCGGGACATATTATTTCTTCTATATCATAGCCTATTTTTCCAAAAAAGCAAGGGCAGCGAAAAAAATTCACATTTCTGCCCCGGTAATCTGCGGTTTGTCCCGTTTTTCCCGGGAATTTTCCCGGTTTTCTATTGGGATGGGGCGGACCGGAGAATGGGGGTAGCCATTTGCCGGAAAATGCGGTATAATGGCGAAAATACACAGAAGCGAGGTACTCCCCTATGTCCGTGAAAGAACAGCAGACCGGCGCGTGGGCGCCGGAGTGGGTCCAGGAGACGGAGCCGGATTATACCCCCCGCCCCCGGCGCAGCCGGAAGCAGCGCCGCCCCCGGTGGCCGGGGATCGCCCTGGCTCTGGTGTGCCTGGCCACCATCGCCGCACTGGTGTGGCATTTTACCCGGCAGAAGGAGATCCCCCTGGAGACGGCGGCCGGTTATGTGGCCTCGGAAGCGGAGACGGCTCCGCTGTACGACGAGGAGGGCAATGTCCTGCGGCAGCTGGTCCGGGGCAGCCAGGTCACCTATGTGGTGGAGGAGGCCCACAAGGATCGTCCGGACCAGGTTCGGGTGCCCCAGGAGGACGGCAGCTTCGCCTGGCTGGACCGGGAGAACCTGACCGATGACCTGAGCGGCGTGGTGACGCTGAAAACCGTGTATGTCCGCCGGGTCCAGAATCTGACGGATGAGGGCGGCGACCCCACCGGCCCCCTGGTGCTGCGGGGCCAGGCCCTGACCGTTACCGGCTACCGGGACCTGGCGGCCGACGGCAGCGTATCCTATTACCGGGCCGACGGCGGGTACATCCCCGCCCGGTACGTCCGCCTGACAGAGGACCAGGCCACGGCTCCCTATGACGCGGATATGGCCCGGCTCCACGCGGACCGGGGCGACAGCTGGGGCGGCGGCGACGCGGCGGGCCTGGACTACGACGCCTATGAAAAGCCCCGCTTTGGCGGCAGCGTCATGCCCGATACCGTGAAGGCCCTGTACCTGAACAACGAGGCCATCCGGAATCCGGAGGCATACATCGCCGTGGCCGACGGGTGCGGCATCAACGCCTTTGTGGTGGACATCATGGACGGCGGGGCCATCGGCTACGCCTCGCCGGTGATGCAGAAATATTCCCCCAGCGCCTATGTGGATGCCTACAACACCCTGGAGAGCTATCAGGCGGCGGTGAAAAAGCTGAAGGACGCCGGGTATTACGTCATCGGCCGCATCACGGCCTTCAACGATCCCAACCTGGCCGCAGATCATCCGGAGTGTGTGATAGCGGACCTCAGCGGCCAGCCGCTGAAGATCGGCGGCATGTACTGGCCCAGCGTATACAGCCGCCAGGTGTGGCAGTATAAGGTGGACCTGGCCCTGGAGGCCGCCGAGACCATGGGCTTCAACGAAATTCAGTTCGACTATGTCCGCTTCCCCGACGGCACCTGGGACTATGACGAGGCGGGCACCATCGACTATCACAACGACAATGACGAGAGCAAGGCCCAGGCCGTTCAGCGGTTTTTGCAGTACGCCGCCGACCGGCTCCACGGGGCGGGGGTGTATGTGTCTGCCGATGTGTTCGGCGAGTGCGCAGAAAAGTATGTCACGGCCTACGGCCAGTATTGGGCGGCCATCAGCGGCGTGGTGGACGCCATCAGCGCCATGCCGTACCCCGATCATTATTCCGCCTCCGGCAGCTGGCTGCCCTGGGAGCACCCCTATGAGACCATGAAAACCTTCGGCGAGAAGGCTGCCGCCCGGCAGCAGGAGACTCCCTCCCCTGCCGCGGTGCGCACCTGGATCCAGTGCTACAACGCCATCCGGGAGCCGTACAACACCTATGGCCCCGATGAGATCGCCGCCCAGATCCGGGCCCTGAACGACACCGGCAACACCGGCGGCTACATGACCTGGAACGCTGCGTCCAGCCTGGACAAGTACCGCTATGTCAGCGGCGTGCTGAACTGAACGCGCTGAAACGTGCTTCGCAGACTGTCAAAAAAGCAGCAAAACCTCCGGTTTTCCCGGAGGTTTTGCTGCTTGAGCTATTCTGCTTGCTGCCCCAGCAGCTGCTCCAGCTCCTCCGCCGTCAGAACCTGTCCGCCCACCCGCTGCATATCCGCCAGGTTGGCGGCCTGCACGGCAGGGGTCACGGAGGAGGTGCAGTCCGACAGCACCGCCGCGTCATAGTCCAGGGACAGGGCGTCGTAGAAGGTGGAGCGGATGCAGTTGGGCGTGGTGGTCCCGGCCAGCAGCACCGTGTCCACCCCCAGCCGCCGGAGGATCAGGTCCAGCTCCGTGTGGAAAAATGCAGAAAACCGGGGCTTTACGATGACATAGTCTGTGTCCGCCCGGTGAAATTCCTCCGGCCACGCGTCGGACATGGACGGCGGGCACGTCTCGGACAGAGGCCTTCCGCCCCGGGCCCACACGTCGTACCGGGCCCGCTCCACGTCGGAGCCGTCCGCCCGGTAGTGCCGCACGGCGAACACCACCGGCACCCCGGCCCTGCGGCAGCAGTCGATGGCCCGGGCGCAGGCGGGCACCGTGTCCGCCGCCCCGGGGATAAACAGGGGACTGGATGCGTCCAGAAACCCCCGCTGCATGTCAATGACCACCAAAGCGTATCTGTGCATAAGATGACCTCCTGAAAAGCGCAATAAAACCGGCGGTGCTCCGCCGGTTTTATTGTACCGTCTTTCCCGGGAAATTGCAAGGTCTACAGGCCGTAGCTGTCCACGGCGCTGTACAGGTACGCCAGAGCATCGGCATCGGATATGCCGCCTACCAAGGAGCCGTCCGTCATGATGGAGAGATCCAGCTGCACCACCACGGGCCCCTCACAGAACAGCGCCCGATAGCGGTTGCCATAACCGGGTATGGTCTCCCGGAAAATATACGCCTTGCCGCCGCCCGGGGCCTTGTAGTCCTCCAGCTGCTCCAGGTTTTCCAGTTGTTCCTGAGAATAGATCCAGGAAACCACATCGTCCTCCGGGGTCACATCCGTCAGCACATACATCCAAACGTGCATGTAGTCGCCGTATCGGATCCCGCCGTCGGGATTTTGAAGCTCATCACAGTACGCAGTGCGGATATACATCCGCACCAGCTGTCCCTGCTGGTCGCACTGGGCTTCTATGGACACCTGATTGCGCTCGCGTGCCTCCTGCTGGGCGCTGCGGGGCAGAACGCCGCCGCCCAGGAACGCGTCCGCCGCCGCCATGTCCGGAAACTGCAGATCCTCCGTCGAAGTCCGCGCCGCCTCCTGGCTGGCCTGGGGAATGTCTGCCAGCGGCAGCCGCCGGTCCGTGCTATAGGTCCAGGTACCGCCGTATTTGGTGCCGTCGTAGAACAGCCCCTCCACATTGAGATCGCCGGGGGTCCCAAACCGGGCAAACACCCCGCTCTCCGCCGCCAGCACCGCCCCCGTCAGCATCAGCACCAGGCAGGCTGCCAGCAGTACCGCCCGGGGGATCCTGCGCCGCTTCCGTGCGGGAAGCTGGGCCAGGGTCCGGGTCAGATTTTCGTCAAAGTCCTTGGGCACCGGGGTCTCCTCCTCCCGGGCCATATGCCGCAAACGGGTATCCAAATCGTTCATGTTCGTTCCTCCTTCCGCGTGACCTGCGGGTCCGACAGCGCCAGCCGCAGCTTATCCCGGGCCCGGCTGAGCCGGGATTTCACCGTGCCCGCCGGCACCCGCAGCAGCGACGCAATGTCCGCCACCGGCAGGTCCTCATAGTAATACAGCACCACCGCCGCCCGCTGGTCCCGGGGCAGGGACAGCACCGCGTCCCACAGCTCCGGCCGCGGGTCCTCCCGGGCTGCCGCCTGGGGCGGCAGGTCCTCCAGATACACCTCCCGGCGGCTGCGGCGGTTCAGCTGCCGGGCACAGTTCACGCTGATCTTCACCAGCCACGCCCGCAGGGCTTCAGGGTCCCGCAGCCGGTCCAGGGACTGCCAGGCCAGCAGCACTGCCTGGCCCACGGCGTCCTGGGCGTCGGCATCGCAGGGGGTCAGGGCCCGGGCGGCCCGGTACATGTCCCGGCTGTAGGTCTGCACCCCTCGAGTAAATTCCTCTTGTGATAGGCGCAAGGCCATCACCGTCCTTTCCTGGCGGCCCCGGGGCCGCCCATTTGTCATGACGTATATTAGATACTCCGGCCCGGCCTTTGGTTCCGCGGCCCGGAGAAAATTTCAGATTTTGAAAAAAGGACGCGCCGGGGCGCGTCCTTTTGCTCTTATTTGCAGCTCACAGCCACTTTTTCCACTTGAAGATCACCAGCTCCACGATGATGCACACCACGCTGATGATGCACACCGCCAGGTATCCGTGCTGTGCGGTAAGCTCCGGCATGTTTACGAAATTCATGCCGTACCACCCGGCGATCAGGGACAGGGGCAGAAACACCGTGGTGACGATGGTCAGGATCTTCATGATCTGGTTTTGCCGCATGTCCAGCTGCGTCTGGTGCATTTCCCGCAATTGCAGGGCGTACTCCTTTTCCAGCTCCGTGGCCGACAGCAGCCGCTGAGCCCGTCCCGTCAGGCGGTCAAACAGCCGGGAGGCGTGGGCGTCACTCTCCTCCGTTTCGTCCGACAGCGCGGCAAACAGGTCGTCCAGCTGCTCATAATACGCCGCAAACACCGACAGCTCACGGCGGATGCGAAAGAGCTTCTTGTCCAGGTCCTGGGCCTGATCCTGCATCAGGGCCTCCTCCAGAGCCGTCAGGCGCTTTTCATATTTTTGAAGGGTGGGCATATCCTCCTGCAGAAGCCGGGCAAACAGCTCCGCCAGCGCCTGGGCCGGGGTCTGGGACTCCAGGTCCCCTGCCATCCCCCGCAGAAAGCCGCCCTCCTCCGCCAGCAGCAGCCGCCGGTCCGTCAGGTAAAAGCCGAAAAAATGCTTGTCTCCGGTGGGTGCCATAGGCCGGGGCATGGCATAGGTCCCGGCGGCTCCGCCGCCCTTGAGCCGCTCCGCCCGGCAGAAGGCTCCGCCGGTGGGAGCAATGCGGTGCTGCTCCAGCTGGGGATACCGCCGGAGCAGCTGGTCAAAGGTCACCAGCTCCACGCAGGAATCACTCATTGCGCCTCACCGCCTCAGATAAAGAATTTCCGGTGCAGGGACCGGCGCAGGGGCTTGCACACCGCGATGATCAGCAGCATGATCCCCAGCAGCACTCCCGCCGCCAGGGGGTAAAACGACCAGATAAACGTCCGATGGACCTGGAAAGTGATGTTCAGCAGGAACTCGATGAGCACCGCCAGGCCGCCGCCGGCCATCAGCGCCCCGCCGAAGATGTAGAGATACCCCCGGCTGAGATACCGCAGCAGCGTCACCACCGTGGTCACCAGCACCCCGATGGTCCCCGTCACCGGAAGGGCAAACGTCAGGAACCAATGCCCTCCGGTGGCAAAGTTGATATACAGCAGATACAGCCCGATGGCCGCAAAGTCCGCCGGAACAAAGATCACCGGGTTGGGCCTTCTGAACCACAGGGGCAGCACCGCCAGGATATACAGCAGCAACACGCCGCCGGAGGCAAACCCGGACCACACGATGGTTCCGTTCAGCGACCAGTCGCACAGGATGCAGATGACGATGGGCAGCACCGCCAGCATGGTCAGGATGAACAGCGCCCCGGAGCGGTTCACCTCCTCGGGGTGGGCCGACGGCTCCGGCGGGAAGGGGGGCTCCCCCTGCTGCCGGGGCAGATCCGGATGGAACACCCGGGTGCCGCACAGAGGACACACGGTCTCGCTGTCAGACAGCTCCACGCCGCAATGGATACAATACATGGATAACGCTCCTTTCCCTTATCCCCGGCCCCGCTGGTTGCTCTCCACCTTCACAGGCAGACCCAGCCGGTGCAGGACCCGGTAAAAATGCAGCTCCAGCTCCGGATCCTGGATGCTGCGGATACAGTTGATATACATGGTGCCGTTCCAGGACACCACGCCGCAGTCGTGAGGCGCGGCAGCCTGGACGCCGATGATGAAGTCCACCCGCCGGACATAGGGGGCCATGACCTCCGGCAGCTCCACCGCCCCCAGATTGGACAGGCACAGACAGGATTTGCGCTCGCCCACGGCGTTAAACACCGCCTTCATGGCAATGTTTTTGATGAACAGGGGCATCACCTTCAGCACCGGGGACTTTTCGCTGGCCACATTGGCGGCGAATTTGGCCCGCAGGGTGTGGGTGTTGTTCTCCAGTCCCATCCGATGGTGGACGGCGGCGCAGATCTCGGAGAAGGTATAGTCCCCGGTGCGGGGATCGATCTCCGGGGTGATATACGAGGCAAAGTTCCGCAGACTGCGGCTGGGGAACAGGGTCCGCAGGTTCACCGGCAGCAGCACCTTCACCGGCTTGCGCCGGCTGCGCCGGGGTACCTTCTCCGCCTGCAGGTCGGCAATGGCCTGCATCATGGCCGCGCCCAGCAGCTCCGTAACGGATACGCCGTACTGCTTGGCACAGGCGCGGACCCGGTCCACCGGCAGCATCATGGTGATGAGGTTTTTATATCCGTCCTTTTCCGGCGTGCCGCTGAGGTGATAGGCAGTGCTCTCCGCCCGGCTGGCGGTAACGTCCCCGGCATAGCGCAGGAAGCTGTCCTCCAGCTCCTGCGGACTGGGCTCCTCCAGGCGGCCCAGCACACCCTTTTCCGCCGGGATGCTGATGCCGTATTTCTGGCACAGATACTCCGCCGTCAGGGTTTTCAGAAAAATCAGCCCGCCGGTGCCGTCGGTGACGGCGTGGAAAAACTCCACCGCCATCCGGTCATGGTACACCAGCACCCGGAAGGCGCACTGGCGCACCTGGCCGAAGGGCACATGGGCCAGGGGGCAGCTTTTCTCCGGCTGGATGTCCGGCGCCTTGGGAATTTCCTCCAGATAATACCAGAATGCCCCCCGCCGCAGCCGCACGGCAATGGAGGGGAACCGCCGCACCGTCACGTCCAGCGCCGCCCGCAGCACCACTGTGTCGATGGGCTCGGTCAGGGTGACGGACAGGCGAAAGAAGTTGTTCCAGTTCCGGCGCTTGGCGGCAGGATAGATCTTGGCGGCGTTGTCCAGCCGCATCCACCGCAGGCTCCGGGCCGGGGACAGGGTCCGGTCCAGGAAGTGGTTGATGGCCTCAAAGTCCTGAGCCATGTTCTCATTGAGGCAGTACAGCACATAGGCGTGCCACCGCTCCGGGGCAATGTGCAGCTTGCTGCGGCATCCGGCGGACAGAAGCCGGTTATGCAGGGCACGGGTGTCGTCCAGCATCACCTCGTCCCCGCCCACAAACAGCAGAGACGGCGGCAGCCCCGTCAGGTCGCCGAACAGCGGCGAGCACAGAGGGTCCGTGGGGTCCTGCGTATAGCACTTGGCGTAAAATTGCAGCAGCTCCGGAGTCATGGAGGGGTCCTTTTCCCGGTTGTCCCGATAGGAGTCCCCGGACCCGGTCAGGTCTGTCCAGGGAGAGATGCCCACAAGCCCGCAGGGCAGGGCCATGCCCAGCTGCTTGAGCCGCAGACACAGACAGTAAATGAGCCCGCCTCCGGCGGACTCCCCCGCCAGCAGGATCTGCCGGGGCTCATAGCCCTTTTTCAGCAGGTATTGATAGCTCTCCAGCGCATCGTCCAGGGCCGCGGGATACGGATGCTCCGGGGCCAGACGGTATGCCGGGCAGAACACCCGTACACCGCATTCCGAGGCCAGGGTGGCTGCAAAGCCCTTGGCATATTCCAGGCTGCCGCAGGTATAGCCGCCGCCGTGGAGATACAGGATCACGCCGCTGCGGCGCTGATCCTTGGGCATGACCCACGCCCCCTGAAAAGCGCCGAAGTCGTGGTCCCGCACCAGCACCTCCCGCCGGTGCAGGGCGGTCATCAGCTCCCCCAGCTTGTCCTGCCCCTTTCGGGTGACCTCCAGGGACAGACCGGCCACGAAGGGCTTGAAAAATGATAGCTGAGAACGAACCAGCTTTGCGTGCAGCTCCATGCAATGTCGTTCCTTTCCTGAAAATGTTCTGAATCATTTTATTATACCAGAAATCCTACCGCATAACAAGGTTTGACCGGTAAAAAGCATATGGAAAAAGGGCGCTGCGATGCAGCGCCCCTTCAGACTGCCAGAAATACTCCAACGGGCTGTTAATTCGACTTTATGCGATTATTGAATTTTTAACGGTATATTAATGGAACAAACCGTTGAAAATGGAAAAATTGTGATACTTTTACAAAATGATTGTTAATAATTCGGCGAAACATTAATTGTAAACAGGCCGCTCCTATTATACAATAGAACCAGAGACGTCCCTGCTCCGCACAGAGACCGGGACAGAATTGCGGAGGCGGGACACCCCTTCCGGACAAAATAAAGGAGAGTGAGTCTGTGTTCAAGAAATTCACCAACGGCTGCGTTCGCGTGGTCAACCGGTGGCTGCCGGATGCGTTCCTGTTTGCCATCATCCTGAGCATCATCGTTTTCATCGGCTCCATGTGCGCCACCAAGATGGGCCCCCTGCAGGTGCTCAACGCCTGGGGTGACTCCAAGGGCTTCTGGGGCCTGCTGAGCTTCTCCATGCAGATGGCCCTGGTGCTGGTATTCGGCTCCGCCATGGCGGCTGCCAAGCCCTGCAAAAAGGCCCTGCGGGCTGCCGCCGGCTTGTGCCACAACAACATGCAGGCCATTGTGGTCACCACCTTCATCTCCACCCTCTGCTGCTGGCTGAACTGGGGCTTCGGCCTGATCGCCGGCACGCTGCTGGCCAAGGAAGTGGTGCGCCGGGTGCCCACCGTGGACTATCCCCTGCTGATCGCCTCCGCCTACTCCGGCTTCGTCATCTGGCACGCAGGTCTGTCCGGCTCCATCCCCCTGGACCTGGTGGCGGGCAAGAAATTCGGCGAGGTCCTGTATCAGGCCCCCATCACCGACACGGTGTTCCACCCCATGAACCTGATCATGGTGGGCGTCATTCTGTTTGTCATGCCCCTTGTGAACTACGCCATGCATCCCGATAAGGCCCACACCGTGTGCATCGACCCCACCCTGCTGGAGGATGAGGCCGAGCGCACCTATGAGGTCAGGACTCCTGCCGATAAGCTGGAGCACTCCAAGCTCCTGTGGGCCATCACCCTGGTGGGCGGCTTCGTGTACATCATCTATTACTTTGTGCAGAACGGCTTTACCCTGGGCCTGAACATCGTGAACATGATCTTCCTGTTCCTGGGTATTCTGCTCCACGGCGACCTGCGCCGCTATGTGGATGCCATCTCCGACGCCGCCGGCGGCGCGGCAGGCGTGCTGCTGCAGTTCCCCTTCTATGCCGGTATCATGGGCATGATGGTGGCAGCCAACGACCAGGGCGTGTCTCTGGCGGGTGTCATCTCCCAGTTCTTCGTGAGCGTCTCCAACAACGTCACCTTCCCCATGCTATCCTTCCTGGCAGCCGGTGTGGTGAACTTCTTCGTTCCCTCCGGCGGCGGCCAGTGGGCCGTGCAGGGCCCCATCATGATGCCTGCCGGCGCGGCTATGGGCATCGAGAATGGCCGCACCGCCATGGCCATTGCCTGGGGCGACCAGTGGACCAACATGATCCAGCCCTTCTGGGCTCTGCCTGCTCTGGGCATCGCCAAGCTGTCCGCCCGGGACATCATGGGCTATCTGGTCATCGTCACCCTGTTTGTGGGCGTGATGGCCTGCCTGGGCTTCCTGGCCTGGGCCGCGTGGTTCTAAGCGCTTGCATAAAAAATTGGCTGCCCTCGGGCAGCCAATTTTTTCAGCCTGTATTTATACAGTCTCCTGCGCCTTCCCAAAATCGCACAGGTCCCGCAGGGTGCAGCCGCCGCAGTCGGGCCTTCGGGCCATGCACACGGCCCGGCCGTGAAGCACCATCCGGTGGCAGAAATCGCTGGACTCCTCCGGCGGGATGCACCGGCGCAGCTGCCGCTCCACCTGCACCGGGTCCCGGCTGCCGTCGGTAAGGCCCAGCCGCCCGGTGATGCGGATGCAGTGGGTGTCGCAGACGTAGCCCGCCTGACCGTATACGTCGCCTAAAATCAGGTTGGCGGTTTTGCGGCCCACACCCGGCAGCCGCAGCAGGTCCTCCATGTTGTCCGGCACCCGCCCGCCGTAGTCCGACAGCAGCATTTTTGCCGCCGCTACGATGTCCCGGGCCTTGGCCCGCCAGAAGCCGCAGGAGCGGACGTATTCGCCCACCTCCTCCTGGCTGGCGGCGGCGAAGGCCTCCAGCGTGGGGAACCGGGCAAACAGCGCCGGGGTCACCTGATTTACCCGGGCATCGGTGCACTGGGCTGCCAGCCGCACGGAAAACAGCAGCTCGTAGTCCTTATCGTAATCCAGGGAGCACGCCGCGTCGGGATACAGCTCCTTCAGCCGCCCGATGATGGCGCTCACCTCTTGGGGAGACTTCATATGGCATCACCTCGCCTTCATTGTACCAGACCGCCGGGAAAAATGCAAATCGGGGGGTGCAAAGGGCGGCGGGATGTGGTATAATAGCTGTGATTTTCCCGGAAGGAGGTGCCGCTATGCGGCCATTGGCAGACGAAATACGCCCCCAGACCCTGGACCAGGTGGCGGGCCAGAAACACCTGCTGGGCCCCGGCGCCCTGCTGCGCCGCCTCATCGAGGGCGGGACCTCCGCCAACATGATCTTTTACGGGCCCTCCGGCACCGGCAAGACCACCATCGCCTCCATCATCGCCAAGCGCACGGAAAAGGCCCTGTACCACCTGAACGCCACCACCGCGTCTTTGCAGGATGTGAAGGCCATCATCGCCGATGTGGACACCATGCTGGCCCCCAACGGGGTACTGCTGTACCTGGACGAGATCCAGTATTTCAACAAAAAGCAGCAGCAGAGCCTGCTGGAGTTCATGGAAAACGGCAAGATCACCCTGATCGCCTCCACCACGGAGAACCCGTATTTCTATGTATACAACGCCCTGCTGTCCCGCAGCACGGTGTTTGAGTTCAAGGCCCTGACGGCGGAGGAGACGCTGCCCGCCGTGGAGCGGGCCCTGGACATCGTCCGCCGCCGCAGCCCCCTGCCCCTGACCTGGGAGCCGGAGGTGCCGGGCCTCATTGCCGCCGGGTGCGGCGGCGACGTGCGCAAGGCCGTCAACGCCGTGGAGCTGCTGGACCAGGCCGCCCGGCCTGTGGACGGCGGCCTGCGCATCACCGCCCAGGACGCCCAGCAGGCGGCCCAACGCAGCGCCATGCGCTACGACCGGGAGGGGGACGAGCACTACGATCTGCTGTCCGCCCTGCAAAAGTCCGTCCGGGGCTCCGACCCCGACGCGGCGGTGTACTACCTGGGCCGCCTGCTGGAGGCCGGGGACCTGCTGTCCCCCTGCCGGCGGCTGCTGGTCATGGCCGCCGAGGATGTGGGGCTGGCCTATCCCCAGGCCATGGCCATCACCAAGGCCTGCGTGGACGCCGCCCGGGAGCTGGGTCTGCCGGAGGGGCGGCTGCCCCTGGCGGAGGCCGCCGTTCTCCTGGCCACGGCGCCCAAGTCCAACTCCGCCTACAACGCCATCAACGCCGCTATGCGCGATATCCAGAAGGGGAAGGTGGGCCAGGTGCCCCGGCACCTGCAGAACGTCCACGCCGACAGCACCGGCAGCGGCAAGGCCCCGGCCTACAAATACCCCCACGATTACCCCCACCACTATGTGGCCCAGCGGTACCTGCCGGAGGCCCTGGGGGACGTGACCTATTACCAATACGGCGACAACAAGACCGAACAGGCCGCCCGGCGGTACTGGGAGGATATCAAGAAAAATTGACCGGAAAGGCGGGCGATCCCATGGACCTGAAGCTCCACGATGTGGTCGAGCTGAAAAAGGAACACCCCTGCGGCAGCCGCCGGTGGGAGGTGCTGCGGGTGGGGATGGACATCCGCCTGCGGTGCGCCGGATGCGGCCACGAGGTGCTGGCCCCCCGGCGAAAGGTGGAAAAGAGCATCAAGCGTGTGATACCGAAGGAGGAAACCCAATGAAAAACCGCAAATGGACCCAGTATGTGGCCATGGGCGTGGCCCTGCTGATGGCCATCGTTATGCTCCTGGGCCTGATTATTCCGTATATCGGCCTTTGAGGAGGGGCGGCTGTGAAGCACTGTATTCTGGCGAAATTCCGGCCCGAGGCCGGGGACTGGCGGGCCTATCTGCCGCAGATCCGGGAGATTTTCTCCGCCGCCGGGGACATTCCCGGCGTCCGGGGCGCAGAGGTCCTTCCCGGCTGCGTGGACCGGGACAACCGGTACCATGTGCTGATCCGGCTGGACATGGACCCGGCGGCCCTGACAGCCTATGACGCCTCCACCATGCACCACCGGTGGAAGGATCGCTTCGGCCCCCTGCTGGAAAAGAAGGCCATTTTCGACTACGAGCCATAAGAATACCCCCGGTGCGGTTTACGCTGCACCGGGGGTGCTTTATTCAGACATGCTCCTGCCTGCGCTGGTGGCGGCGGCACAGGGCCCGGTAGATCAGCAGCCCCACGGCGGACACCACCAGGGTGGCAGCAAAAACCAGCACCGCGAACTGGTAATCCTTCACGCCCAGGGCGTCGCCTCCTATGGTGGAGGTCAGCACCGACGGCAGGCGGCCCACGGTACACAGCAGCAGCCACTTGCCCCAGGACAGGTCCGTCAGCCCTGCGAAGTAGCACAGCAGGTCCTTGGGCGTGCCCGGCACCATGAATACCAGCCAGAACAGAGCGTCCCGCTTGGGGGAGCTCTGCAAAAATTTCAGCTTTTCCAGCTTCTCCCGGGGAAAGAAGATATCCACCAGCTCCCTGCCAAACCGGCGCACCAGGGCAAACACCGCCACGCTGCCCAGGAACGCTCCCAGCAGGCACAGCAGGCTCCCCCGCACCGCGCCAAAGGCGTATCCGCCGCTGATCTCCAGAGGCTCTCCGGGGATCACAGCCACCACCACCTGTAAAAACACCATGCCCACATAGGCGGCGCAGCCCATCAGGCCGTGACCGTCCACCCACTGGCGGAACTGCTCCGGCTGGGATGCAAACCGCACCAGCGGGCGGCCCACGAACCATCCCACCACCGCCGACAGCAGCAGGAAAATGGCAATGGCGGCCCAGGCAATGAGCTTTTTCTGTTTGGCTGTGAAAACGTGCTTGTCCATAATAACCCTCGACTTGTTGATGGTATCATTATACCACGTTTTTCCCGCTGTTTTTGAACAGACCGTAAAATAATCCTTAAGCTGCCGGGGTGGAGGGAGAAGCAAACCAGGGGAGGGGCACGGCCCCTCCCCTGCCCGTTGCGGAATGCGCCTGCTTACTCCTTGGGGACCTGCTTCATGGACAGACTGATGCGGTGCTTTTTCTCGTCGGCCTCCAGCACCACCACCCGCACCACGTCGCCCACGGATACGATCTCCGAGGGGTGGCGGATGAACCTGTTGCACACCTGGGAGATATGCACCAGGCCGTCCTGGTGGACGCCGATGTCCACGAACACGCCGAAATCCACCACGTTGCGGACGGTGCCCGTCAGCACCATGCCGGGGGCCAGGTCCTTAATATCCAGCACATCCGTTCGCAGAATGGGGGCAGGCAGCTCATCCCGGACGTCCCGGCCCGGCTTTACCAGCTCGGCCGCCACGTCCCGCAGGGTGGGCACGCCGATGTCCAGCTGACGGGCAACGCTTTCCTCCCCCAGGGCCTTGATCTTGTCCGGCAGGACCGCCAGGCTCCCGGCGGACACGTCCGCCAGGGTATAGCCGCACAGGTCCAGGAGTCCCTGGGCTGCGGCATAGCTCTCCGGATGGACGCCGGTGTTGTCCAGCACGGACTTGCTCTCCGGCACCCGCAAAAAGCCCGCCGACTGCTGGAACGCCTTGGGCCCCAGCTTGGGGACCTTCAGCAGCTGGCGGCGGCCGGTGAAGGCGCCGTTTTCCTCCCGGTATTTCACAATATTCCTGGCAGTGGTGGCATTGAGGCCGGACACCCGGCCCAGCAGGCTGGCGGAGGCGGTGTTCACGTCCACGCCCACGGCGTTGACGCAGTCCTCCACCACGCCGGACAGGGTCTCGTCCAGCCGCTTCTGGGGCATATCGTGCTGGTACTGGCCCACGCCGATGGCCTTGGGGTCGATCTTCACCAGCTCCGCCAGGGGGTCCTGCATCCGCCGGGCGATGGACACGGCGCTGCGGAGGTTCACGTCATACTCCGGAAACTCCTCCGCCGCCAGCTTGCTGGCGGAGTATACGGAGGCCCCGGCCTCGTTGACCATCATATAGCTGACGCCGCCGCCCAGCTGTCGGATCAGCTCCACCGCCATCTGCTCCGTCTCCCGGCTGGCGGTGCCGTTGCCGATGGCAATATGGGTGACGCCATGGCGGCGTACCAGCTGGGACAGGCGGGCGATGGCCTCCTGCCTCTGGCGGGGACCGAAGGTGGGATACACCACGGCGGTGTCCAGCACCCGGCCGGTGCCGTCGATGACCGCCACCTTGCAGCCGTGGGCATAGCCGGGGTCCAGGCCCATGGTCACATGGCCCTTTACCGGAGGCTGCATCAGCAGGGGCTTCAGGTTCAGGCCGAAGTTGGCAATGGCCCCCTCGCAGGCGGCGGCGGTAAGATCGGACCGGGCCTCCCGCTCCAGGGAGGGGTAGATCAGCCGGTCATAGGCGTCCTCGCAGGCGGCCTTGATAAACTCCATGGCCCGGGACCCGGGACGCACCACCGCCCGGCGCAGAGTCATCAGACCCAGCTCCCGGTCCAGCAGCACGGTGACGGTGAGGACGCCCTCCTTTTCGCCCCGGTTGATGGCCAGGATCTGGTGCCCGGCCAGCTTGGCGATGGGCTGGTCAAAGTCATAATACAGGCGGTAGACGGTGTCCTCCTCCGTAGCGGCCAGACTCCGCAGCCGGCCCTGGCGGCGCAGCAGCTCCCGCAGGGTCTTGCGGATGGCGGCATCGTCCGACAGCAGCTCCGCCACGATGTCGTTGGCCCCCTGGAGGGCATCGGCCAGAGTCTCCACACCCTTTTCCGGATCCAGGAATCCGGCGGCGGCGGTCTCCGGATCCGGGCAGTCCCGGCCCTGAGCCAGCAGCAGCTGGGCCAACGGCTCCAGGCCCTTTTCCCGGGCCACGGTGGCCCGGGTCCGGCGCTTCTGCTTATAGGGGCGGTACAGGTCCTCCACCTCCGCCAGGGTGGCGGCGTTGTCAATGGCGGCGGACAGCTCCTGGGTGAGCTTCCCCTGGCCGTCGATGGCGTTTTTGACCTCCTCCCGGCGCTGGGCCAGGTTCCGCAGATAGTTCAGCCGGTCCTCCAGGGTCCGCAGGGCCGTGTCGTCCATGCTTCCGTGGAGCTCCTTGCGGTAGCGGGCGATGAAGGGGATGGTGTTGCCCTCATCCAGCAGGTTGATGACATTCTGCACATGGGCCAGGGGCTTTTCCAGCTCCCGGGCCAGAATTTCCGCGATGCTTTGCATTTGCTTCTCCTTTCGCAGGCAACTGCCGGGACGGAGGATATCCGTCCCGGCAGATTTTTACTTGTGGTACAGCTTCTTCACCTCGTAGCGGGGCTGGCAGGTGACGTTGATGCCCAGACGCTTGTAGAGCTTCTCGTCCTCCTCGGAGATGATGACGGAGAAGTGGGCGTCGCAACCCCGGAGGCTGCTGAGCTGCTCCTGGACCATGGCGGCCAGAGGGTTGGTCAGGCCCGAGATGGCCAGGGCGATGAGTACCTCGTCGGAGTGGAGCCGGGGATTCCGATGGCCCAGGTTGCCGGTTTTCAGGCGGCTGATGGGCTCGATGACCGAGGCGGGGATCAGCTTGAGCTTGTGGTCGATGCCGGCCATGGCCTTCAGAGCATTCAGCAGCAGGGCCGCGCTGGCCCCCAGCAGGGAGGAGGTCTTGCCCGTGACCACGGAGCCGTCCGGCAGCACCATGGCCCCGGCGGGAGCGCCGGTCTCCTCTGCCTTTTGCAGGCAGGCCGCCACGGCAGGGCAGATCTCCGGCGTAACGCCGGCCTGCTGCATAACGATCTCCAGCTTCCGCACCACCTCATCGTCACAGCGGCCCCGGGTGCGGTCGGCCATGCCGGCGTAGTAGCGGCGGAGGATCTCCATCCGGGACGCCGCCTGACACACCTGGTCGTCCACAATGGCGAAGCCCGCCATATTCACGCCCATGTCCGTGGGGGATTTGTAGGGAGACGCGCCCTGGATCCGCTGGAACATGGCGTTGAGCACCGGGAAGATCTCCACGTCCCGGTTGTAGTTCACGGTGGTCTTGCCGTAGGCCTCCAGGTGGAAGGGGTCGATCATGTTCACGTCGTTCAGGTCCGCCGTGGCCGCCTCATAGGCCAGGTTCACCGGGTGCTTCAGCGGCAGGTTCCAGATGGGGAACGTCTCATACTTGGCGTAGCCCGCCCGGACGCCGCGCTTGTTCTCATGGTACAGCTGGCTCAGACAGGTGGCCATCTTGCCGCTGCCGGGGCCGGGGGCCGTTACCACCACGATGGGACGCGAGGTCTCAATATAGTCGTTTTTGCCCAGGCCGTCGTCGGACACGATGTGGGCCACGTCCGAGGGATACCCGGCAATGGGATAGTGGCGATAGCTCCGGACGCCCAGGGCCGTCAGCCGCTTGATGAAGGCGTCCGCCGCCGGCTGACCGGCGTACTGGGTGATGACCACGGAGCCAACATAAAAGCCCAGGCCCCGGAAAACATCCATGAGCCGCAGCACGTCCTCATCGTAGCCGATGCCCAGGTCGCCCCGGACCTTCTTCTTCTCGATGTCTCCGGCGCAGATGGCCACCACGATCTCCACGTCGTCCCGGATGGAGGCCAGCATGCGGATCTTGCTGTCCGGCTGGAATCCCGGCAGCACCCGGGAGGCGTGGTAATCGTCGAACAGCTTGCCGCCGAACTCGATATACAGCTTGTCGCCGAATTGCTCCCGCCGGGCCCGGATGTGCTGGGCCTGGAGGGTCAGGTATTTGTTGTTGTCGAACCCGATCTTCATATGTGCTCCCTACTTTCTGGTGATTGCTTCAACCTGGTTATTATACACGACACAGGCCCGGGAGAAAAGAGCTTTTTTGCATTTTTCCCTCCGGCAAATCTGCCGGTTTTTTCAGGAGGTTTTTGGGCGAATCGCGCCGTTGCTTTTTTCCGCCGCCGGGGGTATACTAAAGAATACACCACACATGCAGGAGGATGCGGACCATGCGCTTTCAGGTTTTGCTGAAAAAGGAAAACGTTCCGGGGATGAGCTTCTTCCCCTTTTTCGAGACCAACGACATTCAGGAGGCCAAGGAATTCGCCATGCGGCTGGCCTTTGAGGAGTTCAACCTGGTGAAGGTCACGGACACCAAGCGCCAGGAGCTGGTGCGGGACTTCGACGCCGCCGTGTATCGGGAGCAATAAGAGCCATAGCAAAAAAGAGGCGCTGCCGCGGCAGCGCCTCTTTTGATTTACAGGGCAGGGGATCAGGAAAAGAACAGGCCCCAGGCCAGGAAGCCCAGGATGGCCACCAGGCCGGTGAACAGCAGGACGATCACCAGATAGCCCATGATGTCCCGGGCGGACAGCTTGGCCACGCCCAGCGCAGGCAGCGCCCAGAAGGGCTGGATCATGTTGGTCCACTGGTCGCCCCAGGCAATGGCCATGGCGGCGCGGCCGGGCTCCACGCCCAGCTGGGGAGCGGCGGGCATAACGATGGGGCCCTGGACCGCCCACTGACCGCCGCCGGAGGGAACGAAGAAGTTCACGATACCGGCGGACAGGAAGGTCCACATGGGGAAGGTGACGCTGGTGGAAATGCTGACAAAGAAGTCGGAGATCACACCGGCCAGGCAGACGCCCGCGTCGTTGCGGACGGTCATCATGCCCATGATGCCGGCATAGAAGGGGAACTGCAGCAGGATGCCCGAGGCGCCGGCAGCGGCCTCGCCGATGGCGTCCACATAGCGGCGCAGGTCGCCGTGCAGCAGGATGCCCAGGAACAGGAAGATGAAGTTGACGATGTTCAGGTTCAGAGCGGAGGCGATGTTCTTGCCCTCCTCCAGGGTGGCGAAGTAATAAATGATATAGGCGAAGCCGGCCACTACCAGGATGATCCACAGGATGCGGGAGTGCTCCATCTTGTCGGCGGGCGTCTTGACCTCGTAGGTCTTGTCCTCCTCATCCTGCAGCAGGGTGGGGTCGATGGTGATGGCGTGATCTCTGTCGGGATGCATGGCATAGTTCACGAAGGGCATGACCAGCAGAATCACACAGCACATGATGATGTTCATGGGGTGGAAGATGGTGTCGGCGGTGGAGGCGGTCAGGACCATTTCCTGCTCGGTACCGGCAAACAGCTTGTAGCCCTCGGCCAGCTGCAGGGGGATGGAGCCGGACAGGCCGGCGTGCCAGATGACGAAGCCGGAATAGGCGGAGGCGATCAGCAGAGGATAATCCACGGTGGGAACGCGCTTGGCAACCTCGCGGGCCAGCAGAGCGCCGGCGATCAGGCCGAAGCCCCAGTTCAGCCAGCAGCAGATGGTGGAAATGAAGGTGGTGACCACGATGGCCTGCATGTTGTTGTGGCACATACCGGCCACGAACCGCAGCGCCTTCTTGCAGGGCTTGGCGGAAGCCATGGCGGAGCCGAACACCAGCACCAGAGCCATCTGCATGGAGAAGGCCAGCAGGCCCCAGAAGCCGCTGGTGGAGCCCCAGGCATTGAGCACCTTCAGCGGCCCCATCTTGGTGGCGATCATCGCGAACACATACACGATGATGGACAGAATGACTGCAAACAGGAACGGATCCGGCAGCCACCGGTTGACCACGCGAACGCAGCCATTGGTGAATTTCTTAAACACAGATTCACTCTCCTTTGTTGTTATCGGCCCGGTCCGTCACAATCGGTGGGCCGGCCTGTGTTAATTCTATAACAGTCATAGAAAGTTTACAATTGCCAAAGCGCCGAAGTTTTAACGAACATTTTGTGAAGTGTTACAGATTTCTCGGATTTTTCATATATCGCGCTAAAATATCGCAGAAAAGCATAAAGAATCAATAAAGTATTGGAGTTTTCGCGTTAAGTTTTTGGTTGGAGTCACCGAGCGGCAGAGCGATAAGGACGAGCGGTATTTTCTGCCGAAACGGGTAGTTTTTCCTGATAAGAAACCCAAGCCTGCCGCGGGCGGCCTCTTGACAGACTGTCAAAAAAGCAGGCTTGCCTCCGCCTTCGGAAAGGAAGATCGTTACGAAAGAAACCCATCAGGGGTGTCTTTCGTTTTCAATCACCGCATTTTCAGAACTTTTATGAAAGTTATGAAAATGCTTGATCAGCTTGTCAAAAAGGATTTTTGACAAGCTGATCAAAAGGCCGCCCGTCCGGGCGGCCTTTTGAAATATTTGAAGCGATTACTCCTGATCCAGGACCAGCTCCATGGTGTCCTGGGCGATCATCAGCTCCTCGTTGGTGGGGACCACCATGACGGTGACGGGCGCGCCGTCCTGGGAGATGATCTGCTCCTTGCCCCGGCAGTTGTTCTTCTCCGGGTCGCAGGTGATGCCCATGAACTCCAGACCGTGGAGGATGTGGGCCCGGGTCTCGGGTGCGTTTTCGCCCACGCCGGCGGTGAATACCACCACGTCCACGCCGCCCATGGCGGCGGCATACTCGGCGATCATCTTGCGTACCCGGTACTCGAAGATCTCCAGGGCCACGGTGGCACGGTGATTTTCCTTCTCCGCCGCCTGCTCCAGATCCCGGAAGTCGGAGGACACGCCGGACAGGCCCAGCATGCCGGATTCCTTGTTCAGCAGGTTCACGGCCTCGGAAATGGTCATGTCGTACTTGTTGGCGATGAACTCCACCACGCCCACGTCCATATCACCGGCCCGGGTGCCCATAGGCAGGCCCGCCAGAGGCGTCAGGCCCATGGAGGTGTCCACGCAGCGGCCGCCCTTGACTGCCGCCAGGGAGGAGCCGTTGCCCAGGTGGCAGGACACCACCTTCAGCTCCGCCGGGTCCTTGCCCAGAAGCTCCGCCGCCCGCAGGGACACATAGCGGTGAGAGGTGCCATGGAAGCCGTAGCGGCGGATCTTGTCCTTCTCGTAATACTCATAGGGGATGGAGTACAGATAGGCGTGCTCGGGCATGGTCTGGTGGAAGGCCGTGTCGAACACCGCCACCTGGGGCACGTCGTGGCCCAGCACCGCCCGGCAGGCCTCGATGCCGATGATGTTGGCGGGGTTATGCAGAGGCGCCAGGGGGGTGCAGTCCTCCACCGCCTGCATCACCTGGTCGGTGATGAGAACGGAGCTGGCGAAGCTCTCGCCGCCGTGGACCACCCGGTGACCCACCGCGTCGATCTCCTTCATGGAGGAGATGACGCCGTTGACCGGGTCCACCAGAGCGGCCAGCACCGCCTGGATGGCCTCGGAGTGGGTGGGCATGGGCACGTCGGCCGCAGAGATCACGGCCTTGCCCTCCACCTGGGGCTTATAGGTGAATTTTCCGTCAATGCCGATGCGCTCGCACAGGCCTTTGGCCAGCAGATGGCCGGTTTCCGGGTCCAGCAGCTGATACTTCAGGGATGAGCTGCCGGCATTGATAACGAGTACTTTCATGAAAGACCTCCTCGAATTTTGGTCCCACATCACATGTTGCAGGTTCCTTCTTTTTGTATTACGGGAAATATTGTATCGAAATTCCCTGGGCTTGGCAATGGTTTTTGGAAAAAAATGGAAGCCGTATCGCAAAATAGCGGTCAAGGTTTTAACAATGCCCGACACGGCAAACGCCTGTATTTGCACAGTGTACAAATATGTGAAAAAATCGGCAAGCGCAGCAAGTGGCTCGTCAGAATTTTCACGGAGTTTGCACACTATAGGCGGGAAATCAGCCGAAAATGCCAATGGAGAGGGTGTCCGTCATAGGGGGACAATGCGGAAAAGGCGCCCGGCCCGGAGCAGGAAAAAGCCCCGGCAGCGCCGCTGCCGGGGCTTCCAGATATTGGAAAATTATTGCAGGATGCGGGCAGCAGACTCCTCGGCGAACTGCTTGCTGTACAGGTCGTGGTAATAGCCATGGCGGCGCAGCAGCTCCTGGTGGGTGCCCTGCTCCACGATGCGGCCGTCCCGGACCACCAGGATCATATCCGCCTTGCGGATGGTGGACAGCCGGTGGGCGATGAGGAAGGAGGTCCGGTCCCGCAGCAGGTGGTCGATGGCCTGCTGGATCAGCTGCTCGGTCTGGGTGTCGATGGAGGAGGTGGCCTCGTCCAGCACGAAGATGCGGGGGTCCGCCAGCACGGCCCGGGCGAAGGAGATCAGCTGCTTCTGACCGGTGGAAAGGCGTCCCCCGCCCTCGCCTACGTCGCTGTCCCAGCCCTTTTCCAGCTTGGCCACCACGGTGTCGGCGGACACGGCCCGGGCGGCGGCCTCCACCTCCGCATCGGAGGCGTCCAGCTTGCCGTAGCGGATGTTCTCCCGGACGGTGCCGGAGAACAGATGGGGGTCCTGGAGCACATAGCCGATGTTGCTGTGGAGCCACAGCTGGCTGCGCTGCCGGTAATCCACCCCGTCGATGAGGATCTGGCCCTCCGTGGGCTCAAAGAACCGGCAGGCCAGGTTCACCAGGGTGCTCTTGCCCGCGCCGGTCTCGCCCACGATGGCCACGGTAGCCCCCTGGGGAATGTGCAGGGAGAAGTGCTCCAGCACGTTGTCGCCGCCGTCGGGATAGCGGAAGGTCACGTCCCGGAACTCGATCTCGCCCCGGATGGGCTCCCAGTTCTCCCGCTTGGGATGGAAGGCGTCGCCGTATTTTTCCACCACCTCCGGGCTGTCCTGGATCTGGGGGACCTTATCCATCAGGTCCGTGACCCGCTCGATGGACGCCTGGAGGGAGATAAACTCCGCGATGTTGGCGGCGGTCATCTGGATGGGCTCGAAAATGCCCACGGCATAGGTGGTGAAGGTTGAGAGAGTGGCCAGCTCCAGCAGGTGGTCGGAGACCATATAGCCGCCCCGCAGCAGCACGATGGCCACGGCCATAGTGCTGGCAAACAGCACCAGCGGGATATAGATGGCGTTGAGCCGGGCCGCGCCGATGCCGGCGTCGTGCATCTCCTGGGTCAGGGCCCGGAAGGTGCGGACGGTCTGCTCCTCGGTGCCCAGGGTCTTGGTGGTCTTGGCCCCGGTGATGCCCTCGTTGAAGGACCCGGTGATGCGGGAGTTCAGTTTGCGCACTCTCCGGTTCCACCGGAGGATGCGGTTCTGGAAATACCCGGTGAGCACCGCCATCACAGGCACGATGACGATGACCACCAGCGCCAGCCGCCAGTTCAGGGCCAGCATGGCCGCAAAGGTGCCCAGCACATAGAACAGCGCCCACAGGATATCCGTCAGATTCCAGGCCACCATGCCGGCAATGCGGTTGGTATCGCTCATGACCCGGGTCAGCAGATAGCCCACGGGGGTCACGTTGTAAAAGGAGAAGGACAGGGTCTGGAGATGGTGAAACAGGGTCCGGCGCATATCCCGGCCCATGTTCATCTCAATGGTCATGGAGTTCCGGGCAAAGGCCACCACGGACAGAGCCTGTAAAAGAATTACCAGCAGATACACCAGGGAGAAGGGAACGATGCCCCGGAGGGAGTCCGCCTGGATAAAGTTCCGGATGGCGTAGCGCTGGAACAGGGGAATGGCCACGTCCACCAGGGCACACAGACCGTTGAACACCAGCATCCCCACGAAGTCCCGGCGGAAGGGCCGCACAAAGGGCGCAAGCCGCCTCCAGATGCTCCAGTCAAAGGATTTTGTATATTCTTTTTCGTCGAAGGCAGCCATCAGGCGTTCCCTCCTTCCTCCACCAGCGCGCGGTCGTCGCTGCGCATCTGGATGTCATAGATATCCCGGTAAATACCGGGCTGTTGGATCAGCTCCCGGTGGGTGCCCAGGGCGGACACCCGGCCGCCGTCCAGCACCAGGATGCGGTCGGCTTGCATCAGGGTGGTGACCCGGTGGGAGATCAGCAGCACGGTGGCGCTGTGCAGGGTGTCCCGCAGGGCGGTACGGATCTTGGCGTCGGTCTCGGCATCCACGGCGGACAGGGAGTCGTCAAACACCATAATAGGCGCCTGCTGCATCAGCATCCGGGCAATGGCCACCCGCTGCTTCTGTCCGCCGGACAGGGTCACGCCCCGCTCGCCCACCACGGTGTCGTACCCCTGGGGGAAGGTGGAGATGGCCTCGTCCACGCAGGCGATGGCGGCGGCACGGCGCATGGCCTCGTTTTCCGCATCGGGCCGCACGGCGCAGATATTCTCGCCCACGGTCTGGGAAAACAGGAACGGCTCCTGAAGCACCAGGCCGATCTGGCGGCGCAGGGACTTCCGCTTCATGTGCCGGATGTCCACCCCGCCGATGGTGATGGTGCCGCTGCCCTCCGGCAGGTCATACAGCCGGTCCAGCAGGTGGACCAGGGTGCTCTTGCCGGAGCCGGTGCCCCCCAGAATGGCAAAGGTCTCGCCCTTGCGGATGGTAAAGGACACGTCCCGCAGCACCGGCTGGCCCTGATAGCCGAAGGTAACGTGGTCAAAGACGATGTCGCCGTCCGCGGCGTCCACGGCGTCGGGCGCGTCCTGCTCCTCCCGGGCGTTCAGGATGTAGCCCACCCGGTCCATGGACACCCCGGCCTTGCTCATGTCCGACAGCACCCGGCCCAGGGACCGGACCGGCCAGGACAGGGCCTCGTTATAGGTGACGAAGGCCACGAAGGCGCCCAGGGTCATCCGCCCGGCTACGCATTCGCAGGCCCCGGTCACCACGATGACCATCACCTGCAGGCACGTCAGCAGGGTACCGGAGGCCCAGTATACGGACAGCAGCTTTCCCAGCCGGATCCAGAGCTGGGAGAAGCGCTGATTCTTGGCGTTGAACTTCTCATCCTCGTACCGCTCCCGGCCGAAGGCCCGGACCACCCGGACGGCGGTAAGATTCTCCTGGGCGCAGGTGGTCAGGTCCCCCTCCGCCTCGTCGGCAGCCTGGAACCGGCCGGAGATCTTCCTGTAGAATACCCCGGAGGACAGGCCCACGATGGGGATGAACAGCGCCGAGATCAGCGAGAGCCGCAGGTTCATGGAGAACATGATGCACAGGTACAGCGCGATGAGAAACACCGTGCGCACCACCTCCACCAGCTGATTGCACACGAACTGGCGGATCACGTCCACGTCGGAGGTGCAGCGCTGGATGATGTCGCCGGTGGGGTTATTTTTGTGCCAGGCAAAGGGCAGATACTGGATGTGGCGGTACAGGTCGTCCCGGATACCCTTGACATAGCTCTCGGAGCCCCGGGCCAGCTGGAGCCGCTGGCCGTAGCTGCAAACGCCCCGCAGCAGGGCCGTCAGCAGTACGCCGCCTGCCGCCCACCATAGGGCCGTCAGGGGCCGGGCCTCCAGCACCGGCCAGCTCAGCCACCGCATGAGAAACGCCGGCAGCCGGACCGGCTCCGTTCCCAGGATGGAGTCCACGGTGATGCGGATGATCTGGGGCGTCAGGGCGTTGAACACCATGGCCAGGCATGCGCACAGCAGCGCCGCCGCAAAGTGCCCCCAGCAGGGGCGCAGATATTTCCCGATGAGAGACAGCTTCTCCCGCCGGGACAGCTTTTGGGTGGTTTCCATGAAAGCGCAGACACTTCCTTCCTTTTTTTACTCTCTCTTTTCCAATACGATTTCCGGGCGCAAAAAAAGCGCCCTCCCATGAGGACGCTCCCACAGCCGCAATGAGCCTGCTCCCTTCCCCGGCAGGCGCGTTACGGGTGCACGATGGTCCCCGGCACGATAATGACGGTATTGTTCTTCATGCTGGGCACCACCTTTCTGTTCAGATGGCTACAGTATACAAGGGGAAACGGTATTTGTCAAGGAAAACAGGCAGCTCTGTAAAAAACGTGTGTTTTTTCAAAATGTTGTGGCGCGGCGGGCGAAACTATAGTATACTGAAGCCATGACAACCTGAGGTTGCGGGGAAAACGTCGGATTTTTTCCCGGTGCAAACGGAGGTTGGTAGACATTGCGGCCCGTTTCCGATAGGATAAGGCCAAAGAGAAACGGAGGGACGGAGCCATGGCCTTTGGAGAACGGTTGCAGGAGGTACGCCGCCGGGCGGGACTGACCCAGGAGCAGTTTGCCGCGGAGCTGAACGTATCCCGGCAGGCCGTCAGCAAATGGGAATCCTGCCGGGGCTATCCGGAGATTGAAAAGATCCTCTATATCTGCAACCGGTATCAGGTGTCCCTGGATGAGCTGTTTTCCCAGGAGGTGCCCCGGCAGGCCCCGGCGCAGCCCGCGCCGGATACGCCGCCGCTGCCGGAGAAAACCCTGAAAACGGCGCTGTCCGCGTTTTTCGCCAATCTGTCCCCCCGGGAAAAGTGGCTGGGTCTCGGTGCAGTGGCCGGGACGCTGTCCCTGGCCCTGGCGCTGGGGCTTTGTCTGAAAGGAGGAACCACCGATATGATGACCATTATCTGGATCGCCGCCATGGTGATTTTCGGCGTGGTGGAGGCCGTCACCGTGGGGCTGGCGTCCATCTGGTTCGTGGTGGGCTCTGTGGCGGGACTCATCGCCGCCATCTGCGGCGGCCCTGTGTGGCTGCAAATTGCCCTGTTCTTCGTGGTGTCCATCGTGTGCCTGGCGGCCACCCGGCCCCTGGTGAAGAAGCTGCTGCACAAGGATGTTACCGCCACCAACGCCGACCGCGTCCTGGGCCAGACGGCCCGGGTCACCGAGTCCATCGACAACGCCGTGCCCACCGGGGCGGTGTATGTGGGCGGCATGACCTGGACGGCCCGCAGCGAAAGCGGCCAGCCCATTCCCCGCAACGCACAGGTGAAGATCGTCCGTATGGAGGGCGTGCGCCTGTTCGTGGAGCCCGTGTAAGTCCGTAAACACTACTTATATTAAAAACAGGAGGAAAATCACATGCCAAGCAACATCTCTGTTCCCGGCGCAGTAGCCATCGCCATTCTGGTGGTGCTGGTGCTCATCGTCATCGTCCGCAACATCTATATCGTGCAGCAGTCCAGGGCCTATGTGGTGGAGCGCCTGGGCGCGTTCCACTCCGTGTGGGGCGTGGGCTTCCATCTGAAGGTCCCGTTCATTGAGCGGGTGGTGAAGAAGGTCAGCCTGAAGGAGCAGGTGGCGGATTTCGATCCCCAGCCCGTGATCACCAAGGACAACGTCACCATGCAGATCGACACCGTGATCTATTTCCAGATCACCGACCCCAAGCTGTATACCTACGGCGTGGAGTATCCCATGAACGCCATTGAGAACCTCACCGCCACCACCCTGCGCAACATCATCGGCGAGCTGGAGCTGGACCAGAGCCTCACCTCCCGGGATACCATCAACGCCAAGATGCGCACCATCCTGGACGAGGCCACGGACCCCTGGGGCATCAAGGTCAACCGCGTGGAGCTGAAGAACATCCTGCCGCCCCGCGAGATCCAGAACGCCATGGAAAAGCAGATGAAGGCCGAGCGCGAGCGCCGGGAGTCCATCCTTCAGGCCGAGGGCGAGAAGGCCAGCAAGATCCTGGTAGCCGAGGGCGAGAAGCAGTCCGCCATTCTGCGGGCCGATGCCGCCAAGCAGGCCAAGATCATGGCCGCCGAGGCCGAGGCCACCTCCATCATGAAGGTGCAGCAGGCCCTGGCCGACGCCATGCGCATGCTCAACGAGAACGCCCCCAACGACCAGGTCATCAAGCTCAAGAGCCTGGAGGCTCTGGAGAAAATGGCCGACGGCAAGGCCACCAAGATCATTATCCCCAGCGAGATCCAGGGCCTGGCAGGTCTGGCGGCCAGCGCCAAGGCGCTGGTGGAGAACGATCCGCCCCAGGCGTAAAAACGATCGGAAAAATTTTCCGATTGTTGCAATTGCAACTTATAAAGGGCCCGATTCCGTGTTATACTGCATTCAGTCAATGAGGGAGCCACGGTTCCCAAAACCAATAAATACTGAATATAACGGAGGAAATTTACTATGAAAAAGTGGGTCTGTCCTGTTTGCGGTTACGTTTATGAAGGCGAGAATCCCCCGGCTGAGTGCCCGGTGTGCCATGTCAGCGGCGATAAGTTCACCCTGCAGGCCGAGGAAAAGACCTGGGCCGCCGAGCATGTGGTGGGCGTAGGCAAGGTGTTCGGCGAGGACGTTCCTGCCGAGGTCCGCGAGGAGATCATTGCCGGTCTGCGCGCCAACTTCGAGGGCGAGTGCAGCGAGGTGGGTATGTATCTGGCCATGGCCCGTGTGGCCCATCGCCAGGGCTATCCCGAGATCGGCATGTACTGGGAGAAGGCCGGCCTGGAGGAGGCCGAGCACGCCGCCAAGTTTGCCGAGCTGCTGGGCGAGGTGGTCACCGACTCCACCAAGAAGAACCTGCAGATGCGTGTGGACGCCGAGAACGGCGCCACCGCCGGCAAGTTTGAGCTGGCGAAGCTGGCCAAGAAGTACAACCTGGACGCCATTCACGACACCGTCCACGAGATGGCCCGCGACGAGGCCCGCCACGGCAAGGCCTTCGAGGGCCTGCTGAACCGCTACTTCGGCAAGTAAAGCAAGGATAACAAAAGAGGGAGAGGCTGCGGCCTCTCCCCTTTTCTGTAAATCTGTAAAAAAGCAGCCCGCCCTGCGTCACCGCAGGGCGGGCTTGAGACTGTCAAAAAAATAGGATTGCCTCTGCCTTCGGAAAGGAAGATAGTTACGAAAGAAACCCATCAGGGGTGTCTTTCGTTTTCAATCATCGCATTTTCAGAACTTTTATGAAAGTTTTGAA
>JABLTO010009249.1_pt1 | contig 31369 bp, 25 predicted proteins | sample 7160091 | NCBI WGS metagenome assembly JABLTO01 (sample SAMN14651225, study PRJNA627086) | human gut metagenome | isolation source: feces | host: Homo sapiens
AAAAATATATATGCGCCGTGGGACGGCCGCGGGGATTCGGGGGGCCTTCCCATGCCAAAAGGTTTATTGGAAGTCCAGGCGTGGGTGAGACACATTCGTGACTGAAAAGGTCTTGCACTAAAAAAGTGGATGCCGGAGCAGACACCCACGCACAAACTAAAATTCAGTGATTAACATCCTTGCCGCAATATGGGCAGAAGTCGCCGGTGCTTCGGTCAAGATATTTGCCGCAATGGGGACACCTAAAACAAATCCAACGAAAAACAATACTGCCGAACATTACCAATACACCAGCTGCTGTCAATGGATTTAGCTCAGCAATCGCACCGATCAGCCCAATAACTACTCCGATAGCTAAAATTTTCCCAGAGACGGCATTCACCTTTTTGGGTGGTAACCTGCGCATCGTGTCCCTCCCGTGAGATGCTATATTTATTTTATATTATAAAAGAAAGTGGTTAGGAAGTAAAAGCCAAAAACTGCCACTTCTCAAGAGAACTATTGAAGCGAAGAATGGAATGAAGGGCAACGCCTTAAACGCTAACGCTTTCTTTGGGACTGCGACATGCGAGACGGGAGCAACGTCCAAATTGTATGAATCTCGCAGAAGCCGCCACAGAGCTACCATAACGGAGCGCCAATTTCTCCCATGAAAGCATTGTAGTGGTGGGATGTATAACCTATATGCCGGAAGTTCTATAAGGTGGGCATGGTGAGAATGCTTGCATGGCAAACGGACGAGCATTCGGTTTGCATGCATCGAACTCTGCTCCGTATGTGCGCTGCTTAGCTCGCACTTGCACGGAGCAGGAATTTTTTGGGGTATCCCTTTAAAAGACGCGGCTATGCGCGCAGATGGAAGGCTGCTCGTTACGGCCCGCAACGCCAATTTATGGGCTGGATAACTCTGCATAGATTGCGCGCAAGTCGCCGGCATGCTCCGCGCCGAAAATCCAGGTTTCCTCTGCCGTTTGGATGAGAAGGTAGGGTGGCGCTTGCGGATTGAGGCAGATCTGGCAGACGCCATAACCCTCTGCGCGGAATTTGCCCTCATAAAATGAATCGAGGTTGGTGCCCGCAAGCTTGGTAAGGGGCGGCAGCGATTCAAGCAGCGCAACGGATTCGATTTGGGCGCACTCGAGTTCGCAAACTACCCCCGTATGCACAACGGTGAGCACATCTTCATTGAACGTGATCGCGATGGGTGTAAATTCAAGGCGCATCATCCAAACGCCTAAAAGCGGCATGGCCAGCAGTAGCAACGCTGAAATGCCAAAAATCAGTTTGCCGCCCCAGTGCGCAAAATTGAGCGTCATGCCGATGCCCACCCGGTTGTTTACGGTTAAGTGTTTGTCATGCGGATTGCAATAGAACATGCCCCAGAGCCAGTAGCGATCCTCATCTGCAAAAAGCGCTTGCCCGCTTTCTGCGGTTAGGGACTCCTGCGCGCGGCGCGCCGCGAATTCCGTTCGGATGCATACGGCAATGAGGGCCGCCGTGTAGACCAGTGCAAGCAGGAGAATCCCTGCGGGCACATCGATCAAAAGCCAGAAACCCAGGCTGAATAGGCCGTTGAGCCAGGAGAAGGCAACCCATGCACGCCCCCATTGATAACGCCGCACACGTGTGAGCGCAGCAGTCAAAGCAGAGTTTTCATCCACAACATCCGCGCGTTGCCGGTTGATTAGCCGATATAAAGCTGCAAAAAGCAGGGTAATCAGAAAATTCGTGCCATAGCCAAGCAGCATCCAGAGGAAGGCTTCATCGTGCGGCATGAAGAGCGTATGCAGAATGGGAATCAGCGCTATGATGAGAGGCGGCAGGAACCAAAGCGCATGCAGCTGCCGCTTCGGCAGGGCTGCGAGCTTAAGCTCAATCAGCGTTTCTCCCGCTGCGGCAGCGGGCGGGCAAGTGGCATTTTTATAGGCACGAAGGCGCTTGTTTCCCTGGATATAGGGGATATAGGGCAGCACGACCGCAAACATGATCCATACGAAGCTGCAGGTCATGAAAACCGAATCATACGCAATGGGAAGAAGTGCCAGGGAAAGGAGAACGAGGCCAAGCGTAACAAGGTTGAGCCTGCGGCGAAACGTGGCGCAAATAGCCTGCACGGCAGCATCCTGCCGGGCGTCATAGGGGAGCGTTACGCCGAGGATGATGTTCTTTTTCGGCTTGGTTTCATTGCGCAGCACAAAATATACGGGAACGATGCAGAGATACAGGATGAAAAGGATGAAATACTTCATGGCATTACACCTCCGCTTCACCATAGAGATCCCGGCAAATGGCTATAAATTCCGCGCAGGAAACCCCATTGAGCTTTGCTTCCGAAACGATCAACGCAAGGGATTCCCGCATGGCCGCGGAGAGCTCCCGGCGCGTATTGGGCATTTTGCAAACCGTTGCCCCACCCCGGCGGTCCGTGGTGATGTAGCCTTCGTGCTTTAAAAGCTGGTAGGCCTTGCTTACGGTCATCATGTTTATGCCCGCCTCATCCGCAAGAGTACGGATGGTGGGAAGTCGTTCGCCAGGCGAAAGCTGCCCGCCTGCGATGCCCAAAATGATCTGGTTGCGGATCTGCAAATAAATGGGAAGATCGCTGGAAAAATCCAATTGCAGCAACATGGAAAAAACCTCTCTTTGCATTAAAAATTATAATGCAAAACATGCAAAACGTCAAGCGCATGCAAAAGTTAACAGGCTTTTCATACCAAAGCTGGGAGCATTGGTTGTCCATGCCTGCAAAAAAGGGTATAATAAGACGATTTGCTTAGGTAAGGAGCTTTGTATGAGAAGACGTCGCCGCCTTAGAAGAAGGCGCAGGAGAGTAACACCGAAATTTTTCATTATTCTGATCCTGTTTATCCTCATTTTGCTTCTGGCTATCTGGGGTATCTCTGCGCTTCTGCAAAAAGACGGGGATGCCGAGGGAAAGCCAGGCCTAATCGAAAGCATTTTCGGCGAGAACACGCCGGAACCAACGCCTACAAACGTGCCTGCGCTTACGCCGGATCCGACGCCCACGGTAGTTCCGATCCCAAGCCCAACGTCCACAGCAGGCACTTCGGCAGCCGATTTTGGCCTTCAAAGCGAGATGCAGCTGAATGGTGCCTCCGTTGCAAACTACCGTGCCCTTGTGGATCTAACTTACCCGGATGCCGAGGATTATACGGCGCTTGAAGGCGTGATTACCTTCCGCGGGAACAATTACCGCGATGACCCCACCTATGGCACGGCCGGCACCGTAACGGAAAAGAAGCTTGAGCTCGTTTGGACCAATGAGATCCCCGGCTCCATCGCAAAGGGCAATCCTTCCGACGGAACCTGGTTCGGCGTTGGCTGGACCGGGCAGCCCTTGATCGTCCGCTGGCCGGAAGAGACGCGCCGCATCATGAACCTTTACGAGGAAAAGAAGAACAAGGATGGCCTTGTTGAAATCATCTATGCAACGGAAAACAGCTATATTTATTTTATTGATCTTGAAGATGGAACAGCTACGCGCGACCATGTAAACGGCAAATGGACCTACAAGGGCTCCGGCTCGCTTGACCCGCGCGGGTATCCGCTGCTTTATGTGGGCGCAGGCGATGAAGGACCCAATGGACCTGCGGAAAACCAGATTATCAGCTTGATTGATGGTAGAAAGATCTACAGCTATGGCGCTGAAGACCCATTCTCCCTGCGCGGCTTCTTCGCCTTCGATCCTGCTACAATCGTCCACGCTGCAACGGACACGGTTACCTACGCTTCCGAAGCCGGCATCGTTTATCAGTTCAAGCTCAACACCACCTATGACGCAGCGGCGGGGACCATCTCCGTGAACCCGAGCGACGTGTTCAAATGGCGCTATACCACGCAGCGCAGCCGGGATGGTGAGGCGGATAACACGTATTGGCTTGGCTTTGAATCAAGCCCCATCTTCTGGAAGAATTATATGTATGTAACGGATAACGGCGGGAATCTGTTTTGCTTTGATGTGAATACGATGGAGGTCGTTTGGATGCAGGATGTGCTCGACGATACGAACTGCACGCCGGTGTTCGATCTAAATGAAGAAACGGGTGAAGCTTCTATTTACCTTGGCACTTCATTGCATTGGACGGTGGATGGGGATAACACGGGCATAATCCCATTCTGGAGAATAGATGCGCTTACGGGCGAAGTCGTCTGGAAGGCAGAGGGGTATCGCTGCACGCGCTCCAACGTTTCCGGCGGCATCCAGGACACGGCGGCGCTTGGCAAGAACAACCTTTCGGATCTCGTTTACGTCGCTTATGCCATGACTACGGAAACCGAAACGCGTGGCCTTCTTGTCGCATACAACAAGGCGGATGGGCGGGAAGTATGGAAGAAGAACCTTGGCGCCTATGCCTGGTCTTCCCCGCTGATCCTCTATGATGATAAGGGCGATGGCTATGTGGTGCAATGCGATGCCGCAGGGCATATGTACCTCTTCGATGGGCGCACCGGAGAAACGCTGGATCGGCTGGATCTTGAGGGAAACTTTGAAGCATCCCCTGCCGCGTTTGACAATATGATCGTCATCGGCACACGCGCTTCCAAAATTTATGGGGTAAAGTTAAAATAAAAGGAATTCATTGCGCAAAAGGAGGAGAGAAGTTCTATGCAAATTCGGCTGTCACCGGAGTTCCCTCAGCAGATTAAGCGCGTGTGGCAATTGAGTATCCCTGCAATTTTAACGCAGATCTCTTCCATCGTTATGCAGTATATTGATTCTGCCATGGTGGGAAGCCTGGGGGCAAATGCATCGGCGGCGATCGGCCTTGTTTCAACCAGCACATGGCTGCTGGGCGGGCTTTGCTCTGCGGTCTCTGCTGGATTTTCAGTCCAGATTGCGCACCAGATAGGAGCAGGGGAGCACAAAAAGGCGCGCGATGTGCTCAAACATGGCATCTTTACGGCACTGATCCTTTCTGGAATCCTAATGCTCGGCGGCATTGCCATCAGCTGGCAGCTGCCCGTTTGGCTGGGCGGGGAGGAGATCCTGCATCAAGATGCTTCCAACTATTTTCTCGTGTATGCCTGCACGTTGCCGCTTACCCAGATGAACTGGCTGGCCTCTGCCTGCCTGCAATGCAGCGGAAATATGGTGACGCCCAGCATCCTAAACGCGGTGGCCTGCCTGCTGGATGTGGTGTTTAATGCGATTTTCATCCCGCGCTATGGCGTCCTTGGCGCTGCGCTTGGCACGGGGCTCGCGATGGGCGTGGTATCAATTGTGATGATGTGGGCCTGCTTCTTCCGCGCTCCCGAGCTGAACTTGAGCCGCAAGGAGCATTGCGTGCTGGATAAAAGCATTTTGAAGCGGGCGCTTCGCATTGGAAGCCCGGTTGGTGCAGAGCAGATTGCCATGAGCGGCGCCATGGTAGTTACTACGATGATTGTTGCCCCGCTCGGCACGATCGCAATCGCGGCGAACTCCTTTGCGATTACGGCAGAAAGCCTGTGCTATATGCCGGGATATGGCATCGGTGCGGCGGCTACCACGCTGGTTGGGCAGAGCATCGGTGCGGGCGAGCACGCGCTTGCAAAAAAATATGGAAACATGGCGATCGGGCTTGGCTGTGCGGTTATGACACTGATGGCAGTTCTTATGTATTTTCTCTGCCCGCTTGTGTTCCAGATGCTTACGCCCGATCTTTCGGTTCGGGCATTGGGTGCGGAGGTGTTGCGCATTGGCCTTATTGCGGAGCCGCTTTATGCGGTTTCCATTGTGGCAAGCGGAGCGCTGCGCGGCGCAGAGGATACCCTGGTTCCGAGCCTGTTGAACCTTGCAAGCATCTGGATCGTGCGGATCGGACTTGCCCTTTTGTTGGTGGGGCCGTTCGGCTTGCATGGGATCTGGGCCGCTATGGCGACGGAATTGTGCGTAAGAGGGTTGTTGCTTCTGCTTCGGCAGTGCCGCTCAAAATATTATACAGGCGCAAAGCGGAAGCATACCCCTGCCTTGGAATGAGCCGTTGATAGGGAAAAGAACGCTTTAAAGCATAAGGCGTGCATGGAAACGCTTCGGCCGAACTCTGAAACGTTTGCTGTGATAGCGCAAGAAAAGCGGCGGATTCCGCCGCTTTTTCTAGTGTACGCACGATATGGATGGTTCGTTTCGGAATGCCGCTTGCAGAGCTTCAATGCAAGGCTGCGGCAAAGAGCATGCTCAGAAAGAGCAAATAAATTGAAGCGGTGGGCGGCCGTGCGCCAAGGAAAACGAGCGCATGATGCAAAAACCAGGAAGCAGTTGCGCGGCAGCCTATTTAGAGCTATTGCAAAAGGAACTTTTGGAATTTCATCAAATGGAGCGGGCGGCCTGTTTGGCAAACCCGCAAGCACTTTATGCTGATTGTCCTGGCCATGCATACAAAAGCTTGAAGAAACAGCCATCGTTATTTTTGATAGCCTGCAAATCCAAGCGTTTCCCAAATTCACAGGCGCGGGAATGCTTGCGGAATGCTTGAGCATGCGCTGCTCTTTGAATGCTCAAATTACAATTCGTTTACAATCTGCTGCGGATTTGCTTACTTGCGCATGCTAAAATAAAATTGGAGGTGCATGCAATGGCAAGGAACCGAATTTTAGTTGTTGAGGATGACGAGGCCATTTCCCGCATCATAACAAAGAACCTTATATCCACGGGCTATGCTGCTGTCCCCGTATATGATGGATGCAAAGCGGCGGAGCTTGTCCAAATGGATGCGGATTTCGACCTTGCGCTCCTTGACGTGATGTTGCCAGGCATGGATGGGTTTGCGCTGCTTGCGTATATGAAGCATCATGGGATACCCGTTATCTATCTCACCGCAAAATCCGACATCGATTCCAAATTGCAGGGACTGCGCGATGGCGCGGAAGATTATATCGTAAAGCCCTTTGAGGTATTGGAGCTCCTGGTGCGCATTGAGAAGGTATTGGAACGCACAGGAAAAATGCAGCAGACTCTTGAAATTGGGGATATTACTATAAATCTCATGGAACGGTCTGTGCGCAAAAACGGGGCGGAAATTTTGCTTAAACCGATGGAGTTTAACCTGCTCGTGATGCTGGCTAAAAACAAAAATATTGCTCTTTCCAGGGAGCGATTGCTTCACGGTGTATGGGGTGTAGACTATGCGGGGGAGACCCGCACGGTGGATGTCCATGTTGGACAGTTAAGAAAGAAGCTCGGGCTTACCGAAAAAATCAAAACCATTTCCAAAATGGGCTACCGCTTGGAGGACTAACCCACCATGAAGCTATGGACCAAGGTTTCCCTCGTGGCCGTTATTATGGTTGCGGCCGCAGTCAGCATTTGTAACCTCTTTCTGCTCGTTGGCGCAGGCAGGAGCAACTTAAACTATGCCATAAACAGCACGGTGAGTGCACAAAAAATCAATGCGGCTTATTGGATGAACGCCATGGCGGAAGAAATCAAGGCGGAAACCGGCGCTGCAACGGCGCGAAGCCTTGCGCGCTATTTTGTGGCGCAGCTTGCAGATGAAAACATTGTTTTGAACGCCGGGACCGATTCTATATACAATGCTACCTGCATAGAGCCTGCAGACTATCTTCCGCTGGCAGAAGGCAAGCGGCAATACATCATTGCTGACGTTGCAGGCAAAAGCATGCTTATGGTGGGAAGCCAAATTGCCATCCAGGGTACCATTTATAGCCTTTACATGATGCAAGATGTTACCTCCATTTATGCGGATATCACGGAAATGGCATACCGGTTTTCCTGGATCAGCTTTGCCATAATGTTTATTGCCGGGCTTGTTGAACTCCTTCTTGTACGGAAATTGCTAAAACCCATAAAGACGCTTAAGGAGAATACTTCGCTCATTGCAGCGGGTGTATATGACAGGCGCATAAGAATTGCTGAACAGGACGAAATTGGAGAGCTTGCGGAGGATTTCAACAGCATGGCGGATGCCGTGGAGCGGCGCGTGGAGGAACTCAAAGAAGAAGCCGCACGAAGAACTTTATTTATGTCTGCTCTGACACATGAGCTGAAAACACCTATGACCTCGATCAAGGGGAATGCGCAAACGTTGCTTGTCACCAGGATGGAGGAAGAAGAACGGGAGCAGGCACTCATGCAGATCGATGCAGATTGCACCCGCGTGGAAAAACTGTCACAGAAACTGATGCACCTTATTGTGTTAAAACAATCCGGCGAAATTGCGCTTAAGGAGCAAAAAACATCTAAGCTGTTTGCCATGGTGGAAGCTGCATGTCAAACGCAGCTGAAAAACAGAGGCCTTTCTCTTACAATACGCAACCAAATGGACACGCTCAGTATGGATCTTGACCTTCTGTGCGCGTTGCTATTAAACCTTATTGATAATGCAGGGAAGGCATCCGCACCGGGGCAGACCATTGAGATTTTGGCGGCAAGCAATGTGATTTCTGTAACGGATTGGGGAGGAGGCATTCCAGAAAGCGCGCTGCCACAATTGACGCAGCCATTTTATCGCGTAGACAAAGCCCGCTCCCGCAAGCAGGGTGGCATTGGCCTGGGCCTTGCGTTGGCAGAAGAGATCGCGCGGTTGCACCGGGCTCGCCTTGCGTTTGAAAGCGAGGTAGGCAAAGGCACAACAGTAAAGGTGGTTTTTGAAAATGAAGCATAGATGGGGCGTCCTTTATTTCGTTTTGGCTGTTATCCTATTGTTTTCTCTTTTTGCAGTACCTCAAATCGCGAGGCGCGTTTTGGATGACACCAAAGGGAAAATTGTGACGGTTGAAATGCAATAAATTACAATCCGCTTACAATCCGTTGCATACTTGATGCAGAAACATGCGGTATGCTTAGGGTATTCTTAAAAGCGAGGTGCAACATGAAAAAGGCCACCCTTACTTTAATTGCTTGCATGTTCATCGTGACGGTATTGGAAGGATGCCAGACCACGCCGGAGCAGCCGATCGTGATCCAGAAAGATATGGAGCAGATGATTGAAAAAGCACAGGAGCAGGCGGAAGCGGTTCCGCAAACGGAGCAGCTCGCTGAAAAGCTGGGCGTCCCGGAGCGATACACGGCGGAATATGCCTATTCCGACCGCTTTACAATGACCGCCGACGCCAAGATCATCCTTCCCAACGTTACGGCCCTTCCCACAGTGCGCGTAAAGCCGGCGGATTTTTCGCAGGAAATGGTGGATCAACTTTATGCATACCTGGTGGGGGACACGGTCCTGTATGAAAGGCAAACTGTTCGCACAAAGGCAGAAATAGAGCAGGATATCGTTGCATGGCAGAAAACCCTTGCGGATAAAAATGCAAGTGAAGAGGCCAAAGCGCAGGCGGTGGAAAAAATAGAAAAGCTCAAAGAAGCTTATAGAAGCGCGCCGGATTCAACCGGTGCCTTTATGGTGGGCAGCCCGGAAATCAAAACGTTAGCAGAGCGCGATTTCCTAACGGGGGAGGAACTGTATACGTATCGCGGTGTTGACCTCGTTGAAAGGCCGGAAGAAGCGCGGGAAAACTGCGGAATGTATTTTCAAGTTCGGCAAAATAATACCGGGGACGAAATCTTAATTGAGGAAACTGTAGGAGGCTTTTCCGTCACGGATACCGCTTCGCGGGGCGCGCTGTTCCTATGGTCCGATTATGACTTGCTAAAGCAGGCACAGGGCGGTACCCTCGGCTATACCGTAGAAATGGGCGCCATAACGCAGGCGCAATGGGAACAGATGGATGATCCTTGCGGCGCGTTTTCGCCCGGGCAGGCTCAAGCTGAAACCGAAAAGTTTTTAGCGTATATCGATGCGGAGGATATGTCCGTTGCAAGCATTGAAATGGAATACAGGGTGCCGGAAGCAGTGGCCGAGGAACTGCGTAGCCGCTGTATTTCTAACACGGAATATGAAGCGGCGGTGCGGGAGCTTTTGGTTAAGGAGTATTCGGATCAAATCAAAGGGGTAAGCTATCGCGTGAATTGCGTGCGGACCGTCAACAACGTAAGCGTCACAAGCGACCAGCTGTCCAGCTATGTGGATGATGCATACAGCAAGCAGTGGTACTATGAACAAATGAGCATTTCTTTATGCGAAGAAGGCATTTTTTCCATGCAATGGAGATCACCTCATGAAATTATTGAGACGGTTGCACCGGATACTGCCATGCTTTCGTTTGCGGAAATCGCAGAAATAATCCCTACCATGTTCCGCGTGAAAAATGAGCCGCAAGGGGAGGTAAAGGCGGAATATAAAATTGAGCGGGTTGTGCTGTCGCTCCGCCGCATCATGGAACAGAACAACGTGGAAAATGGGTTGCTGGTGCCGGTCTGGGATTTATATGGAAGCTCTGTATATACATATCCGGGCGAGCCGCCGGTTCCAGACACATACCAGGGCACTCAGCTCACCATCAACGCCATCGATGGCAGCGTGATCGATCTAAACAGGGGATATTGAGGAGGCAAAAATGAAAAAGACGATTGGGGCGATAGGCACGATGCTGTTGGTTATAGGCTTGTTCGCGGGCTGCCAGGCCACGCCGCAACAGCCCATCGTGATTCAGAAAGATACGGAACAGATGATTGAAAAGGCACGGGAAACACTGCCGCCCGAACAGGAAAAGCTTCCGTTGGCGCAACGCTATGCCGTGAAAGAACATCTAACGAAGCAGATCGAGCGGGAAACAGCCAGGCTGTTGATCGAGGTGGACGCTGATGTCTGCGTGCCGGGAACGGATGCAGTTGGCATAACGCATGTTGTGCCAGCAAACTTTTCGCAGGAAACGGTAAGCGCGTTTTTTCATGCGCTCTGCGGGGATACGATCATGTATAAGCCATCGCCAATGACAAAGGCATGGATTGAACAGGCGATCCTGCGTTGCGAGGCTGAACTTGCAAGAGAAGACATCACCGAAGGCGATAAAGCGCAGGTTGAACATACGTTGGAAGCATATAAAAAGCAGTATATTACCGCGCCGGAAAGGGCCCAAAAAGAGATATGCGATGGGCTGCTTTACCCTTATACGTTTGAAAAGGGCGATTTCTACAATGGATGCACGCAGGAAATGGTTATAGCATATGAAATCCCGGAAAGCACGCTTACCTATGCAAACACGGGAAAGGTATTCCAGGTATACAACAATCTAGAGCAGCCCGTTGTCATCGAAGATAACAACGGGAAGAAGTATTATAGAAGCTATTCCGCTCACATGGAGTATAATGATTTCGACTATTACGTAGGCTGGGATAGCTATTGGGAACATGCGCGTAAATCCGTGAAAAATGCGGAAGATTTAACGGCGGATGAAGTTTCAGCCGCTGGTATCACGCTTGAAGAGGCTGTCGCGCTGGGGGAAACGCTTTTCACAAAAACGCAAAGCCCGTTTTCGGTGCAGTATGTTACTTATGTTGCATCGGAGGAACCGTTTTATGAGCTCACCTGCTCCCGTCAGGTGAATGGTGCAAATCTTATCGTTGGCGGAGAAGGCGTAGGCGGCGACGGGCTTTCGCCATATTGGGCCTATGAGTGGATTGTCATGTGTGTGAATGGGAACGGGATCTTCTACTTTTATTGGTACTCGCCTTACGAAATTCGAGAAGATGAGGTGGAGAACGCAACGTTGCTTCGTTTTGAGGAAATCGAAAACATTGCATATAATATGATTGCAACCATCTATGGGCCGGGAGCAAGCAAAGAGAATTATACTACGGTGCGCGTGGAGAAAGTATCCCTGGAGCTTGCACGTTTAAAACACAGCGAGAATAATTCCGAAGCGCTTCTCGTGCCGGTATGGTGCTTTTACGGGTCGCGGCAAGTGGATGAAGCGGTAAAAAATGAGGGAATGTGGAGCGATTGGGAAAGCGGGTATTCCAGTTTGCTTGTCCTTAATGCCATCGACGGCAGCGTGATCGATTTGGAAAAGGGCTATTGAGCTAAGGAGCAGGCATTGCAATGATGCGAAAAAGCACATGGATATGCGCTTTCATTTGCACAGAAGCTTTATGGATGCAACGCAGCGTTTTAGGCGCAAACTGCTTGTACGGCGCGGAATAAAAACGCCATACTGCTTAGAAAATTTGTAGCAGCGCTTGAATCTAACATAGACTTTTTAGAGACGCCAATCGCAATAAATGCGGATGAACCAACGCAGATCGTCCGCAACCGTTGTGGTTTGGCGTCTTGTAGCATCTGCTTGACAAAGCGGCATAATGTGTTTATAATACAAAACTAATACTATTAGTTTTTCGCGTATAAAATAGACAATGGGTTCACCATGCGCCTTTCCGGTTTCCCTAAAAATTTTGTGGGGCCGCAAGAAGAGCGCGGCAATGCCACTGGGTGACAAGTATGTGCGGATGCCCTAATTGGAGAGCGTTGAAACAATCTTGTGGTATGGAGGGATAGCGTGCCAAGGCAGGGGCTAGGGAAAGAAAGCATTCTACAGGCGGCGATCGCGCTGATTGAAGAAAAAGGGATTGCGCAGTTTTCCATGGGTGAACTGGCAAAACGGTTGAACGTGAAACCCGCGTCGCTGTATAACCATGTGGATAGCTTGCACGATTTGCTGGAGCAGATCGGTCTCGCAGCGATCTCCAGGCTGACGGAGGCAGAAAACCAGGCAATTCAAGGAAAGCAAAAGGATGAAGCGCTATTCTCTCTCGCGGAGGCATATCGGTTTTTCGCCCGGGAGCATGCCCAACTGTACCGCCTAATTTTAGGGCTTTCCAAATTGGACAGCCAGGTATTGGAAAAGGGGGCCGGGGATATTGTGCAGCCGATTCTCCATGTGCTCTCCACCTATGGCCTGCGCGAGCACCAGCAGTACCATTGGCAGCGGGTGCTTCGAGGCGTGATGGTGGGCTTTGCCGTCCACGAACATGCGGGCGGGTTTTCCCGTTTCCCCGTGGATGAAAACGAAAGCTACCGCGTTGCGATTCAATGCATAGCGGAAGGGCTGCATCGCGCTGGGAAGGAAGCAGAATGAGAACAAAAGAGCAGGTTTTATTTGAAGACGCCCCCGTAAGCCGGGCGGTTATTTCATTGGTTATCCCCACTGTGATCAGCCAGCTGATCACGGTGATTTATAACATGGCGGATACCTTTTTTATTGGGCAGATCGGGGACCCAAACCAAGTGGCGGCGGTTTCTTTGTGCATGCCCATGTTTATTTTTTTAACGGGGCTTGCCAATCTTTTTGGGATCGGAAGCGCCAGCTTGATTTCCCGCTGTCTGGGTATAGGCGATCGGGAAAAGGCGAAACAAACGGCAGCGTTCAGCGTTTGGACGTCGATCGGCGTTTCGATGCTGTATGGTATCGTGCTGGCTCTGCTCCAGCCAGTGCTGCTGCCGATGGTTGGCGCAAATGAAGGAACGTATGGCTTTTGCAGCCGGTACATTTTTTGGACGATTACGATTGGGGCTGTGCCAACGGTACTTAACCAGGAGCTGGCCCATCTGGTGCGGGCGGAAGGGTATTCAGCACAGGCAAGCTTTGGCATGGCCTTGGGTGGCATCTTGAATATTATCTTGGACCCCATCTTCATTTTCCCGCTTGGGTTGGAGATCACAGGGGCCGCAATTGCCACGATGGTTTCCAATACCATCGCTACAGGGTATTTCTTAATCCTTATTTTTCGCAAAAGAAAAGAAACCGTCATCACGCCGCACCCACGCCGCTATACGCTGCGCAATGGCATCCCAAGGGAGGTCTTGCTGGTGGGCTTACCCAGCTGTATCATGAACTTGATGGGGGTATTGTCCAACGTTGTTCTCAATAGGCTGATGGCCAGCTATTCCAATGCAGCTGTTGCAGGAATCGGCGTTGCAAAAAAAGTGGATATGATGACCTTTGCGGTCTCAACCGGCATGTCGCAGGGCGTGTTGCCCTTGATTGGCTATAATTATTCAGCAGGAAACTACCGGAGAATGTCTGCCGCGCTCAAAACGAGCTTCCTCTACAGCTTCCTTGTAGCAACCGTAAGCACAATTCTGCTGTTTACCTGCGCGGGACCCATTGTGTATGCATTTATCGATGATGCCGAAACGGTGCGGTATGGGCAGCTGTTCCAGCGCATCATCTGCATTACAGGCCCGTGTATTTCCATTACCATGCTTGCTATTACATCGTTTCAGTCTGCAGGGAAAAAGCTGGAGCCAACGCTTCTTTCGCTTTTGCGCAAAGGTGGATTGGATATCCCCTTTATGCTGCTTATGAATGCGCTTATAGGTGTCAATGGCATTGTATGGGCAACGCCGATTTCCGATTTCTTGGCTATGACGGTTGCGATTCTTCTTTTTATCCCCTTCTGGAAAAAGCTGAAGGCGCTGATTAAACGGCAGGAAGAGAAAGAGAAAATCGAAAAGGTGCATGCAATGTGACAGCGGACGCCGCAATGCCACGCAGACTGTTTGGCGCAAAGTCCCCTGGAGGAGCAGCGGACGCTCTGCACCGAGGAACGCCAGGCTATTTTGGAAAACGTGAAAAAAGGCAAACCAAATTTCTACAGCGGCAGGAAAAAGCAAGGAATGGAACAGCATTTAATAAAAGCGTTTGCGCATACTGGATACTGTCATCGTTGAACTATATGAGGACAATGGAGTGGGAAGGCTGAACGATGTGCGCATGAATAGGCTGTTGCCACAATATGAACAGGAAGCGAAAATGCTAACGCAGAGCCTTCGCATACTGGAGGAGGAATAGAAAGTGCCTGTTCCATGCTTGCAGGCGGGCATGGAACAGCTCGGCAAACTGCTGTGTTGAATTACGGACGTATCCGAACTGATGCTCTTCAAGCGCATGCAATAATTCGGAGTACAGGCCGTAATGGCATTCGGGAATACCCCCATTCTAAACCTTGCACACAGAATCTCCAGCGGAGCTACGGTATACGCGCCTTTGCGATGGCATAGAGGCTCGCGCGCTTTGGCAAATTGGCCCTCTGCCTAGGCTGTGCGAAAAAATGTACGCCGCGGTTTTGCGGCGATCGAAGCTCAAAAAAGCGACGTTTGTCGCTTTTTGAGTTTCGATTTTTTTGTTTTGCGGGTGGAAAGCAAGCGGTAAGGCCTGCCTCAAATGCGTGCGCGCTTGAGCGGCATGGACATGCAGCGCGGGCCGCCGCGGCCGCGGCAGAGCTCGCCGCCAGGGACGGTTTCCACGCGGATCCCCGATTTGTCCAAAAGCTCATTGGTCACATCGTTGCGGTCATAGGTGATGATGTGGCCCGGGGCAAGCGTGAGCGAATTGCTCCCCATGTTCCAGTGCTCACGCGCAGCTACGATCGGATCGCCGCCGCCCATTTCGATGAAGCGGACGGCAGGGAGGCCGAGCGCGCGGGCGAAGATGCGGTTCACGGGATCCGTAGTGAGCGATATATGCAGTTGATTGGGGCTCCCGGTGAGCTCATAGACGTCAAACTGCTTTTCGTAAATGCAGGGATGGGTTAAAAACGCATCGTGATCCACCATGGTGCAAAGCACATCCAGGTGCATGAACGTGCGGGAGCGTGGGTTGTTGAACACAAGGATACGCTCGTAGCCGTGGGCAAACACGCGGTTTGCCAGGCACTCTACGGCAGCAATGCTTGTGCGTTCCCCACAGCCGATGGCAAGCACCTTATCCGAAAGGATGAGCACATCGCCGCCTTCAATGCCATAGCCCAGCGCCCGGTCCGACCAGAGGGGGACTTCATGCGTCTGAAACAGCGGGTGATGGTCATGAATGTAGCGGATGAACAGCGTTTCGCGCTCGCGGGAATGCATGCTCATGGTGCTGATAAGGAGCCCTGTGCCGATGCTGATGGCAACATCCCGCGTAAAATACATGTTGGGCATTGGATCCACAACAAAAGGATAAGGATCTTCCACCGCAAGCGGGATGGGGGTTGGCTGGAAGAAAGCAAGGTCGCGCCGGAGGATGCCGCGCGAAACGGTGCGAAACAGCGTTGCAGGATCCATAGGCCAAAGATATTCGCGTACCGCTTCCTTTACCGTTTCGCCTTTAATATGGCTTGTTGCAATGTAATCTTCCACATAGGCGTGGCGCACCACTTCATCAGATACCGCCTCGCAGAACAGATCGCTTAAATAAAGCACGTTGGCACCATTTTTGCGCATGGTTTCCACGAAAACGTCGTGATCCGCTTGCGCAAGCGGCACATGGGGCATATCGTCCAGGAGCATCTCGTCAAAAAAGTCGGGCAGGATTTGCGCAACTTCAACATCTGGCCTGTGCACAAGCACGGTTTCAAGCGGCCCAATTTCGGAAAACTGTTCTACCAACCGGTTCATGCGTATTCCTCCTAATAAATGAAAGAAATAATGAATATGCGCTATGTATATACAAACATATTATACATTAAAAACAATGCTGTGTCTATACCCGAGTTTTGCGCAAATAGATTTTTTCGCTGTGATCTTTGATGGTTTCGAGGTGCGGGGATTGCTTTTTATATCACACGAGCGGTATAATCAATATAAGCGGAAGCAGCACCGCTTTGTTGGTGCGCCGCGCTGGATTTTTTACCCCACATTAAAAATATAAAGAGAACAGGAGAATTCGTAATGCTTTACAACAGGATCTACAATTTTTCCGCCGGCCCCTCTATGCTTCCGATTGAAGTGCTCGAAAGCGCGCGGGATAACCTCGTCAACTTTGAAGGCTGCGGCATGTCCGTAATGGAGATGAGCCATCGTTCTAAGGTGTTTGACAACATTATTGTGCAGGCGGAAGCTCAGCTGCGCAAGGTGATGGGGATTCCAGACAACTATAAGGTCATCTTCATGCAAGGAGGCGCTACGCTGCAATTCGCCTGCGTACCGCTTAACTTGATGAACAAAAACCACAAGGCAGATTATGTGGTAACCGGCAATTTCTCCGGCAAGGCAGCCAAGGAAGCCGAAAAATACGGCACCGTAAATATTGCCTGGACGGGTAAGGGAGAAGACTTCCGCCGCATTCCGCGCCAGGAAGAGCTTAAGCTCAGCCCGGATGCGGACTACGTCCACATCTGCTTCAACAACACGATTTACGGCTCCTGCTGGGATTATATCCCCGATACGGGCGATGTGCCGCTGGTAGCGGACCTTTCCTCCTGCATTCTTTCGCGGCCCATCGATGTTTCCAAGTTTGCCGTGATCTATGCAGGCGCGCAGAAGAACGTTGCGCCTGCCGGGCTTACCATCGTGATTATCCGCGAAGATATGCTCCACAATGTAAACCCCATCTGCCCCACGATGTGTGACTATACCATCAACGCGGAGGCAAAATCCATGCATAACACGCCGCCGTGCTGGTCGATCTATATCTGCAAGCTTGTAATGGATTGGCTGATCTCCATCGGCGGACTGGAGGAGATGGAGCGCCGCAACTTGAAGAAGGCTGCACTGCTGTATGATTACCTTGATTCCACCAGCTTTTACAAAGCTAACGTTTCGCCCGAAAGCCGCTCTATCATGAACGTGCGTTTCAGCACGCCGAACGAAGAGCTCGATGCGAAGTTTGTGAAGGAAAGCGTTGCAGCCGGCATGACGAACCTCAAGGGCCACCGCTCTGCGGGCGGGCTTCGGGCCTCCATTTACAACTGCATGCCCTATGAAGGCGTGGAATGCCTTGTTAATTTCATGAAGAAATTCGAAGCGGAAAACAAATAAAGCGAAAACAGGAGGAAAAGCCATGCGTATTCTTGCATCCGATGGAATGGATAAATCCGCAATTGCAGCGTTGCAGGCGGAGGGCCACGAAGTTGTAGAACAGTTTTATGAACCCGCTGAGCTGGCCGAGCAGGTCAAGCAGTACGATGTGCTTGTCGTGCGCAGCGCAACGAAAGTGCGCGCGCCCATCATCGATGCGGCAAAGGAAGCGGGTCGGCTGAAGCTGGTCATCCGCGGCGGCGTAGGGGTGGACAACATCGACGTAAAATATGCTGAGGAGAACGGCATTGCGGTGCGCAATACGCCCCGCGCTTCCAGCAATACGGTGGCAGAGCTTGCGCTTGCGCACATGCTTTCCGTAGCGCGCTACATTTCAGCCGCCGGCTACACCATGCGCACGGGAAAGTGGGAGAAGAAAGCATATAAAGGCATCGAACTTTCCGGCCGTACGCTCGGGGTGATCGGATATGGCCGCATCGGCCAGGCGCTGGGCCAGAAGGCGCAGGCGCTTGGGATGAAGGTGCTCGCTTACGATATCTTCAAAGTGGAAGGACTGGAATGCGAAACGATGCAATACGTTGCAATGGATGAGCTGCTCGCCAAGTCCGACTTCGTTTCTTTGCATACCCCGAGCATCGATGGAAAGCCTCTCATCAATGAGGAAACCATTGCCAAGATGAAGGATGGTGCGGTGCTCATCAACACCTCCCGCGGCAACAATGTGGATGAGGCTGCACTGCTTGCTGCGCTCAAATCGGGCAAGCTGCGCGGGGCAGGCCTTGACGTGTTTGCAGAGGAGCCGCCGAAAAATGAAGAGCTGCTGTCTTTCCCAACCGTATCCTGCACCCCGCATATCGGCGCGCAAACCGCTGAAGCACAAAAACGCGTTGGCGCGGAGATTGTGGATATTATCAAAGCGTTCAATTTCTAAGCACAGGCCCACAAGGCGCAAACAAAGGAAAAAAGAAGTGGCGCAAGCCACTTCTTTTGCGTGCGCAGATTCAAAGGGTTTATTCTGCCCGAAAGGCGCCTGCGTAAAAATGCTTGCGTACCGCCATGGAGCGGCGCAAACCAGTTAAAGGATGAAAGCGGGAAACAAAAAAGCGGCGTAAGCCGCTTTTTCCATTGGTTTAAACAAGCGCTGCAAGTAACCGCTCGCCCCTTGCCCTGGGGGAAATAGGGAAGGGGCGATGCGGAGCTCCTGGGGGTTGTTGAAAGGGGGGGGCCCCCAGGAAGATGTAAACAGGAGCAGAACGGTTAAGCCTCAAAGCTGCCCTTGCATACGGCTTCGCCCTGGGATACGAGCGTTTTCCCGCGCGCCATCAGATGCGCTACTCCATAGCCGGCATCAAGGGCAAGCAGATCTGCGTCTGCACCGGGGCAGAGCGTGCCTTTTACGCCTGCAAACCCCATAACACGCGCGGGGTTTTCGGTGAAAAAGCGCAGCGCGGTTTCCAGGGAGATGCCATAAAGCGCCAGCATACGCCGCAATTCTTGAAGCAGGGTTACCGGGGTGGTATACGTTAAGCCAATGCATCTGCCGTGTGCGTCAAAGACGGGCTGGCTACCGCAGCCATCGCTGCTCATCGTGATGCGCATTGGATCAGCGCCCTGCTCCAATGCAGAGGCAACAGCAGCGGACGTTCCGGCTTTATTCTCTGGAACATCTGCCGTGAAATCAATGGTTCCTCCCATTTTATTGAAGCGGACGGCTTCGCTGATTAATTGCGGAGAACGGCAGCAATGGGTGGGAAGGAACGTTTCCGGAGGAACATTGGAATTTTCAAGAGCCCAGAACAACGGCGCCATGCGCTGTTCGCCGCCGCCCATATGCATAACGACAATCCCCGCCTTGCCGGCAAGCATCGCGCTTACGCGCACCTCTGTTGCAAGGCGAGCAAGTTCCACACCGGATATATTGGAGCTGCGATGATCTGAAACAGCAACTTTAACGCCGATAATCTTGTCGATTAGGGCTACATCGCGCGCTACATCACCCGTCAAGGTGGGGGAAGGATAACGGTAATTCCCCGTCAGCATTTTTGCCGTAATGCCATATTGCTCCAGTGCGCAGCATTTAAACAGCAGGTTTTCAAGGCTCCGGGAGATCCCGTCCGTGCCGAGGAGCCCCAGAACAGTCGTAACGCCATTGCAGGTCAACTCACTTAGTTTAATTTCCGGCGTGCGGGAAGCAGGCCCCTGCTCGCCGCCACCACCAGTTACATGCACATGCAGGTCAACCAAGCCGGGGCAGACGATTGCACCGCCCAAATCGAGCACTTCGATTTCGGGCACGGATTCCCAAGCGGAAAGATCCGCTTCGATTTTCCAGATCTGCGTGCCCATCACCAGAATATCACGCTTGCCGAGATGCGCGGGCGCATAAACATCGCAGTTCTTCCAAAGCTTTAGCATAAGAACCTCCTAGAAACTTAAAATCGTATCTGCATCCAGTGCGCGGAGTATTGCCGCAGCTAACTGGACAGCGTGTTTATAATCTTGATAGGCAGCAATTCCAACATGGGTATGGATATAACGGATCGGCAAGCCGATCACGATGGTTGGAACACCTTCGTTAGAAAGGTGAATCGAAGCGCCGTTGGTTGCGCTGCGCTCGCGTACGCCATCCTGCGCAGGAATGCCTTCGCGCTTTGCAGTATCGAGCGCAAAACGCATAAAGCGCGGGTTTGTAAGCATTTCCCCATCAATATGCCGCAGCATGGGGCCGTGCTTGATCCGGGTCTGCATCTCCGCTTCCGGCACGCAGGTGTCATCTGCAGGGCATCCCTCAAAAACGATGGCAACATCCGGTTTGACAACGCGGGCCGTGATCACCGCCCCGCGCATGTCAAGCTCTTCCTGCGTTGCCATGCCCGCCGTAATGTCCACGGAAAGCGTTTCGCCATCAAGCGCTGCAAGCGTGCCGAGCAGAGCGGCACACCCCAAGCGGCAATCAAATGCCTTGCCCCACATAAGATCATTTTTGGCATCGTATGTAAACGCAGTATCTGGAACAATCGGCTGGCCAGGCGCGATTCCGAATACAGATATCGCCTCTTCGCGAGAACAAGCGCCGACGTCGATGGACATGTTCGCCTGGCGGACAGGCTGAAGGCACTCTTCGTCCGTCATATAATGGATGGGCTTGCTGGCGATCATCCCCGGGATCCATTGCCCCGCATTGTTGCGGATGCGTACCGTATGTGCAGGCAACGTATAATCTACCCAGCCACCCAGCGGGATGAATTTGATCGTTCCATTTTCCCGCACGGAATGCACCATGAAAGCAACTTCATCACTGTGCGCATCCAGAAGCACCATCGGTCGCTTACCCGTGTTGCCGATGCGTCGAATATAAAGGTTGCGCATGGCATCTGACGTAATTTCACCAAAATCGCAGGCCCAGCGCTGCGCTACAGTGAGTACATCGTCCTCAAAACCCGGCGCACCGTAAGCGTTCGAAAGCTGCGCAATCATTTCAATTGCTTTGGATTGATCCATGTTCGTCCCCCTCCTCGTTATGACCGTTGTTACGTAAAAATTCATTAACATCCTGCTCGTTTGCAAGGATCTCATCAAATTGTGGCCCCATTTCAATAGCGATGCAGGACGCGAGAATATTAATAAAGGAAAGCGTTGCAACCTGGGAATTAAAGAAATACCGCGCACCTGTGCGGCACAGGAATACGCTGCTGCCTTCCACTACAGCAGGGGAATCCATGCAATCCGTAATCACGAGGATCGGACTGCCGCGGTAATGGCAGTAGTTTGCAACGTTGCGGATAGGCAGGTGATAAGGCGGGAAGGAGAACAAAATGGCGTAATCATCTTTTTCCAACCGCGCCAGCATGGTGGAAACGGTATCGCTATCTCCCAGCTGCACAGCAGTAACGCTAATCTGAAGAAAATTGAGCCGGTAGGCCAGATAATCCGCGAACAAAAAGGATTTATCATGCGCGAAAATTACCACCTTTTCGGCTTTAAGCAGATTGCGGGCGCAGCGGAAAAGCGTTTCAGAATCCAGCTGGCTGATCATATTGGCCAGGTTGTTTTGGTCGTCCAGGCAGATCTGCGCCAATTGTTCCTTAGGGGTGCCTTCGGAACGGTTTTCAGAATACATGAAAAAAGGTGGGAGTGTAACCGCGCGAAATGTTTCCTGCGTATGCGCACGCAGCGCTTCCTTAAGCGCAATGAAGCTATCAAAGCCAAGCGCTTTGCACAAGCGCAGAACGGATACTTCCGATGCCCGTGTGCGCACACTCAGTTCTTTTAAAGTTAAATAGGAAACTTCATCCGGAGCTTCGAGCAAGTAGCTTGCAATCGATCGCTGCTTGGCAGTCAATGTGGCAAGTTTTGCGCGAATCACATCAAGAATAGACATAGGAACCCCACTAAAATGAAGCGTTTGCTTTATTATAATCGATTAGAAATGCAAAATCAAGGGAGAATAATGGGAAAATAATCAAAACAACCGGATTTTGAGCCAAAAAGGAAGAAAAAAGTGATGTTTTTGCTTTACAACTTGTTATGCGTGTGATAAGATAATGCAAAAGATATACCTGCAAAGGGGTATCGCAACAATTCTGGAGGAGTAGAAGCATGAAGAAAATACTTGCATTGTTGCTCGCCTTGGTCATGCTCATCGGCGTGTTGGCTGGCTGTACAAACCAGACACAACCGAACGATGACCCGGATGCCACGGGCGACCCATCTACAACGGATTCCGGAAATCAGCCCTCTGGTTCGCCGGACGTTGCCTATGTTAACGCTTACAAATCTACTTTTTCTGACTCCATTACTTCCATGAACCCGTACTGCACGGGCGGCACTTCCGATTACATCTTCATCGCCAATATCGTTGATGGCCTTGTGGAAACCGATAAATACGGAACCGCCGTCCCTTGTTTGGCGGAAAGCTGGGAGCACAATGACGATTACAGCGTTTGGACGTTCCACCTCCGCCCGGATGTCTACTGGGTAGACCACAATGGCGAAGTGACGGAATACAAGGTCACTGCAGACGACTTTGTGGCCGGCATCCGCTATATTGCCGAGCCGACCCATAACGCCAGCAGCTTCAGCACCATCAGCGGCGTAATCGCGGGACTCCAAGAGTATTATGAGAACCTTGTCAACATCGATGACGGCCAGGATGTGGGCATGACCCGCGACGAAGTACTTGCTTCCTTCGATGAAACGGTCGGCGTAAAGGCGCTTGACGAATACACCGTTGAGTATACGCTCACTGGCCCCTGCCCGTACTTCCTTTCCTATGCGCAGCTCGACTTGACGCTTCCCGTTGAGCAGGCGTTCCTGGATCAAGTGGGCGAAGACTATGGCCTTGCCATGGATAAGATGCTCTACAACGGCGGCTACTACATTTCCGCCTGGGATCTGGATAAGCAGTTTGTGCTGACCAAGAACGAGCATTACTGGGATGTGGACAACATCACCCTTGATACCCTGCAGTGGGAGTTCATTTCTGACAGCATCTCCACGCTGGAAATGTTCCAGCGCGGCAACGTAACAGACGTTAGCCTGGGCTCTGAGGAAATTGCCAGCATCCGCGGCGGAGAGTGGGAAAACTACATCTACCTTTCTGAGAAGACCGTTACAACGTATTGGTATTCCTTCAACTTTGCAACGAAGAACCCCGAGATGGCTGCGGCCGTTCAAAATGAGAACTTCCGCAAGGCGATCTTCACGGCCATCGATGCGGTCACCCTTTCTGCAATCTGGGAACCCAACGATCCAGAATTCTTCTGCCGCTACACGCTTCTCCCCGAGAACTGCATGTTCGATGAGGACGGCGTGGATTACACCGATTACGGCCGTTTGAAAGAGTACAAAGAAAACAACCCGTTCAACGCCGAAACCGCAAAGGGATACATGGAAGCCGCTGTTGCCGAGCTTTGCGAGGCGGATGGCGTTACGCTCAAGGGCGTGACCCCGGGCACGGTGGATATGCTGCCGATGACTGAGTTTGAGGCGGACGGCAAACTGCCGATCGACATCGTATATTCTTCCAGCAACAGCGATACGGAGATGAAGAAGGCTACGCTTGTGAAGAACATGCTGGAAACCTATCTTGGCACGGAATATGTGAACGTTATACTGTGCTACTCCAACAATAACTTCACTGCGGAAGTTCTTGATCTTGGCAACTGGGATCTTTACGACAACAGCTATGGCTTCCGCTATGCGGATCCTTCCGCGAACTTGAACCGCTGCACCAGCGATTTTGACATCACGGACAGCTCTTACCAGATCCCGGAATTCGATGCTATGATCGCTGCCGCAGATGCAACCTATGACCTTAGCGAACGGTATGCGGCTTATGCGGAAGCTGAGTTCTACCTGCTGGATCATGCTTACATCAAACCGTATATGACCGGCGGCGGCTCTTATAAGATGACGCGCCTTGTGCCGTATACAGTGCCCGGCGGCTACTTTGGCCTGGGCCGGTATAAAATGAAGGGTGCCCTCATTCAAGAAACGCCTGTGACCACGGAGCAGCATGCCCAGCTGAAAGAACAGTATGATGCGGAAAGGGCAGCATTAGCGAACCAATAACCGATCTTGCTGCATACTCAGCCAAACGAAAACGACACAAAGCGACATGTAATTTAGTAGCGGGGGGATGGTTCCATCCCCCCGTATGTGAAAAGAGGTTTTCCAATGACTCGGTATTTGCTTTCCAAACTGGGGCAGGCAATTGTGACCATCGTGCTGGTTGTGCTGGTGGTATTTACATTGCTCCGCTTTATGCCCACAGCGGGTTATTTTACAAGAGAACAATATACAACCATGAGCGATGCGGAAAAAACGGCCTATTTGCGCAATATGGGCGTTTTGGATCCGATGCCTGTGCAGCTCAAAAACTTTGTAGTTGATTTGTTCCACGGCGATCTCGGCCGCAGCATTACCCTTTACCCAAACATGCAGATTGCTGACGTCTTGGGTGAAAAGATACAATATTCCCTGCTTCTCAACTTTATAAGCTGGTTTGTAGCCGCCATCATAGGCATGCCGCTCGGCCTTGCTATGGCAAAGAACAAAAGCGGCTTTGTGGATGGAATCGGGACGGTATACGTTGTATTGGTCCGCTCTATCCCCTCCATTATTATCCACTTTTTTATCCAGGTATTCCTGTCCAAGCTGTTTAACCTGCCCATGCTTTTTTACATGGAGCAGCCGATCTCGTGGATTTTGCCAATCGTCTCCATGTCCATCGGCAGCATTGCGGGCTACGCCACGTGGCTGCGCCGGTACATCGTGGATGAAGAAAACAAGGATTACATCAAGTTTGCCAGAGTAAAGGGCTTGCCCAGCAATTTCATTATGTGGCGGCATGTGTTCCGCAACGCGATTGTGCCGATTGCGATCAACATCCCCTCGGACTTCCTGCTCATGCTTTCCGGCTCGCTCGTCATTGAAAGCATTTACGCGATTCCCGGAACAGGCGGGCTGTTGATAAAATCCATTACAGCGATGGATAACCCGCTGGTTCAAGTGCTCGTGCTGCTTTACGGCGCATTGTCCGTTCTTGGCGTTTTCCTGGGCGACATTGTAGTATCCTTTGTAGATCCGCGTATTAAGCTGGTCGACGCCAACGATTAAGAGGGAGAGGAAACCATGGAAACCATTAAAACACCTAAAATGCAGGACATTCCGCAAGACCTGTTTACGCGCGCTGAATTCCATGAAGAACTTTCAGAAGACACGGGTTTTTCGAATTACTCCTATTGGCGCAGCACGTTCCGCACGTTTTTTAAGAGCACGCTGGTAAAGGTGATTATTGCAGTCATGGTGGTGCTGATTGCCTATACTGTAATTTATCCTATGGTTACGGACCGTGACCCGTATGAAGTCTCACTATCCGCGAGCGATTGGAATCTTCCGCCTTCCGCGGAGCATCCTTTTGGCACGGATGGCGTCGGCCGGGATATATGGGCCCGCGTCTGGTTCGGCACGCGCACATCCTTCCTGCTTGCAATCGCGGTTGCCGTATTCCAGGTCGGCCTTGGCGTGATCATCGGCGCAATCTGGGGTTTCTATCGCAAGCTGGATACGCTGATGTTCGCTATTTATAATACGCTGACCAACGTGCCGAGCACGATTTATCTGGTGCTGATTGCCTACGTTATGAAACCGAGTATTTTCACGATCATCATAGCGCTTGTTGCCACCGGCTGGATTTCCGAGGCGCGCTGGTTCCGCAGCCGCATCCTTGCGCTGCGTGAAGCGGATTATAACGTTGCATCCATATGCTTGAAAACTCCTCCAAAGCGGATTATCAGCAAGAACGTAGTCCCTTACCTGGTAAGCCTCATTATTATGGATGCAGCGCTGACCATCCCTTCCTCGATTGGTTCGGAAGTGTTCTTGAGCTTCATCGGCGTTGGCCTGCCGGCAGACCTTTGCACGCTGGGTAACCTGGTGAACCAGGGAAGGAGTGCGTTTTTAGTCTACCCCTACCAGATGATCTGCCCGACGGTGATCCTCTGCGTTATCACGATTTCGTTCTACATCATTGGCAACAAGTTCGCGGATGCTTCCGACCCGCGCAACCATGTTTGAGGAGAAAGAACATGAAGGACAAGATTTTTGAAGCGAAAGACGTTGTGGTTAAATTTAACCTGCGCGGCAATACGCTCACCGCAATCCGCGGCGCGTCCATCGAGCTCTACGATGGCGAGACGCTTGCGATCGTTGGCGAGAGCGGAAGTGGCAAAAGCGTTTTCACAAAATCCTTTATCGGCATGCTGGATAAAAACGGCTGGGTAGAAAGCGGCAGCATGATCATGGATGGCGTGGATTTCTCCCAATACAAAACGGAAAAAGAATGGTTGCAGATCCGCGGGAAAAAGATTGCCATGGTGTTCCAGGACCCGATGACATCGCTCAACCCGGTGAAAACCATAGGCGAGCAGATCCGTGAGGTTATTTCCTATCATTTCGGAACGGAAAAAGAAGCCGCCAAAAAGCAGGCGATCGAGCTGCTGAAGCAGGTTGGCATTCGCGATGCTGAACAGCGCTATAAGCAATATCCCCATGAGTTTTCCGGCGGTATGCGCCAGCGCGTTGTTATTGCGACCGCGATTGCCTGCCGCCCGAAGATCCTCATCTGCGACGAACCTACCACGGCGCTCGACGTTACGGTCCAGGCTCAGATTTTGCACTTGATTAAAAAGCTGCAAAAGGAACTTGACATGTCCGTCATTTATATCACCCATGACCTTGGGGTGGTAGCAAACGTTGCAGATCGCGTGGCGGTCATGTATGCAGGACAGATTGTAGAATATGGCCTTGCAAATGAGATCTTTAAAGATGCTCGGCATCCTTATTCCAAGGCACTGCTGCTCTCTCTCCCGCAATTGGGCGTGAGAGGCCATGAACTGCACTCCATCAAAGGTTCCCCACCGAACCTCTACAAGGAGATCAAAGGCGATGCATTTGCGCCCCGCAATCCAGATGCGATGAAGGTTGACTACGAGTATGAGCCACCGTTCTTTAAGGTAAGTGATACGCATTATGCCAAAACGTGGCTGCTGAGCGATAAGGCTGCAGAATACAGGAAGGAACTCGAGCAGATCAACGCGGCAAAAACGGAAATCAAGCCGGCACCGCCCATGGACTTTTCCAATGCAAAGCCGCTTGTTTCCGTGCGCAACCTAACGGTAAACTTCAAGCTCGGCCGCAAGGAATTTAGCGCTGTGCGGGATGTTTCGTTCGACATTCACGAAGGGGAAACGTTCTCCCTTGTGGGTGAATCCGGTTCGGGCAAAACCACCACCGGCAAGGCGATCATGAAGATCTGCCATACGAGCGGCGGTGAGATTTATTACGATGGCGTACAGGTTAACCGTAAGATGAAAGCGCATGAGCTTACGGAGTTCCGCAAAAATGTCCAGATGATTTTCCAGGACCCGATGGCGTCCCTTAATGAGCGCGCAAAGGTCGATTATATCATCTCGGAAGGTCTGTACAACTTCCACGCCTACAAGAACGAGAAGGAGCGCAAGGAAAAGGTTGCAGCCGCGATGCATAGCGTCGGCCTGCTCGAAGAGTACGCAACCCGTTTTCCGCACGAATTCTCCGGCGGTCAGCGGCAGCGCATCGGCATTGCGCGTGCCCTGGTGGTAGAGCCCAAGTTCATCGTTGCCGATGAACCGATCTCCGCGCTCGATGTTTCCATCCGCGCGCAGGTCATTAACCTCTTAAATCAGCTCAAGAAAGAAAAGGGCTTCACCTACATGTTCATTGCCCATGATTTGAGCGTTGTGCGTTTTATCTCTGACCGCATTGCCGTTATGTACAAGGGGAGGATCGTTGAGCTTGCAGAGACGGAAGAGCTGTTCTTGAACCCGCTACATCCGTATACCAATGCGCTTCTGCAGGCTGCGCCGGTTCCGGATCCAGATATTGAGCGTGATAAAGAAGTCATCGTTTACGATCCTTCCGTACATCAGTATGAAACGGAGAAACCCTATTGGTCTGAAGTAAAGCCTGGACATTTCGTGTGGGCAAACGATCCGGAACTTGCAGAATACCGTACACGGCTGAAATAAATCAAGGCTGTTGCAGCGGAGGAAAGCGTGACAGAAGTAGAAAAAAAGGCAATTCAAAAGATTCAAAGCGTCACCGGCTTAGCCGGGGGCGCTTATGCTGTTATCCGGGATGGCAGCATCAGAAAAGAATGCTTTGGCTATGCCGATCTTGAAACACACCGACCCATTACGGATCAATCCTTTTTCGACATCGCCTCCAACAGCAAAGCATTTACCGCAATGCTTGGTGCAATTGCTGCGGGGGAAGGCATGTTCGATTGGGATGTGCCCGTGCGCACCTACTATCCAGGATTTGGCATGGTGGACGAGTATGCGGCTGCCCATATGACGGGGCGCGATCTTGCGAGCCATCGCAGCGGGCTTGCGCGGCATGAATTCATGCGCGCGCGGGTGTATACCTCCATTGAGGATATGGCCCGGCGGACACAGTATATGGAAATGTCCCGCGGGTTCCGCGAATCCTATGAGTACAATAACCATATGTTCATCGTGCTGGGGCATGTGATGGAGTGCGTATATGGGCGGCCCTGGCGGGAGCTGATCCTGGAGCGCATCGCAAACCCTTTGGGAATGGAAATGCGCTTCCGCGGGCGTGACTGCGATTTTACTGGGCTGGATACTGCCCGCCCCCACCGGCCGGATGGGAAAGGCGGTGCATACCGGTGCGCATATGCAGATAATGAGGTAGCGGGTCCCTGCGGCGGAATCCGGACAAACCTTCAAGGCATGATCGCCTGGCTGCAATGCCTGTTAAACTCCGGTGCGCCAATTTGCAAAAAGGAAGCGTTTGAGGCGTTGCTTACGCCCAATATGCCCACCGAAGGCGAGGATAATGGGTATGAGCTGTTCAACAGCTATGCGCTGGGTTGGCGCACGAGTGCATACCGTGGCAAGCGGTTGGTTTATCATGGCGGCGCGATTACCGGCTTCCAGTCTCATGTTGCGTTTTTCCCGGAAGAGCGCTGCGGCATCGTTATCATGGTGAACACGAGCTCGACTACAGGGGCGGCGCTTTTGCGCGATATCCTGTTGGATGAACTGTGCGGCGCAGAGTCCGATGATATTACCCCGAAGCTCGAGGCGTGGCGTGCATCCATGGAAAAGCGGGCTGCATCCGTTGGAGAAGCCTATGCAGGGGAAGTGCCTTCGCCCGAAATGCGTAGCTGGCTGTGTGGAAAATTTTATCACCCGGCCTATGACGATTTCACCATTGCTGAGCGCGACGGCGATGTCTGGCTGGAATACGGGAATTTCCAGGCTCCAGTGCGCGTGCTTGCGGATGGCGGCATCATTGCCTGTGAGCAGGATGCTGTTCCAGATTACATGAAGCTGCGGCGCATGGAGAATGGCCTTTGGGTTGAAACCTCAGACCTTGCCATGTGGTTGCCGTTTCAGCGTATGGAATAAACAAGGAGGAAAAAACATTGGAAGGTACGTTGTTTATCGTTGGTGGCGGTTTGAACCGGAGCGCAGATGAAGTATTTTCCGCGTTGATCGAGCGGGCAGGCGGGCCGGGGAGCCGGTTTGCATTTGTGGTTTCCGCATCCGGCGAAGGGCCGGATGAAACCTTCCGCTCCTATGTGGAAGATTTTGCTAAGCTTGGCGTGCCGGAAGATCATTGCGTGTTGATTCCGCTTTACGCCGAGCATGTGCGGGATGAGCGTGGCTATAATGCTTTTACGGGCGATGCCGACGGCCTGTGCGAGTTGCTTGAAGGCGTCACCGGCGTTTGGTTTACCGGTGGCGACCAATATTTTACCGTAGGCTGCTTCCTTCGCAAAGATGGTTCGGACACGCGCCTTTTGGCTAAGCTGCGCGAGATCTATGCGAACGGCGGCGTGATCGGCGGCTCCAGCGCTGGCGCTGCCATCATGAGCGAAGTGATGATCGGCAACGGGAACAACCGCGGCGTGCTCAGCCGCGATGTGGTTTACGGCTATGAAACCTATGACGAACTCTGCGAGAAGGATGATCCCTGCGAGGCATTGATAATCGCAAAAGGATTGGGCTTCTTCCCTTATGGAGTGGTGGATCAGCATTTCAACAAGCGCCCAAGGCTGCTGCGTAGCATCGAGGCGTGCTTGTGCAACGAAAAGAACGTCCGTATGGGGTATGCCGTTTCGGAGGATACTGCGCTTGTATACCATGCTGGAACGATTGAAGTGCTCGGCAGCGCAAGCGTCTATCTGATCGACTGCCGTAACGCGAAAAAAACGGGCACGGGTTGCTACAGCGGCGTCGTGCTTGGCGCGATCCAAAAGGGCGATCGCTATGCCATTGCTTCCGGCGAAACTACGTTCGCGCAGCCATGCGCAGAGGAAGAACGGGAGTTCTATCGGGATTATATCACGGATGGCATCATCAACAGCCCGGTTTTCGACACCATGATGGATCGCTATCTGTTGCGTGGTAAAAAGGAAAGCATGTATTTCTGCAAAACATGCGGCCTTCCTTACATCAAAGGCGCGGTTGTATACGAAGCGGACGATACCACGTACCTTGTGGTGCTCAAGTACTTTAAAAACGAAAAAACATGCGGTTACCTGGGCGCCCATGCATCGTTTGCCAACGTTGGGCTTTCGACCAGCACCCAGCGCATAAGCCTGTAAAAACAAGTGCTGCAAGCGCAGAGGATGCGCTTGCAGCACAGTTTATTTTCTTGGTTTAGAGCGCGGATAGGATAAAAAGCAGGATGCCGTTTATGGCAAAGGCGATTGCCGCTGCCCGGTGGCGCACCGGAGGCGGGAGAAGGGAGTCCTGTTCTTCCGCAGTCTCCGCAAGGTCGTCATCGAACACATGGCGCGCACCGTTGAGCCCTTGCCGCGGCTTGCGCTCTTTGGCAGCATTGCGGAGGTAATAGGGCGTTTCCGGCGGTTTCTTCCGGCGCAGGAGCTTCCCGAAATCCGTTCCTTTGCTTTTGAGGTAAGCAAGCCAGCCTGCAAGCAGGTAACAGGCGCTTAAAAAACCGGAAAACCACCCTGCATATATGCCGGTATAAGGGGAGAATTTTAAGATCAAAAACCAGGCGATTAGGCAGATTGCAAAATGATACCCCAGTTTTTTCAATGCATAACTAACCATGATAAAACCCCGATTTAACGCTTTTTGGATCAAAAAAAGTATATCATACCACATGGAGGAGGTCAATTGCTGCGGGGGAAGGCATGTTCGATTGGGATGTGCCCGTGCGCACCTACTATC
>JABLTO010007568.1_pt1 | contig 31342 bp, 24 predicted proteins | sample 7160091 | NCBI WGS metagenome assembly JABLTO01 (sample SAMN14651225, study PRJNA627086) | human gut metagenome | isolation source: feces | host: Homo sapiens
CTTTTCGGCAAATTTTGCTGCATACTGCGTGAAAAATACTTGCAGGGCGACTGCGTTCGAGGCAGGATTCTGCTCGAGAACAAAGGAGTGTCGCACTGGGATGGATTGCGACCGACAGCTCGCCTGCGTATTTTTGCCTTGTCTGCAACAAAATTATGCTCGAAAATCCACATATATTTCTTGTGAAGACAGGTTCTCACTTGCGTCTGGAGCGGTTTTTCCGTTCCGTATTTCGTTTGATATCGCACATCCGTTCTTCGCTGTTCTGCTTAAAACGGGAGAGCATATCTTCAAAGGTCATTTCAGAGGGTGCCTGTTTTTTCTTCGGCTCCCAGACGTTGGCTCTGCCGCCGCGTCCGCCGCGGGGACGGCCGCCTTCGCCGCCGGGGGCATTGCCGCCGTGACCGCCGGAACGGGGCGGACGTGTATTTCGTGCAGGCGCACCGGCAGGCGCTTCTTCTGTTTGCTTCATGGAAAGGCTGATTTTCCCCTGCGGATTGGTGCCGATGACTTTTACCCGGACTTTTTGGCCTTCTTTCACAAAATCACCGATCTCATTGACATAGCTCCGGGAAATTTCGGAGATGTGCACCATACCGGTGGCATGCTCTCCGTCTTCCTTTTGAAACTCCACAAAAGCGCCGTATTTTGCGATGTTCTTGACGATTCCTTCATAAACTTTTCCGATTTCGACCTGCATGTAACTCTGTTTCCCCTTCTTTTGATGGTGGCGGTATCGAATGATGTTCCCGGCAGTGCTTTTGTAAAAATAGATACCGTATTTTTATGGGAACCCGTGTAGGCAACGCGGTACAGAGCGCGCCAGATGGCTCTGTACCATGTGCTGTATTTAAGGGCGTGCTGACATTATATCTGACGTGTGCTTTTTGGGTTGATTTCCTTCGCTTGCCGTGTGAAAGCACACCTGCAAATTTTTGCCGAAAGCGGAGCAAAATCATCTCACAAAATTTGCCTGTCAGGATGTGTCAACGCATCCTAATTTCTGGATGTGTCGTAGAAACGCAGCTCATCCGGATAAGCGTAGTTGTACTCTTCCCGTGCCAGGCGTTCCATATAGCTGTCAATGTCGCCGCTGTCCAAAATCCGTTCCAGATCTTCGTTTTCAGCGGTAAGGTTGTCGATCTGTTTCTGCACCTGTGCCAGTTCCGTTTTCTTCTCCGCAATATTGGACTGGATGGATACCACACTGACGGTACATCCGATAATTGCGACAATTACTGCGGTCCGGCTGATGACCCGAAAGATCCAGCGTGACTTTTTTTTCGGTTCCTTTTTCGTCTTAGCCATTTTCGTGTCACCTCCTGCTTTGTTTGATCTTTCTTATTATACAACATTTTTCTCTCCCTGTTCAAGGGCAAATGCGAAAAAAATAAGGGCATCCGAAAAAGTTTGGCGAAATGGCCAAATTTTTCTTTCAAAACACCGGTAATTCGCACAATGCCGTGGAGAATCGGCCGAAATGCCCATTTGCCGCAGCGAAAGATACGGTGCAGAATACGCCGCAGCAGGGGGACAATCAAAACGCCCAGGGTACAGCAGTACAGCAGAAATCCCAGGATGCTGCCCAGTACGTAATATCCCCGTATTTCACCCCGTGCCAGAACGCAGGAAAAGCAGACCAGTGCGCCGCTCCAGAGCAGCAGAAATGCAATATCCTCCAGCGCCGCGGCCAGCTTTCCATGGGGGAGAACCGCGCGGATGCTGCGCAGCAAGTCAAAGCAGAATCCAAGGGGAAAGCCCAGAAATACGGCATACAGCAGCAGGCGAATCTGCTGGGGGACTGTGAAAAAGGTTTCCAGCTCCATCATCGAAACAGCTTTCCCAGTAGAGAAAGCGGCCCTTTCCGGGCTTTTTCTCCGTATTGCAGCAGCCAGATATCCCCGGTAATGGTCATGTTGCCGCTTTCTACACTGACATCATTGATGTGCAGATTGCGTCCCTTGATGACCAGCTCCCCCAGGCCGGTAAACAGGTGAATGACCCGTTCATCAAAGCAGTCTACGTCCGTTACACCGGTGAGCGTCAATTTCTCCCGATCCTCTAAGATCAGGTTGTGGTGGCTGGTCTGTGCCGGCAGTTCTTTCTTTCCGATATCCATAAAGCACCTCAGTTCCTTTCCCGTTGGCTTGCACGCACAGAAACAGCCGGCGGACGGAATGGCACAAAGCTGCATGCGCCGCCGCTGCTTCTGCATCGTGTTCTTTGCAGAAAAGATATGCAGCGGTTTCATAAAAAATAACCAGATTCCCGACTGGTTCTTTGTGAAAAATTCCGAGAAAAAAGGCTTGCAATCGGACAGAAAACATGGTATAATAATAGAGATATTGATCAAATACCCATGGGAGGAGGGATTCCTGTGAACACATTGGAGATGATCCTGGGTGCAGTAGTACTGCTGATCAGCATTGTTCTGGTTGTGATCTGTATGATGCAGGAACAGAAGCCGCAGAATGCGACTGCTGCTCTGACCGGTGCAAGCAATGATTCATTCTACGACAAGAACCGGGGACGCACAAAGGAAGCACGTCTGAAGAAAATCACATTCTGGTTTTCACTGGTGTTTTTCGTTCTGATTCTGTTTTTGGATATTGTGATGCCGCTGCTGATGAAAAAGTAAGAATCGCTGATATTCTGTCCTGTGTTTCGGTGTGTGCCCGGCTGATCGGGAAACGCGCCGGGGTACAGGATGTTTTTTTGCCGGGAATTTTTTGCGGTTTCCGGTGTTCCGGATAGATTGCAGCTGGCGGCAATGGGTCTGCCGGCTGCGCGGCGCTTTCTGTATGCTCCATGAAACGGAGGTGGAAAGCGCACTTGTTGGAAAAGAAGGAAGAGAGAAAGAGGATGCCGCACAGGGCGGCGAAGAGAAAGGAATGGATTTATGGCAAATACGCAATTTGGCGGTGCAGAGAGCATCGACAGCTACCGCAAGAAGATTCTGACAATTCTGAAAAAGAACGGCCGTACCCCGCTCAGTGACCGGGATCTGGCGACAAAGTGCCGTACCAACCGGGGCGGTGCTGCCAATTTTCGGAAGGCAGTAGAAGAACTCTGCAAGGAAGGTGCCATCTGTGAGCGCCGCCGGGGCTATGTTTCTTCGGCCAATATGGGATATTATCCGGCCACAATCGTTCGTCTGAGCCGCACATTCGGTTTTGCACGGCCGGAGGAAGAGGGCGCCGCTGACGTCTTTATTCCGGGCAAATTTTTACAGGGTGCCATGACAAAAGACCGGGTGCTCATCGGAAATATTCCCTCCCGGAGCGGAAAGCCGGAGGGTGAAGTCCTGGCAATTCTGGAGGAAGCCGACAATCGCCTGACTGGTGTTATTGTCAATGAGGACGGCCGGCTGATGTTCCGGGCAGACACAATGTCCAAGACACCGATTCAGATTCAGCGCAAGGATAGCGTGCTGTATGAGGAAGGGCAGAAGGTTCTGGCAGAGGTGGTATACCGCGGACACCGCCACGCAGAGCACAAGGTGAAGATTGTATTCAGCTTTGGTGCTTCTACCCGTGCCAGCGTCTGTGCCGAAGCCATGGTTGCGCTGCGCGGCGTAACTGAGGAGTTCCCGGAAGAGGTGATTCAGCAGGCAGATGAAATTGCCAACGCACCGATTCCTAAGGAGGCCTATGAAACACGGCTGGATCTGCGCAGCACACCGATTTTTACCATTGACAGCGCCCATTCCAAGGATCTGGACGATGCTGTTTCTCTGGAAAAGACAGAGAACGGCTATCGGCTGGGCGTGCATATTGCAGATGTTTCCCATTATGTACAGCCGAAAACACCGCTGGATGAAGAGGCGCTCCGCCGGGGCACCAGCATTTATTATGCCGATCATGTAATTCCCATGCTGCCGAAAAGCCTGTCAAACGGGGTGTGTTCTCTGAATCCCTGTGAAGATCGTCTGGCTTTCTCTGCCCTGATGGAACTGGATGAGAATGGGGAAATCGTTTCCTATCAGTTCCGGAAAACCATCATTCGTTCTGCGGTAAAAGGCGTTTACAGCGAAGTAAACGAGATCTTAGCAGGCACCGCAGCCCCGGAACTGCTGGATAAGTACAAGGACGTTATCCACATGATTCCCCTGATGAATGAACTGTGCGATATCCGCCTGCGGGAGCGGAAGCGCCGGGGCGCACCGGAACTGGAAACAGCAGAAGGCGCGTTGATTCTCAATGATGAAGGCGTTTGTGTCGATGTTGTGGCACGGCAGCGCGGCAAGAGCGAATGCATCGTAGAAGAAATGATGCTCCTGGCCAATGAAGCCGCTGCAAAAATGGCACGGGAAAAGAATCTGCCCTTTGTCTATCGGATTCATGACAAGCCCACACCGGAAAAGATTGAAAAGCTGGAACACGTTCTGCTGCGTCTGGGCGTTGAGGTACCGGTATTTACAGATATCAAGCCGCGTCACCTGGCAGAAATCCTGGACGGCGCACGGGGCACAGATCTTTATCCGGTACTGAATGTTATGGTGCTGCGCTCTATGGCAAAGGCTGCCTATAGCCCGGAACCGATCGGACATTTTGGTCTGGCACTGGCGGATTATGCCCACTTTACCTCTCCCATCCGGCGTTATCCGGATCTGGCAATTCACCGGATTCTCAGCAGCTACTGCGAAAATCCGGATGCCGGCGAGATGCAGAAGCGCTACGGCACCTTTGTTGCCGATGCTGCAACCCAGTCCAGCGAAACCGAAGTACAGGCAATTATGATTGAGCGTGACTGCGATGACTGCTACAAGGCAGAATACATGCAGCAGCATTTAGGTGAGATCTTTGACGGCATTGTTGCCGGTGTGACAGACTTCGGCTTTTATGTGGCTCTGCCGAATACGGTAGAAGGCCTAGTACATGTGGCTTCTCTGCCGGACAGCGACTGGATCAATGATGACAGTATCGCCTTCCGGGAAGAGCAGGGAGACAAGTGCTATCGCTTGGGTGATACCGTTCGGGTACAGTGCACCAAAATCGATGTCAACAGCGGCAATGTAGACTTTGCACTGGTAGAAGAAAATCAGGAAGCCGCTTCCTGAGTGCATCTGAAACAATAGAAAATCCATTTTAAAATACAAAAAACGGATGCCATCGTTCCGGCAGCAGGGTTCTGCGCGGTGATGGCATCCGTTTTTTACGTTTTGTACTTAGTCCTCGGCGGCGGTGCTGTCGGCAGTGCCGGAACGGAAAGTTTTCCGGCCTTCCTCTGCCGCCTGGAACAGATCAGTTTTCAGCTGCGGATCTGTCATTTTACAGGTGGTGCGGTCATAGTGAGAATCGGTCACATCCCACAGAATGGGGCAAAATCCCCGTGCAGATGCTTCCCGGCAGACGCTGGATAAATAGAGCCGCACGGAATCTTCCTCCTTGTTCTTTTTGGGGCATCCGTATTCTCCGATGATAACCGGAATTCCCTTTGCAGAAAAGACCTTTGTCATTTTATCCAGATTGCAGGCAAGCTCCCGTTGTTCCCGGGGCGATCCCCACTGCGGACGAGCTTTTCCCCAGTCGGCATCCTCTTCCAGAATGGCAAAGCCGGCCGGCGCATAATAGTGCACGGAAACAGCCATTCGGTTTTCCGGATCTTCCGGCATCCGGAACAGTTCATCGCAGGTCAGGTCAATATCGGTTGCATAGCCGGCAATCAGCAGATGCCGTTTCGCATTATTTCCGCCGGAGGCGCGCACCGTATCCACAAAGGTCTGGTTGATTTCCAGCAGCAGGTCATAGGCCTCTTTTTTCTGGCTGTCGTCTCCGGAATAGCGGTTCCAGATATCATCCCAGCAGCCCTCTTCGTTGAGGGACTCCAGCATGAGATGGTCGTTGTAATCCTGAAAAGCATCGGAAAGCTGCTCCCAGATACGGGTGTATTTTTGCATGCAGGTGTCTTTCTGGGTGGAAAAGTCGGCAAACCATCCACCGTCATAGTGAATGTTGACAATGACATACATCCCGGTATCCATGGCCCAGTCTGTAACCTGCATGACGCGTTTTAGATATTCCGGGCTGATGGTGTAGTCTGCTGCCATCAGATTGGACCAGGCCACCGGAATGCGCAGTACGCCAAAGCCTTCCGCTGCATAGCCCTCAATCATTTCCTGTGTAATCACCGGGCTGCCCCATGCGGTTTCATAGGATTCCACAGAGCCGTCTCCCCACTGCTCAATCCAGTCTCCGCAGGATTCAAAGGTATTGCCCAGATTGATGCCGATTCCCATATCCTGCACCAGCGCAGTTGTGGAGATATCGCGCATTTCCGGTACTTTTGTTTCAGCAGAAGCGGATTCCGGCGCGGCAGAATCCGCAGAATTGCTGCATCCGGAAAAGGCACAAAGCAGTGCAGCAGTAATGAAGAGAGAAAAGAGTTGTTTTCCCAGCATGATTTTGCAGTCCTCCTGATTGAAAAAGATACGGTATCTTAAAACATGTTCTTCTACAGTATACCATAAAGTGTGCAGAAACTGCAATATCTATTTGTGTCAAAAAAACTGACAAAACACAGAAAGGCCGCTGCTTTTGAAAAACAGCGGCCTTTTCAGAAGGGGAATTTGCAGATTTTGTGATGTGTGAAATTATGCTTCTTCTTGCTGTGTGATCAGCGGACGATTGAGAATCTGCATAAATTCATCACCTGTGATTGTCTCATGTTCGTACAGATACTTAGCGATTTCGTGAAGTTTTGCCATATTCGATTGCAGCAGTTCTGTTGCACGGTCGTACTGTCCCTGGATAATTTCTGAGATCTTCTTATCAATCTTGGTCTGTGTCTCCATAGAGCAGCTAAGGCTGGAGTCACCGCCCAGATATTGATTTTGCATGGATTCCATGGTCACCATACCGAATTCCGAGCTCATGCCGAAGCGGCTGACCATCGCATGTGCCAGCTTTGTGGCCTGTTCAATATCGTTGGAAGCCCCCGTTGTGATTTCGTGGAAAATCAACGCTTCTGCGGCGCGTCCGCCGGTGAGGGTAGCAATCTTGTTTTCCAGTTCGGTTTTTGTCATCAGGAAGTGCTCGTCTTCCTCTACCTGCATAGTGTAGCCCAGCGCGCCGGAGGTACGGGGAATAATGGTGATTTTCTGTACCGGTGCCGACTGTGACTGAAGCGCAGCCACCAGTGCATGTCCCACTTCGTGGTAGGAGACAGTGAGCTTTTCCTTGTTGGAAAGCACCCGGTTTTTCTTCTGATATCCGGCAATTACGACTTCCACGCTTTCCATCAGATCTTCCTGTGTTGCACAGGAGCGCCCCAGACGCACGGCACGGAGTGCCGCTTCGTTAATAATATTTGCCAGCTCTGCGCCGGATGCTCCGGCAGCTGTCCGGGCAATGGCACCAAAATCCACGTTTCCGGCCAGCTTGATCTTTTTGGCATGTACTTTCAGAATATCAATTCTGCCCTGCAAATCCGGCAGTTCTACCGGAATCCGGCGGTCAAACCGTCCCGGACGAAGCAGCGCCGGGTCGAGAGATTCCGGACGGTTGGTAGCAGCCAGAATGACAACGCCCTTAGAACCATCAAAGCCGTCCATCTCGGTCAGCAGCTGGTTCAGCGTCTGTTCCCGTTCGTCATTGCCGCCCATCTGTCCGCCGTCACGCTTTTTGCCGATGGTGTCGATTTCATCGATAAAGACGATACAGGGAGCCTTTTCGTTGGCTTGTTTAAACAAATCCCGGACTTTTGCAGCACCCATACCCACGAACATTTCTACAAATTCCGAACCGGAAATGGAGAAGAAGGGGACATTGGCTTCGCCGGCAACAGCCTTTGCCAGAAGGGTTTTACCAGTACCCGGAGGGCCTACCAGCAGCGCGCCCTTCGGCATGGAGGCGCCGATTTCCTTGTAGCGGTCGGGGCGATGGAGAAAATCCACGATTTCTGCCAGCAGTTCCTTGGCTTCCTCTTCGCCGGCAACATCGCTGAACTTGATTCCTGTTGTGGATTTAACATAGACCTTGGCGTTGCTTTTTCCCATGCCGAACATCATGGAGCCTTCGCCGCCGCCCATGCGCTGTGCCATTTTTTTGCTGAAGAAGTGGAACACCAGCACCATCAGTGCAATCGGCAGGATATAGCTGATCAGAATATACAGAATCGGGCTGGTGCCGCTGTCGATCTTCGATTCAAACTTTGCGCCGGAATCATACAGCCGTGTGATTAAGTCCTTGTCCTCCATCACGCCGGTGCGGTAGAGCTTTTTTTCCGATTTATCCGTAAATGTGATCTGGCTGGATTCAATTTGTACAGAGCCGATTTCTTTGTTCTCCGTCATGGAAATAAAGGTATCATAGCTGACCTCTTCCACCCGGTGGTTAAACAGATTGGGAAAGACAAAGGCCTGTAACAGCATGAAAATGCATAAGGCAATTACCCAAAAGGAAATATAAGACTTTCGGTTCTTTTTTGGTTCTTCCATATACTGTCTCCTTTTCGTGCAGTATAAGAGCTTGTATCCGCCGCGAAAGGCATGCGCAGCAGCAGATGGGTACAAGTCCTGAAATCTTCCGGCATTTGCGGCCGGAAATATTGGTGGTAAAGCGCTTTTTCACAGCGCCGCTTTTGGATATAATCGATTGTTCCGGAATACTTGTCCATACAGGTGTTTTGCATTCCTCCCGGAAATACAAAACATCCACGAAAACATAAGAACGAGAACGGATTATGTGGATTATTATAGCACACTTTTTTGTTGGATGCAAGCGGAGATTGTGAAAGTTTCATGATAGCTTAGAAGCGTCGTATTCCCTGGCTGCCGCGCCGAATTTACGGTGCCAGAAACATGCCGAACCGGGGCGGCCAGAGAGAACAGATGCCGAAGCACACGGCAACCGCTGCAAAGAGCAGTACGCCGATCCAATCCCGTTTCGGAGTGCACCTTTGAAAATTGCGCCAGGTATATCGGGCAGTGACCGTTGTCCCCAACAGAAATACCAGAATATCCGCCGGGAGAAAGTTTGTGCCGCAAATGCCGGTATACGTGTAAAATAGTGTGAGAATCGTAAGCATCCCCAGAACAGTTCCCTGAAACCGCCTCAGAACATAACCGGGATAGCGGTGGCCAATCCAGAGATATTCCCAGATGGTGTATGCCAGAGAGGGGAAAAACAGGAGCTTTAAATGCTCCCAGGTGCTTTCGCTGATTGCAGAGTACAGGCCGACTACGCGGTTTTCCTGTGTCCACGCATAGAGAAAATGCAAAAGTGTGCCGGCAATTACGGTAAAGCACCATCCCAGCCACACACTGCGCTGAAATTCCTTCATAGTGTCAATCACCTCTGCTGTTATTTTATGCAGAAAAAGGAAAAACTTGCAGTGCAGCATAGAAAAAGCGTCAGCAAACAAAAATTTACTGACGCTTCAAAAGAAGATACGTTGTGTGAATGGGCAAAATCAGCCCATAACGCCGTAAACATCGCCTCGTTCTGTCACCAGAATTTCCAGGTCACTCATAATGGAAATGGCTTCGCCGCTGCTGTTTTCGCCGGTGATGTTGAGCACAACATCATAGAGTGCATCGGTGTCCTGCTTCAGCTGTGTGGTAAAGTCCTCGCCCAGCACCTGGGTAAAGGCGCTGAGGTATTCTTCCACAAAGTCTGTATCGGCATCATAGTTGGCGGCAAGCGCTTCATCAGCCATGGACATTTCAATTGCAGTGATGCTGCAATCGTCTGTGCCGGCAGCGCTGATCAGACTCTGATGGTACATTTCCATGCTGGTTTCCAAGCCGTATCCATACTGTTCCTGGAGCATCTTTTCCGTTGCAGTCTGATAATCGGAGTCCAGATTTGCCGTGTAGAGATCATAGTTTTGTGTTTCAATGGCGTAGAAATAGGTGGCAATGGTCTTTGCCATCGCATCCGGAATGACGTTGCTGTCATAGTCCAGCTGATAGTTCATATCTGCGGGATCTGATTCTGTGACCGGCTCTGCTGTGTCGTCGGAATTGTCGGCGTTTGTATCCGTTGCCACGGGAACAGCATCGCTCTCACTGCTGTCAGACTGCGCGGACTTCGAAGAAGCCTCCGAGCTGGAAGCCTTGTCCTCTGTATTGCCGCAGGCGGACAGAGAAAGTGCCATGCAGACGGCCAGAAATACAGCCGGGAATTTGGTTCGGATTTGTTGTAACATAGAAACAGGTTCCTTTCTGCTGCAATCAGCTCAGCGGCTGGGTGGCAATTCCGTTTGCGTTGGCCCAGGTCTCAACGGCAGAGCCGGCAGGACAGGTGATTGTAACGGCAAGGGGTGCGCTGCCTTCCACCAGTCCCCAGCGGTCATAGGCCAGAGAAGGGTTGGCAACTGTCAAACTGGTAAGGCTGGCACAGCCGGTAAAGGCCTCTTCCAGCACAGTGGAAACGGCTTCCGGAAGGGTCAGACTGGTGAGGGCACTGCATCCGGCAAAGGCGGCACGGTCAATCTGTGCCACGGTTTCCGGGATGTTGATCGTGGTCAGCGAGCCGCAGTCCATAAAGGCACTTTCTCCGATTTCGGTCAGGCCATGAGGCAGGGTCACGTTGGTGAGATCCCAGTTGGCTTCAAAGGCGTGATCTGCAATGGCGGAGACCACATAATTATCCAAGGTGGCCGGAATGTTCAGATCGGTATTTGTTCCGTTGTACCCGGTAATAGAAACGGTGCCGTCATCGTTCATCTGATAGTTGAATACATTTGTTTCCGGTGCGGTGTCACCGCCTGTTGCGGCGCTGCTTTCTGCCGCAGTTGTGCTGTCGGCAGATGAGCTGCTGCTTGTGTCATTGCCGCATCCGGCAGCGGTCACAGCGAACGCTGCTGTCAAAAGTGCGGCCCAGAGTGCTTTTTTCCAAAATTGTTTCATGTTTGAATTCCTCTCTTGGACGGGGGAATACAGAATTCTGTCAGATAAAATAACAGATTCTGATGGATTTACTTGATTTTTCCGCGCATCTTTGCACGCTGCTGGTTGCTCAGAATCTGCTTGCGGATTCGCAGAGATTTCGGTGTGACCTCCAGCAGTTCATCGTCTGCCAGGAATTCCAGGCAGTCTTCCAGGCTCAGATTGCGGGGTGGTACCAGACGCAGTGCATCGTCACTGCCGCTGGCACGGGTATTGGTCAGGTGCTTCCGCTTGCAGACATTTACTACCAGGTCTTCTGCCTTGGGAGAAGCGCCGACAACCATGCCTTCATAAACCGAAACGCCTGCGCCGATAAACAGCGAGCCGCGCTCCTGGGCGTTAAACAGACCGTAGGTGACTGCTTCGCCGGTTTCAAAGGAAATCAGGGAACCAGTGCTGCGGCGGGGAATATCCCCCTTATACGGTGCATATTCATAGAATACGCTGCTCATAATGCCTTCGCCCTTGGTGTCGGTCAGGAACTCACTCTTATAACCGAACAGGCCACGGGACGGAATCAGGAATGTCAGACGGGTACGGCTGCCCTGGGGATGCATGTCCTGAAGCTCTGCCTTACGGGAACCCAGCTTTTCCATAACGGAACCTACACATTCCTCCGGCACGTCAATAGACAGCTCTTCAATCGGTTCATACCGTTTGCCGTCTACTTCATGGTACAGGACGCGAGGGGTAGAAACGCCCAGCTCATAGCCTTCCCGGCGCATATTTTCAATCAGAATGGACAGGTGCATTTCACCTCTTCCGGCAACGCGGAATGCGTCTGTACTCTCGGTTTCGGTCACACGCAGAGAAACGTCCCGGAGCAGTTCCCGCATCAGACGGTCACGCAGCTGACGGGAGGTGACAAACTTGCCTTCCTGACCGGCAAATGGGCTGTCGTTAACGCTGAATGTCATTTCCACAGTCGGCTCGCTGATCTTGGTGAACGGCAGCGGCTCGAAGCATTCCGGCGCACATACGGTGTCGCCGATGGAGATATTTTCAATACCGCTGATCCAGACAATGTCGCCTACAGTAGCAGACTCTGCCGGAACACGCTGCAAGCCCTGAATCTGGAGCAGGGAGACAATCTTGTTGCGGCGTGTGTTTTCCGGATCGTGATAATTGCCCAGCAGTACCTGCTGTCCCACCTGGATGGTACCGCGCTCAATGCGGCCGATGCCGATTCTGCCTACATATTCATTATAGTCAATGGAGGAAATCAGCATCTGGAGCGGCTCGTCCGGGTTGCCCTCCGGCGGATTGACATAGGACATAATGGTGTCAAACAGAGGCTTCAAATCCTTGCCTTCGCCGTGCGGCTCAAAGCTTGCCGTACCTGCACGGCCGGAGCAGTACAGGAACGGTGTATTTTCCAGCTGCTCTTCGCTGGCATCCAGATCCATCAGCAGTTCCAGAACCTCGTCTGCAATTTCATCCAGACGTGCGTCCGGACGATCAATTTTGTTGACAACAACAATAATTTTCAGGTTCATTTCCAGTGCCTTGGACAGAACGAACCGTGTCTGCGGCATCGGGCCTTCTGCAGCATCTACCAGCAGGATTGCGCCGTCTACCATACTGAGGACACGTTCTACCTCGCCGCCGAAGTCAGCGTGTCCCGGTGTGTCAATGATATTGATTTTGGTGTCGCCGTAGCGAACGGAGGTGTTCTTTGCCAGAATGGTAATGCCGCGCTCCCGTTCCAGATCGTTGGAGTCCATGACACGTTCTGCGACTGCCTGGTTTTCCCGGAATACGCCGCCCTGCTTCAGCATTTCGTCTACCAGGGTTGTCTTGCCGTGGTCAACGTGGGCGATAATGGCAACATTTCTTAAATCTTCTCGTACCATAACTTCTCTTCCTCTTTCTCATGTCAGAGCATTCCAGTGTGCGGAGAATGCTCAGGATTTAAAAAGAACTGCCGTTTCTGTCTGAAGGCTTGCCCGCATTTTGGGGCGGCTGACAAAAGGCACTTCTTTTTCTTGGTATCTACAAGACCATACACATGAAATCGAAAAAAAGAACAGGCAAACTCCCGAAGAGTCTGCCTGTTCTCTGGTGGGGGAGGACGGATTCGAACCATCGAAGCAAGAAGCAACAGATTTACAGTCTGCCCCCTTTGGCCACTCGGGAACTCCCCCAAATTACATATGTAGGTTGTAGAATATTGGAGCTGGTGGACGGACTCGAACCCCCGACCTGCTGATTACAAATCAGCTGCTCTACCAACTGAGCTACACCAGCGCTGCAACGATAATTATTATAGCACATGTCCACCCTGCTGTCAAGCATTTTATTTTTGAAATGTGATAAATAAAGTTTTGCGAATTCAAACAGACTAAAAGCAACGTACAGTATACGCATATTGCTCTGATACATTCTTTTGAAAAAATAAAATAAAACCGGACGAAAATCGGATCGTGTATAAAAAGCGCGAAAATCGTCTGCCTTTGCGGTGAAAATCCGCAAAAAAGTTCCAGAGGGGCTGCAATTCTTCAAAGGCATATTCGACTTATACATTATAATAGAAAAGCAACAGCCGGAATGCCTTTTGAGGCTATATCGATACGCAAAAATATCCCGGCTTTTCTGAAAAAACATTTCTGCTTGTCGTTTGCTTCACATTTCAAACCATACTCACGCAATTTTCACCAAAAAATCAGTTGCAATTCCTTCTTATTTGTGCTATAATCTATAGTATGTGACAGCCGGCCGCTTTTTCACGAACCGCCGGCTCCTTTTAAAATGATGAAAGTGAGGCACGTTTATGTGTGGAATTGTTGGATATGTAGGAAAACGAAATTGTACAGACGTTCTGATGAATGGTCTGTCCAAGCTGGAATACCGGGGTTATGATTCGGCCGGCATTGCTGTATTTGAAAACGGCAAAATCGAAGTTGCCAAGGCAAAGGGCCGTCTGCAAAACCTGGAAGACCGTATGGAACAGAATGGCCGCCCTGCTGGTTTTGTGGGAATCGGTCACACCCGGTGGGCTACCCACGGGGAACCGTCTGACCTGAACGCCCATCCCCACAGCGGCGGCAGAGTTACCATTGTCCATAACGGCATTATCGAGAACTATAAGGAACTCAAGGATCACCTGGCATCCAAGGGTGTGACCTTTGCCAGCGATACCGATACAGAGGTTGTAGCAAAGCTGCTGGATTATCGCTATAACGGCAGCCCCATTCAGACCATTTCTGAGGTGATCCGGGATCTGGAAGGCTCCTATTCCCTGGGCATTCTGTTTGCCGATCATCCGGATCAGGTTTATGCAGTGCGTTGTGAAAGCCCTCTGATTGTGGGTGTCGGTGACGGCGAAAGCTTTATTGCATCTGACGTGCCGGCAATTATTGAGTACACCCGAAATTATTATCTGCTGGAGCATGATGAAATCGCTGTGCTGGGCAAGGACGGCGTGCACATTTATGACGTATTCGGTCAGCTGGTGGAAAAAGAACTGAAAACCGCTGACTGGGACGTAGAGGCCATCGGAAAGGGTGGCTATGCTCACTTTATGCTGAAAGAAATCCACGAGCAGCCGGCTGCAATCCGGAACACCATTTCTGCCCGGATTCAGGATGGCCTGCCGAATCTGGAAGAATGCGGCATCACACCGGAGGTGCTGCGCAGCTTCCGGCATATTCAGGTTGTTGCCTGCGGTACTGCAATGCATGCCGGCACAGTAGGAAAATATGTCATTGAAAAGCTGGCACGTGTTCCGGTAACAGTGGATATTGCCTCCGAGTTCCGCTATCGGGAACCGCTGGTGGGTGAGGGCGACCTGGTCATTATCATTTCTCAGTCCGGTGAAACCGCAGACAGTCTGGCAGCAATGCGTCTGGCAAAGTCCCTGGGTGCAAAGACACTGGCCATTGTAAACGCTATGGGCAGCTCTATTGCACGGGAAGCAGATATGCTGATCTACACCCATGCCGGTCCGGAAATTGCCGTGGCTTCTACGAAGGCGTACATGGTGCAGATTGCAGTGATGTATCTGTTTGCGTTTGAACTGGCGCTGGCAGTGGGCAAGATTGATGCGGATGAGTGCCGCCGCCTGGTAAAACTGCTGGAACAGACACCAGACACCATTTCTGAGATCCTGGAGCACAAGGAGCAGACACAGTATATTGCTTCCTCTCTGATTACCGCAGACAGCCTGCTGTACATCGGACGCGGTCTGGACTATGCCCTCAGCATGGAAGGCTCCCTGAAGCTGAAGGAGATCTCCTACATTCACTCTGAGTCCTATGCTGCCGGGGAATTGAAACACGGTACCATCTCTCTGATTACAGAGAATATGCCGGTCATTGCAGTTGCAACACAGACAGCACTCCGGGAAAAGACCATCAGTAACATTAAAGAAGTAAAAGCACGCGGTGCGCGCGTAATTCTCATTTGCCGGGAAAATGACACTGTTGATCCGGATGCAGTGGATCTGAAATTCGGCCTGCCGGAATTCGATGATCTGCTGATGCCGATGATTGCCGTAGTACCGCTTCAGCTGATTGCCTACTACACTTCTGTACTAAAGGGCAATGATGTGGATAAGCCGCGGAACCTGGCAAAATCTGTAACTGTGGAATAATGCAGCATAAGGGAAGGTATTTTGGAATGAAACAAACAAAAATTGCTTGCACACTGGCAGCAGCGCTGACACTGGGCTGCCTTGCACTGCCGTATGGCGGCAGTGTCTCTGCGGAAGAAGCAGATGACGCTGTTGCAATTGCAGAAACAGCAGAGAGCAGTGCAGTTGACAGCAGCGAAGACAGCTTGATTTCAGAGGACGACCTGAATTCAGAAGAATCGGCAGAAACCTTTACCAGCGGTGACTATACCTATACGCTGACAACACAGGGGACAGTCTGCCTGACCAAGTACAGCGGCTCGGATACGGAGCTGGTCATTCCGGATCAGCTGGACGGAAAGGATGTTACGGAACTCGGCGGCGGCATTTTTGCCGGAAAGAGCAGCATTACTGCAATCACACTGCCGAAAAAGCTGGACACCATCAACGATTCCTGCTTTTACGGGTGCGCTTCTCTGGAAACCTTTCAGGTTCCGGCAGAGAACACTGCCTTTACGGTAAATAACGGCGTTCTGTTTTCCGCAGACGGAACAGACTTGATCTGCTATCCGCCGGCCTATACCCAGACTTCTTATGTGATTCCGGATGGTGTCGCAGAGATCTGGTCTTCTGCATTTGCCAATACCAAGCTGACTGCGGTAACGTTCCCGGACGGCTTGCTGTACATTGACGACTGGGCATTTTCCTATGCCGCACTGGAAAGCCTGGAACTGCCGGATTCACTGCTGGAAATCGGCCAGGATGCATTTGTCTATTGTGAAGGGCTGACAGATGTTGCTTTCCCGTCAAGCCTGGAGCTGATTGAAGCAGAAGCCTTTGCGGCCTGTGAGAACCTGACGAATATCTCCCTGCCGGACGGCCTGCAAACAGTGCAGATGTCCGCCTTTGCCGGAACAGGACTCAAAGAAGTCACCATTCCGTCCAGCGTGCAGGAAATCGGATTTGCTGCCTTCGGTTATGAAGCGGATACTGTAACACCGGTGGAAGACTTCGTCATTTACGGCGAAGTCGGATCACAGGCACAGAGTTATTGCACTGCGTCTGATGAAGAAAACAACTATGAAAACCACTTTACTTTCCGCAGCGTCATGTCTGAGTCCGTAGACGAACCGGAAAAGACGGTGCAGGTAGAGAAAAAAGAGCAAAGCGCCTTCCAGAAATACGGCAAGTGGATTCTGATAGGCGTGGGCATTCTGATTGTCCTGGCGGCTGGCATCCTTTTGATGATCAGCGGCGGCAGGGGAAAAAAGAAGGCCAGTGCAGAAAAAAAGGCAGAAACGGAAAAAACAGAGAAATCAGCGGAAAAGGATACTGCTGATTCCACAGCGGATAAGGACGCAGAATAATGCAGAAACATTGGAAACAATGGGCGGCAGTGGGATGCGCCCTGCCCGTGTTCTGGCTCTGTCCGCTGCATGCGGCGGCAGAAGCACAGACAAACGGGGAAGAGTCCTCAGACAGCGGCATCTCTATTGATACATCCGGAGACGAAAAATATGATGTATTTACCTATCGGTCAAATGCAGACGGCGGTCTGACCATCACTTCCTGTGATACATCTGCTTCCAGCGCAGAAATTCCCGGAGAAATCGAGGGAAAGACTGTGACGGCAATCGGAGACGCGGCCTTTATGAGCTGTAGCATGCTGACATCGGTAACCATTCCGGACAGCGTGACGACAATCGGCGAGAGCGCCTTTTCCTCCTGTTCTGTGCTGGGGAATGTTACGCTCCCAGATGGTGTTCTGACGCTGGGAGACGGTGCCTTTGAATCCTGCACGGCTCTGCAAACTGTAACCCTGCCGGATTCCCTGGAAAAAATTCCGCAGGCCGCGTTTTATCAATGCGAGCAGTTGAGCTCTGTTCAGATTCCGGATTCCATAACGGAAATCGGGAACGAGGCGTTTTACAGCTGCACCGGGCTGAGTGCGGTTACACTTCCGGAGCATCTGACCTCTATCGGAGAATATGCTTTCCAGAACTGTCAGCTGCTGACAGAGGCGGCGATTCCGGCTTCTTGTACCGCCATCGGCAACTATGCCTTTGACGGATGTCAGGCGCTGCGCGCTTTTTCCGTGGCAGAAGGCAACACGTCCTTTTCTGCGCCGGACGGCGTGCTGTATACCGCAGACGGCGAGACACTGATCCGCTATCCGGAGGCACGGGAAGAGACAGGCTATGTGGTAGCAGATACCTGTAAAACGCTGGCAGACTGGAGCTTTATTGGCTCAATGACGCTGGAACAGCTGGATTTGGGCAATGTAACCCAGATCGGAGAGGACTGCTTCTATTATTGCACCGCGCTGAAAGAAATTACCATTCCGGAGGGCGTAACAGAACTGCCCGGCGCTGCATTCGGCTATTGCCTGGCACTGCAAAAGGTAGAACTGCCCTCTTCTATGAAAGCACTGGGAGATCACTGCTTTTACGCCTGCACAAAACTGGAGTCAATCACGATTCCGGAAGGTGTATCCAAATTGGGTGACCAATGCTTCTACAACTGTGTGGCACTGCTGGATCTGACGCTTCCGTCTACTATTACCGAAGTTGGAGATCAGGCACTAGGGTACTACGTCTCCGCAGAAAACAGCCAGACAGAGCGCATTGGAAAGCTGCGGGTACACAATGCCGGAAGCAATGCCGTTCAGAAATATCTGCGGCACTGGAAATCCGGCGTATATCGGGGATGGATCATTGCCGGGGTTATCATTCTGGTGGCTGCCGGCGCAGTGACAGCGCTCGTTCTGGTGCACCGCAGCCGCAATCGGATTCGCCCTGCCAGCCGCCAGACCGCGCCTGCAAAGGAGAATGCGGCTAAAAAACGCAGAAAGGAATCAAAAAAATCATGAGTCGATCCAGGAATTCCAAATGTTTTTCACGCATTGCTGTCGGTGCAGCTGCCATTTTGCTGGGAGCGAGTCTTTGCCTGTCCACCACAGGCGGCACTACGGCAGTTCTGGCTGCAGAAAGCAGCAGCAGTACGCCGGAGAGCAGTACCGATGACAGCAGTACTTTTGATGATGGTACGCTGACCTATAAAATTCTGAACAGCAAAGAGGTTTCTGTTGCCAAGTGTGACGCTTCGGCAACACATGTCAGCGTCATGCCGGAAATCGATGGTTATATTGTAACTCAGATCGGAGACGAAGCATTTGCCAACTGCACCAGCTTGCAGGCAGTTTCAATCCCCACATCAGTAACTACACTGGGAGACGGCGCGTTCTACGGCTGTACTGCGCTGGAAACTGTAAGCTTGCCGGACGGTGTCACCGATTTGCCGGACGGCGTGTTCTGCGGATGCAGCTCCCTGAAAGAACTGAAACTGGGAAATGCTGTGCAGAGCATTGGCGATATGGCATTTGCCTACTGTACCGCGCTGACGGAAATCAGTCTGCCGGATACGCTGGAAACCCTGTCCGACCGGGTGTTCTATTCCTGTACTGCTCTGGAATCGGTTTCCATTCCGGAAAAAGTGACGGAACTGGGCGGTTATACTTTTTATAACTGTGCTTCTTTGAAGGAATTTACCATTCCGAAAACTCTGGAAGATATGGGACAGCTGACATTTCTGGGCTGTCAGAGCATGGACACCATTACGGTAGAGGACGGCAATCCGACCTATACGGTAAAGGATAACGTGCTGTACAATACCGACCAGGATATCCTGTATTATTACCCGGCCGGCCGGGAGGACACCACATTTGCAATTCCGGACGATGTTCTGGTGGTATATGCCGGCGCATTTTTTATGTCCCGGAACCTGACCGAGGTGACATTTGGTGCCAAGACACAGTATATCGGAGAAATGGCGTTTGATTTCTGCGATGCGCTGAAAACGCTGACCATTCCGGAAACGGTTACAGCCATTAAGGACAACGCATTTTCCTATTGTTCCAGCCTGGAAACACTGACCTTTTCCGGCGCAGACGATGCGGACAGCGATGCAGACAAGGCACTGGAAATCGGAGATTTCTCCTTCTTCGCCTGCGAAAAGCTTATGGATGCCCGTCTGCCCAAGCGTGTCAGCAGCATTGGCAAATATGCCTTTGGCTGCACCTTGTGGAGTGATGGGGACTCCGAGTCCTCTGTTGCCGTAGAAACCAATGACGGAAGCTCGCTGTCTGTAAAGGCGGTAGACGGCTTCCTGCTGACTGGTTATACCGGTGCAGCTGCGGATTATGCAAAGTCCTGCGACCTGAAACTTAATTTCAAGTCGCTGAATTTTGACTGGGCACGTCTGGTGTTCTACGTGGGCATTTGTGCAGCAGCACTGGCAGTTGTGTTTATTGCCGTGCGGATCGTTCGCCACAACATGATGACAGCAGAGGAAAAGAAGGCACTGGCTGCGGCACAGGCTGAACAGAAGGTTCCGCTGTCACAGCGCGGCGATTCCGATAAAGCAGAAATGCCGGATGCAGAACCGGATGACGGTTACCGGAGTATTCTGGCAGATGACGAGGATGAGGAAGATGCCGCAGAGGCAGTTCCGCAGTATGAAGATACCATTTCTCATAGTCAACTGCATCAGATCGGACATGCATCTTTGGAAGAATCGGGAGATGCCGGAGAACAGAAGGCTGCGGAGGATCAGAAGTAAATCCAACATATTTTTAGGGAAAACCGCAGCAAAGATTTGTGTTTCAATCTGTGCTGCGGTTTTTGCCGCTGTGATAAATTTTAAATCATGTGACCATTTCATGGGCTGGTGTGTTATGATAGGTGAACGGCCGTTCAGAAGGAAAGTGTCTGCCGCTTTGGACAGGCACTGAAAGGAGTGAACCAGCGTGCAGGAACGAAATCTGATACGCAGACTCAAACAACACCAGCCGCAGGCTCTGGAAGAATTGATTCAGACCTATAGCCCCTATGTGGGAACCATTGTGCGCAATATTATTGGAAAATACCTGTCAGAATCGGATGTAGAGGAACTCACCGCGGACGTATTTGTTGCCGTGTGGGAGCACGCCGATCAGGTAAAACCGGGAAAACTCACCGGGTTTTTGGCCGCAATCGCCAGAAATCGGGCGAAAAACCGGATTCGGAGCTATCACGAAACTGTTGATCTGGAAGATCTGGTGCAGGTGTGCGCCGCAGATGATGTGGAGCAGTCCATTGACCAGAAGATTCTGGCGGAAATGCTACAGGATGTGCTGAATATGCTTTCTGCAAAGGACCGGGAAATCCTGGTGCGGTATTATTACTATTACGAAAGCGTAAAGCAAGTTGCAGCAGAGATGCAGATGAGTGAATCCGCGGTGAAAATGCGGATGAGCCGTGCACGGAAAAAGATGCAGCAGGAGCTGATTGACAAGGGCTATGCGTATGAGGATTCACCGGAGGTGCAGCAAATCCGGTTTGCTGCTGTGGGAAAAGGAGCTATCTCATGAAATGGAATTGTTATGATTTATTGGATTACTACAACACAGAAAAAAACGATATGCCGGCGCTGAAAACGCAGCCGATTCAGACGGATGCTGTGCTGGAACGAGTGCAGCGCCAGACCGGCTGCCTTTCTGCCAAACCGGAGAGAAAATTTCACCGGACAAGATGGGTGGCCGGGGCAGTTGCTGCGGTTGTCCTGGTGACTGGTGGCACAATGCTTTCGGCAGCTGCCGGTTACGGCGGATTGGATGCGTTCTTTCAGAGCCTGACAGGAGATGTCACGCCGCACCATCCGGAAAAGATGGCATCTCTGGTGACAACGCCGGACAGCAGCTTTGACAGCACCAATGCAGCGGTACAGTTCCGGCTGCTGGGCATGTACGGAGATGACAACCAGGCGCTCCTGAGCTTTCAGGTGTCTGCACAAGGGGATGCCGGGCTGAAGGATGGGCTGCAAGTGCGCTATCAGCTGTCGTTCCAGGATGAAGACGGCAGCGCCCAGCCCCTGGACAGCTTCGGCAGAACTGTTTGCTTACGGGAAAAGGACGGTGCGTATTATGTGAATTTGCGCATCGATCAGACCGATTTGCAGGGAAAGGCACTGGATGTCACATTTGAAAACTTTTACACAGAGGCACAGGTGACACAGGTCTGGAATCAGGTGCAGGCCTACAATGACCAGATGCGGCAGGACTATATCCGGCAGACACTGGGAGAGGACGCGCTGCAAGGTCTGGAGGACGGCGCACTTCCGGCAGCATTTGATCTGAACGCCTGGAAAACCTATTGGCAGGAACAGAATCTGGATCAGAAGTGCGCCGACAAGGAGCAGGAACTGTATGCGGCATCTGATTGTGCTGTTGCAGGCAGCTGGCACACCAATGTGGTACTGCACTTTACCAATGCAGAACCGATTACAGCCAGTGCAGAAGGCTGCTCCGTGACACTGCAAACACTGTCGGCAAGCGTTGCTGTGCCGGAGGAATGGGACGATGAGGAGCATTTCGTCACCTATGTCATGACCCTCAAGGACGGCAGAAAGGTCTTTGATGAACTGATGGCCAATGATGACGGCACAGAGCTTTTGCCGCGGATTCACGCACTGCCCGGCTGTGAAACTGACACATTGGAACAGTATGTGCCGCTGGAAACTGTCTATGTAGACGATAACAATGCGTCTGTGCTTTGCTACAGCGAGCCGATCGACCCGGATAGCGTAGCGTCCATTACCGCCTATCGGTACACCTATCTGGGAGATGCGGCAAGCGATACCAGCGGTATCGGCGGCTATGAGCTTACAGACACTACTGTAATCTATCAGGGCTAAAGGGGGATGCCTTAAAGCATCCCCGAAGAAAGGATGAATGAATATGAGCAGAAAACAACAGCGCCGCAGGCAGCGGCATTCCAAACTGGCGGTGGCAGTTCTCATTCTCTGTCTGGGGGTGTTGGTGTTTTCGGCATGCTTCCTGTTCATCCCGAATCGGTATAACCACCTGGGGGACACTGCGTCTTCCGGAACAAACAACAGCCATACCACATCCCAGAGCGGAACTGCACAGCAAACCGATGCACAGGCGTTTCTGGCGGTTCTGGAAGGGGAGACAGCGCAGCTGGAGGAAGGCAACTGGAAAAGCAGTGACAAATCTGTTGCCAAGGTGGATCGCTCCGGCCTGGTTACCGGCGTAAAGCAGGGTACCTGTCAGATCAGCAAGAAGGATATGACATATCAGGTCGATGTGCGGCATTTGGAACAGCGGGAGAACGGCACCTATGTGGACGGAATTCTCATTGTGAATAAGTCCTATCCGCTGTCGGCAGACTATGACCCCGGATTACAGCCGGAGACAAAGGCAGCATTTCAGGAACTGTGCAATGCAGCGGCAGCAGAAGGTATGGATATCTATGACGGGTCGGACTATCGGGATTACAGCTATCAGGTGAAAATCTATCACAACTATTGCTCGCTGTACGGCTGGGAAAAGGCGGATACTTTTTCGGCGCGTCCCGGCTATTCTGAGCATCAGTCCGGCCTGACCATTGACTGCAATACCATTGACGATGCATTCGGCGAAACACAGGAAGCCGCATGGCTGGCGGAGCACTGTGCAGACTACGGCTTCATCATCCGCTTTCCGAAGGGGAAGGAAGCGATCACCGGCTATAAGTATGAGCCATGGCATATCCGCTATGTAGGTGCGGACGTGGCAAAGGAGATACAGAAGTATGGTCTGACTCTGGAAGAATATCTGGGTGTGGATTCTGTGTATGCAGAGCCATGGCAGTGAAAAGGCGTCGATATGAGTGAAAAACGGCTGTTGTATTGTGTCTTTTGCAACAGCCGTTTTGGGTTAGGGCAGATAAAATAAAACGCCATTTTATGAAAAACCGCCTGTCGACAGTGCAAATGCACTGTCGACAGGCGGTTTGTTTATTTTGGTGTGGATTTGCCGGAAAAATCGGTGTTATGTTTCGCTTTCCAATAACAGCAGAAGCAGCAGTATATCCGAAATATCTGCAATGCCGTCATCATTTCCGTCACCGTTTGCGGCAGAAACCCCATTCAGCGACACAACTCCAAGCTGTGCTTTGCTGAGCAGCACCAAATCAGTTATATCTACAGTGCCATCCAAATTCACGTCACCGAAATGGCGAAAATACAGATTGGCTTGTTCCAGTTTGCTGTTGGTACTCCACCAGATGTCGATTTCCCGCCACTGGTCTTCCGTTCCGTTGTAAAGAACTGTGGAAAGTGCATCACAGCCGGAAAAAACATAATGCTTCACCGTAGTGAGACTTTTCGGCAGTGAGACTTGTTCCAGATTGCGACAGGATTCCAGTGCATCATGTTCCATGACAGTGACGCCTTCCGGAATGGTGATTTTTTTCAGCCCGGTACAGTTGTAGAACATCCCTTCCGGTATGACAGGCATTCCGTTTTTCGGCAGGGTTACTTGTTCCAAGCCGGTGCAGGAGGCGAAAATGTCTGTTCCGAATGTGGTGACATCGGCGGGGATGGAAATGCTTTTCAATTGAGAACAGCCGGCAAAGGCGGAATCCCCCAGCAGTTCCAAATGCTCCGGCAGTGTAACCGATACAATCGCCGTATTGTTTTTGAATGCACCGTCTGCGATTTTCGTCACATCCGGCGGAAATGTCACAGCTCCCACACAGGCAGAACCGTCTACTGCGATGCCGTTATGCACCAAAAGCGGTGTTTCCGCTTGGGTTGCGGTGAGCCATGCCGTTTCTTGAAAGGCACAGATGCCGAATTCGGTCAGTGCATCCGGAAGATTCAGTTCCGCCAGTGCGTCACAGCTGTAAAAGGCATAATCGCCCAGTTCCTGCAAGGATTCCGGCAGCTGTACCGCCGTCAAATCATCGCAGTGCTGAAACGCATAAGCACCGATTTTTGTCAGCGTGTCGGGCAGCGTCAGACGAGTCAGACCGGTATTGAGAAAGGCGCTTTTTGCAATCTCTGTGACGCCCTCGGGAATGTCAGCCTCTGTCAACGAAAGACAGCCGTCAAATGCACTTTCTTCAATCGAACATACCGTGTTCGGCAGGTCAATGCCGGTCAGCCTGTCGCAGTTGTAAAACGCATCTTCTCCGATGCTTTCCAAATAAGGGGGCAGCGTAATTTCGGTCAGTTCGGTTGCACAATAAAAGGCAGCCCTGCCGATACGGGTGACGCTGTCGGGCAGCGTGACGCCGGTCAGATGCACTTTGTCCGCAATGGCACCGGAGGAAACTGTTTTCACACCCTCCGGAATGACAATGTCTGTGGAAGCGGTTTCGGGCATGGAAACGAGAATGCCGTTTATAATGACCGGTGTGTTTTCGGGATTTTGGTTCTCATAAAACGGCGTATTATCAAAGGAATGGGCGAAGATATCCATCACGCTGTCGGGAATTTCAATCTGTGTCAGATTGGTGCAATCTGCGAATGCCTTGTTGGAAATGGCAGTCACCGGAACGCCGTAGACCTCCGATGGAATTGTCACCGATACTGCCGTATCGACGCAGTCGGTCACCTCCATGCGCAGTGCATTTTCCGGGACAATGCTCATGCCGTCCGGACAGTACATGGTGAAAGTCAAATCACCGATGGTATAGTCACGGCTGCCGATGGCAGAAGCCGTCAGCGTGGTATTGGACAATTCCAATGTATCCGCAACAGGAATCGCCGCACATAACACGACACCGGAAAGAATCCCGACAAAAGCTTTTTTGCATATCGCTTTCATCATCCGAGAACAACCTCGATGGTGTTCTTTTCAGCCAGTGCAGAAGCCGGAACATAGTCGCCGTCCAGTGCAGCACCGTTCAGTGTCAGAGAAGCTACGCCGCTCTGTACATGATTCGGGTTCTTGACAGAGATGTGGAGCTTCTTTCCGCGGAAGGTCTTTTCCATGGTAAAGCCGTCCCATTCTGCCGGAATAGACGGGCAGATGTGGAGACCGTCAGCATCCGGACGCATGCCGCAGATACCTTCTACACAGCCAACCATAACGGTGGAAGCCGTACCAGTCAGCCAATGTACGTGAGAGCGTCCTGCATACGGAGAAGCTGTGGACTCGGTGAACTGGCCGTGTACATACGGTTCCAGAACACGCTGTTCTGCCTTGTCATTCATGGAAGCCGGAGAGCTTTCTTCAAAGTACCGGAATGCATCGTTTCCGTGACCCAGCAGGCTTTCTGCCAGAATCAGCCAGCCCTGAGACTGGGAGAAGATACCGCCGTTTTCCTTGGTGTCCGGATTGAAAATGTGCATCAGGGCACCGTCAAAGTAGTGGTCGATATACGGCGGATCCAGCAGCTTTGCGCCGTACGGTGTGTCCAGAATGTCGGCAACAGACTGCATTGCCTTGTCACTCTGCTCCTTGGAAGCGAAGCCGGAGATTACGCTCCAGCTCTGCGGATTCAGCCACATGGAAGCCTCCGGATCCTTCTTGGCACCCACAACAACGCCATCTTCCCGGATGCCGCGGATGAAGCGGTCATCATCCCAGCATGCAGCCAGTGCGTCGCCCAGTTCCTTCTGTACCTTGTCCAGATAGGAAATGTATTCTGCATCTCCCCGCGCCGCAGCCAGCTCATGCATCATGGACATTGCATAGTACAGCTGGAATGCCACGAAGGTGGATTCACCCTTCTTGCCCAGACGCAGGCAGTCGTTCCAGTCTGCGTGGAGGCCGGCCGGCATATGGTGGTCGCCCAGACGCTCCATGGAGAAGCGGATGGCACGCTTTAAGTGATCATAAACGGTGTCCTCGCCGCCGTTGGCATAGACGATCACTTCGTTGTAGAAATCCTTGTTGCCGGATTCGCCCACATATTTGCGAATGGTGGGGAACAGCCACAGTGCATCATCGGCACGGTAGGACGGGTGGCCGGTTTCCTTGACATATTCCGGATCGTCCGGTGTGTTTTCGTGGCCGGCATTGTGGTTGAACTTTACCAGCGGCAGACCGCCGCCGTTGTTTACCTGTGCAGAAAGCATAAAGCGGATTTTTTCTGCGGCAAGCTCCGGATCCAGGTGAATGATACCCTGGATGTCCTGTACTGTGTCCCGATAGCCATAGCCGTTCCGCAGGCCGCAGTAAACGAAGGATGCTGCACGAGACCAGATAAAGGTGATAAAGCACTGATATGCATTCCACACATTGATCATGTTGTTGAATGCGTCAGACGGTGTCTGTACCTGGAAGTTTTCCAGCTTGCCGTGCCAGAAGGATTTCAGCTCTGCAACTTCCTGATTTACCTTTCCGGCAGTCTCATAGGATGCCAGGATTTCATTTGCCTGTGCATTGTCCTTCTGTCCCAGAACGTAGATCAGTTCCTTGGATTCGCCCGGCTGGAGCACAATGTCGCTCTGGAGCGCGCCGCAGGCATTGCCGTTGTAGTTCATTTCACCGGTGCACTTGCCCTGTTCTACTGCAATCGGGTTGGAATAGGTGCGGTACGGGCCGACAAAGCTGTCCAGATTGCCGTTATAGCCGGAAATCGGTGCGCCTACCATGCCGAAGAAACGCTCTCTGTGGTTGGAGCCGGTGGCATCCTTGCCGCTGTTTTCGTTGATGTGCTGGAGGATCTTGTTGCCTTCAAAGCTGGTACGTGTGATGAACAGGGTATATTGCAGGTTTACCTGATCCTGTTCATAGTTGTTGTCATTGGTGAATTCCACAAAGCCGAAGGAAGACAGATTTCTCGGCTTGTCGCTGTTGTTCTTGATTACAGCGCGCCATACTTCATAGGTAGCGCCGATGGGAACATAATAGGTCACTTCGGAGGAAATGCCGGCATATTCTGCGGAAATAACTGTGTAAGCGGTACCGTGGCGGCAGACGCTCTTGTAAGCATCCAGCGGCTTGCCCACCGGCTGCCAGGAAGCAGACCAGTAATCGTTGGTGTCATTGTCCCGCAGATAGATATAACGGCCGGGCAGTGCCATCATAGAGTTGAAGCGGAACCGGCTGATTCTGCCGTTTGCGCCGGACTTGACAAAGCTGTAGCCGGCAGCGTTGTTGGAAATCATTGCACCGTATTCCGGAGAACCCAGGTAGTTTACCCAGGGTGCCTGAGTATCCGGATGATCAATGACGTATTCTTTGTTTTTCAGGTCAAAATAACCGTACTGCATGGGTAGAAATCTCCTTTGCATGTTTATTTTCAAAAAATTCGTGGAACAGTATGTGGGAATAAAGCCCGTCTGGATATGGTTCTGGATCTGTTTTCGCGTGAGAAATCCGGAGATCCGCACTGCATTTTTTTGAAAAAGCGTGCCTCCTACTGTTCTGGTTTTATCATACCATAGAACCGCTTTTTTTGCAAGGGGGTTTGGAAAAAAAGTACAGAAAATTGAAGCCGCGCGATGCGGCATTTGGCGCAGGAAAAATACCGGCAATGGCGGCATTGCTTTTCCTGGATGCAGTTTTTCTCATCTGGTACTGCAAAAAAAATAAAAACTGGCAATTGCAGCAATGCCAGAACTGTGGTATGCTGAAAGAAACCAATGGCGGATTCCGGACGTGTTCTGGATTCTGTACAAAACAGGAGGTTATTTGAAAATGGAAAATCGCTATGAACTGAATAAAAATCTGGCACAGATGCTCAAGGGCGGCGTTATCATGGACGTTACTACACCGGAGCAGGCAAAAATTGCAGAAGCAGCCGGCGCTTGTGCTGTTATGGCACTGGAACGAATTCCGGCAGACATTCGTGCAGCCGGCGGTGTATCCCGTATGAGTGACCCGAAGATGATTCGCGGCATTCAGGAAGCAGTCAGCATTCCGGTTATGGCAAAGTGCCGGATCGGTCATTTTGCAGAAGCGCAGATCTTGCAGGCAATCGAAATCGACTACATTGACGAGAGCGAAGTACTGTCTCCGGCAGATGACAAGTATCACATTGACAAGACAAAGTTTGACGTACCGTTTGTCTGCGGCGCAAAGGATCTGGGCGAGGCACTGCGCCGGATTAACGAAGGCGCTTCTATGATTCGTACCAAGGGCGAACCGGGTACTGGTGATGTGGTACAGGCAGTTCGTCACATGCGTATGATGCAGGCAGAAATCCGCCGCCTCCAGTCTATGGCAGAGGACGAGCTGTTTGATGCTGCAAAGGAACTGCGCGTACCGTATGATCTGGTACAGTATGTACATGATAACGGAAAGCTGCCGGTTGTCAACTTTGCAGCAGGCGGCGTTGCAACACCGGCAGACGCAGCTCTGATGATGCAGCTGGGTGCTGAGGGAGTATTCGTAGGTTCCGGTATCTTTAAGTCCGGCGATCCGGCAAAGCGTGCAGCAGCAATTGTAAAGGCTGTAACCAACTATCAGGATGCAAAGATGCTGGCAGAGCTGTCTACTGACCTGGGCGAAGCAATGGTTGGTATCAACGAGCTGGAGATCTCTCTGCTGATGGCGGAGCGTGGTAAGTAATGCAGATCGGAATTTTAGCACTTCAGGGTGCATTTGCAGAGCATGCGGCAATGCTGCGGCAGCTGGGCGCATCGTGCTTTGAAATCCGGCAGAAACGGGATCTGGATCAGCCGATGGATGGTCTGATTGTGCCCGGCGGCGAAAGCACGGTAATCGGAAAGCTCCTGAAAGAGCTGGATTGTTTCGATCTGGTGCAGGAGCGGATTCAGAACGGGCTGCCGGTTTTCGGCACCTGTGCAGGTCTGATTCTTCTGGCGAAAGAGGCAGAGGGCGGCCATGTACAGCTTGGCACGATGGATATTTCCGCACGGCGCAATGCCTATGGCAGACAGCTGGGCAGTTTTGCAACAACGGCTGAGATGAAGGGTGTTGGGGAAATTCCCATGGTATTCATCCGGGCACCGTATATTACCGCCGTTTCCGGTACAGCAGAGGTACTGGCAGAAGTGGACGGGAAAATCGTTGCTGCCAAGCAGGGCAATCAGCTGGTGACTGCGTTCCATCCGGAACTGACACAGGATACACGTGTACACGCGTATTTCCTGCACATGGTGGAAGAAGCGGCAAAGAAGAATGCCTGACAGCGACAGTATGCCCTTGCGGTAAAAATACATACCAGATAGAAAATGGCTGTGAATCTGTATAGATTTCACGGCCGTTTTTTGTGGCTTCTGCCGAAAAAACTGCCTTTGTGTCAGAAAGGGCGGTCTTTCCGGCAGATTGCCCTTGATTTTTTCCGGAGAATACGATATAATAAAAAAGGAATCTGCGAAAGCATGACGCGATTCCGTCCGGCAGTATGGCCGGAAAAATAACCGCCGGCAACGGCAGATAGGAGCAATTCCATGGCAGAAGAAATGAACGAATTTGGTGCAGGTATGCTGTATACACTGGAAGATGAAGAAGGCAACGAACAGGAATTTGAAGTACTGGGCGAACTGGAATATGAGGACGCCGTTTACTGCGCATTGATCCCGTATTACGAAAAGGAAGAAGACCTGATTCAGGATGACGGCGAATTTGTTGTTTTGAAAAAAGAAATAATTGACGGCGAAGAAATGCTGTGCACCATTGAGGATGATGCAGAGTATGAGGCTGTCGGCGCATTGTTTGAACAGCAGCTGAATGCCATGTTTGAGGATGAGGACGAAGAAGCGTAAATTTTTGCGAAAAATTTACGGCAGAAATCGGACAGAAAATTTTTCATAAAATTCCTATTGATTTTTGTGAAAGATTGTGCTATAATAAACATAGAAAAATGAATACTGCCTGGTACGAGACATTGTGGTTTTTATAATCCAACACTCTTTTTAAGGGAATCCAGCTCCACCTGTGGATTGCAGACCTCCCGCCTTTGTGCGGAAGAAGGGAGCGTGAAGCAGGTGGGCAGATACCCACCTTGCTGTAATGGCTTGGTTTTATTCGCCATAAGACGGCCAGGCGGTTTTATTTTTCTAATGAAAATGATGCCCCTTCGGTGCTTGGGTGCCGGAGGGGCTTTTGTGATGATTTGAAAAAGTTAAGGCATCAAAAAAAGTGCAGTCTTTCCAAATTACAGGAAAGGCTGCACCTTTTCATTTTATGTCACAATATAGCGTCCCATCGCATGTCACAAAGTATTCTCGCCTAAGATAAGCGGGTGCATCTATTAGTATGCAACACCCTGCCACTTCATAGCGTCAGCAACCTTCAGGAAGCCAGCGATGTTTGCGCCGACAACCAGATTGCCTTCTACATCATATTCCTTGGATCTGTCATATGCATTGTGGAAGATGTTGATCATGATCTTCTTCAGCTTTGCATCAACTTCTTCGAATGTCCAGGACAGACGCTCGCTGTTCTGAGACATTTCCAGACCAGAGGTAGCAACGCCGCCTGCGTTTGCAGCCTTTGCCGGTCCGAACAGAATGCCTGCTGCCAGGAACTTGTCGATTGCTTCCGGAGTGGAAGGCATGTTTGCACCTTCTGCAACAACCTGAACGCCGTTCTTCAGCAGGATGTCAGCAGATTCGCCGTCGATTTCGTTCTGTGTAGCGCACGGCAGAGCAACATCGCACTTGATTGTCCAGATGCCCTTGCAGCCTTCTGTATAGGTAGCGCCTTCTACACGGTTTACATATTCCTTGATACGTCCGCGTTCTACTTCCTTGATCTGCTTTACAACATCCAGCTTGATGCCGTTCGGATCGTAGATGTAGCCGTTGGAGTCAGACAGTGCAACAACCTTTGCGCCCATTTCCTGTGCCTTTTCAGTTGCATAGATTGCAACGTTGCCGGAACCGGAAATAACAACAGTCTTGCCCTTGATGCTGTCGCTCTTCATGCAGCTCATCATTTCTTCTGTGAAGTACAGCAGACCATAACCGGTAGCCTCTGTTCTTGCCAGAGAACCGCCGTAGGACAGGCCCTTACCAGTCAGAACGCCGGTGAATTCGTTGCGCAGTCTCTTGTACTGACCGAACATATAACCGATTTCACGTGCGCCGGTACCGATATCACCAGCCGGAACGTCTGTGTCAGCACCGATGTGCTTGGA